>OKTF01000700.1_pt1 | contig 21551 bp, 22 predicted proteins | sample 1606461 | NCBI WGS metagenome assembly OKTF01 (sample SAMEA3879599, study PRJEB24766) | human gut metagenome | biome: human-associated habitat; feature: feces | place: USA | collected 1985/1987 | reverse complement strand
GCGACACGAATATTACCCAGTCTCTACAAGGTAAAGCTCCGGGAGTTTATGTCACGTCCAATTCTGGAACTCCGGGGGCAGGAGCTACGATTCGTATTCGCGGTGGTTCATCATTGAACGCCAAAAACGATCCGTTGATCGTTATCGACGGACTGGCAATGGATAATAGCGGTGTGCAAGGTTTGACTAATCCTTTGGCAATGGTAAATCCGAATGACATCGAAACTTTCACTGTTTTGAAAGATGCTTCGGCCACCGCCATCTATGGTTCACGTGCTTCTAATGGTGTGATTATCATCACTACAAAGAAAGGGAAAGCAGGCAGCAAACCACAGGTGAACTATGAAGGTAACGTTTCCGCCGGTATACTGCAAAAGACAATAGACGTAATGGATGCCAATGAATTCAAAGGATACGTATCCAAACTTTATGGTGAAGGAAATGCTCCAAGCCCCTTCGGTGAAGCAAACACTGACTGGCAGAAAGAAATTTTCCAGACAGCCGTTAGTACAGACCATAACGTGACTGTAAGCGGTGGTTTGAAAAATATGCCTTATCGTGTTTCTTTCGGTTACACCAATCAGAATGGGATCCTGATGACATCTAATTTCGAGCGTTATACCGCCTCCGTCAATCTGACACCCTCTTTCTTTAAAGATCACCTGAAGTTCAATATCAATGCTAAAATGATGTGGGCCAACCAACGTTATGCTGACGACGGGGCTATCGGCGCAGCTTTGACCATGGACCCGACCCAACCTGTATATGACTCTTCGGACATGTACAAAAACTTCGGTGGATTCTACCAACCGACCAGTGACGGTAGTTCATATAACGATCCGGAATGGCCGCTTACACTGGAAAGTAATTCAACCGCCAACCCTGTTTCCCTACTGAAACTAAAGAAACATACTTCCAGAAACACCAGTTTTATCAGCAATGTAGAAGTAGACTATAAATTCCACTTCCTCCCTGACCTGCATATCCATGCTAACGTAGGCGGTGACTACTCGGAAGGTAAGGAAAAGAATGTAAATTCACCTTATGCCCCGGGCTCTTATTACTATGGTTGGAACGGGACTGACTACGGCTACAAATATAACCTGTCGGTGAATGCCTATGCACAATATTCCAAAGAAATCGGGGATCATTATGTCGACGTAATACTGGGTGGTGAAGAGCAACATTTCCACTATACCGGATATAAAGTCGGACAAGGAACAAATCCGTTAACAGGCGAAGCCTACAATCCGAATCTGCGCTCACAAACAGCCTGGGGACATCACAGTACATTAGTTTCTTATTTTGCCCGCGTAAATTATACATTACTTAGCCGTTATTTGCTGACAGCCACTTTCCGCCAGGACGGTTCTTCCCGTTTCTCTAAAGACAACCGTTGGAGTAGCTTCCCTTCTGTTGCTTTGGGATGGAAACTGAAAGAAGAAATATTTTGGGTAATTAAGAAAATGTAGAGGTAATTGGAAATATGATAACAGATAAATATCAACTTACACTAGAGGAAAATATATTTCTTGCCAAAAGAAATATTGTAGATAGTATATACAAGGAATCTAGATTAGAGGGAATAGCAATCACATTTTCGGAAACAAATGAAATATATGAAGGAAGAGCAGTGGCTGGAATGTCAGTGGATGAAATAAAAGAATTTGTTTATGAAAATGCCATTAGTGGAATAAATTTTGAAAAGAAACAAGATAAAAAGCCATTGTCCAAAGACGAATTCTATCGTAAAAAAGTAAAATCAATAGAACCGAAATTATAAAGTGAACTCCCGAAAATCATGTGGTACATTTTCGGGAGTTTACTTATGTGAAAAAATACCAAAAATCAAAATGAGAATATGTGAAAAAAGACCATTGAAAACAGAAAAAATACATAGTATTTTGTATACACGTATTTTTGTAGTAATATTTATTAGATATTGAGAGTGGTGGAAATTTCACATGAAAAAGTATAAGCATATAACAGAATATGAGCGAATTCAAATAGAAGCTCTGACAAAGGCTGGTAGGAGTATAAGAGAAATAGCAGAACAGTTGGATAAAAACTATTCTACTATCTGGAGAGAGCTACAACGAGGTAAATATATACATAGAAATGGTGATTGGACAGAAGAAGAACGTTATAGCTATAATATCGCACAGGAAAGATGCAATAAGAATAAAAAAGAACATGGTAAAGGATTGAAACTTGGTAAAGATTATAAATTTGTTGAGTATATCGAAAGGAAGATACTTGATGAAAAGAAATCCCTGCAGGTTGCTTTATATGATATCCGTCGTGAAAACTTGACTTTTGATACAGATGTATGTTTAGCTACATTATATAATTATGTAAGATCAGGAATGTTCTACAATATAACAATGGCTGATATGCCAATGCCAAGAAAAAAGAAAAGAAAAAATCATAAGATAAAAAAGCAAAAACGGGCAAGTGTTGGAACGAGTATAGATCAACGTCCAGAAGAGATAAATAATAGGGAGACAATCGGACACTGGGAAATGGATAGTGTTGTAGGTCCTCAAGGAAAATCAAAAAAGACTTTCCTGGTTCTTACTGAAAGGAAAAGTCTGAAGGAAATTGTTGAGCCGTTAAAAGATCATACTTCAAATGAGGTAGTTCGTGCGTTGGATCGGTTGGAACGTGAGATGGGAGAGAAAGAGTTCAGAGAAACATTTAAGTCAATAACTGTGGATAATGGGGTGGAATTTAGTGATTTTGATGGGATAGAACGCTCAAGAAGAAATAAAAAGAAAAGAACTACAGTATATTATTGTCATGCATATCGTTCCTGTGAACGTGCCAGAAACGAAAATCAGAATCGTTTTATAAGACGCTTCTACCCGAAAGGAGTCAACTTTGACCATATAACCAGAAAAGAAGTGAAAGAAATCGAAACATGGATGAATGACTATGCCAGAAAAATGTTTGATGGAAAGACTGCAGGAGAAGTCTATAAAGCCTTCCGAGAAGAAGAAATGGAGGTTAGAATGGCATAAGATGAGAAACTGAATATTAGAAAGAGCCTTTAAACGAGCTGAAGTTTAAAGGCTTAGTTGACGTTGCAACAACTATGTAATTCAATACAGTTTGAGATCTGGCACAGTAGAAAATCTGCATGATTTTAAAGGAAAATTGGATAAAATTAAAGAATTGAAAATTTTTAAAAAAATATATGCAGTAACACTTGACAAATGCGAATATTGCGATTTCGTCAAAAAACACTTGACACAGAACATAAATCAACATATAATAGCAAGGTATGACATAAGGAGAAACAGTATGCACCAAAGCCCCGGAGTATGCTGATTTCAAATAAATAAGCAATAGTATATAATGATTATTTATAGGAGGAACACCCATGAAAACTTATATGGCTAACCCTGATAAGATTGAAAGAAAATGGTATGTGGTTGACGCTGAAGGCGCTACACTTGGACGTCTTGCATCTGAGATCGCAAAGGTACTCAGAGGAAAGAACAAACCGGAATATACTCCGCACATCGATACAGGAGATTATGTAATCGTTGTTAATGCAGAGAAAGTTAAAGTAACAGGAAAGAAATTACAGCAGAAGATCTACTACAATCACTCTGACTATGTTGGAGGAATGAAAGAGACTACACTTGCTGAGCTTCTTGCTAAGAAGCCAGAGAAGGTAATCGAGCTTGCTGTTAAGGGAATGCTCCCGAAAGGACCTATGGGAAGAGACATGATCAAGAAGCTTCATGTATACGCTGGACCAGAGCATGCAAATCAGGCTCAGAAGCCGGAAGTTCTTACATTTTAGGTAGAAGGAGGAAATAACAGTGGCTAACGCAAAATATTACGGAACAGGAAGAAGAAAAAAATCTATCGCAAGAGTATATCTTGTACCTGGAACAGGAAAGATCACAATCAATAAAAGAGATATCGACGAGTATCTTGGACTTGAAACTCTGAAGGTTGTTGTTCGCCAGCCGCTCGTGGCTACAGAGACAGCTGACAAGTTCGATGTAATCGTTAATGTATGTGGTGGTGGATACACAGGACAGGCTGGAGCTATCCGTCACGGAATCGCTAGAGCACTCCTTGAGGCAGACGCAGATTACAGACCGGTTCTCAAGTCAGCAGGTTACCTGACTCGTGACCCACGTATGAAAGAGCGTAAGAAATACGGTCTCAAAGCAGCTCGTAGAGCACCACAGTTCTCAAAGAGATAATTATCTCGCAAGAGAAATACAATTCAAAGAGATTACAAACCTCAGAAACCGTGTGTTTCTGGGGTTTTTTTGATTCTGTGAGACGTCCAGAAACGTGATGAAAATTGGTGGATATGTAGCAAGTATGCAGCAAAAATCACAGCAAATATGAGGTCAGATTTACCGGTGAAGCATGGGTGGAAAAGCGCAGACCAGTTTATTATTGTCAAGGGTACCTGGTTTGAAAAATTGATGGCGGAATAATAAGATGCTGTGATAGAATGAAGAAAATGATTGGATGTGCAAACTGGAAGTTTCACATGAGATGTTAGAAGAAGTGATTACGGAATACTGTAATGCAATTTTCAGCAGTGGAGGGGAACTAAAGGATGAAGAATGAAATTGTATTATTTACAGATGGTGATGTTAATATAGAAGTTCAAATCAATCCTGAACAGGAGACAGTTTGGCTGACGCAAAAACAAATGGAAGTGTTGTTTGATGTTAAGCACGCTACAGTAAGCGAACATATTTCAAATATTCTTGCTTCAGGAGAACTGGATGAGACTTCTGTCGGTTTTTCCGACAGAAGTACAGGGGGACGAAAACCCCCAATTTATAATTTGGATATGATTTTGTCTGTCGGATATCGAGTTAATTCTAAAAGAGGTATAGCTTTCAGAAAATGGGCAAATAATGTCCTTGAACAGTTTATTTTGCAAGGCTATGCAATCAATGAAAAGCGTCTTCAGGCGCTTAAGAAAACAGTTGATATTCAGTCAAGGATGCTTGCAGATGCACTTGATATAGAGGAGAAAGATGTGCTCAGAGCTGTGAATGAATACACAGATGCATTGATTCTTCTGGATCAATATGACCACCAGACATTAAGTAAACCAGAGGGAAGTACTCCAGTATACCGCATTACTTATGAAGAGTGTGTTCAGATGGTTGGTCAGATGAAAGATTCTTTTGAAACAGATGTATTTGGACAGGATGCGTATCCATCCTTGGAAGAGAAAGCGGCGAATTTATTGTATTTTATGATAAAAGATCATCCATATGCAGATGGTTGTAAAAGAATTGCCGCATCACTGTTCCTGGAATTTTTAGACAAGAACAATGCGTTGTTCTTGGATGGAGAGAAGAGACTCAGTGATGGAACGTTAGTAGCAATTACATTGATGATTGCAGAATCAAAACCAGAAGAAAAAGAGGTGATGGTAAAACTGGTAATGAATCTGTTGAAATTATAGTGGCATTGCATTGCTTTTATATTATAACTATATGATGAGATGAACCAACCTTGTGCCCAATAGGCACGAAGTTGGCACAGCCACTATGGTGTCAGGAGAAAGTGTAGCCTGCTTCATATTTTTATTAGTGCATTACATAAAAATACGCACATACGCATAAACAAGGAATGAATATTGAAACGTATTTTGTTTTATGACAGAATATCATTACTAAAAAAGTGCAGATACGGAAAATCCTTTTTGCTGTTTACAATTTTTAAGAGATATTTACTGGAGAATGGAGTTGGCTCTGATCATATTGTTGAAATTGCATTGGACGGTATAGAGAACGAGGAATTAAGAGATCCCAAGATGCGTTTTTGATTTCCAAGGCAAGCCGTTACGACATTAAGGGAGGGATTTGCATGAAAAGAAATTACTGGGCGTTATTAGTTTTTGTGTTAATAATAGTATTGCAGTGGATCGGATTAGGATTTCACGGTCAAATAAGGTTTATTTTTTTGATAATTATATTAGTTCTAATTGTTTTATTGGCAATATTATTACGGAAATAGTAAAAGTGAATAGCGAGGTGATTGTATGAAAAAGTTAATTGCATCAGTTTTGACATTAGTTTGTATTCTTACTTTGGCAAGGTGTGGAAAATCAGATAGTGGTGACTACCCTGCAACTATAATGGTAAATGGTACTAACTACTATTCCACTGATCATGCTGTTCCTGTTGAAGTGGACGAGAGTGTTATTCAATATACTACTTCTTATGCAGAAAACGGTATACCTCAAAAAGATGGCGAAGCCAATTTCAACAGAGATTTAAGAACACCTTATGCAGTTGTTGAGGATGACAGGGTAGTTGTCCTTATAGATAACGAGTGGATAGAGTTCAAAGCGAAGTAAGGTAACTTCAAGTCTGATGAAGAGCGCGAAGCGTGAAAGAAAATACAGAAAGAGGCTAGATACTATCATAAATACCTGGCCGTGAAGAAAGGTGCTTAGTTGAATCAGCTCTCATAATGCACCTTGTGTTCCAATATCTCATGCGAAACGAAATGCTGGAAAGAATCAGAAAAAATGTCCGATGCAATGGTCAGCAGAGAAAAATGCCGGATTTTCACAGGCAGAACCATGGATTGAAGTTCAGAAAAATTACAAAACAATCAATACAGAAGTAGAAGAGAAACAGTCAGATTCTATCCTGAATTTCTATAAAAAATTGATTCAGTTAAGAAAAAAACTGCCGGTTATTGCAAATGGAACCATTTACTCTGATGGAAAAGTAGATGGAACGTTGAGACCATACGAGTGCAAGGTGATGCGTTCCATCTAGAGAGTATAAATTATGTAGAGAAAGAATCGATTGAGTTAGGATAAGAAATTCAACTTCAACTGAAATTAAACTGTATGAAGCGATTCCTGCGTCTTCTTCCCTTTGCAAAGAATAAATAACATGACTAAGAGAACAAGTGGAAAGATAAGACCTATCCCCATTCCAACACGGATATTATTATCAGAATTCTGGGTAACATAACCTACAATACCAGGTCCAATGCTGCCTCCTAAATCGCCGGCCATGGCGAGCAACGCAAACATTGCGGTTCCACCGGCCGGCATTTTTTTAGAGGTAATACTGATCGTTCCAGGCCACATGATTCCAACCGAAAAACCACATACAATACAACCGGTTAACCCGATTACCGGATTCGATGATAAGGTGGTTAAAAGATAACAGATCACACAGAGGATTCCAGAACCTGTCATAAACTTCATCAAATCCATTTTTTCACCATATTTTCCAAAAATCAGGCGACTTATTCCCATTGTAATTGCAAACATGCAAGGTCCAATCAAATCCCCAAAAGTTTTAGAAAGTCCCAGTGCAGCTTCGGCATAGGCTGATGCCCATTGTGCCATAGCCAATTCAGATGCTCCTGAACAAATCATCAGGCAGATTGCCAGCCAGACAACAGGAGTTCGGAATAACTGTCTGACGCCCATTCCATTTCCGTCATTTACTAAATGTTCTATCGGACAAGTTGCGAAATTATATATATTAATCGCCGGAATAAGTGCCCACATGACTGCCAGCCATTTCCAACTATTCATCCCGAACAGGAAGAAAAATAAGCTCGAAATCAGTATGGTGGCTGCCGCACCCCAACAGTAAAAGGAGTGAAGCAGGCTCATAGTTGCTTCTTTATTTTTAAACGGGCATGCTTCGATGATAGGACTGCAGAGAACTTCGATCAATCCACTCCCCACAGCATAGATAATTACACTTATAATAATTCCGGTAAAAGGATTCGGTAACAGATCAGGAAGAAATGCAAGTCCAACTAATCCGGTAGCAGCGCATATTTCAGAAGTTACGATACATACACGATAACCGATTCGATCTACAAACTTCGCACAAAATAAGTCGACTAAAAGCTGTGTGAAGAAAAAGAATGTAGATATTAAAGCAATGTTACCCAATGAAATATCATAATCATTGTGAAATTTTAAAAATAATAGTGGTGCGAAATTTGCGGATATCGCCTGAGTGACGAATCCCAGATAACATGCCACTTTTGTTTTTTGATAATCTGGCATAACAGAAAACTCCTTTGTTCTTTTTATACCGTATTATATATTAGATAACAAGAAAAAACATTGACTTATATTGCATAAATATTGTATTATATCGTAAATCCAATAAAAAGGTTGTTGTGAGGAAAGATATGGCACAAAATAAAATTGTAACAGATGAGAATTTAATGGAATCAGCAAAACATGGGACGGACAGTTATCCGTTTAAATGCTATTTTGAAAAGTTATCACAATTTGATTTTCATTGCATTGACTGGCATTGGCATACAGAATGGGAATTTGTATATGTTGAATCCGGAAACATGACGGTATGTGTTGGTGAATCGATGTTTTCACTATCAGAGGGGAATGGTATTTTTATAAATTCAAAGATTTTGCACAAATTTTATTCCAGTGATGAAACTGTCATCCCCAATTTCCTTTGTATGCCGTCCTTTCTTGCGCCGGAAAATAGTTTGATCTATCAAAAATATATTCAAGCGATTGTTTCATCATCGTTGTCATACTTGATCTTAAACGGGGAGAATTTATGGCAAGGAGAGGCATTAGAAATTATGAAGCAAATATTTTCTGCACAGGATAGAGAAGTTGATGGTGAGCTGCTTACATCAGTTCTTATGCAGAAATTATGGCTGATCATTTATGAAAATATTGACAAAACGTGTATGGAAGAGCAAGTGGACGATTCCGGTTCAGTTCAGGCACGCTTGCAGCTTATGATGCAGTTTTTGCACCAGAATTATGCAGAAGATATTTCTTTGGAGGAAATTGCCTGTTATGCTAATATTAGTAAAAGTACGGTTTTGAATCTTTTTAATAGATTTTTACATATTACTCCGATTAATTATTTGATTGGTTACCGGCTGAAGAAGGCAGCATTGTTGATTAAAAATACAGAGAAAAAAATCAATACGATTTCTTACGAGACAGGGTTCCATAATGTAGATTATTTTTGTAGAGCATTTAAAAAGAATTATAAAATGACTCCAACAGAATATCGGAAAAGTAAAAATTCAACAGTACAATAAAGTTAGACTAGAAGAGGAGAATGATATTATGATAATTAGAAAGTACACAGAAAAAGACATTTCCGAGATGGTTTGTATTTGGAATGAAGTAGTAGAAGATGGCGAGGCCTTCCCACAGGAAGAGTTTTTGGATGACAAGACAGGGGCAGAATTCTTTGCATCACAGACTTATTGTGGTGTTGCAGATAACGATGGGGAAATTGTAGGACTTTACATTTTGCATCCGAATAACATCGGCCGCTGTGGCCACCTTGCAAATGCAAGTTACGCAGTGGATTCAACTTGCCGTGGAAAGCATATCGGTGAGAAACTTGTAAGTGACTGCCTTGTACAGGCAAAGTTGCATGACTTTAAGATTTTACAGTTCAATGCAGTGGTAGAAAATAATGTTCACGCACGTCACTTGTACGAGAGATTAGGATTTGTGCAGATTGGAACTGTACCGAATGGATTCCGTATGAAGGATGGGACATATCAGAATATTTGTTTGTATTATAAGGAAGTGTAATAATAAACAAATATTGACAATATAAAGATACGAGGAAAATGAAATGAACATACAGATTTTTGGAACTAAGAAATGCAATGACACCAAGAAAGCAGAGCGGTTTTTCAAAGAACGTGGAATCAAATTTCAGTTCATTGATATGAAAGAAAAAGGTATGAGTAAGGGTGAATTCAATTCAGTAGCTCAGGTGAATGGTGGATTAGAAAATATGATCAACTGGGAAGGAAAAGACAAAGATCTTCTTGCTCTCATTAAGTATATTGCAGATGAAGATAAGCTTGAAAAGGTGCTTGAAAATCCGCAGGTAATAAAAACTCCGGTTGTCAGAAATGGAAAGCAATCCACACTTGGTTATCAGCCGGATGTCTGGAAAACGTGGAAATAAGAAAGGTAAAGGATAAATTATCATGATTTATACAGTAAAGAGAATCGATGAAGATTTAGATTTTGGTTGCGAAGAACGAGCTGAAGGAAGTCCAGTCATGGCAGTGGTTACACTTATAGATTCATCTAGAGAAGAATTGAGAGTGAAAGTAGAGGATGCCCTGCTTTATAAAAACAATATCAATGAAGGAGACAAGGTTTGTTTCGATAAAAATGATCCGGATTCTGTTATTAGCCATATATAGATGGAAAGTGTGGAAATGACGATGTAAATATTTGTTGATGCAGACGCCTGTCCAGTGGTTAGCATAGTTAAAAAATGCAAAAAAGCAGTTGTAGATCTGGGGCGTATTCTTTTAGTGCATAAGCATCAAAATAGTGTTATAATCACAAAAGCGCCTGGGAAAATGGACGCAGAAAATTATATTTATCACAAGGAGGCAATCACGATGGATTTCTACAAGAGAGCACTTGAATTAAAAGACGAAACAGTAGCAGACAGAAGATACATTCATCAGAATGCAGAGACAGGACTTGAGCTTCCGAAGACGAAAGCTTATGTGATGGATAAGTTGAAAGAGTATGGTCTAGATCCGGTTGAATGCGGAGAGGGAGTTACGGCAACGCTTGGAAATGTCGGTAGGGTTCTTCTCCTGCGTGCAGATATGGATGGACTTCCGATGCCGGAGGAAAGTGGTGAAGCATTTGCCTGTCCAACAGGAAAAACAGCACATACTTGTGGACATGATTTTCATGCAGCAATGCTTTTGAGTGCGGCAAGAATCTTAAAAGAACAGGAAAGCAAGTTGAAAGGAACTGTGAAATTCATGTTCCAGCCGGCGGAAGAGACATTTCAGGGAAGTAAGAATATGATTGAGCATGGGATTCTTGAGAATCCGAAGGTAGATGCAGCACTTGCGTATCATGTATCTCCGGGAAAGATGCCGGTCGGACTTTTTATGTATAATGATAAAAGCACAATGATGTATTCTGTTGATGGATTTAAAATCACGGTCAAAGGGAAAGGTTCTCACGGAGCCTATCCTCATGCGGGTGTGGATCCGATTAATATCGGAGTACACATTCATCTTGCATTGCAGGAGTTGATTGCAAGAGAGACTGACCCGGCGCACGCATGCGTTCTGACAATTGGACAGTTTAAGGCCGGCGAGGCGGCAAATATTATCCCAGAGACAGCAGTTCTTCAGGGAACGATCCGTACAAACAATACGAAAGAGCGCGAACTTCTTGTTCGCCGAATGAAAGAAGTGGCAGAGAAGACCGCAGATGTATATAATGGAAGTGTGGAAATCGAGATGATCTCCGAAGTTCCGCCGCTGATCTGCAATCCGGCATTGACGGACGAAATGATTGGATATATGAAAGAGATGGATATTCCGGGCCTTACTCCAGTTCCGGATGTGAGTGCAAGTGCATCGGAAGATTTTGCAGTGATCGCAGAGAAAGTTCCGAGTACATTTATGTATCTCTCAGCAGGTTATACGGATGAGCGGGGAACTTATCCGGCACACAATCCGAAGGTACAGTTTAATGAAGATGTCTGCCCAATCGGTGTGGCATGTCTGGCACAGTGTGCGGTGAAATGGCTGGAGAGTCATCAGGAATAAGAAGTAAAATACAAAATCAAGAGAAGAAACAAGAATACGATTGGAGAGCGATATGAGCATATTAAATGTAGAACACCTGACACATGGATTTGGAGACCGTGCAATCTTCAATGATGTGTCATTCCGACTTCTGAAAGGAGAGCACATTGGTCTTGTCGGGGCCAACGGAGAAGGAAAATCCACCTTTATGAGTATTGTTACAGGGAAAATGTTACCGGATGAAGGGAAGGTTGAGTGGTCAAAGAATGTGCATGCAGGTTATCTGGATCAGCATGCAGTTCTTGAGAAAGGAATGACGATCCGTCAGGCTCTGAAATCTGCATTTGATCCACTCCTTCAGAAGGAGCAGAGAATGAATGAAATTTGTGATATGCTTGGAACAGCAGATGAGGAAGAAATGAATGCGTTGATGGAAGAACTTGGTACGATCCAGGATGATCTGACACTGCATGATTTCTATACGATTGATGCGAAGGTAGAAGAGGTTGCGCGTGCACTTGGATTACTTGATCTTGGATTGGACAGAGATGTGACAGACTTAAGTGGTGGACAGAGAACGAAAGTGCTTCTTGCGAAACTTCTCCTTGAGAAGCCGGATATCCTGCTTCTTGACGAGCCGACAAACTATCTGGATGAGGAGCATATTGCATGGCTGAAGCGTTATCTTCTAGACTACGAGAATGCATTTATCCTTATTTCACATGATATTCCGTTCTTAAATGAAGTCGTGAATATTATTTACCATATGGAAAATCAGGAATTGAACCGTTATGTGGGCGATTATGATCATTTCCAGGAAGTTTATGCGGTGAAGAAAGCACAGTTGGAAGCGGCTTACCGTCGTCAGCAGCAGGAAATCAGCGAGCTGAAGGATTTCGTTGCAAGAAATAAAGCTCGTGTGTCTACAAGAAATATGGCGATGTCCCGTCAGAAAAAGCTGGATAAGATGGATGTGATCGAGCTTGCGGCAGAAAGACCAAAGCCGGAATTCCATTTCAAATATGGAAGAACTCCTGGTAAGATGCTTTTTGAGACGAAGGATCTTGTGACAGGATATGATGAACCATTATCTAAACCGTTGAATTTCTCTATGGAACGTGGACAGAAAATCGCACTTGTTGGAACAAATGGAATTGGAAAAACCACATTGCTAAAGAGTATTCTTGGATTAATTCCTTCTTTATCAGGAAGTGTTGAACTTGGTGATAACCTTGAACTTGGTTATTTTGAGCAGGAAGTAAAAGGAGAAAACCGTAATAGTTGTATTGAGGAACTGTGGCAGGAATTTCCTTCTTATACACAGTATCAGGTGCGTTCCGCGCTTGCAAAATGCGGACTTACAACGAAGCATATCGAAAGTCAGGTGCGTGTACTCAGCGGTGGAGAGCAGGCAAAGGTGCGTCTCTGTAAGTTGTTAAACAGAGATACGAATTTTCTTCTCCTTGACGAGCCGACGAATCATCTTGATGTGGATGCAAAGGACTCTCTCAAGCAGGCATTACAGGAGTACAAGGGAAGTATCCTTCTGATCTGCCACGAACCTGAATTTTATCAGGATGTGGTTGATGAAGTGTGGGATATGAGCCAATGGACAACAAAAGTATTCTAAAAATTGCACAAATAGAGCTGCATGTGAATTATGCAATAATCACGAAAATGTTTGAAAATTTAAAAATCTCTTAAAATAATACTGAAAAAATGTTATACTACACACGTAGAGTCTGTTATAAAAAGGGCAGTACATTGTGGACAACAACAGTGTAAATAAAAAGAACAGGAGGTTTTGAAAATGCTCAGCAGAGGAGACGCAGTTGTATATAAGTGCAGAGGAGTGTACAAGGTAGAAGAAGTAGGAAAACTGGATTTTTCATTTGTGGATGGCAAGAAAGATTATTATACATTACAATCCATAGACAATCAGAGAGATAAGGCGTATGTTCCGATTGATGATGAGAAGAACATCCGTCGTCCGGTGAGTGAGCAGAAAGCGAAGGAACTGCTGGATAATCTTGCAGAGGTTGGTATACTGAATGTAAAGAATGAAAAGTACAGAGAACAGGAATACAAGGATTGTATCTCAAGCTTCTGTCCTGAGAACTGGGTCAAAGTGCTGAAGACATTGTATAGCCGAACGAAACGAAGAGGCAGCATGACAAGCATGGATAAGAAATATCAGATGCTTCTGGAACATGCGCTTTCGAGTGAAATGAATTATGTTCTTGGAATTCCGGCAGGTGAGATGACAGAATTGATCAAAAAGAGTGAATAGTTATTAGAATTTAATAGAAAGAGGTCCGAAGCTACGGAAAATCAGGATTTTTCATTCAATAGCTGCCGGGCCTGGACTTGCGAAAAAAGCATGTGCATGATATACTTCTCCTGAATCTATTATTTTAGGAGAAGTTTTTCGTTTTTTTCTAGTAGATTGTCAAGAAAGCGAACGTACCGAAAGGAGAACAACAATGAAGATGCTGTCGATTGAGCAGGAACTTAAGAGTAACTCTTATCCAGGAAGAGGAATTATTATTGGTAAAAGCCCGGATGGAAAGAAGGCTGTCACTGCCTATTTTATTATGGGACGCAGTGAGAACAGTAGAAACCGTGTGTTTGTAGAGGACGGAGAGGGAATCCGTACACAGGCATTTGATCCATCGAAGCTTACAGACCCAAGTCTGATTATTTACGCACCGGTCAGAGTATTGGGGAATAAGACGATCGTAACAAACGGAGATCAGACAGATACGATTTATGAAGGAATGGATAAACAGCTTACTTTTGAGCAGTCTCTTCGTTCTAGAGAATTCGAGCCAGATGGTCCGAACTACACACCACGTATTTCTGGTGTGATGCATATTGAGAATGGCAATTTCAATTATGCAATGTCAATCCTGAAGAGCAATAACGGAAACCCGGACAGTTGCAACAGATATACTTTTGCATACGAGAATCCGGCAGCTGGTGAAGCTCATTTTATTCACACTTATATGCATGATGGCAACCCGCTTCCAAGCTTTGAGGGAGAACCGAAGCTGGTAGAGGTGCTGGACAACATGGAAGAGTTTGCAGACCTTCTGTGGAACAGCCTGAATGAGGAAAATAAAGTGTCATTATTTGTCCGTTACATTGATATCGAGACAGGTAACTATGAGACAAAGATCGTGAATAAGAACAAATAAGGAGCGTAAAGACAGATGAAAGAATTAGAATTGAAATACGGATGTAACCCAAACCAGAAACCTTCAAGAATTTACATGAACGACGACAGAGAGCTTCCAATCAAGGTGCTCAGCGGACGTCCTGGATATATTAACTTCCTGGATGCGTTCAATGGATGGCAGTTGGTATCAGAACTGAAGAAAGCAACAGGACTTCCGGCCGCAACTTCATTCAAGCATGTATCACCAGCCGGAGCAGCTGTTGGTCTTCCGCTGTCAGAGACACTGGCGAAGATTTACTGGGTAGATGATCTTGGAGAGCTCTCTCCACTTGCATGTGCTTATGCAAGAGCGCGTGGCGCAGACCGTATGTCTTCTTTCGGTGACTTTATTTCTCTGTCTGACGTCTGTGACGTTGATACAGCGCGCCTGATCAAGAGAGAGGTATCTGATGGTGTGATCGCACCGGGATATGAGCCGGAGGCACTTGAACTTCTGAAACAGAAGAAAAAAGGAAATTACAATATTATTCAGATCGATCCGGATTATGTGCCTGCACCGTTAGAGCACAAGGAAGTATTCGGAATTACATTTGAGCAGGGAAGAAATGAACTGAATATCGATAAAGATTTCTTCTCAAATGTTGTGACAGATGTGAAAGAGATCCCGGATGCAGCGAAGATCGATCTTGCTATTTCCATGATCACATTGAAATATACACAGTCCAACTCTGTATGTTATGTAAAAGATGGACAGGCAATCGGAATCGGTGCCGGACAGCAGTCAAGAATCCACTGTACACGTCTTGCCGGACAGAAGGCAGATAACTGGTGGTTACGTCAGAATCCGAAGGTACTTGGACTTCAGTTCAAGGATGGAATCGGACGTGCAGACAGAGATAATGCGATCGATCTTTACATCGGAGAGGAATATATGGATGTTCTCGCAGATGGTGTCTGGGAGAATACATTTAAGGTAAAACCGGAAGTATTTACAAGAGAAGAGAAGAGAGCATGGTTGGACCAGATGACAGGTGTTGCGCTTGGTTCTGATGCATTCTTCCCATTCGGTGATAATATTGAGCGTGCACATAAGAGTGGTGTAACTTATATTGCACAGCCAGGTGGATCAGTGCGTGATGATAATGTAATTGCTACATGTAACAAATACGGCATGGCAATGGCATTTACAGGAATCCGTCTGTTCCATCATTAGAAACTTAAGATAAGATGATAAAAGAACCGGGACTTTTGGTGAAGAACCGGCGGTATAGAAAGGCTGAAATATTATGGTGATAGAGACAAGAAGCCCGGAAGAGACATTTGCAGTCGGTAAAAGTCTTGGTGAAAAAGCATTCCCAGGTCAGGTGTTAACCCTGACAGGGGATCTTGGAGTTGGGAAAACGGTCTTTACTCAGGGACTCGCAGAAGGACTTGGGATTGAAGAACCGGTGAATAGTCCGACATTTACCATCGTTCAGGTTTATGAAGAAGGGCGTCTGCCCTTCTATCATTTTGATGTCTACAGAATCGGTGACATTGAAGAGATGGACGAGGTGGGATTTGAAGAATACGTGATGGGAGAAGGTGTCTCACTGATCGAGTGGGCGAATTTGATAGAAGAGATTCTTCCGGAACGTCGGACAAATATTCTGATCGAGAAGGATCTGACACAGGGATTTGATTATCGTCGGATCACAATCGAGGAACAATAACGATAAAAAATTAGAAGAATGGAACAAAGAGAAGGCTGTTGATACAGAGAACATTCTTACAGCAGCTGACAGAGGAAGGAAGCAAGACCATGAGAGTATTGGCGATAGACAGCTCAGGACTGACAGCAACGGTTGCAGTCGTTGAGGATGAACAGACAATTGCGGAGTATACCGTGAATTATAAGAAGACACATTCGCAGACACTTCTGCCGATGATTGATGAGGTAAAGAAGATGATCGATCTGGATCTGTCCAGCATTGATGCCATTGCCGTGTCAGGAGGACCGGGCTCTTTTACCGGGCTTAGAATCGGATCTGCTACTGCGAAAGGGCTGGGACTTGCTCTTGGAAAACCTCTGATCCATGTTCCGACAGTGGATGCACTGGCCTATAATGTTTATGGATGTGGCGACTTGATCTGCCCGATCATGGATGCCAGAAGAAAACAGGTTTATACAGGACTGTATTCATTTTCACATGAAGTGAAAGATGGAACACATCTGACAGAGGCTGCATTTCATGTGGAAGAACAGCAGATGGCGATTGCAGTAGAAGAGTTGATCAGTAAGCTGAATGCGTATAAACGTCCGGTTGTATTTTTGGGAGACGGAGTACCAGTGTATCGTCAGATGCTTGAAGAGGGACTTGAAGTCCCGTATTCATTTGCCCCATCATACATGAACCGTCAGAGAGCGGCTGTAGTAGGAGCACTTGGTATTGAGTATTATTATGCAGGAAAATATGAGACAGCAGGGGCGCATAAGCCGGATTATCTGCGTGTGTCTCAGGCAGAGCGCGAACGTGCTCAGCGTGAAAAGGAAGCAAAGACAGAAGTGCGTGAGATGACGATTGAAGACGGTGCTGTAGTTGCTGAGATTGAGCACCAGTCATTTTCTGATGCCTGGAGCGAGAAGGCGATTCTAGAGACGCTGGAACAGAACAATAGTGTCTGCTTTGTTGCGGAAAAAGCAGGGAAAAGAGTAGGATATCTGCTTGGCTATACTGCAGTTGATGAAGTGGAGATTGCAAGAATCGCAGTGATTGATGAGATGAAACGTCAGGGGGTTGGTCATGCATTAATGCTAGCTTTGAAGGCGTGGAGTAAAGAACATCAGATTGCAAAGGTTCTGCTGGATGTAAGAGAAAGTAATCAGGCAGCAGGAGCATTTTATGCGAGAGAAGGATTCGTAAACGATGGAGTCCGCAAAGCATTCTATCAGGATCCGAAGGAAGATGCAGTACTGATGAGTCTGGAAATAGATAAATAACCAGCAGTTTCCAGTGGAAATTGCGAAAACTGTTTTGTATAATTGAGGCGTAACAAAGGAAGAAAACAGGAATATTCCGTTTTTGTAAATTACAATGATGAGTAACAACATAATTGCTGCTCACAGGAGGAAAACGTATGCGCCAGTATCAGTTGAAAGAAACAAAAGAAATTACGAAAATTATTTGTAACCGGTGTGGAAAAGAAACAAAAGTTGTGAGTGGGATTCCGAAAAGAGAGATGCTTCATGTAGAGCATACCTGGGGCTATTTTTCTGGAAAAGATGGAGAAAGCTGCAGTTTTGATCTGTGCGAGGAGTGTTTTGATGAAATTACAAAGGGGTTCCTCATTCCAACCGAATGTAAAGATGAATGAAAGAGTCTGGTTTGCAGTTTCGGGCAAACCGTAATGGACCAGAAGATAGAGGAATATTATGTTAGATGTATGTTTGCTTGGAAGTGGTGGGATGATGCCGCTTCCTTATCGTTTCCTTACTTCCTTAATGACAAGGTTTAACGGAAGCAGTCTGATGATTGACTGCGGAGAAGGAACACAGGTAGCTGTAAAAGAGAAGGGCTGGAGTTTTAAACCAATCGATGTGATCTGTTTTACTCATTATCATGGGGATCATATCAGTGGACTTCCGGGTCTTCTACTTACAATGGGAAATGCAGACCGTAGGGAACCGTTGACACTGATCGGACCGAAAGGTCTTGAAAGGGTTGTTAGTTGCCTGCGCGTAATTGCGCCGGAACTGCCATTTCCAATCATTTATCAGGAGATTCAGGGAGCGGAGCAGACATTTGAGTTAAATGGATACCGGTTGAAAGCATTTCGTGTGAACCATAATGTACTTTGCTATGGTTATACGATTGAAATTGACCGCGCCGGTAAGTTTGATGTGGAGCGTGCCCGTGCAAATGAGATTCCGCAGAAATACTGGAGTCGCTTACAGAACGGAGAAACTGTAGAAAGTGAAATGGGAATTTTGACACCGGATATGGTGCTCGGTCCACAGAGAAAAGGAATTAAGCTGACTTATACAACAGATACAAGACCGACAGATTCGATTCGTGAGAATGCGAAAGATTCTGATCTTTTCATCTGTGAAGGCATGTATGGAGAAAAAGAGAAAGCAGCGAAGGCAGTAGAGTATAAGCATATGACATTTTATGAAGCGGCGGAACTGGCGAAAGAAGCGAATGTTGGCGAGATGTGGCTGACACATTATAGCCCGTCACTTACAAAGCCGGAACATTATATGAATGATGTGAAAAAGATATTCCCTCGGGCGAAAGCTGGAAAGGATGGAATGTCTGTTGATCTGATGTTTGAAGATTGAGAGGGATAGAAAATGAGTGAAAGCAAAGAGATTAATATACTGGCAATCGAAAGTTCCTGTGATGAGACAGCGGCAGCAGTAGTACGAAACGGGCGAGAAGTGCGCTCAAATATCATTTCTTCTCAGATTGATCTGCACAAATTATACGGTGGTGTTGTGCCGGAAATTGCATCAAGAAAGCATATTGAGAAGATTAATCAGGTGATTGAAGAGGCGCTTAGTGAAGCAGGGACAACATTAGATGAGATTGACGCAATCGGTGTAACTTATGGACCGGGGCTTGTAGGAGCCCTGCTTGTTGGCGTGGCTGAAGCAAAAGCAATCGCATGGACGAAAGATATTCCACTGGTCGGAGTGCATCATATTGAGGGACATATTTCTGCAAATTATATCGAACATCCGGATCTTGAGCCACCGTTTGTGTGTCTTGTTGCATCCGGCGGACATACGCATCTTGTATGTGTGAAAGAATATGGAAAATATGAGATCCTCGGAAGAACCAGAGATGATGCAGCGGGTGAAGCTTATGATAAAGTGGCTCGTGCAATCGGGCTCGGTTATCCGGGCGGTCCAAAGATTGACCGTATTGCCAAAGAGGGGAATCCGGATGCAATCCAGTTCCCAAAGGCAAAGGTAAATGATGCAGAGTATGATTTTAGTTTCAGTGGACTGAAATCAGCGGTATTGAATTATATTAATGGCTGTAAGATGAAAGGTGAGACATTTGATCCTGCCGATCTTGCGGCATCTTTCCAGAAGGCAGTAGTAGAAGTTCTTGTGGGTAATTCAATGCGTGCAGTAGAAAAACTCGGCATGAAGAAATTTGCGATTGCGGGAGGAGTTGCGTCTAATTCAGCACTTCGTGAAGCGATGGAAGAAGCTTGTGAGAAACGTGGAATGAAATTCTACCGTCCGTCACCGATTTACTGTACAGATAATGCGGCAATGATCGGAGCGGCGGCTTATTATGAATATCTTGCCGGAACTCGTTCGGGATGGGATTTGAATGCTGTGCCGAACCTGAAATTGGGTGAACGTTAAGATAGTTGATTTACGTGTCAGTTATTTGAATAACAAAGAGATATGAACAGGATTTTGTGATGAGTTGTGAATAACTTTGCAAAATCCTGTATTTAATGTGAATAACAGGAGAGAAAAATGGAGAAGAAATATTGTACAGCAGTTGTTCTTGCTGGTGGAAGTGGAAAAAGAATGGGGACAAAAGTTCATAAACAGTACTTGATGCTGAAAGGCTATCCTGTACTTTATTATTCTCTGAAAGCATTTCAGGATTCCTCATGGATTGATGAGATCGTTCTTGTCAGCGGTACAGGTGAAGAAGAATATTGTCAAAAAGAAATCGTAGAAAAATACGGTTTTTCAAAAGTACGCAAAATTGTATCAGGAGGAGCAGAGCGATATAATTCTGTTTGGAATGGTCTTCAGCAAATAACAGAAGAAGATGGGTTCGTATATATTCATGACGGGGCGAGACCTTTTGTGGATGATGCTATGATTGAGCGCGCCTATTCTTGCGTGGAAGAAACGAATGCATGTGTTGCCGGCATGCCTGTAAAGGATACGATCAAAGTTGTAGATGAAAAGAATTATGTGAAAGGCACGCCGGAGAGAAAAACACTCTGGCTTGTTCAGACGCCACAGGTTTTTGATGTTCAGCTGATTAAAGAGGCTTATCAGAAATTAATCAACGAGAAAATTGAAAATGCGACAGATGATGCGATGGTAGTCGAGCAGATGATGGGACATACTGTTAAATTATATCCCGGAGCATATGAAAATATAAAAATCACAACACCGGAAGATCTTCTTGTGGCGGAAGCGTTTCTGTAGGAATATACAAGGGAACTGTCTTATGTTTATTCCTTAATTTCAAAAAATGTAAAAACAGGTCAAGGAAACTTGCTTAAAAGCATGACTGAGAATCGAGATACTTAAGAACAAATCAAGAAAAGAAGGGGATTTTTCGATGTTGTAAAGTGTGGAAAAAGCCCCAAAAATCAAGGAAAACAAAGAAAATCAAAAAAATGTGAAAAAAATAAAAAAAAGGTGTTGACATTTAGGTCTACCTTATGATAAGATTATCAGCGTCGCAAGTGAAACGACAACAACTTAATAAGAATTGCTAATCGGCAATGATTAGGTATTATGGAGAGGTATCGAAGTGGTCATAACGAGGCGGTCTTGAAAACCGTTTGTCCGAAAGGGCGCGTGGGTTCGAATCCCACCCTCTCCGTTTTTTATGGAGAAGTACCCAAGCTGGCCGAAGGGGCTCCCCTGGAAAGGGAGTAGGTCGTTAGTAGCGGCGCGAGGGTTCAAATCCCTCCTTCTCCGTTTGTTTTATGAAAACTCATAAAACTTTTAAAAAAAAGTTCTTGACAAACAAAAACAGCTATGTTAATATAAACAAGCTGTCGCTTGAAAAGAACGACACAAACAAAGAACCTTGATAACTGAACAATA
>OKTF01000693.1_pt1 | contig 21825 bp, 16 predicted proteins | sample 1606461 | NCBI WGS metagenome assembly OKTF01 (sample SAMEA3879599, study PRJEB24766) | human gut metagenome | biome: human-associated habitat; feature: feces | place: USA | collected 1985/1987 | reverse complement strand
AGAAAAGAACCTGGAAACACTGAGAACAGCACTGAAAAATTACGGTTTGCTGAAATAAGACACATTCATTTCTGTTGAAACAGCAAAATATATGCATCCAGTAAGGGCATCCGTACCGAAATGCATCAGAGCCGGAACACCCCTAAAAGGTTCCGGCTCTTTCTTTTTGAATACTGCTGTTTTCACTTATTTTAAGGAGGTTTTTGATTTATGGTAAATATCATCATGCACGGCTGCGGCGGCAAAATGGGTCATGTCGTAGCAGACCTGGTGAAAAACGACCCTGATTGTCAGATTGTTGCAGGGATTGATCCCGCTGTTCCCGCTCTGGATTTCCCTGTATTCGCTTCCCCTGCGGAATGTACTGTTGACGCGGATGTCATCATTGACTTCTCCACAGCAACAGCTGTTCCCGCTCTGCTGGACTTCGCGAAAGAAAAACACATTCCCGTTGTTGTCTGCACAACAGCCCTTTCTGATGAAACACAGGCAAAACTGGAGGAAACCGCAAAAAGCGTTGCTGTACTGAAATCTGCGAACATGTCCATCGGCGTAAACCTGCTGCTGGATCTGGTTCAGCGTGCAGCACAGATCCTTTACGATGCAAACTTCGACATTGAAGTAGTAGAAAAACATCATAACCAGAAAATTGACGCACCCAGCGGTACCGCTATGGCACTGGCTGACGCCATCAATACTGCAATGGACGAAAAATTCCACTATGTATACGATCGTTCCCAGAAACGTGAAAAACGGGAACGCACAGAAATCGGCATTCATGCTATCCGCGGCGGCAATATCGTTGGGGAACATGATGTCATCTTCGCAGGACGTGACGAAGTCATCACCCTCAGCCATCATGCTTCCAGCAGAGAAGTATTTGCTGTTGGTGCTGTAAAGGCTGCAAAATTCCTGGCTGAACAGCCTGCTGGTCTGTATTCCATGAAAGAAGTTCTGGCATAAACATACAAAAAAAGACTGTGTTTTACACAGTCTTTTTTATTGAAAATGGGATTTATTTTTCTGTTACAATTTGGAAAATGTGATCTGCTTTCTGGGCAATGGATTGAGGCAGACTGGTACCTGTCAAGATCATATCCATGGTATTGGGACGTTTTTCCATCATCTCCACCACTTCTTCTTCTAACAAATATCCTTCTTCCACACATTCCAGAATACCATCTAACATCAGCATGTCACATTCACCCGTATCCAGAATTTTTTTCGTAAAGTTAAAAGCGTTGCGGATTTCCGAAGCGATTTCTTTACGAATTTCCTCTGTCATTTCCGTACCTTCCCGATCTTTCTCAAAATGGAAAATACGAAAATCCGGTTCCAGTTTTTCCAGCAATGCAATTTCCTGATTGTTATGATAATCCATAAACTGGATCATAACCACCCGCAGGTTTTCTCCAAGGGCACGAATGCCTTTGCCAAGGGATACGCTTGTTTTTCCTTTACCTGCACCATAATAAATTGCAATTTGTCCTGTTTTCACCATTGTTCACTCCTGTTATTTTGCCAAATCAGTCTGTGTTTCCTCTGTCGCATTTACCTGCGGCGGATTTTCTTCTGTATGCAAAGATATTTTGGATACGGATACTTCATAAGCAATCCGTTCTTCCACCTGATCGCCGTTTTTCTTCTGATATACACGGCTTTGGATACGGCCCCATACTTTCACGGCTGTACCCACTTCCAGAGAGGAAATATATCTCGCGTTTCGTCCCCAGGTAATACAGGGAATATAGTCTGACTTATTGTATGCACGGTTTACCGCAATCAATACATCCGAAATTTCTCTGCCGAATGGCGTTTTCCGGTAAATAGGCGCTTTGCAGATAAAACCATTGAGAATGATTTCATTTTCATTGTGCATCTGCTCTTCATCTAACACCTGAATATCTCTGACAAAAATTGTCAGCACCAATCGACTGCGATTTCCAGTATAATTATTGTAGCTTCTCAGCTGACCTTTGATCTTTACATGCTTACCGCACACAATATTCTGATTCATCAACAATCTCTCTGACACAGTGATCGGCAGAATATCTGCATTTTCACTGAGCCGTTCTGAAGAAATCTTGAATGTATAAAAGCCTTCGCCATAAACTTCATGGCTGAATACGCCATCTTCCACTACAACACCCGTAATGACAACGGAATTGTTTTCAGGCAAACTGTTCATTTGCATTTTCTCCCCTTTTCTGTGCCGCAGCAACTGCTCACGCTCCGGCATTTGTTCTTCTGTAACTTACTTTATGCTTGAACAAAAGCCTTTAGAAGTTGAAACAGAAAAACATCTTGTTCCTAACTCATGCTATCGTTTTGGATAAAACGATCTTTTCTTTTCTCAGCCTTCTCCACCGGTGATATGTTTTCCGTTACGGAAAATAAAACCGATCTTCACACAGTCGATCGCCACCACCATGGTGTAGTCTTTTGTTTCATATATCATCGGTTCGCCGCCTTTTTTCACGATTACGGCGTCTATCTTTTTTCCTTCTGCCGTCCAATAAGAAAGAAAGTGAAAATCTTCTTCTCCTTTAATCGCCCATTCCAGATCCAAAAGAGGTTTCAAAAAAAAATCTCCGTCGCAGCCGAAATAATCAGCCACCCTCTTTCTGGACTGTTCAAAATCCAAAACAGGTTCTTTTCTCGCCATGTTCTTCCTCCGCAATTTTACTAAAGCTATCTGTTTCTATGGTACTGATAACCGACGGATTTGTCAATAACAACCGCATTTTTTGATGGTTTCATAAAACGAAAAAATATTGATTTTCCAACAAAAAACCGTTGTTTTCGCAAAAAAAAATTTTTTTGCTCAAAAGAAAATCCGATGAACGCGAATACATCGGATTTTCTTTTTTTCATTTCCGTTCCAATATAGGTTTCAAATACTTTCCAGTGTATGATTCCGGCACAGCACATACTTCCTCCGGTGTACCGCAGGCAACGATGGTGCCGCCTCCTGTACCGCCTTCTGGGCCAAGGTCGATGATATAATCCGCTGTTTTGATCACATCCAGATTATGCTCGATCACAACCACCGTATTGCCGCCTTCTGCCAGACGCTGGAGGATATGCACCAGTTTATGGACATCTGCCATATGAAGCCCTGTGGTAGGTTCATCCAGAATATACATGGTGCGTCCTGTGCTTTTCTTACTCAATTCCGTTGCCAGTTTCACGCGCTGGGCTTCCCCGCCGGAAAGAGTTGTGGAAGACTGTCCCAGCTGCACATAAGAAAGACCCACATCGTACAGTGTTTGCAGTTTTGCTTTGATTCTGGGAATGTTTTCAAAGAATTCCAAAGCTTCTTCCACCGTCATTTCCAGTACATCGGAAATGGTCTTGCCTTTATATTTTACTTCCAGTGTTTCCCGGTTGTACCGCTTGCCGTGGCATACTTCACAAGGCACATAAATATCCGGCAGGAAATGCATTTCAATCTTGATGATCCCATCCCCAGCACAGGCTTCACATCTGCCGCCTTTCACGTTAAAACTGAATCTGCCTTTCTGATACCCACGCATCTTTGCTTCCGTAGTCTGGGCAAACACATCACGAATCATATCAAAGAGTCCTGTATACGTAGCAGGATTGCTGCGAGGAGTACGACCGATAGGAGACTGGTCAATATTGATGACTTTATCCAGCTTGTCCTGCCCGTTCATATCTTCATGATTACCAGGACGGAGTTTTGCCCGATTCAAGTCCCTCGCCAATCGTTTATAGAGAATTTCATTAACCAAGGAACTTTTGCCGGAACCGCTGACCCCTGTCACACAGGTGAAAATCCCAAGGGGAATATCCACATTGATCTGTTTCAGGTTATTTTCTGCCGCTCCCACAACATGGAGCATGGCTTCCGGATTGACAGGACGGCGTTTGTCCGGCACTTCGATTTTCTTTCTGCCGCTGAGATAATCGCCAGTCAAAGATTCGGTACATGCCTTGATTTCTTCCACATCGCCTGTGCAAATGATATTGCCGCCGTCTTTTCCGGCACCCGGGCCTACATCCACGATGAAGTCTGCCGCATACATGGTATCTTCGTCATGTTCCACCACAATAAGGGAATTCCCGATGTCCCGCAGGTGCTGTAATGTTTTCAGCAGTTTATCATTATCCCGCTGATGGAGACCAATACTAGGTTCATCCAGAATATACACAACACCTACCAACCCGGAACCAATCTGCGTAGCAAGACGGATTCTCTGTGCTTCCCCGCCGGAAAGGGTTCCTGCCGCACGGGATAATGTGAGATAGTCCAGACCAACATCCACCAGAAAACCAATACGCGCATGGATTTCCTTCAAAATTCGCTCCGCAATCATTTCATCTCTGCCGCTGAGCTGAAGGTTCTGGAAAAATTTCTGAATATCCGCCACAGACATTTCTGTGACTTGAGAAATATTTTTTCCGCCCACCGTAATGGCAAGAACTTCCGGACGCAGACGCATACCATGGCAGGAAGGGCACTCAATGTTGGTCATATATTCCTCATATTCTCCCCGCATGGTTTCGGAAGTTTCGCTGTAACGCCGCTGCAAATTGGGAATGATACCCTCAAAGGCATAGTCATAGGAACCTGTACCGCGGTAATTGGTGTAGGTAATCCGTAGTTTTTTGCCGCCAGTGCCATAGAAAATGATCTTTTTGATTTCTTCCGGCAATTCCCGGAAAGGCGTATCCAGCGAAAATCCATATTCTTCTGCCAATGCGTCAAAAAGAACGCGTGTCATAGTATCTTTTGTAGAAATGGAGTTATATCCCGGTGCCACAATGGCTCCACCCGCAATGGAAAGGCTGTCGTTTGGCACGATGAGCTGTTCATCAAACTTCATCTGCATCCCCAGCCCGGTACAGGTAGGGCATGCACCGCTGGGATTGTTGAAGGAAAAGAGTCTGGGCTCAATTTCCATCAGGTCGATACCACAGTCCGGACAGGAGAAATTCTGACTGAATACCAGTTCATCCTCTCCCTGATTCACGTCCACCACCAACAGTCCTCCTGTCAGAGCGGTGACAGTTTCAATGGATTCTGTCAGACGTTTCTGGATGCCTTCTTTTACCACCAGACGGTCCACAATGATTTCAATGGTATGTTTTTTATTCTTTTCCAGTTTAATTTCTTCAGACAGATCATAAATGATGCCATCCACACGAACACGGACATAACCGCTTTTTTTGGCATCCTCCAGCAACTTTACATGCTCCCCTTTTCTCCCACGGACAACAGGGGCAAGAAGCTGAATTTTTGTCCGTTCCGGCAGTTCCAGAACACGGTCTACAATCTGGTCAATGGTCTGCTTTTTGATTTCCTTGCCGCATTTGGGACAATGAGGCACACCAATTCTGGCATACAGCAAACGCAAATAGTCATAAATCTCCGTCACGGTACCCACAGTGGAGCGAGGATTGTGGCTGGTTGTTTTCTGGTCGATGGAAATAGCGGGAGAAAGCCCATCAATCTGGTCTACATCGGGCTTTTCCATCTGACCCAAAAACTGTCTTGCATAAGAAGAAAGCGACTCCATATATCTGCGCTGTCCTTCCGCATAAATCGTATCAAACGCCAGCGAGGATTTTCCGGAGCCGGATAATCCCGTGAACACTACCAATTGATCTCTGGGAATCTCCAAATCAATATTTTTAAGGTTGTGCTCTCTGGCGCCCTTAACAAAAATATTTTTACTAGACAAAATAAGCTCTCCTTAATTTTTAATCATGTCATTTGCCGGACTGCAGCTTTTTAATTCGGTCTCGCAGATATGCGGCGTGTTCAAATTCCAGAAGCTTTGCAGCGGCCTTCATCTCCTTGGTAAGCTGCTCGATCAGCTGCTGGCGTTCCAGCTTTGTCAGCCGCTTTCCGGATTTTTTGTCATCCTTATGGCTGGAAATTTCTAAAACCTCTGCTACTTTCTTAACAATCGTTTTCGGCGTAATGCCATGCTCCTGATTATACCGCATCTGGATATCGCGTCTTCTCTGAGTCTCTCGAATCGCAGTTTCCATGGAGGGCGTAACCTGATCCGCGTACATGATAACCTGGCCTTCCGCGTTTCTGGCGGCACGGCCTATTGTCTGAATCAGGGAACGGTCGGAACGCAGGAAGCCCTCTTTGTCCGCATCCAGAATCACCACCAAAGACACCTCCGGGATGTCCAAGCCCTCTCTCAGCAGGTTAATACCGACCAAAACATCAAACTCACCTAAACGAAGGTCTCGAATGATCTCCATCCGCTCCACCGTATCGATGTCGTGATGCATATACCGAACCCGAATCCCCATTCCCTCTAGGTATGATGTGAGATCCTCCGCCATTTTCTTAGTTAATGTGGTTACCAGCACCCGGTTGCCTTTAGCCACCCGAAGATTGATTTCTGAAATCAAGTCGTCGATCTGTCCCTCGGTCGGCTTAACGATAATCTCCGGATCCAACAGACCTGTTGGACGAATTACCTGTTCTACAATCTGGGTGCTCTTTTCCCGTTCCAAATCTCCCGGAGTTGCGCTGACAAACACCGCCTGGTTGATTCGCTGGTAAAACTCGTCAAAATTCAGCGGGCGGTTGTCGTAGGCTGACGGAAGCCGAAAGCCATATTCAATCAAACTTTCCTTTCTCGCCCGGTCGCCGGCATACATTCCGCGCACCTGAGGCAGCGTCACATGGGACTCGTCCACAAACAACAGGTAGTCTTTTGGAAAATAATCCAAAAGCGTAAACGGCGCGCTGCCTGGTTCCCGTCCCGCCATGACTCTGGAATAGTTTTCAATTCCCTTGCAAAAGCCGATTTCCTGAAGCATTTCAATATCATACCGGGTTCTTTGCTCAATACGCTGGGCCTCCAGCAGCTTTCCCTCCCGGCGGAAATATGCCAGCCGTTCTTCCAGCTCCTGTTCGATTTCTTGAATAGCCTCTTTCATTTTTTCCTTGGGGACGATGTAGTGAGACGCCGGGTAAATAGCGATATGCTTCAGATCCGCTTTGATTTCTCCGGTCAGCGGATTAAACTCGCTGATCCGGTCCACTTCATCACCAAAAAACTCCACCCTCACTGCCGTATCATTGGACTGGGCTGGAAATATTTCCACTACATCTCCTCGTACCCGGAACTTGTTTCGGATAAAGTTTATATCATTTCTCTCATATTGAAGCTCTACCAGTTTCTTTAAAAGCTCGTCTCGGTTTTTTTGCATTCCCGGCCGCAAAGAAATAACCATGGTGCGGTAATCAATCGGGTTACCCAAGCTATAAATGCAGGAAACGCTGGCCACAATAATGACATCTCTGCGTTCGGACAGGGCTGAGGTCGCAGAATGACGGAGCTTGTCGATTTCGTCATTAATCGCAGAATCCTTTTCAATATAAGTGTCTGTCGTAGCGATATAAGCTTCTGGCTGATAATAATCATAGTAGCTGACAAAATACTCGACTGCGGATGTTGGGAAAAATTCGCGAAACTCGCTGCAGAGCTGCGCCGCCAGGGTCTTATTGTGCGCCAAAACCAGTGTTGGCTTCTGTACCTGCGAGATAATATTCGCCATAGTAAACGTCTTACCGGAGCCCGTAACCCCCAGCAAAGTCTGCTCTTTATCTCCTCTTTTGATTCCCTCCACCAGCTTGGCAATCGCCTCTGGCTGATCTCCCGTAGGCTTATAGGTGGAAACCAATTTGAATAATTCTTTATCATTTCGATTGTTCATACACGATTTCCTCTATTGATGATAGCTACTATTGGCCCAAATATGGATTTTTACAACGTCCTGTTTTTCCAGCAATTTCGACCAATCGAGAATTTGCTCACTAAAAATCCGCGATTCCATAAAAGCCAATCCTACAATGCTTATGCTGATGGTTTAGTATACCACAAAATCTCGTATTTTTCAATTCTAACGATATACATGATACATTTATATCCCAGCTGAGCATCCGTTTTCATTCTCTATTCTAATGCCTGGATATTGCGGCGGTTTTTAAGAGCGGAATCAAGCCTATATGGCATTAAATCTATCATTGTGTGTCTCTAATCCTAGAATCTTATAGGAATACTCCCTGTGTCTTTACTGAATGACCTGCAAAACGGGGAAGCATTTCTAATACTGTCTTATGAGTGTTGCTCTTAAAGCACTTCTGTTTTTTGACGATACAGTTATATTCGCAAAATCAGAGAGTTGTTTCTAAAATGCTCCTATGCTATAATTTAGCCTGTAGAAACTTTATTGTGCGTGCTTGAGGAGGAATTGTTATGGAAAAGTCCAGGGTTTATTTTACTGATATGCGAACCACAGAAAACTCTAATTTACAGAAAAAGCTCGCCAGACTTATCAGGAAGGCTGGCATTGGCGGCATCGACTTCGAAAAAAAGTACGTCGCGATTAAAATTCACTTTGGGGAACCAGGGAATCTGTCTTATTTGCGGCCTAATTACGCTAAAACCGTAGCGGACACAGTAAAAGATCTGGGCGGAAAGCCTTTTTTGACCGATTGCAACACTCTCTATGTGGGAGGGCGCAAAAACGCGCTGGATCATATCGACACCGCTTATTTAAATGGATTCTCCCCTTTTTCCACCGGTTGTCATGTCATCATTGCGGACGGGCTAAAAGGAACCGATGAGGTTTTAGTCCCGGTTTCCGGCGGAAAATACGTAAAGGAAGCCAAGATCGGCAGAGCCGTTATGGATGCAGATGTTTTTATCAGCTTAACCCATTTTAAAGGCCATGAGATCACAGGGTTTGGGGGCGCCTTGAAAAATATCGGAATGGGCTGCGGCTCTCGTGCGGGAAAAATGGAAATGCACAGCGCAGGCAAGCCTTACGTAATTCAAGAACAATGCGTGGGCTGCCGTGTATGCGCCAAATCCTGCGCACATGACGCTATCTCGTTTACCGACAAAAAAGCTAATATTAACCACAGCCTCTGCGCGGGCTGTGGAAGGTGCATTGGCGTATGTCATCGGGATGCAATTAAGCCCGCTGATGATGAGTCTTTCGACATTTTGAATCAAAAAGTGGCGGAATATACCAAAGCGGTCGTTGACAAACGGCCTTGCTTCCACATCAGCCTGGTTGTGGATGTGTCTCCTCAATGCGACTGCCATTCGGGAAATGACGCTGCTATTGTACCGGATGTGGGGATGTTTGCCTCTTTCGACCCAGTAGCTCTGGATGTAGCCTGTGCCGACGCGGTAAACGCTCAGCCCCCGATTCAAAACAGCCAGCTTAAAGAGCATTGGAACGAATCCGGGGATCATTTTCACAAGGTCGGGCCCAATACCAACTGGAAGGTCGGTATCGCTCATGCCGTAGAGCTTGGAATCGGCACTACAGAATATGAATTGATCCGTGTATAAATAAAATTTTTTGAAAATCCGAATCGCGGCAAATTAAGAACGATAAGAAAGGCGGGAAGAGAATTTTCTTCCCGCCTTTCTTATCGTTCTTAGCCTGACCAGTAGCTCCATTATCGCAAAACATGATAAATTATAGTAAGTGAACCAAATACGCTGACAAAGCATTAGGGTATCAGAGATGATTTACCTTCAGGCCATCTGCTTCTCCATAGAGAATTTCCACCTTGGTTTCCAGCTTGCCGCTTTTAGGGTCACGCTTCTGAGAATAGACGCCCCAGTTTTTGGCGTTGGAAAAGAAACACCGAAAATCGTCCTGATGGATCACCGGTGCAAACCCGATGGTATTATTTACCAGGTCGAACTGATAGCCGCTCAGAGCCACCAGCACAGACCAGCTCGCCATGCTGCGGACATAATGGTTGCCGCATTCCACCTCGTTCCAGGGATTCCAGTCGTAGCCGTTATACCGTCCCCGAACCGCTTTCACAACGGCCAGGCCTTCTTCCACAAAGCCCTCAAAAATCAGGTGGGCTGCCACCTGGTATTCTATGCCGGACCATACTTCATCGCTGTATACAAAGGGCAGCTTTGGACGGCCGCCCTGAGGCCAGCTGCACAATACCAAGCCTTTTTCCTGATTCAGCGCATAGGTACGCTGGACATTGACATGATCCTCCATCGTCTCCTTGAAATTGTACTGGAATACAGAGTGAATGGCCTTTTTGATGTGCTCCTCCGGCAGGACATAGCCCAGGTGATTCAGGTGGGCCAGCATTTGTCCAAAGACCTGATCCGCCAGGCATCCGGTGCCGTACTGGTATTTATAGGCGTTAATATCGTCGATCACCTGGATATAATAGTCGCCTCCCCACAGCAGGGAATCCATTTTTTCGCTTCCTTTGCGGAACGCTTCGGCATATTTTTCCGCATGCGCGGTATCCCCTAAGTATGCGGCCATTTCCTTTCCTGCCTTCAGCGCCGCCAAAAACAGAGAGTTGCTTAAGGAGTTGGGACCGTAAAATTCTATATCATAGGTATTATGCTGCTGATCATCCAGTACACAGTCCTTATCGGAATCCCAATAGGTAAATGCGAAATCCAACGCTAAGGCAGCTTTTTCCCAGGTTTCTTTTAACAGGGCATCCCCAGCGCCCAGCTTCCAATCCCGGTAAAGCCGCAGAATGGTACCCATTTGTCCGTCTACAGCGGGGATCATTTCCCATTTTTTGTCTCCGAATACTTGCAGCGTCCGAAACGCCATTCTGCCTGTATCGTCGGTTTCCAACAGGAATTCTGTCCTTCGCATAGACTGCTCCAGCTCGGGGAACAAGAACGCGGCGGTCTGCGCATAATTCCACACATGAGTGCAGTTCCCCTCACAGCTGCCGTGTTGGGGAAAGCTCCCCTCCCATGACAGGAACGTACCGTCGGAAATCCGGAAACAGGTAGGACTTCTTAAAACGGTGATATTATTGGCCAGCGCCTCGATCACATAATCCGGCAGCGTACTTTCATAAAGCGCTTTGGTAAAGGAGCGGGAGGCTTTTTCCAGACTCTCCAAATTTTTGTAGAGATATACGCCGTAATCCCAGGCGTTTTTCTGGAAATCGGCGTAATAGTTATGCTCAATCTCCTTTTTATTCCGGTTTTCCGGGCAGACATGGCCGCCCCAGTATTTTGGACGATTCGGAAAATACCAAGTAAGAATAAATTCGAATACAGCCTCTCCATATGCCGGAATTGTTTTACATACGCCTAAAGAACCAATTCTCAAATCGCTTAAATCATTGAATTTGCTTTCCTTGCCCTGGAACTCCGAATGAAATTCAAGCCTTCCATCCTCGGAAAAGTCATCCCAAAAATCATGAATACCATCCCACCAAGCACCGGAAAGCCACTCCTCCTTGACCGTAACGCTGTCCTCCCCAGTCATCACAGCAATGCTGCCGTTTGTAAAATCATCCTCCGCAAGCTCCGGACTGGTATATAAAAGCCCTTTCATTTGATCCTGGTCAAGATATTGGTTTTTCACCGGCCTTTTGACCAAAAGATTGTCAAAAAGGTCGTAGCCGTTAAAGCCCACTGCATTAGCGACGGACGAAGCCACCGTGGCCTCCAGCGCCTCACCGGAGTTGTTTTTCACCTTATAACGGATCACCGCGCCGGGAATTCCAGAATCCTTAGCGTTTAGAGGAATAAAAGGGGTAAACGCCTCTAATTCCACAGAAAGGGGCAGCTTACTGTCCTCTAACGCTACATTGACAAAGGGATAAGCAGCCGAAAAACTGGAACGCTCAAACCGGGGCAGCCCAGCCAAATCAGCCGAAATAAACCCGTGAGAGCAAGTATACGGCGGCTGAATCCGGGATTCCAGAATTCGGACGATGGGCTGAGTATTTTTGCTTTTTGCCCAAAGTGCGAAAAACGTATATGGAAAGTGGATTCCCTTTCCCGGCTGGCCAAAAATTTCCCAGTCGCAGTAGTTGCCCCGGGTCCCCACAGATACATTGCCGGTGCCAATGCCCCCCAGCAGAAATTTACATTCCGTGGCTTCATAAGGATAAACCTTGGCGCCATACTGATTGTTTGTCATAATATTTCCTCCTCTATTTTGGCTAAACGTAGTTGATGAAATTCCGCTGTAATATAAGTGATGGTATGACTGGAGGCTGCCGTCAGGCCGACCAGCAGTTCTTTCTCCTTGGAAACCTGGATTTGGAACACGGGTTCCCACTCCCGCCCCTGCTTGGCCAGCCGGACGGTCAGGACTCCCGCTGCACGGTTTAACCCAAAGCATGGTCTTTCTCCTGCATCGAATTCCTTCAAAATTTCTGTGTTTCCATCGCGCCTGATAATAACCTGTGCTTTTGAGTAAGGATGAAGCAGCACGGCGATGTAGCCGCTCTCCGGTTCCAGGCTGTCCCGAACCATCAGGCCTGCCGCCACACGCTCGCCCAAGTTGGTAAGGCTTCTGATTTCAGCGGAAAGCCGGAAATCCCCTGAAGCCTGCTGGTAAACAAACCGGTATTCCTCTTTTTCTCCGCAAAAGCCTGCCCCACCAGCGGAAAGGATTGCCCCATCCTGTAAAAACTCTGTTCGGGAACTTTTTTTCGGTCTGGGAAAATCTATACTTTTCCAGAGAGTATCCTTCTCCTTAGGCTTTAGCTTGACCGCTAAATCCCCGGAAAAGCCAGGCAGAAGCAGCGTCAGCGTTTCTCCTTCGGCGGTTACCGTACTTTTCTCCAATATCTTTCCGGTTTTGGTATCATAAAATTCCACCTGGTAGTCTCCGGCTCCCAGACCTGGAATCTCCGCTGTGTTTCCCTTTTCCACTAAAGGATTCTTTCCCGCGTTAGCCTGACAAAAGCCCCAGTCCCGTTTTTTTATCCACAGGCAGGCCCGGTCTGTTTTTCTCAGGCCCAAGATAAGAAGTCTCTCTGTGACCGCGTCCAGGTTGGAAAAGGAAACTGTTCGCCGCAGATCCTCTCCAGCGAAAAAACGGGAAACCGGAAGATATTCACTATAAAGCCTATTTTTATCCACATAAGAGCCCCAGGTCCAGTGCATTGCGGTTCCCAAGGATTTCAGCAGCAAGGAAGCCCACAATTGATTATGAAATTCAATTCCCTCCGGGTCATAATCCTTTTGGATATCTCCGCCGGGGGATAAAGCAAATTCGCCGAAAAGAACCGGCTTTTCCACCTGGCTGAACCGTTCCTTTAAAACCGCGCTCAGGGCTCCCTCGGTATCGTACTGCCGCTGGCCGTATTCCTCATTGAAATAAGTATAGCGGTGAACAGTGGTCAAGTCAATACAGGGAAGCTGCCACAAATTTAAATCCCGTCTGGAATCTGCAAAGCTAGATGTCACAAGGTGCTTGCTGTCCAGCTCTTTCAGGTAACTTCCCATTTCGCTGTGCCATCCGATGACCTTGGAGGCCTCCTGATCGTAGTCCTCCCCCGCTCTCCACATAACCTCCGGAGCGTCGATCTCATTCCAGAGCTCATAGGCCATCAGATTAGGGCTGTAGCCCCAACGCGCCGCCACATATTTCAGATAATACCTTACATATTTCTTGCAGGCTGGCTTTTCAAAAAATTCGGATACGTTTTTTGCCGGACCGCCGTTCTGATCGTGATAGGGATTTCGGTTCCAGCCCCAATCAGGAAATTTCTCCGTCTCGTCGTCAAAGTCCTCCCAATGAAACAGGGAAAGCCGGAAAAAAATCCCCAGCTCTTCCGCTGTTTGGAACCTCCGGTCCATTTTCCAGGCGTTTTGCTGATTATACTCGTTCAGCCCTTTCCAGTCCTCAGAAAAAGGCAGCTCATTATCACAGGGAGTCCACTCGATCTGATCGCCCTCGCAGAAATCGAACTGGGTTAGGTTCGCTCCATTTTGAGCCATGGAAGAAAGCCACCAGTCATATTCATAGGTTCCCAGGCGGTTATCGGTGCCTCCCCATTCCCAGCCGCATAAATTATGTCCAATGCCTAAATAGGGGCTGCCGTCGGAAAACTCCAGATAAGCCGGATCCCGTGCGGAAACCCGCAAAAAGCCCTTTCTGTCCGATGGGGTTACCGTAAAAGAGAGCTCCCCCTTCTCCGGATACCGGTAAGAGCGGTGGCGCTTTTTGTCCAGCAGAGTTACATAGTAGCGGTATTCTCCGGGCACCTGGGCGGAATAACGGATTCTCCAATCCTTTTCCAGTGTAGAAATCAATATCTCCCGCCCATTTCGCAAAACGCGCTGAAAGCCCTCGTACCAAAATCCGGAAATCTGCTTTTGATCCCCGTTCGGCTTTAAAATATAGGCTTTCAGATCCACCTCCTCTGGACAATAGGGATGCTCGAACACTTTCTCAAAAGCGAAAGCCGCTTCAAATTTTTCAAAGGCTGGAATGGCTCCATGGATTGTATTATCCCATAAAAAGCACAATTCCTTGTCCTGTGTCATAATTTCCTCCGCAAATAAAATTTCTTGCTACATCTTCATGCCCGTTGTGGCAACGCCCGCGATCAAGCGTTTTCTGCCTATCAGGAAGACGATTAAAACAGGGATCAGAGCCACAACCATCGTAGCTACGTTTACCGCCGGACTCTGCTGGCTGTACATTCCCTGAAGCATACTCAAGCCCAGAGGCAAGGTCATGTTCTGAATACTCTTCAAGAAAATCAACGGGTTGAAGAAATCTCCCCAGGCACCGTTGAAGCATAGAATCGCGTTTACCGACAGAACCGATTTAGCCAAAGGGAAATGGATCAATAAGTAGGATCGGAAGTAGCCGCAACCGTCAATTTTAGCGGCGTCATCCAGTTCTAAAGGCAGAGACATAAAAAACTGGCGAATTAAGAAGATGGCAAAAGCGCTGAAGGCTCCCAAAGCGATCAGACTTCCCAAGCTGTCCATCAGCCCCAAAGCCTTGACAATAAAGTAGTTGGGAATAATCGTCAGCTGCGCCGGAACCATCATAGCCGCCATGAAGGTGATAAAAATAAAATTCTTTCCCGGGAAGCGCAATTTCGCAAACACAAACGCCGCTAATGACGCGGTCAGCGTTTGCAGCACGGTGATGCTGGCAGAAACAATCAGGCTGTTTTTATACATAGCCGCCAGCAAGCCCATCTGCTGGAATACCACCAAGTAATTTTTAATGGTAGGATTCCTGGGGATAACCGTCGGAGGTATCTGATACATTTCCGCCACCTCCTTAAAGGAAGCGGAAACCATCCAGATGAAGGGGTAGATCATAATGATTGTGCCGATCGTTAAAAACACGATCAGGAAAAGACACCAGGGCACTCTTTTTAATTTTCTCATGATTGTTTAAGCTCCTTCCTGGTTTAATTATAAAACACCCATTTTTTACTCAATACCATTTGGGTCACTGTAACAATCATGACGAAAACAAACAGCAAAAGAGCCAGGGTGGTTCCATATCCCATATCCATCTTCTGGAAAGCGTTCTGCCAGATATAGAACACCATGGTGCTGCTGGAATCCCCGGGGCCGCCTTTGGTAAGAACGTACGCCTGGTCAAACACCTGCAGAGAACCGATCACCGCCTGAATGGTTAGGAAGAGAGTGGTGGGAGAAATTAGAGGCAGGGTAATGGAAAAAAACTTTTTACTCTTGCCAGCACCGTCGATCTCCGCGGCCTCATAAAGATCCTTGGGGACATTCCGCAGAGCCACCAGGTAAATGATAAAGAAAAAACCTACGCCCTTCCAAACATCCAGGATGATAACCGTCATTAGGGAAAATCTAGGATCAGTCAGCCAGGGAACCTTGCCCAAGCCCACCGTGGTCAGCAGTCCATTGATTACGCCCATATCCGTGTTCAGCAGCATTCCCCAGACAATGGCGACAATGGCCATAGGCAGAATGATCGGGAAAAAGAAAACAGATTCCATCACAGAGGTCAAAAATTTATTTCGAATACTGTGGACCACTACGGCCAACAGTAATCCTATTCCAATTTTGAGGATCACGGCGGCAACCGCAAAAATCAAGGTATTAATAATCACTGTGCGAAGCCGCTGATCGTTTAACAAGGTTTCAAAATTCTGCCAACCTACAAACTCAGCCGGCGTCAGCATATCCCATTCACAAAAGGAGATTACAAAGGTGGACACCAAGGGAATCAAAACAAACGTAATAAACAGCAGAATCGCCGGGGCTAACATAATGTAAGCCCACATGATTTCTTTTCCCTTTATCTTTTTCAATGTGTTTTTCATCGTACCGCGCCCTTTCTGGAAATCAGCTCCAATCGAACCTGTCTGGAAATACTCAGCTTACAAAAAGCCCCGGCAACACTACAACGGTTGCTTTATATACTACAATGCGGGCTGCAAGCTTTCCGATTTTCGCAACCGCTTCTTTTGAGTTGAGCAGGACAACGCCGCCTTGCGGCGGCGTTGTCCTGCTGGAAAATTACCGCCTGGGGAAATTATCCGCGTTTTGCGATCTCAGCATTAATTTCTTCTTCCGCAGCTGCCATGGCTTCTTCCATCGTCTTCATGTTAGCCATAGCGGCGCCGAACTCACGGAGCAAAACAGATTCGATAGCGCCATATTCCTGTGGAGCCGGAACCATTACGCCCTTCTGGGCAGAAGCGTAAAACAAGTCGGCATGAGCCGGGGCAAAATCCTTGGCGGCCAGAGTATCGGCAGCGGATTTCACGGCGGGAATGGACCAGCCATCCTCTACGATAAAGGTATCCTGGAAGTCCTTGCTGGACAGAAACTTTGCGAATTCCCAAGCGGCGTCTTGATGCTCGCTGGCTGCGAAGATTGGAGCGCCACCTACGCCGATCACAGCTTTATCCTCTTTTACAATGGGAAGATCCACTACGTCGTAATCATCTACCGGGAAGTCGGCGTTTTTCAGAGCGTTAACCTGCCACATGCCCGCACTCATAAAGGCCAGCTTATCCTGCACGAACAGATCCAGGTCAGCTACGCCGGCATCAATTTTTGGAGAAATATTATATTTATAAACAAAGTCATACAAAAGCTGCACGCCCGCAAGGGTGTCCGGATCCGTCAGGCGTGACTCGGTCCAATCGTCGTTAAGCACATTGCCGCCAGAAACTATCATCCAAGGAACAATTGTATTAAAGTAAGCGTTTCCAAAGGCATAACCGTAAACATCATTGGTACCGTCGTTCTCAGAGGTCACAGTCTGGCAGATCTCGATAAAATCATCAATGGTCCATCCGGATTCCGGCTCGGGGATGTTGAAACGTTCCAGCACATTTTTATTATAGTACAACAATATGTTGTTCCAAACCGTGGGCAGACAGTAGGTCTTTCCGTCGTACTTCATGGTTTCCATCAGCGCCGGGTCAATTTCATCCAGAGTCTCTTTCATTTCTTCCTTATCCCGTTCGAGATACTCGTCAATCGGGATAATAATACCGGAGGCCGCAAAGGATCTCTGGCCCTCGCTGGCGATATCTGCGATATCCGGAACATCGCCGCCAGCGATATTTACACTAATCGCCTGCATGAGCTCACCCCAGCTATTAGCAGGAATTCCTTGCACCTCTACCTTGATATCAGAGCGCTGAGACATAAATTCCTCAGCCCTTGCCTCGAAGCCGGCAGCAGAGTTCGCGTATCCTACGAATTTAATGGTCACGGGCTCCTGGTTTTCCGCCTGGGAGGAACCCTCGCTCTGCGCGGAAGCACCGGAGTCCGCAGATACCTCTCCACCTTGCTGGCTGTTGGAACAGCCGGACACAGCACCGGCCAGCATAGCCGCCGCCAAGAGCAATGCCATCTTTTGTTTTAACATAATTGCCACTCCTTTTTAATAATTTACCTGAAATTTATCACAAAATACTTTTCAAAGTATTTTCCGAACCGGTTCGATATTTCTATACAATAAACTAACAGGTTCTTTTGCCTAACTAGCAACTCTACTTGTGTTGTATTTTTGCAACAAATTTTATCTAATTAACTGCTTGAAAAATAACTACTAACATGCAGGGCTACTTTTTAATGCTAAGGTATACCCTCACCAGTTTTTTCGAACCGGTTCGGATTTTCCTTAAAAAAGATTATAATAGTCTTTTCACCGATTTTCTTACCACTAGCTCAGTATCCAGTAAAATTTCTCTGGGCCTGCCACTGGCTTTTCCCATAATTTTATCAAACAAAAGCTCTGCCGCCTTCTCTCCCATCTCATATTCCGGAATTTGCACAGTAGTCAAAGGGAAAGTCATTAATTCAATATCATCAAATCCGATGATGGAGATATCGTCCGGTACCTGCCGTCCATTTTCCTCCAGGGCACGGATCATCCCTACCGCCACCAAATCATTATACGCAATAATTGCGGTGGGCAAATCCTCGAAATTTACCAGCTTTTTTCCCATCAGATAGCCTTCCTGTATGGTTTTAGCTTTATAAAAAATATATTTTTCCTCCAGTTCAATACCATTATGCTCCAATGCCTTCCTGATTCCCCGTAAACGCCGCTGGGAATAGACCGACTCCATTCCTCCGTGGACAAAGCCAATTTTTCTATGGCCGCAAGAATAAAGATATTCGGCCGCCTGATAGGCACCGTTATAATCGTCAGCCTCTACGCTATCCGCAGCAAGCTCGCCGGCCGTGGTTCCAAACACTACAAAGGGTAGACCAAATTTGTTCAACTCCATTAGGAGATCTGTATCTTTGCCGCTGATATCGATGATAACCCCACTCACCATTTGACCCGACATTACCCTAATAGCGTTCAGTTCTTTTTCACGGATACCGTCAGTATTTAAAATTAAGGTTGTATAAGCGTGCTCGGAAGCAGTATTCTCAATGGCACGGCAGATCTTAGCGTAAAAAGGATTGGTGATATCCCGCACAATGATCCCGATGGTATTCGTAGTCTGCATGGACAGATTGCGTGCAAACTCATTGGGAATATAATTCATTTCTGCTGCGATCCGCTGGATTTCTTCTCTGGTTTTTGGTTTCACTCCCGGTTTATTGTTCAGCGCAGCCGATACCGTACTTTTGGCATATCCTGTTTTTTTCGCAATATCAGAAATCGTGAGCCTCACTGTAATTCCTCGCTTTCCGAACCGGTTCGATTTTAAAATAACACAAAACCCATAAAAAAGCAAGACTTTTTTATGGGTTGCTTACCTTACAAAAATAAAGTACAACATAAAAGCCTATGATCATCAGTTTATTTTTATAACTAACAGAATTATATTTTACGAATGCAGCACACCAATGACTTAATATCACTAATACGTTTCCGCCAAAGTAAGAAAGGATTTTTTTTATTATAATAGCCTTTTTCGTATGACAAACAAAACCAAAAACCTCTCGGCATTGCTCATGAAATACCGAGAGGTTACTTAAAAGCCAGATCGAGGTGTTTACTTTTGTCTCACATCGTATCACCTCAAAAAGAGGGTCCTATAGAAAATATAAATAAACACGATAAAACCAATGCTTTACAAATAAAATAGAGGTTTTGAGAAGCTTTTTACCTTTATTCCCACTCGACAATTACTAATCAATTTTGTTTAGAAATTATTCGTTGTCGTGTTTCGACTTCTTTTGATTATTTGATTTATCCATATTATCCTGCCTATATGAGCTAATGTTATCATTTTGTTATCGGTGTTGATAACACTTGCTCTGTAACTGTGGATAATAGCAATATATCCTGACTCAAATTATAAGCAATTCAGCTTAGAAAATCAACAGATTTTCACATTTTTAACTTAATCTGATTTTATTGTAACAACCAATATGGTTGCCAATATTGAACTGATTATACCGGAAAACAAAGGCATCAAGCACACACCATTCAGCCCCATAGATGGGACTAAAACAGCAAGACCAACCAATGGAAAAATCAATGTTCCTGCAATTGATACAATAAACGATCTCCCTGCTTCTCCCAACGCAGTCAAAAAGCCCGACAAACAGCCGTCAATCCAATTTACAAGATAAGACAACGCATACAGACTCATGGCTTGAATACTGAGCGTCAACAATTCTGTATCCCCCGGTTTCACAAAGAGCGGTACTACCCACGCTCCGCAGTATCTTAAAATCAAACAAGTAATTACAGAAAAAATTGCCGCAAAAATAAGAACTCGTTTTTCCAGTGCATATACCCGTTTTTTCAAACCTGCTCCTTTGCAATAACTTATAGCAGGCTGCATGGAGTCAACCATTCCATAAATCAAAGCTGCGACAAGACTTTCTACATACATCACAACTGACATTGCAGCAACAGCGGTTGCACCGCCAATGGAAAGCAGCACAATATTCAGAATAAACGCAAAAACCGAACCGGCGATATTAGCAAAAAATTCCGAAGAGCCATTAGCCGCAAGCTGCACAAATTGTTTGACAGGGATCCACCCTTTCACAAATTTCAGTTCCAGTTCTTTTCTTAAAAAAGGCAAAAATGCCATCACAGTACCAAACGATATACTAATGCAACTGGCAAATGCTGCCGCCCAAACACCCTGTTTCCAAATAACGATTAAAAGGAAATCAAGAACAATATTCGATACCGCAGTTACGATATTCAATATCATACTATAGTTTTGTTTGCCGCAAATTCTAAGATAGTTGTCTACTGCAAAATAAACGATAACCAGTGGAGCAAAAATGGCATACACTCGAATATACTCAATACTATACTGTAAAGCATTACCTTTTGCTCCCATCAGTATCAACATTGGCTTGCATAAGAAAAAAAATACAAGTCCAATGAAAACAGATATACTCAAAATCACTTTGATACATACACTGAATGTTCGATTTGCCAGTTCATGCTCTTTTTGCCCCAAAAGGGTTGCCAACTGCACAGATGAGCCGACTGCAATTAGTTCTGCAAGAGCAAAAGAAATTGCAATCAATGGCATTACGAGGTTGACCGCAGCCAACGCATCTGAACCGATACAACGACCGACAAAAATCCCATCCGCTATGGAATAAAGACCACTGAAAATCATACTTAACGCAGCAGGAACAGCACATTTTATAAATAATTTTGTCGGGTGTAGATTTTCAAATATTAAAGAATTAGTTTCCACAAATGTCCTCCTGAATTTTATAAACCATATTACTTTTCTTTGCGGGTGATTTTTCCAATCGTTGTATTAAGTGCGTTTGCGTATTTCTGTAACAACGGGAGTAAAACATCTTGTTCTTGAGTAGTCAACATTCCTAATGCCTGTTCTTCGGCTTTTACCAATGGTACCATAATGCTGTCTATCAGCTGCTTGCCAGTGTCAGTTAAATGAATATATTTATTCTTTTTATTGCTTGGTTGACAGCGCAGAATAATCATACCTTTTTTCTCCATATTTTTTATGGTCGTGTGAATGGTCTGCAAACTACAATACCAGTCGCGGCAAATGTCGCTCTGCAAATATTCCCCATCATGCTCATTCAAAGCATATAAAATACAAAGTTCCGTATCTGTCAGACCAAAAGTGCTTGCATACTGATAGTAAATATCATCAATCATATCACAAATCTGATTGACAGTTTCTAGTTTCTTATTCATACTATTATCCATTGCAAAATCCTCCAAATCAAAATACTACGAAATCGTAGATTTTATTTTACTACGGTTTCGTGGTATTTACAATAATACAGTCGTATATTTCACAAATAATTTATATTTCGCTTTATAACCGCCGAATAAGACATAGTAATAAAATTTCTTTGCGTATTTTTCATAATAATATATCTGCCACTCACATTATAGCGTAAAAAACAAGCCTTTTTCAGACTTGCTTTTTGCCATACATCTTTCTTTATTGATAAATCATTTCTTTATCCACAATCTCCCTTGCACACGATTGTATATTGTTCATTCTTGCTACCCATTCCATCTGATTTTCTGCCTTTAACTGTTCCGTGATTCCCTGTGCCTGTTTCATCTGCTCTACAATCCTTTCAAAGCGTTCCTGTGCCTGTTCTT
>OKTF01000678.1_pt1 | contig 22291 bp, 20 predicted proteins | sample 1606461 | NCBI WGS metagenome assembly OKTF01 (sample SAMEA3879599, study PRJEB24766) | human gut metagenome | biome: human-associated habitat; feature: feces | place: USA | collected 1985/1987 | reverse complement strand
AAAGATTGATTTTGGTATGTTTAGAATGTTTTGTATATTTAGGTGTATAACTAGATAATCGTGGTCATGTGGTAGATTTGCGGTTATACAGAGTAAGATACTGAATAACGATGACACAAAAAGAAGCTATAAAAATCTTTCAAGAAAAGAAAGTTCGTACTATCTGGGATAGTGAGCAGGAAAAATGGTATTTTTCTATAGTTGACGTTATCTCTGTGCTGACGGACAGTGCTGATGGACGTAAATACTGGAATAAGCTGAAACAGAGGCTAAAAGAAGAAGGAAAGGAAACGGTGACAAATTGTCACCAGTTGAAAATGCGTGCCGCTGATGGGAAGATGAGAATGACTGATGTTGCTGATACCGAGCAGTTATTCCGATTGATTCAATCCATTCCATCTCCCAAAGCCGAACCGTTCAAATTATGGATGGCGCAGGTTGTCCGGGAACGGTTGGATGAGATGCAGGATCCGGAACTGACGATTGACCGGGCGATGATGGAATATAAGAGATTAGGGTATTCTGACAATTAGATCAACCAACGTCTGAAAAGTATTGAAGTACGAAAAGATCTGACAGACGAATGGAAGAGTAGAGGATTGAAAGAAGGCATACAATTTGCCACCCTCACAGATATTATCACTCAGGCATGGGCTGGCATGACTACAAAAGAATACAAGGATTTTAAAGGGTTGAAAAAAGAAAACCTCCGGGGCAATATGTCAAATATAGAACTGATCCTGAATATGCTTGCAGAAGCTACCACTTCTGAGATTTCAAAGGAAAAGAAGCCCGCTACTTTTATTGAAAGTAAAGTTATTGCCAAACAAGGCAGGTGGCCGGAAATGCACGAAAGGAAATAGAATTCCGTACCGGGAAGGACGTTATTACGCCGTTGAATGCAAAAGATTATTTGGAACTCGATAAACAATCTGAAAAGGAGATTCAAGAGGAGTAAAATTATGCCGGGAAGTTAAAATTTAAAAATTAAATTCATTACAATTGCTGATGTTGGAATGAAAACATTAATAACCTCTATTTGGCCTAAAGCCAAACAAAAAATTATAAAGACAGATTCCAAGTGACCATTGACGACATAAGAACAATGATAGTATCCGACGAGTCGCGGATTTTAGAACTAAAGAAGACTACCGGTGAGCTGAAAGACGGTATGCATTCAGCATGCGCGTTTCTCAATACAGAGGGAGGTTGGCTGATTTTCGGCGTTACGCCTAAGTCTCTGAAGATAGTCGGGCAGGAGGTGACAGACAATACTCAACGGGAAATTGCTCTGGCTCTTGCCGGACTGGAACCAGCTGTTGATGTACATGTGGAATATGTTGATGTGCCGGACTATCCCGGTAACAAGGTTATTGCAATGCACTTTGACGGTTGGGTTTGGGGCGAACGACCGCATACATTTCATGGTTGTCCTTATTATAAAGTCGAGAGTACTACGAAAGTCATGCCGCATGAGATGTATGACGAGCGCATCCTTGCACATCGGCCTCAGATATATTCGTGGGAAGGGCAAATGGCTGATGGCATCACTCTTGCTGATTTGAACGAGAAACACATCAAAGGGTGCATACGTCTTGGTGTGGAAGGTGGACGTATCCCGGCAAGCGCTATAAGCGTACCAATTGAAGAGACTTTGGTAAAATGGAAGCTTTTGAAAAATGGTGTGCCGACAAATGGGGCTACCATGCTATTCTCCGACAATATCGACGAATATCCGCAATTCCGGTTGAGAATGGCACGTTTTGTTGGAACTGACAAAAATGAGTTTATTGACAATCAGCGTGTCGAGGGTTGCTTTTTCGATCTCCTCGACGCAGGTATGGCATTTTTCTTCAAACATCTTAATCTCGGTGGCAAGATAACTAATCATAGCTTACAGCGAGAGGAACATCTGGAGGTGCCGTATAAGGCTTTGAGAGAGGCTCTTATAAACTCGCTTTGTCACCGTCAATGGGAGAAATATAATTTGACCAACAGCATTGCGATTTATGATGACCGCGTAGAACTGGTATCACCCGGTGCCATGCTCGACGGTACACAGATTCAAGACCGAGACATATACAAAGTGCCGTCCATGCGCCGTAACCCCGTCATTGCGGATGTGTTCACGCAGTTGGACTATATGGAGAAACGTGGTTCGGGTTTAAGGAAAATGCGGGAGCTTACAGAGAAATTACCTAATTTCTTGCAAGGAAAAGAACCGCAATATCAAACGGAAGCGACTTCTTTCTACACCACGTTCTATAATCTGAACTGGAACGAAAGCGGAAGAATACCTGTGGAAGAAGTAGCCAATAGGGTAAATAGTACCCTCGAAAAGTACCCTGTAAATGAAGAAGGTTCGGAGAAAAAGTACCCTGTAAACGGAAATAGTACCCTCGAAAAGTACCCTGTAAATCGCAACATCAACAAACCTGTTGGCAGAACGGCTCAACGTATTATAGATATGGTTATATCTAACCCGATGATAACTCGTGAGAAAATGGCAGAGGAATTGGGTATCTCTTTGGATGGTGTCAAGAAACAGATTAAAAATCTCCGTGAAAGAGGTATTCTTACACACGAAGGTTCTGATAAATCCGGCTATTGGCGCATTATTGTTAACCCTCAAACTGAGCAATAAACCTATGGGAACACCTTTCATACCACTCGGTGCAATAATTGCCGCTTTGATTATCGCCTTTCTGTTTGCTTCCTTACCGCAGGTAAACCACAAGACGCGATACAGGGTACTTTATGCAATAGCCATCATCATGTTATTAGCCGTTATTCCTATTAGTGAGTATATGGCTGAGGACACCAAAAATTCAAACAACAATTACCTGCTTGTTCTGATATTCGAAATTGCAGTAGGGTATTTCTGTATGTACATTGCAGCTTTGCTGAAATTCAATGTTCTTAAACGAAAGAACCAAGCCTTAGAAAATGCCTTGACAGAAAAGCAACAAGAAAATGTAGCAATCCTATTGGAGCATCAAAACGAAAAACAACAAGCACTCCGGCAAAGAGAGCTTGAATGGTTAGCTGGGAAAATAAAGATGTTTACCGAAGAAGAACAGGAAGCTATTCTTGCCAGTGCTCTATCATTTGCTGAACATGACTTGATAGTTGCTCCCTCAATAAACATACAGCCCAAAGAAACATGTAGTCAGCAAGAACTAATGTACTTTGTCTGCTCTGCTTTTTACAATATGGATAAAAGTCGTAGTGAAGTTGTGGGTTTCTTATATAAAGTTTTTCCTCTCTATTTTCCTGCCGGAGAAAGTGCATTGGCTAAAAAGATGCCGGGATTAGAGAAGGTTAGGGAGAGAAGAGAAAAGGAACAACAGCACTAGTGTCACGTTAAAACTGTAACACTAGCGTTTGGCAATTAATTTAATTTCCCCATTCAAGGCATCCTTTAAAATTGCCTTGATAAACTCTTGAGCATCAATAGACATATTTATGGTTTTGTTATTTTGTTCACACTCATATTTTATAGCTCTAATCTTTACTAAGCCCCAAGGGGTATCTACATAAGAATCTTCCAAAGAAAAAATACGGTCTTTATTAGGCTGCAACTGATTTTCCAAATTATCCAATGTGTCTATAATTTCTCCTTTTGCATTACAGATTTTCCCACCTTTAACTTGTAAAGGAATATAAATGGAATGAACCCATTTTTCTTTTGGAGGAAAGTTTAGATAATCCAATTGTTGCTTATATGATTGAAGATTTAAACCGTTTTCTTTCGCCCAAATTTCATCTACCTCAAAAAGACAATGTCTGATTGATACGTTTATACAAGTTTTTACTTCTGCAATAATGGCCTCTCCTTGATTAGGTGTTCTTAATTCTTTTAGGCTTATACCATAATGGTTGCCAATTTTTTTAGCCCCTTCCTGATAACCAATCTTTGTAACCATAATTCCAGATACATTATTTAAATCCGATAAAACACCATAAAAATCACGAACCTTGCTGACGGGAACAGGCTTATTATAATTTTTGCACTCAATAGCAACTTTGTGTAATACTCCTGCTATTTCATACTCCCAATACACATCTATTTGATGTTTCTGCCCTGATTTACCAAGAATCTTTATATCATGCCTGACTTCAGTACTTTTTACAACATCAGCGTTTACTAATTCTTGATAAACCTCTTGGGCAAATTTTTCATACTCTATGTTAGCATTATTCATATTCGGCAACAAATTAATGTCACAAACCACCTTTTACACTTGTAAAGATACTATTTTTCTTGCAAAATATGACACCTCAGGAAAAATATCTTTAGCCAATCTACAGAATTACACGAAATAAAGTATATGTAACTATATCGAATACTCTTTTTAGAGAAAACCACAGCCAACAAACACTTATATAATTGAAATATATGTCAATATAGAGTTGTTTTCCAACATATTTTCATCCCATAAATCCTATTATAAGACGAAAACTCAAAAAGAATGATTAACTTTGCATCCAAATATCTACAATATAAGTTATATGAGTAAAGATATAAATCGGCTAAAGGTGGTTTTGGCAGAAAAAAAACGCACTAACAAATGGTTGGCTGAACAGCTAGGAAAAGATCCAGGAACTGTTTCAAAATGGTGCACAAACACCATGCAACCTAATTTGGAGACATTAGTTGAAATCGCAAAAGTCCTTGAAGTGGACACCAAGGATTTATTATGGTCAATTAAAAATACTAAGTGAAAGAGGACAGACATCAATGAAGAAAAAATATAAGGGAATAGATTTGTTTTGTGGTATAGGCGGTTTTCGACTTGCCATGAACAGCAGTCAGGTGGAGTGTGTATTCTCATCTGATAATGATAAGTTTGCACAACAAACCTATGAGGCGAATTTCCATGAAGTGCCGACGGGAGATATAAAGGCTGTTGATGAAAAAGACATTCCAAAATTTGACATCTTAACAGCTGGGTTTCCATGTCAACCATTTAGTTATGCAGGAGAAAAACAAGGTTTTAATGATGAAGTAAGAGGTACACTTTTTTTTGACGTATGTCGAATTCTAGAATACCATAAACCTCCAATGGTATTTCTTGAGAATGTAAAAGGTTTGAAATCCCACGATAAAGGGAAAACGCTTCAGACCGTTCTGGACACTCTAAAAAAACTTGGTTACTACCCACATTGGACTATTTTATCTTCCTTAGATTATGGTCTTCCTCAGAAACGGGAAAGATGGTATTGTGTAGCCTTTAGAACCGATGTCGATTTTGAATGGCCTAAGCCCATAAAAGGACATCCTGTATTACGTGACATCATAGAAATGAATGACAGGAACCCATCTTTGGCTATTTCTAAATTTGAATTAGACAGAATAGATTATCATTTTGCAAACGCCAAACCTGGCGATAGAATCCAACATGACAACTCGAAATATAAGCCAAATACAAAAAAAGGAAAATATGGTGTTTTTTCTTTTCAAAAGACAGACGGCTCTTTACGATTTCATGTTGGGGATCCAGCTAAAACGCAGATTCAAGAGGCATTCTATTCTTGTCTTGACACATATGCTTCTACAATTATAGCTAATAGGACTCCAAAACTTTGGGATATTCGCAGAAAGCTGTCTGTACTTGAATCTAAAAGACTTCAAGGCTTCCCAGACGACTTTGTATTCCCTGTGTCCGATGCCCAAGCATATAAACAGTTAGGAAACTCTGTCAGTGTGCCAATTATCGTAAAGATAATGAACAATATGATTAAAACTTACGAAAAAACTCTTGAAAAATGAAATACATAAATGTAAAGTCTGTCGTTGAGGCCTACAAAGGCTTTCAAGATTGCATGACCAATAAGTCATGGGGCTATTTGGCTTTGCTAAAAGGATGCAAGAATAGAGTTTGCCCTTCAGTACCTTATGAGGTTGATCTTGACGAAGTATCAAACTTCCTTGAAGATATATTCAATTTAAGTCAAACAAAAAAGAAATATAAGAGTGGACGTACATTGCATGTTGTATTCTCGAACAAATGGGATAAATATTTTAACGACCAAGGAAAGCACCTCCCTAATATCTATGATGTAGCAATTTGGGCATACAGAAGAAATTCTTTTGAAGACAATGTGACCAAGGAAGATATTCTCCAAAGGTTTGCAAAAGAATTCAATATTCCATTGAACATCATTTCAAGTAGTTTCAACACTCGTACCAAAGAAACTGTGTTTACGGATTCCTTGTATTCTGAGTCTGTACTCAAATCAGAACTGAAAGCTATCGGTGTCGATGTGTCTAAGGAAAATATTGATGCAAAAAAAGGAAGCGTTGTAGCTTCTCCTGGCGAAATAAGCCGTGGCCCTTTTGTTCAAACGTTATATGCTGGACTGGAGATTACAGACTATGTTCTTATCTTACAATCAGACTACCTGTCTCTTTATGGCAATACCGTAAAGTCTAATAACAGCATAGATTGTATTAACTACAAAAAAAGTTCTAACTACCGTCCCTATATCACCGCTATCAAGTCCAAACCTTTCCTGTTACTAGCCGGTATTTCCGGTACAGGCAAGAGCCGTATTGTTCGTGAACTAGCTCGTGCTTGTTGGGATGAAGGCTCCACAGAGTATAATGCTCATAAACCTAAAAATTTTGAAATGATTCAGGTGAAACCCAATTGGCATGATTCCACTGAATTAATGGGGTATATCAGTCGTGTTAGTGGGAAACCAACGTATGTGGTAGGCCATTTCTTAAAGTTTATTGTACGAGCTTGGGAAAATCCAGACATACCTTATTTCCTCTGTTTAGACGAAATGAATCTTGCCCCTGTAGAACAATATTTTGCAGAATATCTGAGCGTAATCGAATCTCGCAAGAGCCATGAAGGCGGAAACGTAACAACAGATCCAATACTTGAGAAGGTAGATGAAGAATGGTATTTCAATTTAACCGCATCCTTGACCACAGTTGAAGACATTAGAATGAGATTCAATGAAGAAGGCATTTGCATACCTCAAAACTTCATAGTTATCGGCACAGTTAATATGGATGAAACAACCTTCTCTTTTTCCCGAAAGGTACTCGATCGCGCAATGACCATAGAAATGAATGAAGTAGATTTGTATGCCGGATTAGACAGTAAATATGAGCGTATTGGCAAATTAAACAGTGATATGCTTATCGGTACAGCCGTAGAAGGTGTGGATATTTATGCCGATAATGAGGAGGTTTGTAACAAGGCACTAACCTATTTGCAAGCTGTGAATAATGTCCTTGATGGCACACCGTTCAAAATCGCCTATCGCGCACGAAACGAATTCTTACTTTATGTGGTAAACAACTTGCCATACAACACGGATGAAAACGGAAATGATTTCAGTGAGGATGAAGTTATAGCGATAGCATTGGATGAAATAACAAGCATGAAAATATTGTCGCGTATTGAAGGAGACGATACAAAAGTCAAGCATTCACTTCTTGAAAAGTTGATTGCCACTATCGAAACGCAGTTGTTGGCATTGACTGGAGAAGATAAGAAAATAGAATCTGTCTCCATAGCCAAACTGAAAGAAATGCAAGGACGGCTGTCATCCGGTTATACAAGTTTTTGGAGTTAAAACTATCAGACTTCTGCAAGAGACAATGGAACTGCTTACCATAAGACATCAGGATTTTGAAATGATTGTCGAATGTACAAAGTTCGATGACATTTGGCGCAAGGCTAAGAGTTATGTGGGAGGAGAAGGCTTACACTCTACTTACTCTTGGTCGGAGGGAGTCGTATCTGTTACTCTAGACCATATCGGAGAAAGAGTTACAATTGAGAATAGCCAACAGGCCCCTGCCGTATTTTTTGATAATGTCGATTATCCTATTTGGATTGAATTCAAGGATTATGTAAAAAAAGCACAGTTTGGTTCCATTCTTCAAAATGAAAATGAGAAATTTACTTTTCGCAGACAGATATTAGCCGGTTTCTTGAATTATGGCAATGAGATTGGGCGCAGTGAAATACAGCTCATATATCAAATAGGGACAGAGACCCGTAGGTTTGCCTTCTCCTTTGAAGTATTAAGCACAAAACTCAACTATCACGAGCATTGGAAAACCATTATCGAGGATATTGAACAGGAGTACAGGATGCTTTCACTTGATTATATGCGAAGAACCTTTCATGGCTTTTCGCCCGATGCAAGTGGAGAAACTCCGGAAATAATCTGGTGGAGCGTATTTGCCAATGAACAACAGAAATTCATAAAGGCTTGTAAAAATATCATTGACCGCCCACGACATCGATTACATGGAAAGGATGCCTATAAACGTGCTGACAAGCTGACATTTATCCCCTCTTACATAGAAAACGAATTGGCAGAACACAGAAATGGCTGTGCTCATTTATACCGTGTAGAGGAACATGTTTGGACAAACGATACGCAGGAAAACAGGTTCTTGAAATTTGCTCTTGGCCAAATTACTGACAAATATGAGGTCTTGAAGAAGCGTATAGAAGCAGTGAAGAATGCCTCTGATGTAATGAAGGATGATATGCAAGCCACGTTAACGATACTGAAACATCTACAACGAAATCCCTTTTTCCGCACTATAGGAAATTACAAAGGTATGAATCAAGAAAGCTTGGCCTTACAAAAGGCTACCGGATATAGTCAGGTATATCGTACATGGAGCCTACTCCAACGCTCCTATTCACTGAATGATGGCATATATCGCTTGCAGACCAAAGACATTGCAACGCTTTATGAAATCTGGTGTTTCATAGAAGTAAGCCATATAGTAAAAGAAAAACTGCACTTATCTGATGAAGATATAGACCATAGAAACCGTATGGAAATGAATGGTCTGTTTACATGGGATTTAGGCAAAGGTGAACATTCGCGTATTCTTTTTAAGAAAGATAATGTGGAACTGGCGGAACTAATCTATAATCCAAAGAGTTCAGAACGTGAAAATAACTCTGTCGGTATAACTGATTTGGTAGTACCAACTGTGCCCCAAAGACCGGATATTGTGTTGCAGCTTACCAAAAACGATTTGCAAGAAGGAATGAAAATGACTTACTTGTTTGATGCAAAATACCGTATTGATGGAAAGGATAGAAATGGAGTAGATGTTCCTCCCGAAGATGCAATCAACCAGATGCATAGATACCGTGATGCCATTTATTATAAAGATTGTCAATCGGATGCTTTGAAAAAAGAAGTAATAGGCGGTTATATCCTGTTTCCAGGTGATGGTGAGCCAACTGATGTTGCCGTATCTAAGTTCCGTAAGACTATAGATGAGGTAAATATTGGAGCATTCCCACTTCGTCCCAAAGACACACACAACCGATTGCTTTTAGAGCAATTCATAGAAGAGCTAATTCAAAATAAGTCACATGAAACAATATCGAAAGTAATACCACAAAAGGGCACGTTATTGCAAGTGCCTAATCGTATTCTTATTGGTTTAGTCGGAAATAGTTCACGACCTGGATATACACAAAGTTTCCTTGACGGTAATGCCACATTGTATTATACAGGGCCAAAGTTCCCAACAACCATTTCATTGCATGACCTTCACTACTTTGTTCCTTATATAAAAGGTGAAGGTGTTCGTGATATATATGAAATTATCCGTATAAGAACTATAACTGGCAAAGAGGCAAAACAAGCCGAAGGTGAAGATGCAACAGATGATATGCGTTTAGCATTTGAATTACGTTTCAGCCGTAGGTTATTTGAGGATTATCGGCAGATAGATACTCACAAGATGATTAATTATACTTTTATTGACACTACGTTTGATGAGACAGAAAAGTGGTTGATAGTAAATGAGTCATAATTATCTTTACACCAACAAATGTAATGACCTATTATACAGTTAACAAATAGATATTTACATAAATATAAAATCCCATTATTGCAAATTATGATACAAAAAATAAAAATTGATTGGAGAAATTGTTATGGTATTAAGGAACTCAACCAAGAATTCCAGTTTACTTCTGGTAAACAAATACATTTAATCTATGCTCCAAATGGTTCAATGAAAACATCTTTTGCTAAAACTATGCGCTATTTATCAGGGCAGTCCAAAGAGAAACCATGTGACAAGCTACACGATAAAGACAAATCAAGTTTCATTCTAAAAGCGGACGGTTTAGATGTGTCTAAGGAAAATATATTCGTAGTTAATGGAGATGATGATATTGATTGTTCAAAGTCGTTTGTGAATTTCCTTGCAAGCTCAGAATTAAAAAACAGGTATGATTCTATATATCAACAATTGTCTGAAAAGAAGGAACTCCTAATAAGTAAATTAAAAAGTGCCTCTTTAAGTTCCGACTGTGAAAAAGAGATATTCGGTACTTTCAAACAAAATGATGCTGACACTATCTTTAGCATACTTGAGCGTTTAAACAGTGAAGTCAAATCAGGTTTACCAAAGTTTGAATTTAAGTATAATGATGTATTTGACACCAAAGAGAATGTTAAGAAATTTATAGAATCTAATAAAGATAACCTGAATATATATATCGACAATTACAATAGACTTTTAGAAGATTCCAAGCTATTCCGAACTGTGGCCGGTCATACATTTGGAACGTATCATGTTGCGCAATTACAACAGTATGTTTCTGATGGTTCATTTTTCGGTGTTAATCATAAAATTGTACTTCAGGACAATACGGAATTATCGTCCGAGACAGAGTTGCAAGAACTTATTAATAGTGAACAACAACGTCTTTTAAAGGATGAAAATTTAAAGAAAGCTTTTGATAAAATCACAAAAGCAATTGACAAAAATGTCGAATTGAGAGGTTTTAAATCTGTTTTGAACAATCATCCTGAATGGATACCTGAAATCATTAACTACGAAGTATTCCGAAAAAAAGTCTGGTTAGGGTATTTATCAGACAATGAGATAAAGCCTCTGTTTGATGCTTATATACAAGTTTATAATGAAAATAAAGAGGCACTACAGCAAGTCTTAGAAGAAGCCAGCTCGCAGCAAGAAAGATGGGAACAAATTATAGCCCTTTATAATGCACGTTTTCATGTACCAATAAAAGTTTCTATAGCCAATCAAAAGGATATTATACTAAAACAAGAAGCAGCGAAACTACAGTTTTCTTACGTTGAAACTTCAAGTACAGAAACAACTGTGGAGAAAGACGTGCTGGAGAAAATCCTTAGTCGAGGCGAAAAACGCGCTTTCATTATCCTGCAATTTCTCTTTGAAATGGAAGCACGTAAGACTATGGATCATGATACAATTTTAGTTATGGATGATATAGCAGATTCATTTGATTATCAAAACAAATATGCGATAGTAGAATATATTAAAGACATTGCTGCTGACAATAGCAATAAGTTCTATATGCTCGTGTTGACTCATAACTATGATTTCTATAGAACATTGTCATCCCGTCTTAGTCTATTCCCACCAAATCTATGGATGGCAGAACGCTTAGCTAATGGAAAGGTAATCATCAACCAAGGTCAGTATAAAGGCAATATATATACTAATGCTTTTATCAAGCATGATAATGACGATAAAATATTTATAAGTATGATTCCTTTTGTTAGAAATCTGATAGAATATACTAAAGGGGAAAATGATGATTACAGAACATTAACAGAATGCCTTCATAAAAAAGCAAATACACGAACTATAACAATTGAGCAGTTGATAAATATTATGACTGATTTTACACAAGGTAAAGGTATGAAACGCCCTAAATCAACAGATAAAATTTACGACTTGATTATGCAAACCGCAGATAGCATCATAACCGAAACCAATCCTAATCAAGTGCTAATTGAAAATAAAGTGTGCTTATCTATTGCCATAAGACACTTGGCGGAAAATTATATGTACGACAAAATGATAGCAAAAGGTAAAAGTGAAGAAGATTTAGCTGTAACAGGTAGTCAAACAGGGAAGTGGACAGATCTATTTAAAAAAGCCTGTCCGAAAGATGCTCATTATGATATTATAGAGCGTGTTAATATGATGACCCCTGAACTAATTCATGTAAACAGTTTTATGTTTGAGCCTCTCATAGATATGTCTATATATCATCTAATTCAACTGTATAAAGACTGTAAAGAACAACTCAAATAAACGATATGGCTGATGTACTGAATAGAGAACAACGCCACCGTTGTATGTCCGCTGTAAAAGGGAGGGATACAAAACCTGAATTACTGGTTCGCAAGTTCCTTTTTAGCCGTGGCTTCCGCTATCGGCTAAACCATCCACGCCTGCCCGGACATCCTGATTTGGTACTTCGCAAATATCGAACAGTTATTTTTGTGAACGGCTGCTTTTGGCATGGTCATGATAATTGCAGATACTTTCGCCTACCTAAAACAAACATTGACTTTTGGCAAAAGAAAATAGAACGAAACAAAGAGCGTGATAAAAAAGAGCAATGCCAGCTTGCAGCTATGGGCTGGCATTGCATTACAATTTGGGAATGTCAACTAAAACCTAAAGTCCGCATACAAACACTTGAATCATTAGCATATACATTGAATCACATTTTTCTTGAAGACCGAAAAGTCAAAACATATCAAATAGCAGAAAATGACAATAATTTCATGGCTGCAGAACCGGAAGTGTCATATGGTAAAATAGACAAATAGTAATCTATTAAAACTTATTATTCCGCATCAGACTTAGATTTTACATAAGTAATTTCCACTAAATGCTGATATTGTTCCTTCACTGCCCTATACATAGAATAATGCGCAAAGGATTCTTCCTTAAACTTCATACTACTAGCAGAAGCAGCAACAGCCCATATAATAATAACGGCAATAATGGGTACAATATACTGGAGTTTTATATGATAGCCATATATAAACAGCCCACTGATATTAGGTGAAATAACGGTTACAGGGCTTTTCAGCTCATTGATTTTTGCCAATATCTCATCCTGCCGTTTCAATATACATCGGGTATTAGTTTCGATAGTCATACGATTCTGATTGTAATCGCAAACGTGCCGATAAAGATATTCAAGAAGTTTGGACTTCTGCTTGAATAAATCAATGAGTTTCGGGAACCATAGCGAAAACGGCAATGTGTTGGGCTGCTGTTGCCAGATATGTTTCTTGACCACAGACAAGGCTTCATTCCAGCAAGTACAGAAACTGTTGGCAATTCCTGTATAAATGGCCTTTTCATTGAAATCCGTTTTTACAGATTGTTCCGGTGTAGAAACAGTGGCATTCTGTTTTTCAATACACACTTTCAGTTCGTTGATACTTTGGCGCAAATTCGCAAGATTTGCAGCTACTACATCTTCTTTCATTATCTTCTACGTTTTGAGGTTTTATAAAAAGGTTCGTTTCTTTGGTTATCCTTATCTTTATCGTTTCGCCATCCTTGTTCATTGTTGGTTCCTCCACCTCCTCCACTGGGAATTATGGCTTGATGGGGTTGAATAATCAGTTCCGCTGCCACATTACCCAATGTAGCACAAAGACTGTTAAAACTCAAATCACGGTCAAGTTTAGAACCAGCCATGCTATACTCATCCTGACAGAATGATATACCACGAATTTTATCAGCATTCTCAGCGTGATTAAAACGCATATCTATACCCAAGCCTTTGAGAATGCTAAAAAAGTCATTCCACGAATGAGAATTTGCTCGTGCATCAAGCACAGAGGAACGAAGATTATACTTCCGTAGTTGATGAGGACGCAAACGGCTCTTATTTCTGGCTTTGCTATTTTTAGGGGCAAAGTAAAGTCCATACTCTTTAGTCAAAGCACGACAGATTTTTGCATTGCGTATTCTTTCATTGCTGTCAGAAATGAGATTGCCTTCATTGTCTATCCGATTGAATACCAAATGACAATGAGGATGTTTCGTATCGTGATGCCTAGCTATGATATATTGAGTATTGCGAATCCCCATTTGCTCCATCCATTTCTTGGCAATTTCCACCATAAGCGCATCCCCTTCTTCATTATCTGGAAAACGGCTAATATCTTGCAAAGAGAAAGCAAGTGATACGTGCTTCACAGGACTCTTTACTTTCGGGCGCATGGATGCTTGAAGGCAAAAAGAATCGGTGATCAACTTATTACTAATGGCACATACTCCTTCGTGCGCTAAAAGTGTAGCGCATTTCTTCTTGTTCTTTTGGTCGTTGGCATAGTTTACAATACCTCCGAAATCAACTCTTGTTTTAATCTTCGCTATCATGACAGGTATTCTTTACTTGGGTGATAATTCTACTAACTTCCGAGATAATCGAAAAACACTGTTGTTTGACTGTTTCCAATCCATAGATGTGCATCTGATGGGCAATCTGATTGACGTTATTGGCGATACCGGAAAGGTCACGAATTGCCGATACTATTTCCGGACTGATACGTTGACAGACTTGACAATCCATTGCAGCCTGATGGCAAAATTCATTGACAGACAATCCTGCCTGTTCCGCTTTGGATTGGATATAAATGTAGTCGTTCTCAGTAAACATTACCCGAAAACATTTGGTACGTTTCTGATAGCTCGCCAACTTTGGGCGACCACCAAGTTTCTTTTCCTTTATACTCATATTGATTCTCGATATTGATAAATTATTTTTTGAGAGTGGCAGTTCTATCGCTTGCCGCATAGGTTTTAGTGGCACTAAAACACAAACTTGCCACTCAAAAAATCTTCCTATATTTCCCCTGCTCTATCCGGCATAGCTTGCCATCTTTAATAAAGGCTTCTATCCACTTATTTGCTGTACTTCCATTCTCGCCCAAAGTTAAAACCACCGCATCATAATCTTTCTTTGTGAAAGTGTCAGGCAACATATTATAAAGGGTGTTCCTTCGTGCATAAACGCCCGTCTCTTGCGAAACGGTATTGAATCGTTTAGACTGATTTCCTGACAAATTCTGATAAATGAATACGGCATGATAAAGCAGGGTGTCGCAAATACTCATGGCTATGGAATAGTCAAACTCATGGCAAACCAATTGTACAGTCTCGTCAGAAGAAGATTTGTGAATCACATTATCCAGATGTCGGACAGCAGTCAACACCATCATTATACGATAAGCAATCAGTCCCATCCGTCTGACTACTCCTTGCATCTTGTTATCCACTTCGTCACAACATTCCTCATTCACACGACTGAGATATTCAATAAACTGTTCCTGCAAATCAGAGGGAAGAGAAAAGGAATAATTACCCTGCCGTACAAAATTCTCATGTAAATGGCAGAATTTATCTCCCAACAGTTTGAACATGGCATTCTTGGATTGAGAAATGTCGCTTGTGGCAAACACATTTCTTATACCTCGTTTGAAGCGGATAATATAGAAACAAAAGCGACTCATCAATCCGTTCTCTGCATCAGGTATCAATCTTCTTACCTGTTCTGGAGTTCCAGCCAAAGCTACCGAAACTCTCGGATTAGCTACTTCGCAATACTCCCTGTCCTTGCGCCGACTCAAACTTACCAACTCATGGTGAAATGCCTTTCGCAACACATCGGAATAATTGCCATAGTCAGACTTCAAAGTCTGGCTTAATGTGTCTCCTTCCGATTCAAACAACAGCCCGATTCCGTCATTATCCCCCAATATCTTCAAGAAAGAACTTGCGCTACTATTGGCAGGAATGACGAGCATACGCATGGGCGGTTCTGTTGGCATAGTCATTCCATCAGTTTTCTTACCTTTGATATAAGCGCTCATCGCTTCTTTGTATTCCTGCTCTAATCGTTTGGAAAGTTCATGCAAATTACGATTGATGGGAGCTACCAATTCCCGGCATAAGGTCAATGCTCCTTTTCCCATACCTGCATCTGCCACAACGAACAGATAGAGATTCGGATAAACAATGCGCTCATCGTAAACACCACAAACATTATGAAAGCAGACCGACAAACACACAATAGCCCCAATCAGTATCGTATCACGGTCATCTACTGAAATGGAATTATTGACAACCTCATTTAGAAAAGGAGGAAGATGCTCAAACACACATTCAGGAAATACAGGAAGTTCCTCTTCTGATTTTATCCATTTACCCGTTTTACCATTTTGGATATTTGGTAAAATGGATAAATGCTCTTTACTGAACGGAGCCAATGGGATTCCGGCTTGATTTGCCAAATGGAAGAAAGAACGGATAGTAATGCCTTGCCCTTTGGAGTGCAGACAATGCGTATATTGTTTATCCGTTTCTTCCCTTTGATAGGTAGGGTAAAACCTGCTGATGCGGTGATAATACTCCCGTCCGTTCTCTCCCAATCCATCCACAAGCGCAAAGCCCAACTCCACCCAATCTTTATAATTAGGGGCTATATCAATGGAACGTTGTTCTATCTCCCGAACAACACTTTCCACATCTTCCTCCACCTTATTATATATAGGGACAATACTTGGTGTATGTGCCTGTTGTATTTCAGAAGGGACATTCTCCCAATCTTGGGCGGAAAATATTTTCTTCGACATCATCTTTGTATTTATGGTTAATATATGCTTGTGGGTCGTAGGATAAGAAGCATGAACGAGCCACATCACTGCCGGACATATCCACTAATGGCAAACCTGTTGCTTTGATGCAGTTGGCAACAGCCTTAAAGTACCGGGAATGTTCCCAGCCTTTCAAGTCAACAGGTATTATCCACTTCAATCCATTACCAGATGGACTGACAAATAACAGTTCCGTATCAAAATACTCATGGTTGAGCAGTTGCTGTTTTAACTCCCCTATGTTATCCACATGATCGAAATCCAAACACATCAATCCTGAGTGCATAATCAGTTCCTTCTCATTACGCTTGCGAAATAATCCCGAAAAAGTACAATAGTCAAAATGAGTGGCTTTGTATCTTTTGGCTTCGGAAGAAGATAGCATCAAACGCAGGGCTTCGGTTTGTGGTTGGGCATAATGCCCGATGATATAACGATACACATCCACAATACCTACCGCCCTTATCGGTTCGATGTTTTGAATGGGCTTGCGAAAGAATGAAAAACAATAGTCTGTCGTTTCCATCATCTGATAATCTTTTTAGATTCGACAAATCGTCTGGCTTCTTCCATTAAGTCATCCTGTGTCTTATGCGATTTGTTCTTCAACCAATCGTCAATCTCTGATTGCAGGAAAGCCAACGCCTTATTTATTTTATGTACGGGAATCTGTTTGGTTGATACCCATCCATAAACCGTTTGCTTGGCTGGATGTGATGGAAGATAAGCGCAAAGCTCGTCTATATCCATCCACTTGGGTGAGTTACTTGCCTGCTTATGCTGCAAGGCATTTACTTTAGATTGCAGTGCTTCTACGGACTCAATCAGGTAGGACAACGCATTCGGCATTTCCTCCAATGAATTTACTTTATAGGCCATTTTTTCTTCGTATTAAAGTTTATGCCGCAAAAGTATAGGGATGCTTATAGGTGCTAAATAGGTGCTTGACCGCCACCAATCAACCGCTCATTTACCACTGACAGATTTAAGTTTCATTAATACGAGAATTTATTGGAAGACATAATAAAAGGGGAATAAACCACTATTGGGACTAACACATTCCTTATCGAAAGCTTCAATCTACAAAATACCCCTCAAAAAGCCGATGCTTCATGAGGGGTAAACGGTGGTAAGTATATGATTGGTATTACATAAGTCATTGGTGCTCAATGGTGGATAAAACCACCACAACCTATAAATCCAAATTCTCTATATGTAGTGTATTGGCGGCTTTCTCTTTTTGTTCATTTACGATGTGCGTATAAATCTGCGTGGTTTTGACGTTAGTATGTCCCATCAAAGACTTGATAGTGTATATGTCAACGCCATTTTCCAGCAACAATGAAGCATAGCTATGACGGCCACAATGGAAGGTGATGTGCTTCTTGATACCGGATGCTTCTATCCAGACTTTCAACGGGCGAGAAATCCAAGAGGCATCAGTCAATCCTTCAAAAACAAGTGCTTCATCATCGTCTGGACGTATGCCGCATAGTTGAAGTGCCTGTTGAATGACCGGCTTGTAATCGGGCCTTTTTGTCTTTTGCTGAATTACGACAGCTTGCCATGTACCCTTGCTTGTTTGCTGAATTTGTTTCCATTTCAAAGTTTGAATATCACTATGCCGCAATCCAGTGAGAATAGAGAACAAGAACGCACGTTTCAAAACATCATCCTTGCAAGGAGTATCAACCAACATCTGTACTTCATTCATGGTAAGCGCAACACGAGGTTTCTCTATGTTTGTTATCCCCTTTACTTTCGCGCTTATATCAACGGTCAGATATTCATCAATGAATGCCTGTTTCAATCCGGCTTTGAGTATAGAGAAATAAGTCGATGCCGTGTTTTGTGAGATAGTACCTTTCTTATTCCCTCCCATTGGGGCACGGAGAAGGAACATCTTAATATCTTCAAGCAGTTTAACGGAAATTGCCTTGAATGGAATTGGCTGCCCTTGTGAATACATTTTCAATAATTCGCCTACACGCCTCCAGTTGACTATAATCGAATCGGAACTATTGGGATGACGTGTGCTTATAATACGATTGAAATACTTGATAAAATCCTGTTCGCTCCGCTCATTCTGTGCAGCGATTTCGTTTTCCTTATCAGTGTAAAGGATGGCACTATCGTATTCGTGTTGGCGTAACTTCCGCACATTGTCGGCATAGATACAAGCCTCTTGGTCTATCGTTGAACGGCATTGGATAATCCCATTCAAATCACGTTTAGGCTTATAGTTGAATGTTCCATCCGGCAGGATGCGTGCAATGGACGATTTGTCCCAAACAGGCGTGGATATAGTCCGGTTAATGGATTCCACCACACGGCTTGCACGGGTTGAACCTCGTTTGTAAACAGGGTATGATTCTATAATCAGATACCACTCTTCTTTATAATTCGACCTTCTGAGTTTGACGGTCACTTTGGTATTAGGTAATGCTTTCTTCATTTTACTTCTGATTTATATAGATTATCAATTTCTTGCTTGGGTACATACACATAGTTTCCTATTTGTCTTGAGGGAATAGAGTATTTTCTAACGTGCGCCCATACTGAACTGTCATTAATATGGTACTTCTCACAAATCTCAGTAATGGTATAGCAATCCTCCAGCTCTAAGCTGTATGTTTTAGGAACAGGCTTTTCTTTCTCTGCGATACTTTCCGGTCTGTTTAGAAAAAGCCGTTCCATTTCAGAGCGTTTGATACGTGTGAGCCTTGTACCCATATTGATAGTTGGAATACGTCCCAATTTAATCAGGCGATACAGAGTGCTACGTTCCACCCCGAACATAGCGACGGCTTCCTTTACAGAAATGTACTCTCTGATGTCTGGTACTTGTTGGACAATGGCTTCTAACTTCGCGTTTCTATCCTTTGCATCCTTTTTGCGTTTCCAAGCCACTTTACCACATTTAGGGGAACAATAGTGACTGTCAAGTGTTTTTGCGACAAACACTTTGCCGCAGACCTTACACTTCCGTTTGATTTCAAATCCGATTGTTGGCATGTTATCTACTTTTAAGTATGTATTAGTATGTATAAGTGTGATTAAGTACCACATTATCTACTTTTTTGTCTTGTCGCAAACATGTCGCAAATAAGAGATAAAAAAGCCCATAGAAAACACATAGCAACCATGAACTCCATAAACGCAAAAAGCGTGCAACTCATTGAGCTGCACGCTTTTGCTTATTGTTTATTATCTGTATCCTTATCGGAATCATTTGACTTCCTCAAAATCAGCATCTTGCACATTATCTCCATGCTTAGTTCCATTATCTTGCTGACCGGCACCGCCATTCATATCAGGCCCCGCCTGTGCGCCACCTTGAGCATACATTTCAGCACTTGCAGCTTGGAAAGCAGTATTGATTTCTGCCATAGCAGTATCAATAGCAGCCAAATCCTGAGCCTTATGAGCATCTTTCAGTTTCTGCAAAGCAGCTTCAATCGGAGCCTTCTTGTCAGCAGGCAACTTGTCACCTAATTCCTTCAACTGATTTTCAGTCTGGAATATTACGCTGTCAGCCTGATTCAATTTATCAATCTTTTCACGTTCCTTCTTATCTGCTTCGGCGTTAGCTTCAGCTTCAGCTTTCATCTTTTCGATTTCTTCCTTGCTCAAACCACTGGAAGCCTCGATACGGATAGCTTGTTCCTTACCGGTTGCCTTATCTTTTGCAGATACCTTCAAGATACCGTTTGCATCAATATCAAATGTAACCTCAATCTGAGGAACACCACGACGAGCAGGAGCAATACCTGACAAGTTGAACTGACCGATTGATTTGTTCTGTGCAGCCATCGGACGTTCACCCTGCAATACATGGATCGTTACTTCACTCTGGTTATCGGCAGCAGTAGAGAATGTTTCACTCTTACGAGCCGGAATGGTAGTATTAGCATCAATCAGCTTAGTCATTACACCACCCAATGTTTCGATACCCATTGACAACGGAGTTACATCCAACAATACTACACCCTTGATTTCGTCTGTCAAAACAGCACCCTGTACAGCAGCACCGATAGCAACCACTTCATCTGGATTTACACCCTTAGAAGGAGCTTTTCCAAAGAAATCTTCCACCAATTTCTGTACAGCCGGAATACGTGAAGAACCACCTACAAGGATTACTTCGTCAATATCAGCATTGTTCAAGCCTGCATCACTCATCGCTTTCTTACATGGTTCAAGACAAGCCTGAATCAATCCGTGAGCCAAAGATTCGAATTTAGCACGAGTCAAAGTCTTAACCAAGTGCTTGGGCACACCGTTTACCGGCATGATATACGGCAAGTTAATTTCTGTACTTGTAGAAGAAGACAACTCGATCTTAGCTTTTTCAGCAGCTTCTTTCAAACGTTGCAAAGCCATTGGGTCCTGAGTCAAGTCAGCGCCTTCATCGTTCTTAAATTCCTCTACCAGCCAGTTGATGATTACCTGATCGAAGTCGTCACCACCAAGGTGAGTATCACCGTTTGTAGAAAGTACTTCGAATACACCACCACCAAATTCAAGAATAGATATATCGAATGTACCACCACCAAGGTCGAACACAGCAATCTTCATGTCTTTGTGAGCCTTGTCCAGACCATAAGCAAGAGCAGCGGCTGTCGGTTCGTTCACAATACGTTTTACTTCCAGACCGGCAATCTGTCCGGCTTCTTTCGTAGCCTGACGTTGAGAGTCAGAGAAATATGCAGGAACAGTGATTACTGCTTCCGTTACTTCCTGTCCAAGATAATCTTCAGCAGTTTTCTTCATTTTCTGAAGAATCATAGCAGAAATTTCCTGCGGAGTGTACAGACGTCCGTCGATGTCAACACGCGGAGTGTTGTTATCGCCTTTCACTACTTTATAAGGAACACGAGTAACTTCTTTCTGAACCTGGTCCCAATTTTCACCCATGAAACGTTTGATAGAGAAAATGGTACGTGTCGGGTTAGTAATAGCCTGACGTTTTGCAGGGTCGCCCACCTTACGTTCGCCACCATCTACGAAAGCGACAACAGAAGGAGTAGTACGTTTACCTTCACTGTTTGCAATTACTACCGGTTCGTTACCTTCAAATACAGCAACACAAGAGTTTGTAGTTCCTAAGTCAATACCAATAATTTTTCCCATGATCGTTATTTTTTTATTTATTATTTATTCAATGATTTCTTTTTGTCCGGTTGTTTCTCCGGCTCTTATCAAGGAGCCTCGTCGCGAACGGACGCTTACTAAAAAGCAAACCGTGTGCCAAAAAGAAATTATACGAATGCATGACATAATATCTGCCAAAAAGACAGTTTTAATAAATAAACACTGCTGACATAGTCATATTCAAAGCCAATCAGCAACTGTTTCTTTAAACAAATACAGACGACTCTGGTTCGATGAAAGAAAAAAAATATGCCTGTGTCGTCATGTGCGACACAGGCATATCCTATTATATATAACTCTTATCTATTACTTTTCCAACACGATGACCAATGCACCGTTTGCATCATACAAACCAATGCCACCACCGGACAACACATCGAATGATTTCACTTCATTGATAGCTTTCAGCACCTTACCTTCTGTTTCCATATCAGGACAAGCCATCATTGTGCTTGCTACTCCCGGGAAAGAAATAGATTTGGCATTACTTGTACTGGTTTCAAAACCACCATTAATCAAATTACATCCGGCATTGCCATGAATTGTCTTTTTCTTCACATCAAAAGCAATGAAAGGTTGTTTTTCCATTCCGGAAGGAATTGCTTCACCATTCACTTCTTTTATTTTCCATTCTCCATTCAAAACCGAAAGTTTCACA
>OKTF01000659.1_pt1 | contig 22821 bp, 25 predicted proteins | sample 1606461 | NCBI WGS metagenome assembly OKTF01 (sample SAMEA3879599, study PRJEB24766) | human gut metagenome | biome: human-associated habitat; feature: feces | place: USA | collected 1985/1987 | reverse complement strand
AGTGCATATATCCTTCCGGCACCCCTGTATATGCCACGGCGATTATTGTTCCCACAGGATTGGAGCCTACAATTATATCTTGCGTTCCGTCGAAAGCCACACCGTTTATTGTGCGAGCGGTTTCTAACTTCGTAGCGGTATTTGCATTACCTAGCCACTTCGCAACGCCTTCATGAGTTACCGTTGCGAAAGCTTTATTATTACTTATTAAAGTCATCTTTGAGGTGTCATCACGTATGCTAAGCACATCGTTGTTAGTTCCAATTCTAAATACATGAGGTTGCTTTGTGCTTGTATTATAAAATAATCCACCTAAATTGTCTGTACCAATTCTCGCTTGTACTGTCTCACCTGCTGGAGAAACACCAAACCTTACACTACCGCTACTACCTGCCGCTGTGCCATTTGATACAGCAATGTTTGATCTAAAAGTATTCGTAATGTTTTCAACCATCTTAAACGTAACGCTGCCATCACTCACAGTTGCCTCAACCGTTTCAGGCCATTCCGGTTCAGTCGTTCCCGTAACACCAACCGACGTCACTTTTGCAACAGTGTTTGCAGGCATGTTCGGTGATCTGATTATCTGGTTCAGTTTCATTTCTTTTTCAGCCTGCCAAAGACCATCAACCAGACATTCTAAGATGGCATTATTGTTTTTCATCAATTCCTGCAGGTCAGCCTGCGTCGTCGGCGTCGTTTCACCGCTGTCACTGGCATATGTAAAGTATTTTGCAACGCCTTTTATAAACTTAGGAATTTCCACTTTAAATCAGCTCCTTTTCAAATCCCTGCCATGTTACATCAACCACGCCTGCGACAGGGTTATTATTTATATCCAGCAGTTTTATTCTGCACGGATTGCGGCTGATAATAGCCGTTCTTATTATTACAGCACCGGCGGTGCTGTCCTGTACGGCATCAATCCTTACTGCCGTTGTATAGTAATGCGGTGTTTTGATATCCAGCGTCACGCCGTCCTCGGGTACATTAAGGTTTTCAAAATGCTCCTCTCTGTCCGGAACATCAATAAACATATCCATAGTTTTTATTACTGTTTCTTCGGCAACGTTCTCCTGCGCCGAAGCCCTTACTTGAATTGTGTCTCCTGCTCTTACCAAAACTTTACCGGTATAAGGTTTATAGATCGTAGTATCATCCAACCACGCAGGATATTGAGGTTTTTCCCAAGCCGACGCTTCCGGTATGCTCCACACAGGTTTATCACCAACTTTTCTGTGTTCAATGGCTGCCGGCCCATCAATTTCATACTGCAGCCAAAACTGTCCGCTGGCAGGTGCTATTGCCTGATAAATAAAGTTAAAAGAGCTATAACGTTCCTGCCATGCCGCCAGTGTCGGTGCTGTCCACGCCTGCACGTTTGAGTTTTGCCAATAATAAACATTCTGCTGGGCGTGCAGTTGTCCATCTGTCCGGACCACGCCGTTATGCACTGTATGCGACCAGTTATCAGCCGTGATATCTACTTTATAAAGCACATTCTCTTCCAGCAGATTGCCAAGGTTCAATATGGCGTAAGTGGGCATATAGCTCTCCTGCCCCGCATTATCCACCGCCTTGATCATTACCGTATGTACACCCTGACGCAAAGCCTTTGTTTCAAACGGCTGCAGTGTTACAAGTCCCGTATGCATATCTGTCGCTTTCTCCCATGTTGGATAGCTGCCCTGAATATATTTCAGTTTAAATCCTGCGACATCATTAGGATTTGGATAATTATAAGTCCACCAAAACCGCCGGGTACCGTCATTGAGTTGATCATGGTCAATCAGCAAAACATTAGGCGGTAGCAAATCAACAGTAGCCGCTGGAATAGAGATCACTGTGCCTGTAGAAGTCGACAATCCGAGCACCGTAACTACCTTTACCAGATAATCCAGTCCTGGCGTTGTTTCTGTTTCAAAGCTTGTCGATGTTGTATCTCCGGCGGCGATCCATGTGGTCCCACCATTGGAAGATAACTGAACGCTGAACTTTGTCGCAGTCGCCCCATCAGGAAGCTGCCATGACAGAAACATCCTGCTGTGCCGCGTTTTCATAGGATCGCAGTACAGAACCTGATTCCCCTGCAAATTAATGACATTTACAGCTACATCCCTCTCTGCCGTGCTGTAATCTATTTCAGGGATATTATAGTTTTCGCTGTAAACATTTTCGTTGTAGATTATAGCTTCGATCTGCCGCCGCAGATCACCGTCCCTGTTGATAGATTGGATAATCACCGGTACGGTGCCGATGCTTTCCTCGGCAATATCAAAAATATCCCCAACTGCAGGTGGCTCTGTCACGCTTTGCAAATCGACTACCAGTTGCGTATCATCCGGATTAACTATGATTTGCAAAATGTTGATCTTATAAATATTGTCAGTTTCACTGGATCGATACTGAAACCGATACACCTTTGCCGGATCATAGTCCTCCATAAAGGCGCCGCAGGTTATATTCGGACCTTCTACTGCAATAATGCGTCCGCTCGTGCCGTATTTGGTAACGTCATGACTGATATATACCAAATCTCCAACTGTACAAGCTATGGCGTCAATGTCAGCCTTCCATCTGTAAGTACGTGTCAGATATTGATTGCAGTACAATTGAAATTTACCTTCACGGTAGGCCTGCTCGTAGCTGGTAATACCGTCAAACGATACCTGCGTAGTATTATCATAGGCATCCGGATCGTCATAACTCTTGCCGTAAACTACCAGCGTATCGCGTTCATAGTTTTTCTGTTTATTGGTAAAGGTTATCTCCAAAGCGTTCGCTCTGTCCGATAACTGCATAAAATTTTCTTCAAAAGTACCCTGAATAATATTACCCATGCCGAACATCTGCGTCGGCTGTTTCGGTCCGTTCCAAATACATCCAAACTTCGTACCAAAGCATAATACCAACCCGCGGCCGATCGGTGCTATTTTTTCATTTACCATATTCAGTAAACGTCCGGTAGTATTGATCTCGATGTTGATCTCCAATTTGTATTCTGTGCAGAACTCTGCCCATTCAGCAAATTTGTCATACATCATCAGCTCTGCTTTAGCGCCTCTCACTTCAAATTCAAGCTCTCCAGTGTGAATATTTGTCAGTTGTGACGCCTGATGAATAAAGTCATAAGCGGCCCACGCCGGGTTATTGGCTGGCTTTTCTTCATAGGCTTTTGCATATGGATTCCATACCCAGACATTAGCGCGTTCTTTCATAAAGGTTAAAGTCGGTGTACCATTCAACTGGCTGGTTGCCAGTGCTTTAATCCCGATCAGCGCCATGTCAGGATAAATGAAGTCATCATAGACAATACCTTCTACCATCGTCCACCAGCATTTCACCCCGTCACGGGTACTGGTCGTGGATGCAGACCTGCCTACAACTCTTACACGCACGTCGTATTCTCCGGGAGCGATATTATCGATGCGGAAGCTGCGGCGCACAGCTGATGATTGTGCTGCTGTTACACGTCCATTTTTAGATACTCCAATATTGGTGCTATAGCCATCACCTTTATCCTGCATTGTTTGTTTATCAAACCTAAATGGCCCGACATTGATACTGCCTGTTTCACCCGGTGAAAATGAGTCGGAATACCAACCGAAAGTACCAGCAAAAATCCAGACGTCTTTTGCACTTGGCTTCCCAACACTAATCCGCCAATAAATTTGTTTAATAGTATCTCCATCACTATCTGTAGTTTCTGATTTCACCCGATTTACTCTGATCTTCCAGTTTCCAAGTTCTGCAGAATCGTCTATAAGAACGGCGTTGACAGGATTTGACGTTATAAGAGTATAACCGCTGACAATAGGCTTCCATTCGTCGCTGCCGCGCAAGGCATAATCAGCCGCCAAATCAACCCATGCATTAACCAGGTTACCGTCGTCATCAGCATGATATAGTCCCTGGCTGAATTCGATATCAATAATTATGCCCTGTGTAGCGCTTCCGGTAACAACATCTTGCCGCCACTCACCTTCAAGTTCATAGCCAAGACTTTTTGTAGACCTGATATCGTTGAAATTGTCGATGATCGCCTGATCATTGATTCCCGGTCGTATATCCAGTTTCACGCCCTCATAATTGCCGATATCGTTATCATTTAACTTCACTTCTGTTATTTCCAGCGGTCCACTGCCAGCAGCGATCAGCCAATTCAAATACTGGTCGTTATTATCATTGTCGACAAATTTAGCTATGCTCTGTCCACCGCTTTTGACCTTGCCATATGTAAGCTGCTCTGGATTGTTCTGCCCTTCCATAGTCTGGATACCGTTCCAGCTGTAAGTCGCCTCACTGCCTTCGGTATTGTATTTTCCTACGTCCACTTTACCGGCAAACATTTTTGATACCAGACTGCCGCCTAGAAACATAACCGCTGCTGCCGCAAGATAACCACCTACCGCGGCCCATCCAGAAGCTGCTGCAAGGCCTCCCCAAAATGATCCGCCTGCCGCCAAACCACCAACGCCAAAAGATACTACTGACAGCGCCACGGCAGCGATCAAACCCAAAACACTTTTGCCGCCTTTGCCAACTACAGGCGACATCACTATAAAATCACCCGCTTTAACTGCGCTGCTAAAGTCTTCGACAACATAACTGTTGACAGTTACTCTAAAGCCGTCACTGCCGGCATAGATCGCCTCATAAGCACTTATACAGTCCTGTAGTGTTTTATATTCATCAGGTGCCAGCAGATGTACTTCCCTGTTTTCATCAGGCTGGAACGGATTGCGGACAATGACTACTCTGATCTTGTCATTCATACCGCTTTCACTCCTTCCCGATGTACTCATAATAGCCGTGGATTATTTTGCGCCAAGCCGGGCTGTTGATATCGTCTACACAAACACCGATATTCTCCCTAATATGCAAAAACTTATTACCGCCGATATAAACGCCGGTATGGTTGATAACGCTTCTGGCTACGCCAAAAGATATAGTCACGATACAGGGTACTTTAGGAACTTCCAGCCGGCGCCATATGCTCGCCCGCTTCTCTTCCCCGCGAACGATAGCGTTTATTTTTTTGCAGTCGTTATAATCTGCGTCAAATTCCGGCAGTTCTATTCCTTCACGCCTAAACACAGCCTGCACCAGTCCATAACAGTCAACGCCTGTTTTAATATCGCGCCCATGTGATTTAAATGGTGCGCCGATCAAGTCTGCATACTCTATCATACGTATACCCCTTTCTGGTCTATACCAGGATACCCGCCAAATCTGGCGCTGTTCTTGCGCTCACGGCAGGCAGTTAACGTATGATCACATTCCGGCAGATCAGATGTCGCTGCGCAGCGCAGTCCTTTATATTTAAAATTGCAGTTATTCTTCATAAAGCGACCTACCGGACGCCTGGAATTGATGTAGTAATCAACAGATAACGTCAGCTTGATAAACTTATCGTTAACTACTGCTTTCTGTACCTTGAATTCCTCTTCCAGTACAGGGTCTTCGTCGATAGCTGAAGTATTGATTACCATCAGCTTCACTATACCGCCGATCGCGCCCTCGCCTTCTTCCATATACCACGTAGCCGCTCTGGATGTATTATCGATTGACAATTCAAAAGACGGTATGCTTCCGGTAGTATCTTCCGATATCGTCGGCGGTTCCAGCGGAAAAGCAATATAGGTGTTGCCACGATAAGCAATATCCTCGTTATTACGGGCCACTCTGATTGGTTCCAGCCCTTCTATTTTGGTATCAAGTTCCAGTAACAAAATCCAGCAGCTGTCACTTGATAACTGATTTTTCAATTCTTTTATGACTGATGATATCTGTAACACTTCATACCTCCTGCAGCGTCATCTCAGCACTGTAATAGTCTGTATATTTCAGATTACCGCTGAATTTTGTGCAGCGCACCGTATAGGTTATACCTGTATGAGGATTTGTCCATTCAAAAGCTACCGCTGCAAAATAAACCTTTTTCTGCACAAAGTCTTTCAACTTCTGATATTCATCCGTATATAATGAATTCCACGTCAAGCCAAAAGTCATACGGCTTTTAGTAAACCTTCGCCGCGCCTGCGTCGTACCGTCTTCATAGGTTGACATAATGGAATTGTCCTCAGGATCTTCCTTGATTGGATAAGACGGTGCCGTAATATCCGGAAAAACAACTGCTGCCATGCTCTCAGCTCCTTACGGCGTTCCCAAAGCGCCCCTTAAAATGTTCTGCGTTCCCATATAATTAGTTGCCACCGCTTCCAGCAGAACTGATACTACATAGTTCTTGCCGTCAAAGGTAGTGTTTTGCTCGGATGCTTTTAGCTGCGTACCGCTTTTGTTTTCCAACTGCACAATAATTTTTGTTGTTCCACCTGCCGCACTCCCGCTTAAGGCGGCTCTGGTCTGATCTGCGGTGTAAACGCGGCCCGGGGTTTTAAGATCAAGTAATTCCGGTCCTTCTTCTCCGACAAGCGCCCAACCACGACCAGTATACCCGCCTTGTGCAAATTTTCCCATAAAAGAGCCGCCTGCATAACTTGTTCCGCCAACGCTAAATTTGGAAGGATTATTAAGAATACCGCCAAGATCAAATCCGCCACCGCCGCCCATGCCGAACATACTCATGATGGAATTCATTACCAGCCCCTGCATGATAACTTTCAACATCGTGTTCATAATGCTGTTGGCTAAATCTTTGAACAGGCTGTCTGCCATTTCTGAAAAAGACTTTTGCTCCGTGATCATATTCTGCCCAAAATTAGTCATCGTACTTAGTATGTCATCAAAGCCGCCTTTGATAGTCTCAAACTGATTGAACTGCTTATTTTTGATGTATTCCAGGGCATTGTCCCACGAAGCTTTCAGATCGGTCGCCTGTGCTTCCTGCAGCTCCTGCGTCGCCGCTGCAAATTCCTGCCGCAGCCGCAGCTTTTCCTGTTCAGTCAGATTAGTAGCCGCAAGCTCTTCCTGCAGCTTCTCCTTGTAGCGTTCAAGCTCCAAAGCCCGCATTTCGTTGATTACGCTGATATGCCTGGTTTGTGAATCTTCCTCTGCCTGCAGGTTATCCATCCGCAGTTTATGCTGTTCGGTTATCCAGTCACGATTGTTCTGTTCTTCTTTTAATTTTTTGTATAAATCTATCTGGGCCTGAACACTTTTTAACGCCTCATTATCAACGCCTGCCACCTTCGCATTTTCGATGGTAGAATTCATTTTTTCCAGCTCTGCTGTCAGCGAAGCTGTGGCTATATCGAGTTTGGAACCAGTCTGTTCAGTTATTTTAGTTTGCAGATCCTCGGCAAGCTCATTTACCTTGCCCTGCCATTTCGTCAGCTCTTTTAATGCCTTTTCAGCCTGCTTCTCTGCTTCTGACTTACCACCCTTAGCTTTTTTGCCTTTATCATCACTGCCACCAAAACTGTTCAAAGCCAACCGCGAAGCTTCTTCCGCAGCTTTTCTAGCATCGTCAATTTCTTTTTGGCGTGCCGCAATTTCATCTTGTTCCGCCCTAAATTTCTTCTTTTTTTCCAGCCGTTCTTCTTCTCTGGATTGTGGTGTCGCAGTCCATCTGTCAACAAGGTCTTCAAAGCTTAGTCCTTCTTTTGCTGCATAAATCCCCACAGTTCCTGCACCAACTGCCGCGCCTATCCCAACAAATTTCTCGGCTTCTGGGGTATCGACCCCCACAAGGGAATGGACGCCGTTCGCGAAGTTGAACACGTGATCAAGGACCTCGGTATGCGCGGTATCGCCACCGACCCCTATCTCGCCCACTGCCGGCAGTAGAAAGTAATCCAGCCGCAGCACCCATTGTGGCTACTTCCTTGTAGGCAAGTGCCAATTTTCCCAGCCATCCTATAAGCGTTCCTATTGCTCCTATAGCAATTCCTGCGTTGACTGCTGTTCCCGCCAGTTTATACGAAAAACTCTCCGTGTCACCTGACAGCATTTGTACAGTAACACCAAGTCCTGTAAGTGTTCCGCCCAAAAGCATGGCTTTATTTTGTAATCCCTGCAGTTTCTTGCCATGGTCCAGCGCCGCATTAGCGGCCAGAATATGCTTTTCCTGAGTATCAAGTATCTGTCTTGCTAAATCCAACTGCCCTTTAGCCGCGACTTTTGCCGCCTGTAATTGCAGTTGCCCCGCTTTTTGGGCTGACACTCCTAAATTTTGATAATGCTGTGCTGCAAGCCTCAAATCAGCTGAAAGTTCAAAATTTTGTTGTTTACTAGCTACAAGAACAGCTTTAGTAACAACTTCAGTATTTTTGATTGACGCCTGTTTTTGACGCTCAGTCTGGTTGATCACCGCCGCCGCATTCTCAGCTGCCTGTATCTCCTGCTGGTACGCTCCCTGCGCAGCTATTTTGTTGGTGTTCCAATACCCGCTGACCTTTTGCACTGCCGTACCAAGCAAAGTCTGCGCCTGATACGCATTATTTGTTTGGGTTACGACATTACCAAGATCAAGAACTATCCCCCCCAGTTTCCACGCTGCAAAGCCTTTGACGATCAGCTCGGTATTATCTGCCAAAACTCCGGCCGCCGTCCCTGCTGTTTCAAGGGCCGGTCCTATAACAGTCCAGCCTGCGCTGCCCACATTTTCCAAACCTCTGGCAGCATTTACAACATGGGTACTAAAAGCACTTACATTTTTAACCAGGTCCTCGTCCAGTTTAAAAGTTTCCTGATCCAAAAACAGATTAGCTACCTTCCCCAGAAGCTCTTTGTAATAACTGTAGATTTCGGCCGTTCCGTCTGCCGCAGTACGGGTATATCCTTCCTTAATCTGATCCATCAAACCAGCCATGGTTTTCGGTGTAGCCAATGCTGCTGCTTTAAAGCCTTCCATGCGCTTCATCAAAAACGCATACAAGCCTTCGCTGCTTTCTTTTGCAGCCTTGATATCGGCGTCAGTCAAACCCAAAGATGTTGCAAGTGTGCTCGACTGCGGACGAATACCACCCTGCACCAGGTCACGCAGTTCCTGCACTATCTGATTTCTGGGCAAGCCCATAGACTTTACAGCATTGACACCGATAGTCGTAAATTCTTTCAGCTGTTCAATGTTCATGCCTGCAGCAAGACCAGGCCCTAAAAGCGCCCTGAATGCCTCAATCAAATCTTCGCTGGTTGCCGCCGTTCGCAGGGCCGCATCGTTCAGGTCATGTAAAATGCCGCCGGATATCCGCATAGCCGTATTCCATTCCAGCGTTTTGCCGTCCAGTTTTGTCATCGACTGCAGAATACCGCTGATGCCGATCTGATTGGTTTCCATGTTTTTGGCGAATTCATACGGAGCCTTGATCAAGTTCCCTACCGCTTCGGAAACTCCATACAGTCCAGTCAAAGCCGCAGTCAGTCCTGCCGCCTGCATCGTCACGCCTTTAAAAATACTTGATGTAGACGAAGCAGCCCGATTCAGTCCGGTTAAGTTTTTCTGTGCCGTTAATAGCCCAGCGCTCATGCCGTCCGTCAGAGATATTTTTACTCTGGTTTCCGCTACATTCTTTGCCACTTCACTTACCTTCCTTCCTCAGGCTGTTTTCTATCTCTAAATCTTCTAGTTTTTGGAGCTTCTGCATCATCAGCGCCGATACGCGAAAACCATACTTATTCAGAATGTAATCTGCGTCCTGCCAGCTGATACCCAGCAGAATAGCTCCGGTCATACCGACTGCATAACGTCTGCAGTTACGGATTGCATACCACGCCGCATACGCTTCACGATTACCTTCCATCAGCTCCGGTGCGCGGTAAGCGCAGGTATTACAATCAAGTGTTTGCTTTACTTTTTGGATTTTCCGGCAGTCTCTGCAGTATCCGGCCCGTTCGCGCTGCCAGACGACAAGGGCTTCAAGTTTTTTATTTCTTCTGAGCGTACATGTGCTGTCAGCTCTTTGGTGCGTGTATAGATCTCAACAATCTCGCCCGGTGTAAAGTCGCTGACTTTGACTTTGTAAACTGTCTCCAGTACCCATGGCGCCATTTTTTGCAAAACTTTTCTTCCTGATATTTGGGGTTCTTTGTCCAGTAATTCTTCTACGAGATCATCATGCATGGCGTTCTCTTCCCACGTCATACATCTGCATTCAATCATTTTTTTTATAGCCATTACGATTAAGCTCCCTTCGTGTACGATGCTGTTTTATTGATAAGCGTAACTATTACGCTGCTGTTTTGATCATTACTCTTATAAAAAGCGTTATAATCCAACTGCTGACTGATACCTGTCGGTCCGTCAATAGGAGGCGTATTCCGTGCCAGCTTCATTTCCGGATACAGGAATGACAATTTAAAGTCGCCTGTTTCAAAAATCAGCTCAGCGCTGATTGTTGTACTGTCTTCTGCATATTCAATGAATTTGCTGTCGGTAAAGAATGCCGTCATACTGCCGCTCAGCTCCAATATGCCTTCATTCAATGCCGTTCGGAATCCTTTGCCTCCAATAGCATAAGTATCTCCGTCTAGATTGAAATTCATATTCATAGATACTTCCGTACATACTGCCGCCAATTCATCATTAAGCTTAAAAGACGCCATAAAATTATTGAATCTATCCATGACCGGAGTTTTAGGCGTCGTACTGATCGTCGCTTTATTGATCGTTTCATTGGCGCCCATCATATCGATATTAGCCACCAGTTCGCCGTCTCCGCCGGTCGTTATTTCCAGTGTGCTTACCTTACAGCCATTGTATTTAGTATAGACGCCGATATCAGGAAAGGCTTTTTCCATAATCAAAGAAGGCTGCCGCTTCGACGGTTTAAAAACGTGCTTATAAGTTCCTTCAACAGTCCCATCTTCCGTTGTTGGTTCACCAAACGCCGCTGTCAGCCACCAGCCGAAAGACGTAGCATCCACAGGTACAACGACCTGTCCTGCAACATCGATATTGCCGTAAATAGGCTCTACCGGATCACGTCTGCCCGTAATCGTTCCCGGAGCGGTACTGTTTTGACTGGCCGTTAGCGCGTTAGAATTGAACGGCAGCAAAATAGCCCTGCTGCTCAAATCTGCCGGATCTTTACCAAAAGCGTCCTCAAACGCCATTAAACTTTGGGTATATACGCCCTGCTGTTGTTCTCCTATTGCCATTACTCTCACATCCTTTATTCTTTGTGCTAAATTTAGCGGTATCTTACCGCATTTTACCGTATTTTAACCGTTGTTTTTAGCATGTAGATTAAAAATCGATCATGCCCAGCGGTCCTAATATTTGCTGAAATTCCCACTCGCAATGGATCATACCTGTCCAAAGTAAGCCTGCCTGATCAGCTTCGCCGGTAAAAATTGCGGAAAATACCTCAGGTGGTATTTTCTTGTTCTGGTAGGCGTTCAGCTCGCTTTGAATGATTTGCATGATATCAGAAACATTTTTATAGCTTTTTAAAACTAAAACGCCTTCTTCTGTTTCCAGATACGAATCACTGACGCTGCCGGGAACGCCGATAGCGATATCGACCTGATAATGGACCTTCTTAGTCAGTCCTTCTGTCTTGCCAGCGTTATAAAACATAATATAAGGAGCTGTCTCCAAGTCCGGTATCTCATTGACATTACGATATTCAACCACCGTCGTTATGCTTTTGCCAAATTCCTGTTGGCAGTAAGCTTCAAGTTCTGCCGATGATTTTAAATGTACCGCCAGTTTACGGCTCATTTCCACCATGTTAATCTGCTGCTGCATTTAAGCCACTGTAAACCGTATATTTACGGCCCTTTCCTACATTTTTAACAAACCCGCCGTTATCCATGTATTCCTGTACCCTTTGCGTGATATAAGCAGGTATTTTATCTCGGATATCCATGTATTTCGGTTCAATAAACGGTCGCTCTGGTGTCACCAGCTTTGTCGTCGTTGCCCGCAGATGGATGCCTCGCTTATGAAATAACCGGCGTAAACCCGGCGTTACCTGTTTAGTTACGCCTTCCTCCTGCACGTTGCCTTCAAACGCTGCTGTCCTGCTGGTCCAGCCAACATTGACGCTACTATCTGCCGAATTATAGGCATAGCCTAAAGCATTTTTCAAACGTCCATACCATACGCCAGGCGCAGTCCTCGATAATTTTCGCCTGTCTTGCAGCGTCCAACGCTGCGGCCAACTTTGCCCTGTAAATTTGCCGCGTACCGCTTCTTTCAACTCGTTCTGCACCATATAACCGGTACTTTTCAGTACAGAGCTTATGAAACGCGGGTTATTCTTTAGCCAACGCTGCACAACAGGGCTGATACCATCTTCGAGATCGATTTTGAAATACATTATTTTTCAAACCCCCTCGCAAAACCTTTGGTATTTTTCGAAGCTCCGAAGGTAACTGTCTTGCCGATAGTGTCCTGCGCTATCTGTTTATTGACATACCATGTCACACCTTTATGGATAATCTGATCGCCAGTTTTAATCTCCTGTGCATCTTCTTCCAACAAAGTAAAAGAAGCCTCGTCACTGACTACATCATTGACGGTAATCCCACGAAAGAAATTTTTGCGCACGACCGGCGTTCCGATACTGACAATCGCTTTGATTTCCCGATCCTGGTAAGATACTGTTTCTGACAGAACGCTGCCAAAGATAGCTTTTTTTATAACATCTGCGATACTGCTCATAATTCACCTTGTGAAAAAGGCGGACTAAGCCGCCTTTTCCTTTTAACCGATTTTGACCTGCACTTTATCTGCGCTGGCCAGTGCCGTTTCCCACACAATGCCGGCTTCAAGATAAGCGGTCGGATTGGATTCTGCGCCGTCATTAGCATCCACAGTTACCTTCTTCGCAGCCGGATCCCAATATACTTTTTTCCCTTGCTGTAATTCTGTAGAACTATCCTTGGGCAGCAGAAAAACTCCTGCCATATAAACAGCGATCACATCATTCTTTTTGGCTGTGCTGGCCGCTACACCCAGCGCGTCGTTAATAACAACAACTTCGCCACGTTCCACGTCAGCAGTGCATGTATAATCAAGATTTTCACCTTTACGTTTAAACATTTCTTTTCCCTCCCTTATTTGCCGGCGTTTTTAACCAGGCCGCGTGTATCCAGTACGTTGATTGCAAAATCATGGTACATTCTAAAATTAATGCCCAGATTATTAAAGTCAGTACCAGTTTCAATGATTGGCGCTGCATTACCATTCAAATAACAAACCTCGATCGTATCTACCATCCCTTTGGTAGCTACCAGATAATAAGCAGTTTCACCGCTCAATTCATCCAGCGTGGCGTCAACGATCAGTTCAAGATTACTGCGGGTTCTGTTTGCCGGATTGCTTACGCCGCTGTTTTTGCCTTCCGGATCTGCTGTAGACGTCAGCAGCTGTTCAGCCACCGTTTCCAATGCTGCCGGAATGATCAGATACTTAGGCACAATATTCAGTACGGTATTATTGCCCAGCTTCTGCTTACGCATCAGCTTTTTGGCTTCACCCAAAGACTTGACCGACAGTGCCGCCGCTGTACCAAGATTGCCCTTGGCAGAGCTGTAATTATTGGCATCGATAAGCGCTTTATAGGCCAAATGATTTTTATAACGTTCCATAGATGTTCTCAGCAGCTTCGGGATTTTTACCAAGACATCAAGATCGTCATTGATCATCATTTCGCGGGTAAAATTAGTAGCGTCACCATAGGTCGCCAACTGTACGCCTACGGATTCATCCAGCAATTCACTGTAACTGAATTCGCCGCCCTCAGGAATTTTAACCGGTGCCATAGCGTCATAAATGCGGTAACGCTTGGCAATTTTAAAATCAGTATTGCTGCCGGTCTGGGTCCATGCTCCATAGGTCGTCGCAACCTCGTTGTAACCGCTGGACAGGCTCTTATGCGCCAGATTATCAGCAATAGCAGACAATGCGCTGGTAGTAGTCAGCGCTCTAGCAAACAGTTCACGATCAGTCATGCGACCGATGCCGGTTTCGCCAGCATCCTGCAACGTCATTCTTGCCACATCAGCAAAGCGGCAGTTGCGGAACTCATCAGCGCCGTCTGCCGGCTTCTCCAAGATGCCGCCATGGCGCAGGAACAAACCGTCAACGATAGCTGTGCGTTTTTTATCGGCTTCATCCTGAGTAACTGTTACTTTAGGCGGAGCGGTAGGTTTCATCCGCTCTTTCAAAATTGCCAAAGCCCGTTCATTTGCCTTTTCCATGGTGCAGTCCTCATCTTTGAGCATTGCCTCCATATCCTTTTCTTCGATTTTCAATTCACGGCACAATGCGCGGATATTACTTTGCCGCTGGTTTTCTGCAGTGCGGGCCTCCGCCGCGAGTGCTGCTCTTTCTTCTGGTGTCATTTCCTTTTCCTCACCTTCGTAATTATTTTTTTCTTCTTGGAGCTCAGCGGACCGTTCGCCGCCGTCAGGATTTGGTTTCTCTACCTCAGTTTCCTCGGCTTCTTCCGCCCCTGCTCCGTCTCCCATATCACGGAAGACGTCAGGACTGTACAATCTGCTGCGGCCAACTCCTACAGCCGCATCTGCCGGTATTGAAACGATACTGATTTCAAAAACTTCCCACTTGTCAGCTATCAGCGCTGGTCCCTCGATACCGTCCGTACTGGTTTCATCACGTTCGATAATACTGTAATTTTGGATGTTGTACCCTACCGATACACCGCGCAGGCTGCCGCTTTCCACTTTTTTCAGAATACGCTCAGAAAGCTCATCATCGTCAAAAGTAATATCGGCATACGCCTTGCTGCCTTCGGTCCAGATTTTATCCACCCTTGCAATAACCTTATCTCTGTCGTGATTAAACAGTACCGGCATGACACCTGCACTGAAACGCTCAGTGTTCATACTGCTATCACTGACCCGCAGAATCTCCTTACCATACCAGTAATCGCGTACCGGTGTTTCTGACGCAAATGACAGCCGCGCTGTACGCTCCGAAGCGTTAAAATTAGTCAGCGACGCTGCCCTCATTCTTGGGGCTTTGGCCGCCTGCTTCCGGGTCAGTGTCTTGCTTTGACTGGGCATTTTTATCCTCTCCTTTCACAATTAATCCAAGTTCTTCCATCATTTTCTGCTCAGCTGCCAGCTGTTCCAGCTCTTCCTTCCAATCCTTACCCTCGCTGGCCGCAAGGGCTTTGCGGGTGAGCGTTTTTGATTCAATGCCGATCTTTTTGGCGTTGGCCTCTTTCAGAGGATCAATCCACGGCATTCCCTGCGGAATAAACTCATGTTCCAAATATTCTTCCATCCTTTCCCAAAAATCAGGATACTTTTGGGCGTCGATCATACCTGTTTGATAACCTGCTTTGATAACTTCTTCATAAAGTTTGCTTAATACATGCTCAATCAAAGACATCTGCATATCAAGATAGGTTTTTTCGTCTTCCAACAGATTCTGCCGGGCAGAGGAATAATTGACCTCACTCACATCCCTACTGGCACTTTCATGTGACAATCCCTGTCCTGCCGCCGCCAGCCGCTGCTGCGTAGTTGTGAAATCCTTGGTCTCAGCCGCCGCCCCTGTTGGTACGACACTGGTAGCATCCTGACCCGGCTGCAGATATATAATATCGCCGCCGGTAAACCCCTGTATTTTCTGGTCTTCAGGTATAGGTTCGCCCATTTTTTCAAGCAAGCCCTGTACCTTTCGACCAATACCTCCGGCAATGCCGTCAGGGAATTTCTGGGTAATTACCAGCGCCAGTGACGCAGCTATTTTATGAGCAAAACTCACTGTGTCCAGATAATCGTCAGTGTCGCGTATCCTTGGTAGTGTCCGCGCCAGTCGGGATATCTCCCTGTATTCAGTAGGACGCCGCCGCTGCCAGAAATAAATAATCCTGTCCGCTTCTACCCTTGTTACCTTATAGTCACTAAAACCGTTAGGATCAGTTTCTTTCAGGTAATACGCTACCGGACGGTTATACTGGTCAAGCTCGATACCGTTACAGATAACATTGCCGTTGTCCGCTTCCATGCGGCCCATGGCATCAATATCATCAACTTCCCGTATCTGCACTTTGAAAGGATATTTTTTATCCTGCACATACGTTTTGACAATAACTATCCCGCCATCTACCTGCGTTCGCTGAGTGATCATGTTCAGCATCTCACGCAGCGACTGCTGCCCTGTCAAGTCGCAGTTTTCAGGCTTTGACCAGTGCCGCCAAAGTTTTTCAGCGGCTTTGTTAAAGGTATCATCCTCTGTCCTGGCCTGCAGGTTAAAGCCACGGCCTACTACATTACGCTGATATGCAAGCAGAATGCCATTGGCAATATCGCTGTTGCGCTCAGCATCTCTAGCCCTGGCCCTCATCCTGTCTCTTGACACTTTATTGATACTCTCGCCGGTACCAATCATCGGCTGCCAGTTAGCACGGCTGGCGTTCTGGTCTCCCGCCTTGTAACCGCCTAAAGCCCGCCGGTACTGCATTCGCTCCCACGCTTTTTGCGGAGCAAAAAACGCTATCGTGCGATCGATAATATTCAAATCGTTTCCTGTGGTAGGATTTCTCGCATTATTTGACATTTTTATCCTTCCTTATCCTAAAAAAATCCCGCGGACTATGCCGCCGCTGCCGCCGCCATTTTCCAGAGCCAGCTTTTCTTCAAGCCTTGCACGTTCGCTGCGCAGTTCTGCAAGACTGGCATGTTCCACTTCTGCGGTCGGTGTTTTTATCCGCTGGCCTGTCGTCAGAATATCATTGATTGCGGCGTCAATGGCTTCCAGCTGTTCTTTAATCGTTGCCATGTTTTCCCTCCTATTCTTCTGGCAATTCTTCCAGAAGCGAAACGTGACTGAGATCTGCCGCCAAAAAAGCATATACTTCGCAGTCCCACCAGTGGTTCTGCTTGGCCGAAGTTTTTTTGACCCACGTTTCAATCTGTCTGCTGCCTTTAGTCGTTACTACTCTGTGTTCAGCCGTCAAATGCTCCGCGTAAACAAGCTCCGTGTCCTTATTCAGCATCCATGCACCTATGCCAATAGGTCTATGCAGTCTCGATGCGATTATATTTTTGTACTGGTCTGTATCAACGATATACAAAAGCGACGGCCTGAGGCCTTTTATTTTGGGTTCTATATTCGCCGGACGGTATTTACCTACCATTGGCGTACTGGACCCTTTGCAGGGAATCGCTACGCCGTGACGAGCATTACAGTATTCGTAAACTTCGTCCGTCCTGTAACCGGAATCGACGCAATAGGCGTTGACCTGCCACCGCAGCTCTCCCTCTTCATCCGCCCAGAATTTATCCATAACTGCTTCCAGCTCTTCCCATGTCCGGGCCATACCGTATGCTATATTCTGGCTTGTAAGCTTTGCGCCCCATGCGCGAATAGTCCAGTAAAAATAATCCTTTTGTACGTCTACGCCAGCGGTCAACAGTTGGGCCCATGCAGGTACAACATGAGCTGGTATCTCTGTGCGCTGTTCCAAAACGCTGCCGATATCCATGTTGGCAGAAAGATTTTCCCACGGTTCGCCCAGCCACGAGTTGATAAAGTTCATCAAATCAGCAGGGTCGTCTTTGGATCTCTGGAATTCTGCCGCTACCTGTCCAAACGTTATCCATGGGCTGTAAATAGAATTGATGGAGTAAGCTATTCTTTTCGGCTTACCCTTGCATTTATTCTGCGCCACCCATTTGCCGCGCCGCAGCATCTCCGGTTTGTGGTGATCTTTGATGATTCCATGACATTCACAGCACTCGTAATGTGTCTGATACTCGACTACTGTCGCATGTTCTTTACTATCAAACTTTACACCGTCCCAAGTCAGCGGCTGCATATGCCCGCAATGCGGACAGGGGACATAATATTTATATCTAACGTCGGCTTCGTTGTAGGCTTTGGTGATATTGCCTTCTTTGATCGTCGGCGTAGAGATCAGAACTAATTTCATCATGCCCGGCCAGTTTTTAGAGCGTTCACGCGCCAGCTTGATTGGGTTTGCTTCCCTGCCTGCCCAGCGTGGGTATTTATCAACTTCGTCCATGATGATGTATGGTATGGACAAACTCGCCAGTTTTGATGGCGAATTTGCCGTTGTCAACTTACAGAACCCGCCCCGAAATTTCAAAAATCCGTCACGGCTAGCATTTTCGTCAAATTTGCCTTTAAAGCAGCTACAGCTATTAAGCATTACCTGCAGACGTTCTTCTGAAAATTCCTTGTAGGTTTCCTCGTCCGGCATAACGTATAAAAGCCTGTGCGGTCGCTGATCTATGGTATAACCCAGCATATTAAGGGCACTTTCGGTGCCGCTAGTTTGTGATGCCTTGATAAAATCAATTTCTTCGATGCTTTCATCAGCAAAGGCGTCCATAATGTCACGCATATATGGCACAAACTCTGTCGACCAAAGCCCAGGCTTTGAAGTAGATCCCGCAGGAAGCACCCTGTTATGGTCAGCCCATTCAGAAACGCTCATTCTTTCCGGTGGTTTCAACTTGGCAAAAGCTTTTTTGCCGATATCTTCAAGTGCATTCTGCCACTTTTCTATTTGCTCATCGTTTATAAAACTTAGATTCTGATAGACGGTCAAGTCCTGTTTCGATTTCATAATTGACTATTCTCCGTACATCGTGCATGATTTCCGGATACTGAGCATGAAGCTCAGTAAAAACCTTTTCGCCTATCCGGAGCAGGCCTGATCTGGCATTTGCAAAACACGCTGTCATTTCTTCTTCCACCATTTCCAGCGGTACGAGGCGTTCTATCATACGTTCCAGCCGCATTTCCTCAATGTTCGCCTTAACTTCTTTCAGCCTGGCGTCTGCGTTGAGCTTTTTAGCTTCGTTAGTCGTGCCGCCATCAGTTCGCCCGAATCCAGCAGACTTTATGCGCCACTCGATCAGCACTGCCAAATCCCACCAACCACGTTTATATTGCGGCGCTCCGCGAGCTGTCCACGTCGACAAAGTTCGATCACTGATTCCAAAGATTTTGCATACCTGGCTGCTCCTGACGATCAATTTATCATCGGCAGTTATTTGCAAATATGACGGAATGGCTTTTCTCCGAAGTCTGCTTGGTCGTTTTTCTTCGCTTTTTTGTGCTTTTTGTAACACTTTTTCGGGGTCGTCTTTTTTTATGCCATTAATTGTTAAGTTTTTGTTTCCATCGTTCTGTTTTTCTTTCATTTGCAACCTCGAAATTTCGAAGTAAAATTTTTTATTTTTTTAGAGACAGACGCCGCGCGCTCCTCGACCTTCGGGCCGCACCCCCTCTGGGAAGTACCTTTGCCTATTCGTGCGGCACGTTGCCGGCTGCTGGTGCTCTGCTCTGCGTGTGTCTGCACTTGGTACAGCTCTCTCTATATATAACCATATACCGAGCAGACAGTAAGCGGTACCCCCCGAAAGTCTCGAAATTGTCTACGAAAAGAAAAAAGCAGAAGCCTATAGCTTCTGCTTGAATATAGAAAGGGCGCTTGCATTGAGCAAGTGCCCTTTACTGTTTAACTATTTACTTTTTGTCTTCTCTATGTCGTCTATGGTTAGCCGTATAACTGTACCGTCTTTAGTCGTGATTGTCAGATCTGCGCCGCAATAGTCACATATCTTTATTAAATCCTCAATGCTTTTTATCCCTCTTGATATTTTTGTGGTGGCCGCTTGTGGGTTTAGTCCCAACGCTGGCCCGAGCTGGCGACCGCTAATATTAGTTGCTGCCATTATCATTTTTATTTTATTGTCAACGCTCATTATATCACCTCTTGTTTATATTATACTCATTGTGAAGGTTTTTGTAAATAAAATATTAAACAAATCTCTATTTTTAAGTATATTCGCTATTGACTTTATTATCATTTTTGAGTATAATATATATAGAAAAAGAAATAACTAATCACTTCTAAAGAATTCACTAATTAAGAGGAGGCGAGAACATGAAAAGCATTATTAAACCTTTTGAGATTCCAAAAACACCGGCGCCCTGGGTTGGTGTCAACATCATGGAAAAAGGAAAAACCGCTGGCGTAAAACCAGCGGCAGCAACAAAAGCTAGCAAATAGTTAGCCTGCAGGCAGTGCGGCAACACTGCCTGCGAATAAAGAATATCATACTAAACTGAAATTTACAACCAGAAAATATAAATCATGAACAAATAAGGAGATGCTAAAAATGGCAAAAAATTACTCTGAAACAATCAACGTAAAAAGAATAGTATTGCTTAAAGCTTTAAATTGCAGTTCTTCCGGTATGCCCAAATATAGAATTATTGCAGAGGTAGACGACGGCTCATTTATGGAATTAGAAACAGCTACAAATTCAATTATTGCTTATGAAGTGACTAACCACAGGTACAAAGAAAATTCAGTAATTTCTTTTCATGTAACAAAATCGGGTAAATGTATTATCGACAAAATAACCCCTGAACATTAAATGCCGAAACGCCCGCGCTTGTGGGCGTCAGCCGTGGGATAGCCTCCCGGCTCTGATGATGGCAGGCTGATTTAAAATTTAGAATTGGAGTGATCGCAATGATAGACTTATCCCAATATTTAGCAGCTGAAAAAGAACTTGCAGAAAAGCGCAAACACCAAAACCAATTACAAGGCATAGGCTGGAAAAATGCCGTTGCCGCACAAGAACTAAAACCAGGCCAGCATATACTCTATAACTACGGATTAAGAAGCTTGATTTTGGCAGTTGAACCAAAAGGCGCTCAAAGCGTTATTGTTACAACGATTAACGAAAGAGGCAACCAGTTTAACCGCCGCTACAAATCAACGACCCTTGTGGCTGTCGACGAATTAAACTAAAGGAGATACCAAAAATGAAATTCGAAATTGAAAAAGTTGCAAACATGATTTTTATAACGGCAGAATACAACGTTATTTTTAAAGCGTGGGATATTACAGAATTCACAGAAAGAAAATTACATAATGCAATCAAAAAAATTAACAGTGATCTGAATGGAAACGCTGAATTTATCAGAACATTTTAAGCCGAAACGCCCACGCTTGTGGGCGTCAGCTGTGGGATGGGCGCCCAGCTCTGACGATGGCAGACCGGAAAGGGTGTAAATCATGTATAGCGTTTTTTTAGTTGTTGACGGTGACAGACATTTGCAAGTTAACGAAAAAGCTCAATCTGAATTTAAAACAAAAAAAGAATTAAATAGTTTGCTACTCAAAGTACTTGAGGGCGCTACGTCTTGGAAAGCTTTAGAACCGCTTAGAGCTATAGGGGTTGAGGTCACCAAGGGCGAAAAGGTCTTGTTTTTTTGCAAGCGTGGCCAACTATCCGCAAGTTTGAATACTGCGGTACTCTCTCCACTCTGATAATGCAGCCGCTGACGTATATCAGCGGCTATTTGCGTGCAACGGCAAAACTACGTGCAACGGCAAATCTGCGTGCAACGGCGAAACTGCGTGCAACGGCGAAACTGCGTGCAACGGCAAAACCGCGTGCAACGGCAAAACCGCGTGCAACGGCAAATCTGCGTGCAACTATGAAAGCCCTAGCCTGTCGGCCAGCATTTGACAAATCAAATCAATATCTTTGTAAAACTTCGCACGGCTGACATTAAGCTGTGCGATTATTTTTTTATCCTGCATACTCGGCCTGGTCAAAAACTTTGCATTAAACAACTGTGATAAATCCTCATTCAGATTCTCGCGTAAATTATCTATTGCAACTATAACCCGTTCCAGATACGCCTGTCGTAAAAACAGTATCTTAAGCTCCCTGTTTGTCACGTCTGCATTGCCAGAACATTTCAGGTTATTTATCCGCTCACGGATCCGGACATTTTCTGCACAGCTTTCCCTGTAGTCAGCCAGTTCCTGCAGGACGAATTTTTTAGTATTGTGTTTCATTCACGTCTACCTCATCTTTCCGGGCGACGACAATTTCCAGCCGAGGACGTTTTGCGTCGAAGGAGAAATCCATATCGCGAACAAGGACGTTTTTATCATTTTCAAAGAGGACGTTTTCAAGAGCGTCCGGCAGGAGCTTATGACAATTATTCATATCGCGAGGACGACGATCTGGCCAAAACGCCCACAACAGCAGGACGATTTTTTCATCTTTGTCCGGGTAAATCCAGCCCTGTTTCCGTTTTGCCTGATTGGCTTCATAACCGGCAAGGAGCTTCCAATTCTTAGCTGCCTCAGTCAATTTCCTGCCTTTACGCTGACCAGCAATATTTACATAACAGTGATTCACACTAGGTGGTATGTCTAATACCATTTTTATCATATTCACGCCGTCCTTTCTTTGGTTTATCTGATATTTTAATTGCTCGGTAATATTGATATGGATACCCGGTTATTTCACTTACGCCATATTCCACGCTGTCAGCAATTAACATATACCCTTGCGGCACTTTTGGAGTTTCGCGCCAACTGTCAGCTTTAACTATTTCTGGTTTAATTTCTGGTTTTTTAAGATTTCTAGACGAGCACCATCTTTTCCTGAATACAGCTTTTTCAGGATCGTTGTATGTTTTACTGGTCTGTTTTATTAAATATGCAGCAAGCTTGATATAGTCTCCGGAATCATCCAACACTCTCAGCCCAACTCTGCCATGCCCCCATATTCTATTTATTTCTTCCGGCAATATACCACCGTTGACCACCAAATGAAAATGCATGGAAACTTTTCCATATTCGGCTACCGCCACATATTTCAGTTCCAGCCCCATTTTTTTGTAATGACTTCTCAACTTTTCCAAAAATCTTTTCAGGTCTTTTCTTGCTTCTTCTGGATTGAGCGCTCTTTCTTCCGGTCTATAAGTGAGAATCAAATGGTAATCACCTGATCTGAAATTAGTGTTGATCTGCCATCGTAATTTTTTTGCAGCATTACGCTCATTTACTTTTTTCATATTTTCCGGAGTAGGGTTTATATTGGCCGACTTGGTCACTTTTTTACTTTTATATTTAATCGTGTAAGTCT
>OKTF01000654.1_pt1 | contig 23066 bp, 31 predicted proteins | sample 1606461 | NCBI WGS metagenome assembly OKTF01 (sample SAMEA3879599, study PRJEB24766) | human gut metagenome | biome: human-associated habitat; feature: feces | place: USA | collected 1985/1987 | reverse complement strand
TTCCCTTTATATAATATAGAATTACACCGGTTATGCGATCACGACATTAACGATTTTTTTCGGAACAATAATCATTTTCCGGATTTCTTTTCCTTCAAGCCATTTGCCTGCCTCAGGGGAGGCTTTGACTGCAGCTTCGATTTCTGCCTGGGTTGCAGTCAACGGCATATTCAGTTTGAAACGTACTTTACCGTTGAAAGAAACCGGATATTCAAAGCTATCTTCCACCAGGTATTTTTCTTCCCATTGAGGGAAAGTTGCTCCGGTTACGCTTTCGGCATGTCCCAACAAATGCCACAATTCTTCAGCAATATGAGGAGCATAGGGTGCTATAGCAACGACCAGGGGTTCGAGAATAGCCCGTTTATTGCATTTCGGTGCAGCCAATTCGTTGGTACAAATCATAAAAGCCGGAATAGAAGTATTGAAAGAAAAATTCTCGATATCGAATTCGATTTTTTTCAAGGTTTTATGAAGTACTTTTAATTCTTCTTTGGTCGGTACTTCGTCACTGACAGAGAATTCTTCTCCGTTCAGGAACAAACGCCAGAATTTACGTAAGAATTTATATACGCCGTCGATGCCTTGTGTATCCCAGGGTTTGTGTGCTTCAAGCGGTCCCAGAAACATTTCGTAAAGTCGTAAAGTATCGGCTCCGAATTGTTCGATGATATCGTCCGGATTGACTACGTTGAACATAGATTTCGACATTTTTTCAACGGCCCAGCCACAGATGTATTTACCGTCTTCGAGAATAAATTCGGCATCGGCATAATCAGGCATCCATTTTCTGAAGGCTTCTGTGTCCAAAATGTCGTTCTTGACGATGTTGACATCTACATGGATCTCGGTTGTTTCGTATTGACTTTTCAAACCGGCAGATACATAGGTATTGGTCCCTACGATGCGGTATACGAAATTCGAACGCCCTTGTATCATTCCCTGATTGATCAGTTTCTTGAAAGGTTCCGGTTCACAAACTACTCCTAAGTCATATAAAAACATATTCCAGAAACGGGAATAAATCAAGTGACCGGTGGCGTGTTCGGTACCACCTACATAGAGGTCTACATTCTGCCAGTAATGGTCTGCTTTTTCCGATACCAACGATTGGTTATTGTGCGGGTCCATATAACGCAGATAGTATGCGGATGAACCGGCAAAGCCCGGCATGGTGTTCAGTTCGAGCGGGAATACATGGACGTTGTCAATCAAAGAATTTTCCACTACTTCACCTTTTTCCACATCCCAAGCCCACTTGGTGGCATGTCCCAATGGAGGTTCGCCTGTTTCGGTAGGCAGGAACTTGGCAACTTCGGGAAGTTCAAGCGGTAACTTAGATGAATCAATCATGTAAGGCATACCGTCTTTGTAGTATACCGGGAACGGTTCGCCCCAATAACGTTGGCGTGAGAAAATGGCATCGCGAAGACGGTAGTTCACTTTTACACGTCCCAAATTGTGAGCTTTTACATATTCTTTGGTAGCTGCAATAGCTTCTTTGATGGTCAGACCGTTCAATGAGAGGTCACAGTAAGGGGTAGCATCTTTACGGGGAGAGTTGCACACAATTCCTTCTTTGGCATCGAAACTTTCTTCGCTTACATCGCAACCTTCTACCAGTGGAATGATAGGCAGGTTGAAATGCTTTGCAAAAGCATAGTCACGGCTGTCATGGGCAGGAACCGCCATGATAGCGCCTGTACCATATCCGGCCAGTACATAGTCGCTAATCCATACGGGAACGGCGTCGCCGGTGAACGGGTTGACAGCATACGAACCACTGAATACGCCGGTCACACGGCGGTCGGCGATGCGTTCGCGTTCGGTACGTTTCTTGGTGCGGTCCAGATAAGCGTCCACTTCTTCTTTTTGTTCAGGAGTGGTAAGTTGGGCGACCAGTTCGCTTTCGGGTGCCAGTACCATGAAGGTTACACCGAACATGGTATCTGCACGAGTAGTGAAGATAGTGAATTCGATATCGCTGTCTTTTACCTTAAACTGTACTTCCGTACCTTCCGAACGGCCAATCCAGTTGCGTTGGGTTTCTTTCAGTGAGTCTGTCCAGTCCACCGTATCCAGTCCTTCAAGGAGCCGTTGTGCATAAGCCGAAACACGCAGGCACCATTGACGCATTTTTTTCTGTACGACGGGGAAACCGCCGCGTTCAGAAACTCCATCCACCACTTCGTCATTGGCAAGAACAGTTCCTAGTTGCGGGCACCAGTTCACCATGGTTTCTCCCAAATAGGCAATGCGGTAGTTCATCAGGATTTCCTGTTGTTCTTTTTCGCTTTTGGCATTCCATTCTCCGGCTGTGAAGCTGAGTTCTTCGCTGCAAGCTACATCGAGTCCTTCGGTTCCTTTCTGTGCGAAGTGCTCTATCAGTTTGCTGATAGGTTGTGCCGATGAACAGGTATTGCAATAAAAGCTGTTGAACATCTGCTGGAAAGCCCATTGTGTCCAATGATAATAACCCGGTTCACAAGTGCGGACTTCACGGTCCCAGTCAAAACAGAAACCGATTTTGTCCAATTGTTCGCGGTAGCGGTTGATATTGTTGACGGTAGTGATGGCGGGATGCTGTCCGGTTTGGATGGCATACTGTTCTGCCGGCAGACCGTAAGCGTCATATCCCATCGGATTGAGTACATTGAAGCCTTGCAGTCGTTTGTAACGGGCGTAAATGTCCGAAGCGATATATCCCAGCGGGTGTCCTACGTGTAGTCCGGCTCCTGAAGGATAGGGGAACATGTTTAATACATAAAATTTCTGCTTCGATTCGTCTTCCGTAACCTGGTAGGTTTTCTCTTCCACCCACCTTGCTTGCCACTTCTTTTCAATCTCCCTGAAATTGTACTCCATAGTGATAAAGTTTTTATTTATAGTGATTTATACTGTTATTTCTAATTCGAGGCACAAATTTACGTGTTTATTTTCAGATAACCACGCTTTACCTATTGACTTTCTCGTTTTTATTTCGTATATTTGGAGAAATTAAAAACAGAAAAGTAATCATGAAATATATAAGTATTATTACATAGGTTCAATAGGTGAATGTGCAAAATTGCATATGAGGATAACGAATGGGCAAGAAACTGTGAAGGTTCTTGCCCATTTTTGTTGCAATAATTTGATTTGAGTAACTGAAAGTGCCTAAAAATAGTTTTTAATAAACTTGGGAACCGTTTATAATAAACTATTTCATTATTTATTAAAAACTCGAAGCGGGTTTATGCAATATCGGTGATAAAGTGTAAAGAAGAAATATCGTGAGGATTTGCCGATTTTTAGTTTTTTTCTTATTTGGTAATATTTGTTTACGCAATGAACCCTTTGCGTTTGTTGGTATTTTATTTGACAGTGACCGGGTGCTTCGGCAAGAAGTGACTATTTATAGTTTTGTTTAGTCGAGATTCTGTCTGAAATATATTCATAAGAGTCGGTATATATTTTCGTGATTCCCTGTATCTTTGCGGCATTATTAAAAGTATAAGTATGAAACTGACGCACGGATACTATCATCTGATTGCCATACTGACGGTTGCTATCTGGGGGCTGACCTTTATTGCAACGAAAGTATTGATTAATCACGGACTCACTCCTCAGGAAATTTTCTTTTATCGCTTTTTGATAGCCTATATAGGTATTTGGGCGATTTCTCCAAAACACTTGTTTGCCGATAATTTGAAAGATGAGCTTTGGTTGGTGGCGGGAGGCGTATTCGGCGGATCGCTTTATTTCTTCACAGAAAATACAGCTTTGGGGATTACCCAAGCCTCCAATGTTGCTTTCATCATTTGCACGGCTCCTCTGCTGACTACGATTCTTTCCCTGCTCTTTTATAAGAGTGAGAAGGCTACGAAAGGGCTGATCTATGGTTCGCTGTTGGCCCTGATTGGCGTAGGGCTGGTCGTCTTTAACGGAAGTGTGGTGTTGAAGCTTTCTCCTGTGGGTGATTTGCTCACTTTGCTTGCGGCTCTGTCATGGGCTTTTTATAGTCTGGTAATAAAGCGGATGACGGGACGTTATCCCACGGTATTTATTACCCGTAAGATATTTTTCTATGGGGTATTGACTATTCTTCCCGCTTTTCTTCTTCATCCGCTGCAACCGGATTTTGATGTGCTTCTGCAACCGCTCGTATTGTCCAATCTCTTGTTCCTGGCAGTCCTGGCTTCTTTGATCTGCTATATTCTTTGGAATGTGGTTTTGAAACAGCTGGGAACGATGCGGGCTTCCAATTATATCTATTTGAATCCGTTGGTGACGATGGTGGCTTCGGTGCTCATTCTCCACGAACAAATCACATGGATTACGTTAATGGGGGCGGCTTGCATCATATTAGGGGTTTATCTGGCGGAAAAGAAGTAGGATCATTCCATCTTTTATCTGCCGGGAAACTTAGAACAAATATTGATATTGTGTACCCAAGAACTTCCGGATTTGTTTCAGCGCTTTCGTGATTTGTGCCTCTACTGTCTTGACAGATATATCCATTGACTCCGCGATTTCCTGGTTTGTCAGATTCTTCGTGCGGCTTTGCAGAAATACCTCACGACATTTTTCGGGAAGTGACAGGATAGCCTCCTGAATTAAATTATTCAGTTCTTCTGTTTCCAGTGAATCGGTGATGCTTACTTGCGGAGTGTCCTGTCCGTTGATGTCGTCCAGTGAGACAGTAGCCTTTCTGTCCCGTATAGCGTTCAGACACCTGTTTTTGGCAGCCTGAAAAAGATAAGCTTTGAAAGTAAGCCTGATTTCAAGTTTTTTTCTGTTTTCCCATACGGACGCAAAGATGTCACTTGCTATATCTTCCGCTTCTTGTGTATCTCCTAAATACAAATACATAAAGCGGCAAAGAACAGTGAAATAAGTATCGAAGACGTACTTGAACGCCTGCTTATCACCATTCTTTATCAATTGCAAAAGGAACATATCGTCCATAGTGTTTGTAATTAGGTTAGTGAGACGTTGCAAAGTTAAAGAATATTTTTTTAGTAGAAACTAAAAAAATGCTTTTCTGAATAAGTACCGGGCACAGAACGAAGCGTATATGATGGGTTGAGCCTGAAAGTGGGTTGATGTTGTTGAAAATCAAAGGGTTTTGTGCGAATGTGAAAAAGGCTGCCGTAAAACGAAGCGTTTACGTGCGTTTAATTTTGGTTTAATTTTGAGGGCTTAAAATGCCGTGCGGATTCACATAAAGGCTTAATTGGGTTTACACCGGATTTACATGGGGAGGAGTAGGGGAGTGATTGGCAGCTGCGGCTGCTTTTTTTATTGTCGCTCTGTGATTATGTATTATTTAAAATATTCCATATAATTATTATTTGGTATATTTGTACTCAAATAAATAATGATATGGCAAAGGTTATACATGTGCATTTGACGCACGGAATAGATGGAACGAAGCGGAAAGATTGGTATTTCAGCAGCATTTCGGCGGTTTATACCGTTTTTACTGCTGAGCAGGTAGGTGCAACGAAGAATTATTTGCTCCATGCCGGGTTGTCCGGTAATGGTACAGTATGTACTAAAAGGGCTATAATTAAGCAGTCTACGCTTATTTCGGGCAGTCGTGATAAGAATGTGGACTGATTGATTTATGCCCTTAGAAAGCCATTAAAACGGCTTTCTTGTTTTTTCTATAATGGGAGGTTGTTGTGCCTCCCTTTTTTGTTGCCTAAAATGGCGATTTTTGATGTAGGAATTACACGAGGTATTACAGAGAGGAATTACAAAAACGAAAAAGAGGAATTATACATTCGGGGTTTTCGGGGGTAGGATAGAGTAGGGGGGAACTTACCGTTTGAAAGGGGTAAAGTGGGGGAAACTGCCCATTTGAGATATAGGTATTTTGCTTTATTACATGGCTAAAACGCTGTTATATCAGGCTTTTTGCCTTGATGCATGGTCTTTTTGAGGGGTACCACCCCAATAATGGGGTATTTTCGGGGGTGGGGGATATACGCTTCGATATGTTTTATTCAATCCGACCACCCCGGATAACCCGAAATGGGGTTACCCTACATTTGCAGTACCAGAAATCTTTGCATCCGATACACTTTTTCCTTTCTCTCGTTGTAACTGGGCAATTCGTTCGTTCAGGCGACCTATTTCTGTAGCCTGTTCCGCAATACGGTTAATTAGCCCTGTAATTAGTTCGGGAGTTGCGCCTTGTGTAGTTACATGTTCATCTGTGATGGTGGATTCCTTGGTGATTGTTGCCAATTCATTAGTGAGCATATCTCCCCTACCTGTCAGTAGCCAGTCTGCACTAATATTAAATTGTAGTACAATATTCTGTATTGCGAAAGTTCCAACACTGCTTCTACCTTTGGATATTTCGGTAACCATAGAGGCACTGATGCCTAATTTTGTAGCAAAGTCTTTTTTATCAGCAACTTCTTTTCTTGTTAGCAAGGTATCGTATGCCTCAATGAATCTGGCGGAAATATCATTTTTTACGCTCATAAATACAGAATATTGAAAAATATAGCCCTAAAAATTTTGTTTATAATACAGAATACTGTATCTTTGCATCGTGTTCAATAATGAACGAACCGCCAAATATACGAAAAAAGAGCGAGAGTAACGAATTTTAGCACTTAAAGAAAATGAACGAAGAAATAAAAGAATGGCAGACACAGAGCGTGAAGCATAAAGTGGCTTATGTATTGATGATGGACGGTATAAGTTTCAGATACACCGAAGAGACCGGGATTGTGTTTTCCGCACCCGATTTTTACGTGAAGAACCTTATCCGTCGCCTGATGAGTTGCTACGGCGTGAGTTTAAAACCGATTATAAACGAATTTAAATAAGTGAGATATGAAAGCTAACAGTAAAGTTCCTCAATTGGCCAGTCGTCTGGTAGATGGCAGAGTTCGGCGTTATAATGTGGGTTTAGGGCTGCAAGGTCAGAAAGTAGATGGAGCCACAGTAACTGTTTATGTTCGTGAAGACCTGATAGGTCGATTGAGAAAGAATCCTCAGTTGGCAAGTTTTGCAATACCGGTTTCCGAATTTGAGCAATACGGCAAAACGACATTAGGTCGCGCGTATATTTCTTCCTATCGTTGGCGTCGTTGTAATCTACAATCAATATTCGAATAATATACTTCATGTTTCTTCAATTATGAATTTGCAACAAATATAAAGAATTAAACTATTAAAAACAAGTGAGATATGAACAAGAGGTACATTCACATTACGAAAGCAGACCGTGAGTTTATAACAAAGGCTTTGGGTATCACGGAAAGGATGGTGTTTAAAGCCATTCGGTTTGAGAAAGGTAGTAATACGGAACTCTGCGACAAGATACGCAGATTAGCGATGCAGCGTGGCGGTATCGTGATGGTCGTGATACCTGAAATTGAAACATTTCACGACCACGATAAGGTGATTCGTCAGTATTGTCCCAACGGTGCTTTGATTGAACTTGACCGCAATGACGGCAAGGGCTATGTGATATTCAAAGGAGAAACAGTCAAGACTTACGAGAATGTGAAGGTTAAAGAGATTAACGCAATCCATGAATTTGCATCGTCTTTAAGATAAGGAGAGCGGTATGGAATATTACGGTAATACACTTTGTATATCAATGCGTGAACTTGTTGACAGCGGTGTCATGACACAAAGCAACTATTGTCAACTTGTTGCACGTAAAAAGGTAACTGTTGCCCGGAGGGGTGGTGGTGCCAACGGATATGCCCTTGTCGCCGTAAGCAGTCTGCCAGACACCTATCGAGAGAAACTGAACAAAATATATCCCGATCCTTCGCTTGAGGTGCTGCTTGCGTGGCTTGAAGCCAACTACGAGATAGACCAAGCCGCAGCGACATATTTTGCCGACTGGAAAGCTAAGTGCGGACGTGACGGAGCCAAAGACTCTCACGTAGCCGAGTATGTGGCGAACGCCAGTGTGTTGAACGCCTGTATCCGCCTTTACAACAACGCCAAGGCGATACACAAGACGATGGGCTTGAAATACGACTGGTCTATGATGGCACAAGCCGTAGAGGGCTACCGGGTCAAGACCGGCCACACGCTGCCGACCAGTATGCTTCGCTTCCGCAAGAAGGTTGCCGAGTACCAGCGCGACGGTTACGCATGCCTTATCAGCGGTAAGTTTGGCAACCAATCGACCCGCAAGGTGACCCATCAGGTTGAAATGGCGGTTGTCGGCGTTGCCGTACTTCCGAATAAGCCGTTTAACAGCAGTGTGTGGGAAATGTACACTTCATTCGTCTGCGGCGAACTTGAAGTATATAGTCCGGAAACAGGCGAAGTGCTGAATCCCGATGATTATGTGGACAAGAACGGCGAACCATTGATATTGAGCGAGAGTACCATAAACAACATTCTGAACAAGCCTAAGAACAGGGCATTGATTGCACACGCCCTCGATGATTGGGAGACCTTCATGCACGAGCAGCGTCCGCACGTACACCGCCATGACGGACAGTTCTCACTGTCGCAGATAACGGCGGACGACGTGGACTTGACACGCAAGCTGGGCGACACAAAAAAGCGGGTACATGCCTACTATATGTACGATGACCTCAGCCAGTGTGTCATAGGGGCCGCCTACGGCAGAAAGAAAGACCAGATGCTCATCGTGGAGTGTTTCCGGGACATGTTCAGGCGGCTTGACCGCAACGGCTGGGGCATGCCTGCCGGTATCGAGGTGGAGAACCACTTGATGAGCGAGTACAAGGACGGTTTCCTGCAAGCCGGAGTGGCATTTTCCTTCGTACACTACTGCGCACCGCTGAACTCACAGGAGAAACGTGCGGAATCATTTAACGGAGCCAAGAAGCGCACCATCATCCACAAGAACCACGAAGGCATCGGACGCTTCTACGGCAAAGGCAAGTGGTGCATGAAGGGAAAGAAGGTGAGCGATGCCGATAACGACACCTACGAGGACAAAAAATACTACACCTATGAGGAACTGGTTGCCGACGACATGGCGGACAACCGCGAATGGAACAACTCCCTGCACCCGAACCAGAAGAAGTACCCCGGCATGACACGCTGGCAGGTGCTTGAGGCGAACATCAACCCGACACTGGAACGTATGGACAAACTCACACTCAGCCGTTACATAGGTGAGCGTGTGGAGACCAGCGTAAGACGCAACAGCACGGTGCGGGTGGCATACGAGGACTGGTGGCTCAGTGACCCCTCGGTTCTGGAGAAGCTCAGCCCGAACAATTACAAGGTTACAGCCTATTATCTGCCCGATGAGGAAGGCAAACCGACGGACGTTTACATCTTCCAAGGCGACCGCTACATTGACAAGGTGGAACGTGTGGAAACCTACAATCGCGTGATGGCGGAGCAGACCGACGAGGACATTGCCATATTCATAGACCAACAGAAACGGATTGCCAAATTCGACAAGTACATAAGGGACAACGCCATTGAAAGACTGTGCGTGACCAAACCGACACAGACGGACGAACAGCCGGAGGCTTTGGAACTGCCTGTTTTGGAAAGCGAGCCTATAGAGGAGGTTAGTTACCATGTGCCGGATGCGTTGGAATCCCTTTAGAATGAGATTAGAATAACATTAAAACAAAGTGAGATATGATTACGACCGAAAACAAGAAGCGGATAATAGAGGCGATTACAGCCAACCGCGCCAACTACCCGAGCGATGCCAAACACGCCGCATCGTTGGGAATAAGCACATCGGTTTACAGCGCCGTAAAGAACGGCCAGACCGACAAGGCACTTAGTGAAGCCAACTGGATAACGATAGCCCGAAGGCTGGGCGTTAACCTGCACGGTGGCATTGAGTGGAAGCCGGCACGTACTGCCACATTCGACTTCATTACGGCTCAGTTGGAGTTTTCGCAACAGAGCGGTCTGAGTGCCATTATGTGCGACATTCCGAATATCGGCAAGACTTTCACCGCCCGGTACTATGTGAAAGGACACCGCAACGCCATTTACGTTGACTGCTCGCAGGTCAAGACAAAGCTGAAACTGGTGCGCAAGATAGCAACCGAGTTCGGAGTAAGCGGAAACGGACGGTACAGCGATGTGTATGAGGATTTGGTTTATTATCTGCGCTCCATTGATACGCCTCTTATCATACTTGACGAGGCTGGAGACTTGCAGTACGAGGCATTCCTTGAACTCAAAGCCCTATGGAACGCCACCGAACGCTGCTGTGCGTGGTATATGATGGGTGCCGACGGGCTGAAGGAGAAGATAGACCGCTCCATTGAACACAAGAAGGTGGGTTATACAGAGATGCTGAGCCGTTACGGCGACCGATACAGCAAGGTGACGCCTGATGACGGCAGGGAGCGTGAGAAGTTCCTAAGAGACCAAGCGAGTGCGGTGGCAAGGGTGAATGCCCCGGCAGGAACGGACATAGCCACCTTGGTACGCAAGACCGGCGGAGGATTGAGACGAGTTTATACGGAAATTGAGAAACTTAAAAAAGCGGCACAATGATGACAAAGATAGAAATGCAGGCGATGGATGCGGTTATAGGCATCCACCGTGAAATGAAGAAGGCAAACGAGGTGGACTGGGAGCAACGCAGATACGAGATAGCCAAGGAGGTATTCTTGAGCCTTAAGAATAGCCTGAATCCTTACAAAGAGGATGCGAAGAATGCTGTTGAAATTGCAGACTTGCTTATCGCCGAACTTAAAAAGGAGAAATAAAGATGGCAAAGCGAGCATACAGTCCCAAAGATGTGGCGTGTATCAGTCATAAGGTACTTCCGCTTGAGGGCAAATGGAAGGATGTGTTCGGAGAGCCGGAAATTGGCGACCCATGGTTCATATCCGGACCCAGTGCCAGTGGCAAGAGTTCCTTCGTGATGCAGTTCGCCAAGGTTCTTTGTGGAATAGGTAGTACGCTGTATGTCTCCCTTGAAGAAGGTGTGGGACTGTCGATGAAGAGGAGGCTTGAGCAATTCAAGATGAACGAGGTTCAGGGTTCGTTCCGCTTAGTGACTGACGGCGACCTTGAGGCATTGCGCGAGCGTCTTCACAAGCCCAAGAGTGCTAAGTTTATCATCGTTGACAGTTTCCAGTTGGCACATGACGAATATGGTTGGGAATACCCCAAGACAAAAGCCCTGATGGATGAATTTCCTCGCAAGACATTCATCTTTATCAGTCAGGAGGACAAGGGCAAGCCGATAGGCAAGGCAGCCATCCGTCTGAAATACATCGCCGGTGTGAAAGTCCGTACGCAGGGCTTCAGAGCCTACTGCAGCGGACGGTATTCGGGCAATGTGTCGGAGTATTACACCATTTGGGAGGAAAAGGCGGTGGAGGTTTATAATGAAAAGAATGAATGACAAACAATAAAAACAGGAATAATGGAAAAGGACAGAGTTTACATCAGCGGGGCAATAGCCCATTATGACATCGATGAGCGCAAGGAGGCATTCCTAAATGCGGAACATCGGCTGAAGAATATGGGTTTCGCCCCGGTCAATCCCTTCAAGAACGGACTGCCCGAAGAAGCCCACTGGAGGGAGCACATGCGGGCGGATATACGCCTGTTGCTGGATTGCGAGTATATCTATATGCTGAAGGACTGGGAACTGAGCAAAGGTGCTAAACTGGAGCTTGATGTGGCCAGTTCGTGTGGCATTAAAGTTTTGTTTGAATAACCTTTTAGTTTTTGAATTATGGCAAAAGAAATTACGGTACTTGTAAAGTTTAGAGGAACAGTTCCTGAAGATGTAAGCATTACTGACATAGAGGAACAAATAGATTGCAGCCTTGAAAACAGCCTTCGTTTGAATTTCTCGGATTCCAAAGAAGAAGATGATGATTTGAGAGAACCGTGGATAGAGCGTGAGGATATGTATATTACGGAAAAGGGATTTCAATTATTAATTGGCTAATACAATCAAGATGGCACAGGAAGTAACCAATTTCGCCCGGTTCTACGCACTATTCAAGAAACTGCCCTGTACAGGAGACCGGGAAGAATTCAAGAAAAGCATTGTGCTGCAGTACACGTGGAATCGGACGGACAGCCTCCGGGAAATGACCGCCAAGGAATATGAGGCTTGTTGCAGTGCCTTGGAAAAATTGGCGGGGCAGGACGAATGGCGACAAAAACTGCGTGATGAGTTGCGGAGGAAGCGGAGTGCGTGCCTGAAACTGATGCAGAAACTCGGTATTGACACGTCGGACTGGGCGCGCATCAACAACTTCTGCCAAGACCCGAGAATTGCCGGTAAGCCATTCTCTCGGATAGACAACGAGGAGTTGGACGCACTTGCCGTAAAATTGCGCTCCATACAGCGCAAGGGCGGACTAAAACCAAAGAAAGAAGTAAAACCAAACAGCATCGTCACCTGTGTTATTCCAATGGGTGACGGGTTGTTGCCAAATTGAATGCTATGGATAAGAAATTCAAAGAATTGCTGGAGAACATCAAAAGCCAAGTGTTTGATGTGATTACTGAAATGAACAGGGATGACCGTGAGGAGTTTTTCAACCGCCTCAATGAATGGTCATACGAAAAGTATGAGGAAGCGTTGCTTGAGGACGATTTGGAAATGCAGGATTATGAAGAATAACAACCATTAAACATTTTTGATATGGAAGAGAACAACAGACAGACCGTCATTATGACGGCGGAGGAGAAGGCAGTATTTGAAGCCTACCAGAAAGAGAAAGCGAAAAAGGCTGCGGAGGAGAAAGCCAAGAACGACCGCGAGATGTACAAGCAGATGGTGGATGACGAGATAGAGAACTCCATTCCGGTGCTGCTGGGCATCAGCGAGCAAATCAAGGCGAGCAAGCAGACGGTGATGGACAATTTCAAGACCATTATCGGCATGAAGAACGACCTGTTCAAAACGAGAGTCAAGGACGACCAGCGCAGCCATACCTTCACCAACAGCGAGGGCAACAAGCGCATCACCTTGGGCGTGTATGTGACCGACGGTTACCGCGACACCGTGGAGGACGGCATCGCCATCGTGAAGGAGTACATCGAGAGCCTCGCCAAGGACGAAAAGACCAAGGCGTTGGTGAGCATGGTTCTACGTCTGCTGGCACGTGACGCCAAGGGTACGCTGAAAGCCTCACGCATCGTTCAGCTGCGCAGGGTGGCGATGGAAACCGGCGATGACCGTTTTATCGAAGGCGTGCGCATCATTGAGGAAGCTTATCAGCCGGAAGTGAGCAAGCAGTTCATCAGGGCGGAGATAAAGAACCAGAATGGAATGTGGAAGCCCATACCGTTGGGCATGACGGAATCATAATAAAATACCGATATGATACAGGAAGTAGAGAAAACCCCGAAAGTAGCCTTGTGCCGTGCGTGCCACGGCACGGGCAAGGTGCAAAAGACAGTGGAATACCACTCACGGATATTCGGAAGGAAGAAAACCGAAACCACCGAGGAAGTATGCGCACAGTGTGGCGGAAGCGGCAGAGTAACGGTGAGCGCAAAGATGATACTTGACATCAGACCGTACAAACCGAAGGAGAACCGATAGCAGTGTAATATGGCTAAGAGGCATGGAGTGAGTTATTTGAAGCGAGTTGCAGACATAAACAGGATATACGACGAGTACGCAAGGCGCGGTGTTCCGAACCGCGAGATATGGCGGCGTTATGTGTATCCTGTTTATGGCGTGTCTGAACGTACCTTTTACAACCTGCTCAAAGCCTCTTCGGAATCAGGAACAGAGACTTTGAAGGAAATGCAAATGTTTTTGGATTTTGACTATGGCCGTGAATAACGAAGTAAAGAAAATCATCCGGAACATTCTGAATGATATCCGGGTTGAGATGTCCGATGAGTTTGACCGTAATTTCGAGCGACAGGCTTTTTTCTCTGAAGCATGGCAGCGTCGAAAAAGTCCCACACGTCCCGGAGGTTCCATTCTGGTTGATACGGGTCAGCTTCGGCGAAGCATTACAAGCCGGACTACCGACACCAGTATCACGTTCTACACGGATTTGCCGTATGCCTCCATACACAACGACGGTGGCGAGATTAAGGTAACGGCAAGGATGAAGCGTTTTTTCTGGCACAAATACTATGAAGCTACCGGGTCGTTCGGGAGAAGGAAGGACGGGGAGAAGCGCAATGACAAACGCACCGTTCAGTTGACCTCCGAAGCCGAGTTCTGGAAGCTGATGGCGTTGATGAAGGTCGGCAAGAGCATCAAAATACCGAAACGAAGGTTTTTGGGCACATCGCCGGAGGTGGAACGGACAGTCCGGGAAATCATAGAGGAGAACATAACAGAGTATTTCAATGTAGATTTCGACATTAAAAGAAGATGAGAAAAGAACTTTATAAAGCGATTTGCGACAGACTGGGCAGGCTGTACAAACTGTCCGACGGTTCGGTATACAAACTGGCTGAAGGAATGGAAGCACCTGAAGGTGCGGAGCGGCTGATACCGCACATAGATTTGTGGAACCACAACGTGGAATTTATAGAACAGGAGGAGAACTGGGCACGCCCGGCGGTGTTCGTCGAGTTCTGTCCGATCCGTTGGAACGCCTTGGTAAATGGTGTGGAGTACAGGGCGGAGCCGCAGGTGAACCTCCATATCGTGACGGACTGGGCTGGTGCCGCATCCGCCGGAAGCGAATTGGAGGAAGAAGCCTTGGAGGTGTTTGACCTCCCGGAGCTGATACACGAAAAACTTTCTTGTATGGAAGGTGAGACCTTCAAGGTGTTTGATTTGGAGGAGAGCCAAACCAACCATAACCACGAGGACATCGTGGAGAGTATAGAAGTTTATTCGTGCGTTGCGTTCAAGCGGTTGAAATAGCCCCCCGTGTCAAACGGAAAGAGCGTCCTTGGCTGATTGCTTCGGACGCTCTTTTTATGTCGTTATAACGGTAGTAAAACGCCGTCAGGAGGCGGCTTTTAATTTATCACCCGGTCCGGTGTACAGCATCATGTCTGTGTAGGAGGCGTTGTAGTTCATGGTAGCGTTAAACTCCACCTTCCGACAGTCTGCAAAAGGATTGCCCACCGTGCGGTTCCTGCCGAGCCACTCGCACAATTCGATGATGGACGACTTGTTGGAGGTAAAATAGATGAAGTCGTGCCCGGTCAGAACGGTAAGCACGTCCAGATAGTCGGACAGTTTCCAATACATATTGTATGTACTTACATCGGTACTCAGATACGGGGGGTCGACCAAGAACACCACACCCGGCGTATCCTTGTATTTCTCGAACAGCACCTTGTAGTCGCATGAGACCACCATAATGCCTTCGAGGTAGTCCGATGCCGTTGGGTAGTCTGTCAGCCTGATATTATTGTAAAGGGCTTCCTTCTTCATTTCGGGGATGCTCAACTTATACTTCATGGAGAACATGAGGGCAGAGGATATGGTGATGAAGTCGATGTACCCCCGTTTACGTTCCTCCTGTTCCAGCCGTGCGAACACCCGGTCGCGCATCGCACCTTTGATGCAGCCATGCTTGGGTACGCCCTGTATGATGATCCGCAAATCCGCAAGCAATGCGTTGGTGTGCGGAATGTTTTCAAGGCGGAAGTGGTAGTTGTCGAAGTCGTTGTATATGACGGTCGCCCCCGGCTTTTGGCATTTGGCGATATGCGAGAGCAGTCCCGACCCTCCGAACAAATCGACGAATACAGTATCGTCAGGGTATTGTCCCAATACTTTTATAAATTCACGTGCGAACATTCGCTTTTGCCCTACGAAAGGGAGCGGTGCGGAAAGATAATGCTTTTTCATTTATACGTTCAGTTCAAATTTTATGTTTTCGTTGCCGTCAAGTAGCAGCTTCGTTTTCTCCAGATTGTTCTCGTAGATATGCACATTGGCGAGATTGAGCGTTATAGACTTCAGCGGCACCTCTATCTGTCTTGCCATAAGATAGAGGTGGTATATGTCCGCCGGCAGACCGAGGTTGGCATCCGAACTGCGCTGGTATGCCGACAGCACCAGTTCCCCCTCGTCTATCTGGAACTGCACGAGACTCAGGCACGGCGGCTGGTTACTTTCCGCATCGGTAGAACCGAGAAACAGCACATAATTCTTGCTGTTGCGCTTCTCCCTGTTGATTTTGTCAATGAGCGGAGGCAGTTTCTCGAAATAGGTAGGGTAGGAGTTTACGAGGATGGAACCGCAGTAGTCCCACCAGTTGATGCCCTCCTGCCTGTATCTTTCAATGTTGCGCTCCCCCTGCATGAAGAGGCGTAGTTCCGAGCGCAGTTTCTTCCGTGCTATGCCGTGCCCCTCGAAGATGTCGAGAAGGTCGGCAGGTGTCAGGAACAGCCGTTCGTTGAGCAGGTAGCGTATTTCTCCCTTCCTGTTTGTCTGGTTCTTCCCTGAAGTGATAATCTTCTTCAGAATTTGATGATACTTGTTCATGGCTAAATACTTTTGAATACGCTACAAAGGTAGTGTGGACACAAGCAAGAACATGTGCCCTCACGGTATTTACACTGCAAGCAGGTTGCAGTCGGTTTTGAAGCGTCTTATAAGGTCATACACCTTGCGTTCGCTGATATTGTATTTGGTGGCAAGAGTGGCCACAATGTAGGACACCTTGTTGTCTTGGGCTTTCAGGGCCCTGAATTCATTGTAAAGCCCGATATATTGCACATCTTCAAGCCTGATGCCGGCTTTTCGGAAGTAAATCAGCAATTCCCTGTTTAAGTTTAATATCTCAATTACTTTCATAAACGAAAAATTTGTTATCTTTGCAACATCTCACTTACTTATGCGCATAATTTGCGCAACAACAAATAATAAAAGTCCGAAATCGGAGCAGGTCGAAGGGTATATGCCCCCGGCTACTGCTCCGGTTTCGGACTGTGTTGTTAATAAGTAGGTGAGATGACTGATTAACAGGCCGGGGGCTTTTTTATACCTCCCCCGAAGGGTTTGCTTCTAAATCCGGTATGATTCCAAATTGAACCTTTCTTTTTTTGCCCAACCTTTGGCTATCGATGACCGTATGTGTTCCATTGCCCGGGTATAGAAGTCGGTCAGTTCCTCAATGGTCTTGAATCCGTGATAGCAAGGCACTTCATCCGTCCCAAACTTGAACGTAACCGGCAATACAGCCCCGGCAGTCTGCACAGCCAAGTCGTATGTAACCTTATAGTTGAACTGGTTTTCGGTTGACAGCCATACCTTCATGCCGTTCCACTCGAAGCCGGAGAGAATCTCCTCATCGGTTATTTGGTTAAACCATCCGATGACGGTCTGTCTGATTTCGTCCTCTGTGGGCTTGTGCGTGAACTCATGCTCCATATAGGTTGCCGAGCCGTCCTCCCTTTCCTGTACATCCCAGCGGATGCGCCATTTGTCTTTTGCCGGATTGGTGCATTCGAGCAGCCTTACCCCGGCAGAACCTTCAATTCTTCTCATACATGGATGTTTTTGTGTACGTCTAAGTGAAGATGTACTTCGTTCGACCTTTGCCGAAAGTTTCCGACCTGATGGTGGTTTCAAAGGGGAAGCCGTCCGGCATTTCACTCACTTGCTGGAGGATATTCTTCATCTCCTCCGAATTGGTGAAGAACTTCTTGGGTTCGCCAGATACTTCCACGGCCACGACGCATCGGTCTTCGCCCTGACTTGTCTTAACACCCACTTCGAAGTCCTTGACCACGATTGGCAGGTTTACCAACTCGCGGATGCTTACCACCGCACCCGCAAACCGCTTCTTGCCGTCTTCCGGCTTGTAAGCGACATTCAAATCCTTAAATGATTTCATTTTTTTGCCTGTTAATTTATTAAACAACATTATGCAGTCGGCGTGCTTTGCCATTCCGTAAAAACTTGCTATCAGCACACGCCTCCTTTTTCTACTTTTTACCTCGTGCATTTTTCGGGCGAATTTCTGTTTGATGCGCTTGCGCAGCCGGACGTAATCCGGGCGTATCACATATCCCAAGAAGTCGATGCCCTCGTCCACCGGGAACACGCGCTCATTGGCTTTCACCTTGAGGTCTATCTGTTCCATCTGTTCGTGAACGGCATCACGAATCTTCCACAATTCCGATTTCGCGTTACCGAGTACGACCCCGTCATCACAATAGCGGTAGAAATGACGGACTCCGTACCTGTCTTTCAGATAATGGTCTAAATATACAGACAAAAGCAGGTTGCCCAGTCCCTGCGAGGAACGCAGCCCGATACTGATACCCTGCGGCATCATCCGGACGAATCCGTCGAGCATATCGATGAGCTTCCTGTCCTTGAACACTCTCCGGACACAATACATCACGAAATCCTGTCCAACACTCTCATAAAACTTCGATATGTCGAACTTGTAACAGTAGCGTGTCCCTTCGGGGTCATCCTTCAAGTCCCTGCGGATATATTCCAACAGGTCGTGCATGCCCCGGTTTTTGATGCTTGCAGAGGTTGTGCGAATGAATCGCTTCTTCAGATGCCTGTCGACAACCGCCATTATGGCATGAACGGCGATGCGGTCTTTCATTGTGAGCACCTGAATACGGCGGAGTTTGCCACCCTCCGTAATTGTGCGTTCCCGATAACCGCTCACCCGGAAACTGCCGTCGGCGATTTGTGCCGTCAGTTCGCCGATGACCTCCTCCCTGTGTGCAAGAAGACATCTCCCTTGGCGTGAACGTTTCCGTTTTTTGCCACGGAGCACTTGCTTGAAAGACTCCGCCATGTTGGCGTAGTCCACAATCTCCTCTATGATATGACCTTCTCTGCGCATCCTTTTTGTTTTTTAATTATGGCTCACAGCCTTCAGTCCCTGGGTCTGACATCTTCGAATCACGAAAGACCTACCAATCTCCACCCATCGGTTGTTTTTTCAGCTTTCCGGCAGTTGTGCCGCTTTTGCTGTGGCTTGTCCCCCTCGGCGCAACGTTGGGAACACGTTCCCGTTGTCGTAGGCCGATTGAAAAATTCTTTGGTTGTTTGCAAGACGCGACCCGACATTCGTGTTCGCATTCGACGCATCGTTATTCGCATTCGCATTCGACACACCGCCATTCGCATTCGCGTTGTTGTTGCCACGATAAACCACACGGCTTGCGGGGAACTCCACCAGAATTTTCAATTCGGGGACAAAGTTACTCAATAAACACTATTTAAGAGAATTGTTTGTTATAGTAACAGCCAAATAATAGCGGAAATAGAACCGCCACCAACTGTCATAAGCCAGTCTATCCAGTCCCAAAGACCGCCCTTTAGTTTGTCTTTGAGTTCCAGACATGATGCGGCGATGAAGGATGCGTACAGAGCCGTCCACGGATTGAGGGCGGCAAATCCTACAAGCAGACCTCCGATAAGGTGCTTGTAGCGGTTACTTTGTTTGAGAAATTCGATAATTTTGTTCATAATGAGTTGTTTTTGAAAATTGTTTTGTATATTTGCAGACACATAAGCATTGAGGGAATGGCAAACTGGCATTTTAGTCCTAAGCGTCGCCCTTGGTGCTTTTGTTTTTTTATTCTACAATGTCATTTACAGAGTACAGGAAAAATGATGTGTATGTACGTCCATTCCTATAATGCTCTACCTTTTTAGCCACATTCAATCTTACCCATCTGTCATTGATTCTGACTTTGAAATAATAGAAGTGTTCTATGTTGTCGGTTCTTGAGTGAGTCAATGCGGAATCATCTACATATTCGGCACGTTCAAGGTACGAATCCAAGTTCTTCAAATCGTCTTTGTTTACAATGTGTGTCCGTCCGAATGTGTCGGAGAACAGATGCTTGTTCCCTTCTTTGGTGAATCCGATATTTATGTTCCTTCCGTTTACGGCCTTTTCCACTGTTTTTTGCAAGAGCGGTTCCATCTCATGCAAGTAATGGGTACGTTCTATGGCACGCTGGGATTTAGTTCTGTCACCGACGCATCTTTGCAGCAGTTCGCAGGCGGCACACAGTTCATTGTCCGGTACGAAAGCCAGTTTCAGTTTCCCTTTGGCAATGTCGCAGTCCTTGCATTTCCGGATAGTGTAAGGATTGTAATCAGGAACAGTTTTCCGCTCTATTCCCGAATTGAACCTGAACAGTCCTTTTGTATCACGTTGCAGAGCCTCCTCTCCAAGAGCCATTGCCTCGTCGTGCGGAGTTGCCGGGTATTTGGACTTGCGCACTTGAATCGCCGTGCATCTGCAATTCCATCCGTTAGGCGGGTAGTATTCCTCCCAGAACGGGTCGGAAATGGGCAGCGTCACGCTATGAAGCGCGGCATGAGTCGGTCTCACATTACCGTCGTTTGCCGTGCGGTACTGCAGATAATACCGGTCGCCATCTTCGGCGAACCGCTCCCACTTGGCAGCCATTTCGGCTGATGCCTGTACGAAGTTATATTCCGCCCGTAGATAGTTGCTGTTGTATGTGCTATCTATCTTCCGGACATCGTTCAAGAACCGTTCGAATGACTTTCTATTGCCGTTTTCATCCAACAGGGAGGGAAACGCCTCGTTCAATTCATGGAAAGTCTTCATACCGGAGAAAATGTAGTCCGAGCGTGTAAGCCTACGGCGCATGGCATCTGACATCTCCACGTGTGAGAATGACGAATCCAGTACGGCCGCATGGGTTTCTATGAATTCCTGAGCTTTGTCAGAGGCGAGTATGTTTATATCCATGCTTGTCCCTTTTTGCCGGAACAGGACTTTCATCATTTTGTCGAACCGTTCTGTCAGGGTGTCGCGCATCAGTTTAGCATCGTCCTCCTTGGAGAGTTGCATAGAGGAGCAACCGAGCCAAGAATCATACCGCCTGTGCAGCCCCTCGTAGTCAGAGGGGCTCAGTCGAAAAAACGGGACAGGGTCTTGTCCGGTTTGCCATCTTCCTTTTTCGGCACTACCGGATCGACCGGTTCGGGTGTATCTTTCTCCTCACATGGTATGCCGTATTTTTCCTCGAAGTATTGCGGCTTCACCTTGTAGTGTTGCAGCACCATTTCCTCGTAGGCTTTCTGCTGTTCGGGTGTGTAGTCCACTGAATAATCCCAGTCGAAGCGCAGTCCTTTTATCGGGAATCCATGTTGCACCATGCGTGGTATGAGCTGGTTGTTAATGATGTCGCGTAACATGTCGCAGTCGCTTTCCACGAGGTTTTGGAACACTTCGAGGTGTGTTTCAGACTGGGACAGGCTGGAGCCGTCCTCGATGGTCATGGTCTGCCCGATTATGAGTTTGGACAGTTCCGAGTTGGCGCGATCGATGCGCTTGTCATAGACATTGAAGGCATCCCCCTTTCCGCTTTCCACAAACTCGATTTCAGTCTCCATTCCTGCCACCATGGATAGGGCGGTTCCTGCTTCACGCAGCATCTTGTCAAGGCGGTCGATTTCCTTCTTGTCGCGTGAGGTGGTGCGTGCTATACGCATGGGCATTCCGAAAATCTCGCCGAAAGTATCCCAAAAGGCCAACATGTTCTTTTTCGGTATGGTTTGTGAAGCCGCCTTGAGATACAGCCCGAGGTCGTCCGGTCGACCCGCCTCAATGAGCCAGTCGGCAAATGGCGGCTGCCGGTAGTCGATGCCTGTAGTCCAGTCCTGCCCGAGGTCGGTAATGACACGCCCGTATTCAGGAATGACATGTTTGCGCGGAATAAGTTTTACGTCGGAATAGCAGATACAGCCGTCACCGTCGGTGCACAGGTCACCCAGTTCGATAAGCGAATGCCCCCAGCAGATAGAGTCGAGCGCATAGCGCATAAGCTGCTTGAACCACGACTGGTCGAAGTAGTGAATGGCTTCCTCGTTCTCATCGCCGTTCGCATCCACAATCTTGAAGGAGCGAGCCATAACAAAACCCCTGCGCTGCTCCACACAACCGGAAAGATGCAGGTCAATCTCCACATCCCGGTATATGTCGTAAAGCCGCTGGCGGTTGGGGCTGTCCACATTGATGGCGTATTGCCATGCGTCGCGCCAGTTCTTGATGTCCTTCCGTGTGAGCGCATCGGTTGTGCGTTGCAGTTCGAAAACTATCTTCTGCACCCGTTTGAAGTCTTTCCCCTTCGCAAGGTTGAAGTTTCCGTATGGCGTGTGCAGCACATCTTTCGGTTTTTGAGAGAACATGCCGCTGAAAAAGTTCCTGATGTCCATATTAATTACCAGTTATGATGAAGCTGCTTCTGGCAGCTGTAAACAAAAGAATCGCCGGAGGGAAGTCCATCCTCGTCTAAAGCCACCGGCAAATCGGGTACAATTTTTCCTGCCTGTACCCCTTCGAGCCATTTTATAGCACGCTCGTAGCGTTCCTTGCGCACCTCGCTTCCCATTTTCTGCGGCATGGCGGCACTCATGTGGTAGAGTGCGATGTCGCAGGTGTACATGACAATGAGCCTGTTGCGCTGTTCCGGCAGTGCCTCGAAAATCGCTGTGCAGTCGTATTTCGGGCGCAGGTATCCCGATATTTCCTCTTGAGCTTCCATTTCGGCGTTTGCCCTGTTCTCCTCGCTGACCTGTGATATGACCTTCAGCGCGTTGTCGCCGATGACAACCTTGTAATCCTCTTCCGTGATAAACATAAGCAGTCCTATTTGGTGATGAACAATGCCATTTTCTCTATATCCCGGATAGTGGTTCCCTTTCGGAAACGGCGGCGGTGAATCAGTTCGCAGACATTCCTTTTGGGTACCACTTTCAATTTACCACCCATATAAAGGACATAGTACTTCCTGCCGTATAATTTTGCATACTTGTCGGCCTGTCTCACTGCACGCCTGTACCGCCATGCGAAAATCATTCTTTTAATCAACTGTATCATGTTACCATATATTTTTGGCGGTCGGCCTTTTGCCGAACACCGGTTGAAAACTTTCCTGTCTTGAATTGCGCTGTAAAATCCATATAGCACCTTCGTCGGCATCAGGTGCGTCGTCGTGAATACGGCTGCCACGCTCCAATGCCAGTGTCTGTTCAATGCCGGTCTGCATGTCAGCGGATTCCTTCAGTTTCTCGTTATAGAAGACAAAACCGCGTTCCCACAAGGGACTGACTGCCTCGATACGCTGGAGTTTGTCCGGCTTCTTGCGTTTGTCCGGCATGATAGGCAGTTGGTATCCACGCAGATTCCCTTCTGCCTCAAACTCATCCAGAATGACAT
>OKTF01000620.1_pt1 | contig 24357 bp, 28 predicted proteins | sample 1606461 | NCBI WGS metagenome assembly OKTF01 (sample SAMEA3879599, study PRJEB24766) | human gut metagenome | biome: human-associated habitat; feature: feces | place: USA | collected 1985/1987 | reverse complement strand
AAACCAATTCCTTAAAACTTTTTCTTTGGATATAAATAATACTCATTTTTCAATTATGTTTATCTCAAGACCACCAGTAATAACCAAAAACTTGGGTAGTTCGCCATTTGACCTATTAGTTGAATCTTGGGATAGAAAATTACACAAAGCCTTTCTAGATGATGATTTTAAATATTTTGAAGCTTCTAATGACAAAGAAGCGAAAATATAACCCCCTCAAATTTGAGGGGGTATTTTTATTTTACCGTTCTTTTTTCGGCCGACGTCTAAAGATGTCGCCAACTTCCGGCTCCATACCGTTGAACAAGATATCATATCCGTTAAAGAATAATTTGTTTAATTGTGCAGGCACACCTAATGCTGTTCCAACAAATGTAGCAGTAGGCTCAACCAATTCGTCATAATCTGCTTTGCCCTGGTAAACCTTTTGTACCTTACCGGCAGCACGTTCCATTTGCTCTATCGTGCCTTGTACTGCAGTCATTCTATACCCGTAAGTCTGCATGCCTAAAGCCCTGCTCCAGATAGCATTACCAACCTGTCCAACCGGTCCAGCTAAACTCATAGGGTAAGTAAGCAGTTCTTTTGATATCTTTTGATATTCATCCTTATCTTCTTCAAATGGATCTTCGGCCGATAACATCAAGTTTATAAAAGCAAACATTACAAACTTAGCTCCTACAAACGAAGTAAGACGCATTATGTCTTTTTCTTTTAAGAAGATATTATACTCTCTGGCCCACTGATTATATTGTGTATTGAAGAAGCCTTGGAAGGTAGTAAACAGTTTAAGCATAGGTCCGCCACGCAAAAGCGGTGCAACCTCCGTAACTCTGCTGCTGCCAAGTGTACGTCTAATAACCGTATTGGCAAAGTCCACAGCTTCTGCTTCGCCTGCACCAGCCCTTATTTTTTTGCCATACGCCTGCATCCATACCGGAATAGCAGAAAGATTATCAGTAGCGACCAGCAATCTTGTGCCAAATTCAACAGCTTTCTTTTCTATAGGATTCAGGCTTTCCATTTCTTTCATATCCCGCAGGGAAATATCAGGAAGCACAGACCTTTCTTTCATCCAAGGAGCTTTGCTGTAAACAAATTCCTTAGCCGATTTATATCCCTCTGCAAGCTGCATATTCATACTGTAGTTACTCACAGCGGCAACGACATCACTATATCCAAAACCATCTACAGCATTACCATAAAGCAAGGGATTACCCAAGTTCTGAACGGCAGTTTTAAGATTAAGCATAATAGCAGCATTTACAGTACGAGCCCTAAGCCAGTTAGCAACACTGCCCATCCAGCTTTCACCAACAGAACCGCTGTTAGTACCTTGAGGATTTGCCGCACGTTCAAGATATTCTTTAAAGGCGGAGAAATCGGCCAGTCCTAATTTTTCTTTAATCAGAGTATACATTTCCTGATCGTTCATAATTTTGCGGAAATCGCCCATAACCTCACGGAAGCACAGATCATGTATCGCATCCATAGCAACATTAAACTCTGCTCCACGTTTTAGATTAACAGGATATTTAGCCTTAACACGTTCTTTTAAATGGCCTCGTCTGGTGCTCATTGTTCTAATATTGCGGCCTTGTCTGGGGTCAGTATCAGAAATAACTTCTTGCCCAGCGTGTTTAGAACCAGTATCACCGTCACGCATCAGCGGGAAATAACCGCCACGCATAACAACAGTCTTGCCGTCTGATAACGTCAGCTCTACAGGCGACGCTTCTACTTTCTTAGGACTAAACCCTGTCCAACGAGTTTCAAGAGCTTCCATTTCAGACCAGTACATCTCTGCAATGTCTATCTTAGCCTGTGCATATTTTATATCCGCTTCAGTAAGATTACGCCCTAAGAAATCAAGCAAATTGATTTTAGTCTGCACGATATCGCCATCTACCCACAAAGCAGAATTTTCAAAACCTACCGGTCTAGTGCTGCACAATACTCTGGCACTGCTCTCGTTTCCTAAATTCATAAGCATTTTTAATAAAACGTGCTTATCTACAGAAGTACCTAGCTCGTCATATTTTTCCTGATAATCGGCTGCCTTTTCTGCAGCTTTATCCGGCAGCCATTCCCTGTAAGCCTGCGCTGTTTTTTCCTCATATTCTAAAATTTTTCTTGTTTCATTATCGGCCGCTTCTCGAATAGCTGCGCCAAAATGTTTACTGAAAAATCCATACTGCCAGTCGTCCATCATTTCAAAAAGATTGTCCGTACTGCGCAAAGATGCTTTTAGCTTCTCCATTACTGTAGGCTGCTGTGCAACGCCAACCTGCGGTTTCCAGATAGTTTTCAGCTTATTAAGTGTTTCCTGTGCTTCAGCTTTAAATTCAGCATAGGTAGCACCTTTCTGTAAAGCATTGATACTCATTTCCTGTTTAGCGATCGCTTTGATATTTTTAAGCGCATTTACTACATCTTCAAGCTGGCTTGCCGTCATACGTTCACGAGGATTTGTAATGCTAACATCCTCATCCATTATCCAATCAGCAACTGCAACATTGTCATAAAGATCATCCATATCATTCAGATAGTCTGATAAAGTTTCTGTCTTTTCAAAATCAGAATAATCTTTACGCTTATAACCGAACCTTTCCATAATTGCTGCTGCTTGAATAAAGTTTCTTTCATTACCCCACGTTTCCCTTTTAGCTTTAGCCTGCTTCCTGAAATAATTCTGCCACTTAGCATACTGATTACGCAGTCTTACGCTTTCAACTACACAAGCATGATTAAACGCCTGGACGTTTTTATATCGGACCGCAGCAGAATAATCATCATTTTCCAATGCCACAGCAGCTTTAGCCGCAGCGTTTCGTTCGGCAGTAATATACTTTTGGGTATTCAAAGCCTCCTTTAATTTCACTCTGTTCTGCAGGTCCATCTGTGCCTGTATTTTAGCCGTTTGCCTGCGTGCAACAGCAAGTTTTCTAAGAGTTTCAGCATCACGCTGACCCTTTAACAAGCCTTGTGCTTTATCCTCAATAAGCTGTGCTTCTGTATTTATCAAAAGACCGCTCTCGTCATTATACATAGCATCACGTGCAGCTTCTTCAGCAAGCCCTCTCTCTTTGTAAATATCAGGGAAGGCGTCTTGCACCATTTCATCAATATGTCTGTTAACCGCACCATTAAAAGATGGTTCTGATATAATCGTTTTAGCCAGCTCGTCACCGGAAGTAAAACCATTAGCTTCAGCGATCATATCAAAAGTTACTTTCATCAAAATTGCCTTCTAAATATCTGTTAGCTACGCCCTTCGCTGTTTTTAAATCAGATGCAATATCAAGTATCTGCTCCGAAGCCATATATAACGGCTGTTTTGCAATCGCTTCTTTGACCTGCGGCTCTACATCTTCACGATATTTTTGAATCCGATCTTTACGCTCCTGATTGAAATTAACAAGGCTTTCTTTTGTTAATAACTGTACTGCCTTATTGTGAGCTTTAGCAGCAAAATTACGCAGCATTTGCTTACGTGGTTCTGAAAGTGCATCTAACACAACATCTGGCAAAGCAGAAAAATAACCGTCAATACGCTCCATTTCTGATATTTGCTCTTCACTGGCCAGCATCCTGTCAAAAACCTGCCTTACTTCATCGTTGATTGGAACAGCATTTTTACTGCGCTTATCCGAAAAAACGGCGTTATAAACAGCAAGCAGCCATTTTTTGAACCTGTTAAATACCGGCTGCAGCTCTTTTGAGGGCGCCTTGCCTTCAAGCATATAAGTTTCTGCGGCCTCTGCCCAGCGTTCATGTGCTGCTGTTTTTTCTTCCTGCGACAAGCTATCCCAGTCTTTAGTTACACCTGCATAATCAAGCATAGTCTGACGGTCTTTTTTCATCTGCTCTGTAGCATTAGGGAGTGCCCCTTCACGTATGAGATTCTCAATAAAGTAATGTCCGACAGCTTCATGAATAACAGTGCTCATATCAGCACCTTCAAACAGGCTGATAATTGCTTTGCCTTCTTCGTCCCAGGTGATAGCGCCTTTAGTTTTCCCTTCGGCCTGGTAGTATCCCTGCATTTCTTCTCGTCTCTTGCGGAGTGCATTTTCATCTGGTATACTATTATTAAGAAGACTGTCAAGATCGGTTATTCTGCTAGCGGAATCGCTGCTAGGAGAAGGTAGCCACTTGGCAGTCTTTTCTTTATTTATATATGATACTCTACCTTTTTTTAGATTGTGTTCTATAAACCAGTTATAATCTGTACCACTTTCTCCGCCTTTACCGTACGCACTCGTAATTGCATTAACTTTATACCAACTACGCTCTACATCAAGTTCTAAAGGAACAATAATGGTAGATCCTTGCTTGTCCTTTAAATCAAGCACTACAATTTTACGACCAGAATAAGAATCTAATACCATCATTGGGTCAGCCATTGCGCGAGGAATTTGTTTCAACAGCTCCGGTGTCATACCATCAGAATGTCCGTCAAAAATGTGTTTAATCTTACTTCCGTCAATAGTCACAGGCAAAATTTTACCGCCCGCAAGTCCCAATGCAAGAGGTGTCGTCATAACATTATAGGTTTTAGTATCATTTATTTTCCCAGCAGTATATTCATCTACGATACCAGAAAAGTTATTTTCATCCTCAAGCAATTTTTCGTTAGCACTTTTAGTTTGCATATACCGGCCATTAGGAGTGCTGATAACTCGTTTGAAGCTTAAAGGGTTATCTCTGAAATACTGCATAGGGTCATCAGGATTAGCAATCATTGCACGGCTGGTTAAAATAGCCAGGACGTCACCTGTTTCCTTTTGATTTAGTCCCGCTTCGGTCAATTCATTTCTAAAAGTATCAACTGCAGTTCTAAATTCCTCGTCGTTCTCCAACGCTTTTTTATAAGCGCTTTGGAGAGCTTTTTTATTTCTGGCGCGTTCTTCTGTATAACCACCCTGTTCAAAAGCTACGTTATTGCTTACAGCCTGGAAAAAGCCAGGATTTTGAGCCTCTGCCGCACAATACGTACCCATTGGCATTTCAATATCCTCACCACGAACAGCAGCAGCCTGCAGTTCAGAAACCTCTATACCAAAGGTATCTTTTACATCCAGGTTAGGATTTGCCTGCGCATATGTAAAAAGGGTTTCAGCATCTACATAAGCCTTTTCTTCTGTCGTTTGGTTCAGTACTAGTTTGCTGGCGGTAATATCTACGTCCTTACTGTTTTTCATCGTTTCCGCAGTACGTACAGCCTGCTCCTGCATAACTCTATTTGCATTACGGTCTACGGCAATGCTTACCGAACCTCCAAGACCACCAAACACCGCACCAATAGCACCGGAATAAGCGCCTCTTTTAGTGATTTCTCCAAATTCCTGATAAAATTTAAGTATTTGCTCTTGAGTGGAAAGATTCGCATTTTTAGCCCATATTTCAGCAGCAGCATCCGGGTATTCCTGAATCCATTCAGTAATGCCTTCTGTCAATGCAGTTTTAAAAACTTCTTTGGTCTTACCGCCCATAGTTGCGATTTTAGCGGCTCTTGCTCCTGCTCCCATGACTTTGCCCAAGCCCACTTTTTCAAGAGCAGACTGTGCAACAGCGTTTAAAGACGCCGCAGCTCTGGCTCTGTCATTAGATACCCCAGCTTCAGTAAGATCTAAATATTGGCCGCCTGCAATCTGACTGCCCATAAAAGCAGCAGCACTCCAGCCGCCTGTACTGATTGCAACGCCGACCTGTGCCGCTAATTGTGGTGCATTCTGCAGTAAGTCATAATAAAACTGGCCTGCCGCAGTTTCAGCCTTTACTTCTTCCGGCTTAAATATTTCACTGCCACCAATGCGTTTAGCTTCAGTACCAATAGTTTTTAGCTTATCTCCACCGACAGCATACAAAAGCCGTCCTATTGTATCTGCGCTAAAAACCTTGGATTCCGTTGTCAAGTCAACATCTTTTTTATCTGCTCCTAAATCAGCCAAGAATGCAACTGCACCATAACCACTGCGAGCAACATTCTTAAAGCCATTTTTCAGTGCTGTAATACTTTTCCAGTTATTCTCTTGTTCGCCCCAAAATTCTGCAGCTTTAGTGCCGGCAATGCTCATAAGCACCGGGTCTTTTAACGCCTCTGCTGTTCTTGGTGCTATCCTCTCATATTTATTCCAGTCATAATCAAAGTTTTTAGGTAAATAATAATCGGGATTACGAGCGGCCATTTGAAGTGATATATTATTTACATTAGCCCCTTGTAACGCTTTAGTCTTTAAGTCGTCTGGTATAAACTTTCCTGCTGCTGCTACATCATACAATATAGACCTTGCCATATTATCACTCCTCGTTAATTTCTCCTCTTAATGCTGCTAAGTGACGCTGTTTTATAGCTTCCAGAGTATCACTAAAACTCATTGCCGCTAAACCAGTACGCTCACTGGCTCCCCAATCGCTAAACCATGGAGTGCTTTCATTTTGCTGTACTACTGTTTCACTCTGCTGTGGAATATCCAGCAAATGTGGTGCTGCATCTACACCATCACGAACTGCCATAGCCGCAATTTGTTTATTGAGCTCTTGAATATCCATTGGACTATTATAAACAGTCGCATATTGAAGTGCCGAAATCTGGTATTTATCGTTCGGATTTATGGATTCAAAGATTGTTTTTGCCTGTCCCAAATCAATATTATTACCGTTCTGAATCTGATATGCATCTATATAAGGATAAAGCTTAGGAGATAGACTGCTCTTTAACGAACCCCATTCACGCTGTTTGCTATTATAATTTTTAAAAATAGCTTTATTCTGCAAAATTCCCGGTTTATCCTTTGTCCCATACAATACACCATATCCAGCGTCGTATCTTTTCTGAGGATCAGTTTTATCTTCTATTGCATTATCCAAGTAAATTTGAGCTTCTCCTCTTTCCACTGGATCAGAAAGTGCTTCATTGATCATAGTAGCTAACTGTTTATCAACATCCTTATTTCTTGGATCTTGATTTCTAGCAAAAGCCAATAACCTGCTTCTATCTGCTTCGCCTAAGACTGTTGCGTTTTGATTGATTAAAGATACTGCTTCTGCTGGCGTTACAGTACTATTTGTAATAGCATCTTTAATTTCTTTGTAAATACCGCTATTAGATACAGCGGCAGCAGCTTTCGTCTGTATCCCTATTAAATCATCGCCGAATTTTAATAATGTTCTTTCTACCTCTGCATCTCCACCGGAAGCACTAAAAACCATGTTTCGCATATCCTGCGAATCAATAATACCTGTTTTAAAATTATCCCATAATCTTTGTTCTATATTTTTTATGATCATATTTTGCTGATTAGTTTTAATGGCATCATTAATATTTTTCTGTTGCACATAATTGTTCCAGGCCTTCTGCCTATCTTCCAACGTAGGCGCATCGCTTATCGGATGAGCAAAACCTAAAACTTTATAATGATCTAAATCCAAAGCAGCAACTCCATGCGTACCGCTTTGAATTACTTTTCCTGTAGAAGCATCATAAACCCCTACATGATCGCTGTCGTCATTATCTTCCCAATCCCAATAAACAATATCACCATTTCGAAGCTGATTCCGTTGGGTAAAAAATACTCCATTGTCCTTTGCATCTTCCATATTGGTTGGCGCCCACGTATTTCCTTCTTTAGCTCCAGCAGATCTCAACCATCTATTGATACTAATAGTGCAAGTATTCTCACCATAATTATTACCTATATCTGCACTAGCTGCTTTTACAATCGCCTTACCATCAACCTCTGTTTTAAAATTATCGCCAAAGATATAATCACGTGCAGCGCCTTCATCCTCACCAAAAGTAGCATAAAGGTTCTGTCCCATGTTAAACAGCCGTTCTTCTTGTTTGCGAGCATAAACATTTTTAGCATAGGCACTTGTTACGCCCGGATCCATATAAGGACCATATTTTTCAACATAAGCTTCGGCCGTATTTATATCGCCATTAGCATAACTTCTGTCTATCAACGCCTGACCTAATACTCCAGTCCATTTTCTATACTCTAAATCAAGCCTTTCTCTTCCATATGTTCCATATCTGGAATTTATGGCGTAATCAATTTCTTTTTGTACATCGGCTATAACTGCAGGGTCATTAGGAGATAAAACAGCCTTTTGAACAGAACTATTTATAGAATTAGCAAAAGTAGTATTCTGCCAGGCTTCAAACTGCTGCGCTCTGTATTGCCCCAAAACTCTGCGATTAGCATTATCAGTTTGCTGGGTGCTGTAATCAAATAACATAGCGCCTTTGCCGTACTTTACGCTTTGAGGACTTTGAGCCATAAGTTCGCTGCGTATCTTTCTTTCACCAGCTTCATACTCACCGACAATATCAAGAGCACCTTTTTCTTTTTTCTGCATCAACTGCATTCTTAGATCGTTAGTACGTTTTACATACTCATTATTAGCCTGCAGAACGTCGGTTCTTATGATCTGCTCTCTTACCTGCTCAACACCGGCCTGAATAATTCTACCGGTCTGAGATGATTCTCTTGCAACAGCCTGCTGTCCACTGTTATCATAGCGGACATTAGATACTTTACTTGCCGGCGCTCCTAACTGCGCACCTACTTGAAAAATGTCGATTGCCATATCCTAGCCTCCTTTTGGGTATAGAAAAAGCGCTTTAACAAATTGTTAAGCGCTTAAAGGTGTGTTATAATGTTGTCCGAGATAGTTTAACTATGTTGGCTTATCAGTCCGTAACTGATTGGTGGTGATCCTATGAGCATATATCAAGCATTATCCCTAATGATAGCGTTTGGTATTCTCGTGGCTACCATTATTCTTGCCGTAAAATAGCAAGAAAATAAGCCCAACGTAAGGTCGCGGGCTCGTTTTCAATCACATTCTTGTTACGAGATGAGCTAACGCTACCACACGTTAAACTATCTCTTTTCACATTTTACAATTATGAGGGAGAGCCAGCGTGCGACCACTGACTATCTCTTTTCGTTTATTATATAATACATTTCGTACTAATGCAAGTACAGTCCGTATTACTTAACTATGCTCTCTTTATCAACTCACTTTAGAAGTAAGTTTTCGGCTTCATCGGGAAATAACTGTAATTGCCTTGTCTATAGCCAGTTCCACTACTGTTGAATTGATATGTAGCACCTGTTGTTACACTAGGAGTTGAAGAACTGGAGGAAGCACCTTGCTTTCCTGCGCTCTTAGGACTGTATAAACTACCTGCAAGGGATAACCCACTCATAAGCATATTATTCATAAGTGCACGCTTACCGGCTTTACGGTAATTGCGTGCATTTTGATTATAGATATCACGTTGATTAACAAGGTCAGTAGACTGCTGAAAAATATTCTCAACGCCTTGCCTTGAATTATAGCGTTCAATAGCAAGCTCTGTTTCCATATTATACGCACTATCAGCTAAAGCGTTTGCCGCACTGCCTGAAGCTGTTATACCAGAAGCGCCTATATTAGCCCTCTGCTGGCTTAACATAGCGTTCATACGCCGGCGTTTGTTTTCTTCGTTGATAGTATTTGACTTAGACTGTTCTTCAGCCTGTGCCTGCAGTTTATCTGCGTTCTGATTCGCTATCTGAGCATTTACCTCTGCCTGTTGAGCGGCAGCGTTATATTGCTGCTGCTGCGCTCTGCCCGAAATAAAGCCACCCAAAAGAGTGGCGCCTATTGTTGCCGCTACGCCCATTATTCATCATCCTTTCTAAACTCAAAAAAGTGATGCGGCAGATTATAAACTCCATGTGGCGCTGGTTCATGTATTTCTGCGCCAAGCCATTTAAGCCAACGCATTATATTATCATTTCCAACATTGACCCAGTTATATAACCTGTCGTATCTCTTTAAAAGCCCTCTTACAGCCTTTTTAGTCTGCCTTCCGACAAATACCTTATGGTTCTCCGTTTCCTTCGTCATAAGCAGCCATACGCGCCCCTCGTCGCTCATTATCGAAGCTTTTCTCACTCCATATACAGCAGCGGGTACGCCGTCAATATGCAGACAGCCGATTTCATCACTGTGCTTCAATCCATCTAAAATATCATCAAGAGCATTAGGGCCAATAGCACAAAATAGTTCACTGTAATTATCTGGTTTAAGATTAGCCGCTATATACTCAGCATCTGCCCTTGTGGGCTTTACAAATTCATACTTTGCCATAATACACCTTACCCTTCTATTTCCGGAATCAAAGATAATACAGTCATCGGCAGCGGATCAGGCTGTTTAATTATTATCTGCTGAGTTTCATCATAAGTAGCAGACTTGATCGTTACTTTAAACTTGCCTGTTTGCAAACTAATCGGTTCCCCATAGTCTTCATTACTGCGCCATTTAAATTCATCTAACTCATTTTCCTTCATTCCAAACAATCCACCGCGGCTATCTTTAAGTAATAATGTAACTGTAGCAATTCGTTTCTTCCGACTTAAATATGTGCCATCTTGAGCTGTAAAATCTATAGGCAGTGTTTTTATTTCCGCATCTATAGGCAGCCCTACATGGACCTTCTTGTATTTATTTCCAAGAAGAACCTTGCCGTTTTCTACAGTTTGCTGAGGAAGTACATTTCCATCAGCCAATATAGCCACAGTATACCCTTCTAAATGTTCAAGACCTGATATTTCATCGGTCGGCTCTCCTTCATAGGTTATCCCACTATCGACGAAAAACTGATCCTCTACATTAGTACTTTTATCACGGCTTTCCATTATTTCCACATAATACTGCCCGCCACGCTCAATTACTGCATATAACTTATCTTCTGTTGACCCTCCAATATTACATACACTAACAAACTTCCCGCCTGCCGTGGTATGCTGGTGCCATGCGTAGATATCCTGTTCCTTGATGTAGGTAAGCCCTAACAGCGAACCATCATCACGCACACACCAAACAATACTGTTAGGTATCTGCTGATAGGTCATAGATATTATTTTATGCCCTTCAAACAAGTGCGAAGCCAATAAATTTAAATCATCACCGGTATATTTATCAACATCATAGCTGTAAGCAAGGTCACGTATGATATTGCCCTGGTGCTGCACATAAATAATCCTGCTGCCGATAGTGACAGGATTAACATCTGACACACCCCTATATTCCTGCGGTTGACTTAAAACATTACTTCCTGTAATGGCTTTACCTCCGCCGCTTACTTTAAATTCTCCGCCGGCTGTTAACAGCAGCATTTCACCAAAAGCTATAATTGCCTTAATGCCATTCATTTGTCCACCGTTTAAAGTGGCCGTAATTCCATCATCATCGGCAGACGGTATGCTTGTTCCAAAGTTATAATAGTCTCCTGTTTTGCTTGTCCAGAATGTCTGCGGAAATCCTTTACTTCCCGCAAAGACTAACCTGTCTTCATAAAAGCCTGTTGCAGAAGGATACCCTTTTTCACCATTCCAAGCAGCAAAAGCAAAATCACGGGTTTCATCTGTAGAAGCCAACTGTTTTTTTACAGTCCCTTTCACTACTGTAGGGCTAACATATTCAGTAATCAATACATGCCCCGTATAATCTCCCCCGATGCTTTGAATGGTTATATAGCCTCTCTGCTTCTCATTTTCACCGCTCCAAACGTCTGTATTAAATTCAGTAGAAGTAACTCTGTAGTTAGCAATACTTTCAGATGTGTTCTCCTCAGTCAAGCTATAATTCTGGCTTCTGTTCCCGCTTTGTGTTCTTATGTTCACCCATTTTAAAGAAACAGGATCATATTTTTCCAAACTAAAATTACCATTCCAAAATCCGAAACTCTCTACATAGACATTAGATTTTGGCAATACACTAACCTGTAAATTTTCTCCATTATTACTTGGAATCCCCTTTTTGTAGTCTGTTTTTAAAAAATGAGTTAGGGCAAAAAGTTGTCCTTTATCACTTTCTGAAAAAATACTAGAGGTAGAAGTTACAGTTATATCTCCATAAACATCAGAAGCTTTTACTGTAGTATTATCACCAATAGGAAAACCATACTCAACTATAACCCACCCCGGCGAACCATTTTTACCATTTAAAGTTTCCCCTGTTCCTTTACTGCCTGTAACACCACCTGCTCCACCGTCTCCGTAAGAAATACCATCAGTTCCATATACAACATCATGCGAATTATTACTGCCAGTTCTTCCGCCAAGTGCGCCGCTGCCGCCCCCACCACCTCTAGCTTCAATCCCCAATACAGATGATGATTCCCCATCAGTTCCAGGAGACGACCATGTTCCTTCATAACTAACAGTTCCTATTCCACCCTTACCACCTGCACCCACTATAACTTCGTGAGATGTATTTGGAACCACCGAAACATCTTTTATAATCAAAGCACCTCTACCGCCTGTTCCTCCGCCTGCATTAGTCCCGCCTGTAGAACGAGAAAAACCACCCCCACCGCCGCCACCACCAGCAACAATTAATCTCATTGTAGTTGTTTTATCAGAAATATTAAGTGTATATTTCCCTGGTGCTGACCACTTTAAAGTTTTAGTTATTACACTTGACCCACTATAATTAGATAAATCAAACGGTCCACCTGTAATATCCATTGTCTCAAACCGCCAGTCTAAACTGCCATATCTTGCAAGTGTCATTGGCGCATGTTCAGGATGAACAATGAAAAGAACATCAGCGCTCTGTGTATATTTTATTTTTGCGGCATCTTCTAAATCTTTATCAGAAAAAAAGTTTTCTATGCTATATGGTGTGCCATCTTCTTTAACAACAATACCACCATTTGTATAAAACTGGCATCTGCCAGCAGTAATTTCAACAATATAATTTTGATCGGTGCTGTACATAAATGGTATTAGCACAGCCTTTTTATTATTATAAGTCTGCGCTATGAACTTAAAGCCTGGTCTATTAGCAGCGCCACCATAACGCAGAACGAAAAAATTTCTTAAAACAGCAGCTCCGCTGTCATATTTAGCAATATCAGTACGTCCATACATAGACGGCGACAATTCACCGCCGGCAAAACTTGATTTTAATTGATAGAGTGCCATAATTATGCCCCCGTAAATCTTGCTGCCGCTAATCTGTCAATGTGCGGATCCAGCAAATGTTCTTCATCAGCGTCAGTAGAGCTGGCTTCTGCAAAATAAGCGTTATAAGCCTGGATACACATCTGCGTTAAATCCAATTTGCCAGTCAACGCATAAGCAATTTCTGCAGCGAGCTTCCATCCAAATGCTTCTACAAATTGAGCATCATATAAATCTGCATCAGTAACATCTACAGTGTATTCAAGCCAGGCATTGCCGATATTAGTATAAATAGCTTTCCCCTGTTTATCCGAAACGATTTTATATTGGTTATCTCTCGGCAAGCCACAAAAATGTTCATTATACATCATTCTCAGGCATACTGCATCAGCAGGATAACGATATGCATACTTCCAGTTAGGAGGCACATCTTGAAGAGCAGCTAACTGTACACTTCTTGTAGCAAATGTCCAGGGGAATTTCCTTAACACGGCCTGTCTAACATAGTCATAGCAGCGACGGCATACTCGTGCCGGCTCGCTGGCTTCGTCAAGTCGTTCTATTGTAGCTACGCCTATATGATTAAGTGCAATATTACAAATCTCAACCTTATCCATAATTTCACCTCTGTTATAAAGAAAGCCGGGGACATATGCCCCCGGCTGATTTAATCTTGCGCCAGTGCCACTAATTCATTAATAATAGCTTCCCTGGATTTCTGACTTGTTTTTATTCCCTGTTCTTTGGCCAATTCTTTTAAATCATTAAAGTTCATTGCTTCATATTGGAGATAACGCGGATCGTCATTACTGGAAGATACTGCTGCTGGTCTATTAAGTTTCACAAAATGTTCAGGAACCTTAATATTATCTGCAAGCGTTACAATATCATCACGCCTATACATACGACCCAAAGTAAAACAATTACGCTTTACTTTGTAAGTAGCCATTATAAAGTTACCTGAATGCCGTCAGTCATATAAGCAAAGACCTTGCCGCCCACAGCCTCACTAGCTGTGTAAACCAATCTAATATAACGATTACCATATTTGATTGGAGAAAAGAATTGTGCCACAGTACAAGCCCTTGTTTGAATCAGAGAATCAGGTACACTTACCTCAACCTCATCAGCAGGACTATCAAACCCCTCAGTTGCAGCAGATTGTACTTTAACCTTAGTAATCTTGCCGGAAGTCATTGGTGTGGTCAGTTTTACGTCAAAGTACAGCGGATGCATAAACCCGCCTGTACTTCCTAAATCAATAACATTGCTGTTTGCGCTTGCGCCGGTAACGGCCTGATTCTCAGACAGCAATAATTGAGCATCAATACGTGCCATTTTATATTCCTCCTTTTTAAACAAGCTGAGATTCAGTATTCAGAATAGCTGCGCAACGCTGGAACGGAACGCCCCAGAAATTAACAACAGGTTTTCCTTCAACTGTATCAATAGACAGCATAGTATTTTTGTCATTACGTGCAGCCTTAGCCATAAAAGCCTCAAACTGCTTATTGCAGAAGATCTGCAAATTGACATTATCAGGATTTTCAATCTGATAATAACCCTCGATCAATTTGTCGAAGATTGTAGTAGTAGCAGGATCTTTTAAATCAACATTGGCCAAACGCACAACATAACGAGGATCTTTAACTGCAAGGCCCATGGACCAATTATATTTGCTAGTATGAGCAAAGAATACTTCGCCGTTATCGTTCGTTACTTTTTGTTTGCCCAAATACTCATAAGTAAAACCTGCTGTATCGCCTTCTGGGAACAAGCCGTATACCTGCTGCTCTCCAAAGCCTACAAACCATACAGAAGTCAGGTTATCACCCTTGCCACCACAATCAATGATTTGGTCTGCCCAAATATCCTCCTGATTAGCCTTACTGTAAAAATAAGCGCCTAAACCAGTGAATCCTGCAGGGTTGATCTTCTCGTCGCCATAGAAAAGCGTAGTCGCCATTTCTTGGTTCATTGCTTCAAGAAAGGCAGCATTCTCGCTCATCATCCAAGAAGCCTGCATATTGTTCTTTCGTGCAAGCTTTTCGTCGATTTCAGCCAGCGCTTCCATCTCGCCACAAGTAAAAGATACTTGCTTAGTTTTAGACTTGCTCGGCTTAGTCCCTCGATTAATCATTCTCCACGCTACATCAGGCAAAGAATAACGTAATGTAGCTAGTTCAGAATCCTTAGAGTTACACATTTTGAACTTCATAATTCTTAAAATCTTATTTGTTTTGCTTTGCAGTTCAATAATTTTTTGATACTTTTTGTCGAACCCTTGACGAGACGCAAAGTCTTGAAGGGTTGCGAAACCTGTCAAATCTGGCATTATTTACCACTCCTTAATATTTTTATTTGAACCCACCGCCGGAAAAAAACAGCTCGGCGTCGGCCGGTTCCTTAGATTTAGGCGCTTGCCCATCAGGCGGTTGGTCTTCCATAAGCAAGCCTCCAATGTTTTGCAGCATTTTTTGTATTGCCGGATGATTGGCTACACCTGTATTTACAAGTACCTGCATAGCCTCACCACCGCCAAAAGTATTAACAGCTAATTTAGCAGCAGCAATGTTCTCACGAGAAATAAGCCCCTGCTTTTGGCATTCAGCAGTCCAACCGTCTACAATTTCCTCCTGCTTATGCATAACGTCTAAAACTACTTTGCTATGCAAATCAATCAGCTTAGTAGCCTGCTCCTGAGTAAGCTTTGCGTCTTTAGCAATCGCTGTAAAATCAGCTTCCAGTTCAGGCGAAAGTTCCAGCCCTTCCTGTAGGTTGAACTCATATTTGTCAGGAATAACAGGCTCTTGCACAGGATCATCAAATACATTTTTAGGTGTAGTTACAGGATCACCGTCACCTGCAGGCGTTGGCTCTCCACTCGGCTCACCTTCAGGAGCAGGTTCTGTTACAAACGGGTCACCGGAAGGAGCAAGTTCACCGCCTCCACCAGCACCATCTGCTTCAAAAAACATTTGTGTAAACTTATTCATGTCTTACCTCCGCTATGTCGTTATCTACTTTAAAAAGGTCATCGTCCTCTAAATCAGGAGGGTGTCTAGCGCTCTCTGCTTCATTACGCATCAGCATCTCTAAAGAATGTCCATCATTCAGCATCCGGATATTCTTTAACAAATCAACGCCTACAGCACGTTTACCTGACAAGAAAGCATTGAAGTATGGCTCAGCTGAAAAAACCGCTGTTTCGACCTCTGTGCTTTCCAAAATGGCATAAATAAAACGCCGTCCGTTCTCGGTCCGCATAATAACGTCCAAGTCGTCCAGCGCTTGTTGTGCAAGCATATTCATTTTTTTATTTTTCATTAAATCCCGCCTCCCAGCAATTGATCTAATGCATTGCCACCATTAGCAGGTGTTTCACTCATCAACCTGGCCGCATCAGCATAATCCCTAACAGCAGGCGCAGCAGCAGCCATCTGTTCAGCTTGCATTTGTTCCTGCTGTGCCTGAGCACGTTGTTTGCGAAGTTCAGCTACTTCGTTTTCATCACGCACTATCTTTTCTTTGACACCAGTAGATTCTGCGAAACCTCGTACAGCTTCATCAAGATTGATGATATCAAGCACTTCAGGCTGAGCAGCAGCAAGATTGCCAACAAATCCAACCGTACGCTCAATAGCAGGTATTTCAACCATTTTCTGGGCTTGAGCCAAGATAGAAATGAAGGATACTTTTAATTCGCTTTTGTCAATCTCCTCCGGCATAGGCGGAAACAATCCATGTCTCAAACAAATATCAAAAGTGCGAAGCGTCATAGGTTCTAAAACCTCATTGTGCATTTGCTCAAGTACCGGGGACAACATCAGGAGCTTTTCTTCATGCCGCTCTGCAATCTCACGCGCAGTCATTTGAGGTCCATCCTGAGATGTAATCATCATAAACAAATCGTTATAGAACGTTTCAGATATCGACTGCCGTTTCTCCAGAGACAAGGCTCCTATGCCTTCATAAGCCTTTGCTCTTGGGTCTATAAGTGGATAAGCCTGCTGTACAGTTCCATCAGAATAAAAATTTAGTCCTCCTGGCATTCTGTCAAGCTTCTTCATTGAAGCAGGAAATGCCATCGCCGGATCTGCAGCATTATCAATAGCCCTAAGTTTATTCTTCTCAATCTTCTGTAGCTGCATACAATCGCCCAAAGCATTATGTCCAGGTCCAGAGCCATATACACCATTTGCAATCAAGGTCCAGCGCGGCATGAGGAACGGGCATTCCCTAAACCCTGATATCTTCAGGAATTTGTCATTAGCACCTTTTTCATAGTGATACGAGCGCCAGGGGAAATTGCCTAAAGCCAATTTGTTAGGATCATAATCATCATTACGCTCTATAAGCATTTCAATATCAAAGTATGTTGTGATATTTCCGTTCTTATAAGCAGATTTCACGCTTTCCGATACGTTATCAATACCATATTCTTTAACGATTTGGTCTGCGCTTAACCTGAAGCGTCTAGCGAACGTATAAACTCTCCCCCTTGCATCTACACCGCCAGCATATTCACCGCAGGTGTACGGCCTCATCCATATGCCATAATTGTAGTCTTCCAGCATCAGAGAAGCCCCTGTACCAAATTGAGCCATTTCAGCCTCAATCTGCTGCAGCATATTATAAGCATTACTCTTAGAATAAATGCTGCTCATAATCTCCTGGCAATCATCTAACCACATCCTTACAGCGTGGTAATTAGCTTTTTCTTCATCTTGCAGACCAAGCTCAAACCAAGGCCTTGACGGTGATGTCAACCCACTGTGGATACCAGCTGCACATTTACCAACTGCTTTTTGGGGATGTGGGTCTATAAGGTATTCATCACGTCTATGCCCTTCTGTGCTTTGGATATCTTCTTCAAACCTGCCCCTTGTCGGATTTATATACCGGCTAAGCATCCTCCACGTTGGCTCATATTGGCTGCGCAATGTATAAAGCTGGGAGATAGTATGTTGTTTTCGTGTTAATTTATCGCTGTCACGCAGCATATCTTTGATATCCATAATCATTCTCCCAACAACATTTTCTTGACACTATCAGAAGTAAGTTGCCCACCAGTCTTATTGGTATAGCTTCTGCCACGAGCTTTAGAGAGTTTTTGAAGCAGGCTTTGTCTCTCTCCCTCTGTCGCACTATCAATAGTGGCCGCTGCTGTACTGCCAGGTGCGCTTTGTTTTATAGGCTCAACACTGCCACCTCCACCGCCGCCACCATGTAACTGCATCATAATCTTATGCATAGTCTCACCTCCCTTCACATACCGGCAAACGGATCATATGACTGCTGCCTATTATTACCCAAATAACATTCTTTTTTAATTACAGGGTAGGCAAAAGTTAAGGCCAATGCATCCGCCCTATTAGGAGATGGTTGACCTCTTTTCTTCATATCATCCTTAGATTCAAGCTGTATTTGTCCTTTTAAATTAACACCAGCTTCAGGGCCTATCAAATCATTAGTTAAAATTTCATCATCTTCAATTACACCACCATTAATTAACCACTCTTTCATATTTCCCCACATCTCAGCCCGTTTATTAGCATAACCCAAGTCAGAAGATTTTCCACCAAATGCAATAAGATTCCAAGATCTGCCCATTGTTTCGCCCGCACTCCATATACCTGTTCCATATCCTTGGTCTATGAATACAGCATCAGCATTATATTCGTCCTCAAATCTAGCAATAATACCTGCTGTAACAATATCGTTATCATTCTTTAAACAAGTATATAATCGTTTACTATAGAGGCCTTGCCTCAAGTAAACTACCAACTCATCAGGTCCAGTCCATGCTGGATCGCACCCAATAATAGTAGGCGCAAAGTTAAACTGTTCTTTCCTAATATTTCTGTTCTTAGCTTCTTCAACAATTTTTAAGCTAATAAATTGTAAATCACTTGCATTAGGAAATTCACCAAGAACACGAACTCGATATACATCACTGTCTCGTCCATATTCATTTGCAATACTTTCTATATACTGTTTTGAAACCCTTGGACTTTCTTCGCCATTAAATGTAAGTTTTTCCCAAAAGTGGCGGTTTATATTGTGGCTATTGTAAAAATAACCAGTTACTCTTGTAGGATTACTCGCCATTGCTACTCTTGCATTTTCTGCCGACAAAGCACTTCCTGCTGTTACAAAGACCTCTTCAAACACGCCCGACGCCTCGTCTACCAAAAACAAAATATTATCAGCGTGTATGCCTTGCAATGCCTCTGGTCTGTCCTTGCTTGCTGTTCTTGCCATAGCAAAGCTCCCGGTCTCACAAGTAAAATGGTCATTAGTCCATTCAAATAAATCATGCAGTTGCACTGGCATAGCATTCCACCACATTTTTAGCTCTGCCCATAAAGCATCTTTAAGTTGTGCACTTGTGGGAGCTGTAACAGGAATCTTAGCTTTTGCGAAGCACGTTAAAAACCAAGGAATAATCCAAGCAAAACAAGTAGTCTTTCCTGTACCATGTCCAGACTTAACACTAACCTTAGCTCCCGGCTTAGCTATTGCCTGCAGAAATTCCTTTTGTTGATCTGTTGGCTCAACTCTCCATACTTCTTTTACAAAACGAGCAGGATCTTTTCGCCATTGTGGGATTTTCTTTTTCAAAAATTCGGCGTCTTGTTGGCTAAGCATCATCTATTTCCTCAATAATTGCCGCAAGGCTTTTCTTTATTTCGACCTCATGCTTTTGGATGTATAGACCATCCATTTTATTTAAAGTATCTATTGCCCTTATCCTTGCATTTGGATCAGGTTCTTCTGTGGCAATCTTTGTTAGTAATTCCTGTCGCTGATTTATATCCATTATGTTTTTCTTGTCTTTCCTTGCGGCAAGTTCTTTCAGTCGAGCTTTAATATTAGCCTTTCTTAGCTTTCTTGACGCTGTTACTCCTGCAGAATTCTTGCTATATCCAGCTTCTATAGCTGCTGCAGTTGCATTCGCTGTTTTGGCAAAAGAAAGACAAAATCTTTCTTCTTTCTCTGTTAATGTTCTTTCTTTTGTCATATACTCACCACCTTTGCAAATAAAAAAGCACCTAACCGAAGTTAAGTGCCTTTATATTAAGTTTTATGCTAAATTTTGATATATATTACCGTGTTTTATCGACTTTTTAACGCCGAATTATTCATGTAGACTAACGTATATTCTTATTCCAATCTCTGTAGACAGTTCCACAGCTATAGTTCCTTCAAATGGATACGTTTCCACTTTATCTACAGGAACAAGTTCACAATCATAATCATACATCACTAGTGCATCTTGAGGCATTTCCTTGAGCTTTTCTATTAGTTCTTTTACTAGCATTTAATCACACTCCAATAAATAAGCCGCTGTATTACCCCAACGGCAGGGTAATGTCCAAGCGCTAAGCTTGAACGTTTCACCAAGCTTGTTGTAAGCCTACTAACTTACAATACTATTTTAACTCATTAAAACAGGTAATATGTCGGAAACTTTTTTATTTTATCAAACCTTTTTTCAATGCCAAACCAACAGCATCTCGGAGAAACTCCTTACGAAATTCATAACAGGTATCTCTATTTACGCCGGTTAATTCTGCAATTATTTTCATCGGCTTCCTTTTTTCATATTTTTGATACATAACTTTACCAGTAAGCTGGTTTTCATGTATCTTATAGGTTTCTGCGACAACTTCAAGCCATAGCTCCGGGTTCATTATTATCGACTGATATGGTCCATATCCAAACGATATCATACGTACTGGCTCAATGTTTTTTAATGCTGCTGTTTCTGTTGGATTACTGATAAAAGCATGACCCCCACCGCCCGTATGCCCTTTCCTTGCAGTACGTTGCTCTTTTTCTTCATCAACAACTTTTTGTATTTGCTTACGATCCCAAAAGTACCGCTCTACATGCTTAATATACTGTTCTATTAGCATATCAGTCTCCTTCTAGCTTTTCTTTATAAAGTTCGATTGATTTATTTTTAAACCCAAACCCCTTAAAACTAATATAAACAAAAACGTTAATATCCAATGTTCATATACAAATTCAAATATCCATTTTATTAGATCAGGATAATTCATGTCTTCACTCCTTAATCATCACATATAGCTTGTCCGCAGTATTTACAATAATGAGCATCATCATCTACCTCACGTCCGCATACAGGACATGCCCAGCCTTTAGGTATTTGTTGTGGAAAAGGACAGTTTGGTATAAAATGCTCTTCGACTACCAAATTTACTTCTTGCGGTATCTGCTTTTGAGCAGCCGTCAATAAAGTTATATAAGCCTCTCTTTTCTTATTCATAGGCATTTTCCAAATGATTGGTTTTAATAAAGCTATTGATCTTTCTAACTTTAGTATGTTCATTCGGGTTCACCGTCCATAATAGCCCCGCAATTATAACAATAATGCTGTTCAGTAATATCCAACCCGCCGCCAAATACATCTGTTGCGGCATATGAGTTGCAATTAGAACAGTAGTAAGCACCGCCCCCTTCCCAACGTCCGTGCTTACGTTCCTCTACAGTAGGAAAGGTCATTATAACGCCAACGACTTTCATCAAACCCGCTTTCTGTCCTATAAAATATTCGTCATTGCCTGCATATATTTCATTTCCCATTCCCTCTAAATATTTCACCAAAGCATTTTTATCTATCAATTCCATATTATTCACCTTCCATTTTTGCACCGCAGTTCGGGCAGTATTTTTTGACGTCGCAAATAAATTCTAAAACATGATGGCACTCGGAACACTCAACATGCCATGCTTTTGGATTAATCCAATGCCCACGCTTACGTTCTTCTACTGTAGGGGCTTGTTCAACAAAGTGCACAGCACTTTCATACCCCATTCTTATTCCCTCAAAAAATCCAGTTTTATCTGCTAATTCTTCTATGTTTTTTTGTAATTTTGATTTTAAAGCTTCCCTAGCTATCAATTCCATAATCTATTCACCCAACCCTATACACATAGTCAATTATGTTATCTAGTGTTTGACGCAAATACACCCTAGCGGTGATATCATCAACACCATTGTCTTTACCAGTGCTGATTATAAAGTTTAAAATACATTCAAGCATTTTGATTTGTGAAATACTGGCAGATTTATTACAAACATCGCAACCATCTTCACCGTCAATTTTTATGGGGTAACACAAAATATAATCTTCGCCGCTATCCTTTAAAAGTTTCACAATCTGTTCCATTTTTTCGTTAGTCATTTTTCTTCACCTTTCTCAGCACTAATATCAAACATATCGCCTAAATTTCTGACAACTCCCGCCAAAACCATACACATATTTCGCAGAGATTCTGGCGAAAAATCATAAATTGCTCTTTTTTGTTCTTCTTCTGTCATATCAGTAAAGCAGATATTTTCATACTTACCCTCTCGCTTTACTCTGAAATAAATGCCGCAAAGTTCACGTTTTTTCATTGTTCTTTACACTCCTTATATGCAACCGCCACAACAACCAAGTGGCACGTTTTCATTTACTAAACATTCAATGTATTTAGCGTAAGGTTTAAGAATTTCTGGCAACTTATCATCATCAACGCTCCATAGACCTTCTTCGACGTATTCCTTCCAATCAACGTCAAACCAAACGCTGCCACCAGACAATAAGCAATCCTCAAGCTCATATCTCACACCTTCAACCTCTAAAACAAGAGTTCCTCTACAAAGGTTTGGATACGCGCCGTCATAAGAAATAAACTTTACCGCTTCTTCATACCCCTTTACCTCAACTAATGGGCAATCTATCAGCCTAATGTTTGGATCTTCAATTTCACGAACAAGAATACAGCAGCCTTTGCTCTTATCAATAGAAAATGGTAGATTCCTATAAAAGCCAACTGGATATATCAACGGGCATTCATCGCAGTTTGCAGGCATGTCTATTCCTTTAATTGCTATCATTCTTTTCATCCCCCTCGTAATCTTGACAATAAGCAAAACCGTTCATTAGCACAAAATGACAGGCATTATAACTATAGCTATCTTTATAAGTGCATTCCCCATTACTATAATGCTTGCAATTAACCCACGGACAATATAGTACTCTCTGCTTTGAATATTCATCTCTAACGTGTATCTGTACTACTACGTTAGCCAATTTAATTATTTTCATGTTTTTCTAACTCCGTTCTGTCAGCCCAAGGAATCCTACGCGATTTAAACTTAGTTGGCATAGACATAACAGTAAGCTGAATACAGTTGCTACATTCTGGGGTTTCGCTCAACTCACTGTCCTTTCTGTTATTAATGCATAAATAACAATAGTCTAAGTATTTCATTTTTTATTTCTCCATTCCTACCCAACGCTTTATGTACTCACTATAGCCTTATCATGTCTATTCCGAAGATATCTATAAGCAAGCATTGAGAATATACGTTCTGTTCTATTGTCCATTCTTTGCACAGCGTCGCCTCATTTCATAACGATATTTTGCATCATACGCCTTTGTCATGTTGTGGTACCCGAATATAATGATCGCTTTCGCCAGCATGACCCGACATTTTATTTTATTACGAGCCTTTCGACATGTTTTTAATTGTTCTCGAATTTTCTTATTAAAACTGATTGAGAATTTGCTTTTTCCTTCATACGGCGCAAATAACTTCAATTTCTTCAGTCTATTATTATCGATCTTTACACCTTTTTTCATCTGCTCCACCGCCTTAAACTTCTCTAAAATCAATATCAGGGTACTTATAAAGCAGCATCTTCTTTTTGATCATATACACCTGCGTCCGCATGCCCTTGGTGTCAACATAATAAACGTGGCCGCTGGCTTCCGTCACCTTAAAATCTGCCTTGTAAATAATCGGCCTTATCTTTTTACCTTCCCTCTTATAACCAGGCTGTAAAACAAATTTTGGCTGTAGTTCAACCTCTTTTACTGTACCTTCGCGCATAAGCCAGTGTAACTGCCAGTAATAGTCAGCTTCTTTTTCGCTGTCGAAACGGATACCGTCTACCTCGGTAACTCTATTGCCATATTTCAGTTTGGATTCTGTCCCTGGTAAATTCGCCGGCGCCGTTACGCTGTCCGAACGTATTTTACTTGCAAGATGTGCCGGCAGTTCATTCCACGTCGTCATTGGTACATCGCCAAGGCATCTTTTAATCCTTCATTCTCTCGCCTTAACCGGGCATTTTTGCCACCGAGCCGGTTATTTTTTCTGCGTAGATGTTTAAGTTCAGTCAGTATCTGCATAAGTACTGGTTTCAATACTGGTACATACTGATCGCCTGGTTCTTTTTCGATTAACGCCATCATAATTTTTATATTTATTGGTTTCACTATTTCCAACTCCTTATATTTAAAAGGCCGCCCCCTACGGGCTAATCACCTCCGCAGGGGTATACTTCCCTTTATGCTTGTATAT
>OKTF01000605.1_pt1 | contig 24688 bp, 22 predicted proteins | sample 1606461 | NCBI WGS metagenome assembly OKTF01 (sample SAMEA3879599, study PRJEB24766) | human gut metagenome | biome: human-associated habitat; feature: feces | place: USA | collected 1985/1987 | reverse complement strand
TTACCCCCAAGTAAAGTGTACAACCGTTAAAAAGAAATTTGAGTTTCTTTTAAAATTTTAGCTTCTTATTTGAGATACTTGCACATAACTTAAATAAGTGATAATATCTAAAATATAGATGGAGGAACTAAAATGACAACTGAAGAATTAATTGAAAAGTTAAATTATATCCAAAAAATTAAATGTGAAACTCAAACTATAGAATTAAAAAGTGCAAATCAAGGCTGTCCAAAACGCTTGTATGACACGCTATCCAGTTTTTCAAATCAAGATGAAGGCGGAATTATATTTTTTGGAATTGATGAAAAGCAAGGTTATAAAGAAGTAGGGGTATATGATGTTCAGGATATTCAGAAAAAGATAAATGAACAATGTTTGCAGATGGAACCAGTAGTCCGTCCGCTTTTAACAGTAGCTGAAAAGAATGGAAAATTTTTTGTTACCGCAGAAATACCTGGACTTGACTTGACAGAGAGACCATGCTATTACCAGGGACGAGGGAGACTGAAAGGAGCTTATACCCGAGTGGGTGATAGTGATGAGCCAATGACAGAATACGAAGTGTATAGTTACGAGGCATTTCGAAAAAAATATCAGGATGATATACGGGAGGCTTATAGAGTTACATTAAAGTCCTTAAATCAGGAGTTGTTAGGGAAATACATTATCTTTTTAAAGGAAGGAAAACCGAATTTGTCTTCTTTAAGAGAAACCGAAATTTATGAGCTGATGAGTATTACCCGTAATAATCAGGTAACGTTGAGCGCAGCACTATTGTTTAGTCCGTATCCACAGGCTTATTTTCCACAATTATGTATTACTGCAGTGGTAGTTCCTGGAACAGAAGTAGGCCAGTTGGGAGAAGAGGGAGAGCGTTTTTTAGATAATCTGCGGATAGAGGGAAACATACCGGAAATGCTGGATGGAGCGATTCAGTTTGTAAGGAAAAATGTAAGAAAAGCCACTATCATAAATCCAATTACTGGACAGCGGGAAGATCGTACAGAATATCCAATTACAGCAGTCAGGGAAGCAGTGTTGAATGCATTGGTACATCGGGATTATAGTATTCATACAGAGGGAATGCCAATTCAGCTGTTGATATTTGACGATCGGATGGAAATTCGAAATCCAGGAGGTATCTACGGGAGAATAAAAGTAAATCAGCTTGGAAAAGTGCAGCCAGATACAAGGAATCCGGTATTAGCGTCTGCATTGGAGATATTAGGAATTACCGAAAACAGGTATTCAGGAATTCCCACCATCCGGAAAGAGATGGAAAGCTTTAATCTTCTGGAACCGGAATTTATAGATGAAAGAGGAAGTTTTATTGTAAAATTTTTCAAAGAGGAGAAGAAAAGTATTTCAAAGGCAGGAGAGGTGTTGGAAATAGAAGAAGACATTAGGAATCTTCTTTTGTTTTGCAAGACTCCTCGCACTAGAAAAGAAATCTGCGAATATTTAGGATTAACTTCTGTGACCTATGCGATTCAGACCCATGTTATGCCATTGGTTGAGAAAGGTTTGATGAAACTTAGCATACCGGATAAACCCAAAAGTTCCAAACAGTTATATTATAGTAATATTTAATCCAGATGCAGGACTTTGCCAGATTTTGAGATGAAACACAGCTGTGAAACAGAGATAAATAGATGGAGGAACTAAAAGGTAATATGGATAAAGTATTAGTGCTATGTGATGACAGATGGCATCCTGCAGAAGTAGTAGAGAAAGGATTGGCTTCGCTGGCGGGGGAAGATTATCAGTTTGATATAATAACAAATGCAAAAGAGATTCTTACTCCGGAAATGCTTTCCAGCTATCAGCTGATTTTATGCAGTAAGAATAATAACGTAAGCGCCGATAATACAGAACCATGGTTTGAAGAAGGGGTAACAAAAGTGGGGCCGAAAGAGCTTAAGAAATTTGTAGAGAATGGAGGAACATTTGCAGCAATACACTCTGGAGTGGCATTTTCGGAAAAGTCCTGGGGACAAGAGAAGAAATTCCGGACTCCTTGTATGGAATATGTGGATTTTGTGGGCTGTCTATTCCATGGACATCCGAAACGCTGCCCAGTACACGTTCATGTAACAAATCCATCCCATCCGCTTATGAAAGGGGTGGAGGATTTTACAGAATGGGATGAACATTATCAGATTGATGTAATTGCAAATGATGCACAGATCCTGATGGAAACTTCTTCTGAACCAGGGGGAACCCGACCAGCCGGATATGTGAGAACCATGGGAAAAGGAAAAGTAATCGTCTTGACTCCAGGCCATACGCTGGATATCTGGAGCAATGAAAATTTTCAGAGAATTTTGAAAAATATCCTGAACTGCAATATGGAAGATAAAACGCTAAATAGAGTGCGGGAGGCGTAAGATACGCCTCCCAGCGTTATTTTCGGATATTTCTCAGATGCATATACACAGTATTTTTTGATATTTCTAATTGGTCAGCGACTTTTATTACTGCATCTTTTATATTAAAGATTCCTTTTTCTTCTAATCGAATTACAATTTCTTTGTTCTTATTAGCAGGAGAAATTTCAGAATCTTCCATGACCTTTGTCCGGATTTCAGATACAGATTCGCTGATTACTTCATCCAGATCCTGGGTGAAACTTTCAACCATATGAGGGGATTCTGGACTAAAAACATTAGATGGAATCAGTGAGGTTAAAAAGGTTTCTAAAGAAATATCGGTATAAAAGTTTATACATAGTAAACCTACAATACGCTGCTGTTCTCCGATAATGGGAATGGTGGCTGATTTTAAAGTTATATTGTCTTTGTTTTTGTTAAAGTAAGTCAGAGGTTTTTTTTCACCGCTGCGTTCAATTTCTTCTAACATTTCTAAAGCCAGGTTGGTAATAGGAGCGCCGACTGTTCGTCCTGAATGAAAGCCATTTACTACTTCAATAGCAGAAGAGTCCAGATGTTCAAGGCTGTGAAGAACGATTTCACAGCCACTGCCCAGGTATGCCCCTAGGCCTTGAACAACAGTCTTCATGGCAGATAGAATCAATTTATCAGAGTCAGTTAAAATAAGTTCTTGTATAGACATAGCTTCACTCCGTATCAGAATAGTTTACCATATAAGAAAAGGAAGAATATGGTTATAGGATTTCTCCATTTGATTTTATCACATTTTGATACCAATAGAAACTGTCTTTTTTATAACGCTTTAAAGTTCCGTTTCCAAGGTTATCCTTATCTACATAGATGAACCCGTAACGCTTTTCCATTTCGCCAGTAGATACGCTGACTAAATCGATGCTGGACCATGGCGTGTAGCCAATTAAATCAACGCCATCCCCAATAGCTTCTTTCATTTGTTCAATATGCTCTTTTAGATATTGGATACGATAAGAGTCATGAATGCTGCCATCTTCCTCCAGGGTATCAAAAGCGCCTAAACCATTTTCGGTAATCATAATCGGAATTTGATAGCGATCATAGACATGATTTAACGTGTAACGCAATCCTTTTGGATCAATCTGCCAATTCCAGTCCGTAGCTTTTAAGTAAGGATTTTTGGCGCCGCCCATAACATTTCCGGAAACTTTAGCGCTATTAGTGTCAGAACTGATGCAATTGGACATATAATAGCTGAAAGAATAGAAATCCACACAGCCTTCTTTAATATCAATTAAATCTTGTTCCGTAATATCAAAATGAATGTTGTTTTTTTCAAAATAGCTCTTGATATAGTAAGGATAAACGCCTTTTACCTGTACGTCTCCGCTGAAGCAGTTACGCATAAAATCTTCCTGCTGGGTAAGTATGATGTCATCTGGATTAGGAGTTAATGGGTAAACGGTAATGTGACAGATCATAGTTCCAAAATGGAAATCAGGATTAATCGAACGGCCTAGTTTAACTGCGCGCCCGCTGGCAACAAATTGATGATGGAGAGCGGCAAAACGGGTGTCGGGATCATCAATCTGATCAGTAAAGAATTCAGTCCCATCATTTAAAATTCCGGCATGATTCCAGTTTCCAAGTTTTGTTGTAAGACAGTTGATCTCATTAAAAGGAATCCAGTATTTTACAGTATCTTTATAGCGTTCAAAAAGCACCTGGCAGAAACGCAGATAGTAATCAATGCATCGGCGATCCGCCCAGCCATTGCATTTTTTAGTCAGCGCAAATGGATTTTCGTTGTGATAGATTGTAACCAGAGGCTCAATATTGTACTTTTTCAACTCTGCGAATACATTATCATAAAATTCCAGCCCTTTTTCATTAGGTTGTTCTTCATCGCCATTTGGGAAAATACGGGTCCAATTGACAGACATACGGAAAATATTAAATCCCATCTCTGCACATAGTGCAATATCCTCCTTGTAATGGTGATAAAAATCTACAGCTTCATGGGAAGGGTAGTAGTATTTGTCGCTGTTGATAACGGGAGTGATCCGTCTGGGAGTGGAGTGAGTACCATTTGTCATAACATCAGAAATGCTGATTCCTTTGCCGTCCGTGTTCCAGGCGCCTTCAAATTGGTTAGCTGCAGTAGCTCCACCCCAAAAGAAATTAGATGGAAAAGATTTGTTTATCATAAATGAATCTCCTTTCAAATAGAATGAAATAAATTTTATTATAAAAATAAAATACCACAAAAAAAGTAAAAAAACAATAGATAAATTTGTAAAAAATGTATTGACTAAGATATAGTTCAGTGATATAGTAAAGAAAAATAAAAAATATTTCATTGGAAAGGAGAAGGTGGAATGAAAAAAATTTCAACGAATAAAGCGCCTCAGGCAATAGGGCCATACTCGCAGGCAATAGTTACAGGACCATTTTTATTTGCCTCGGGGCAAATACCAGTAAATCCGTATACAGGCTGTGTAGTAGAAGGAGATATTACCATGCAGGCAGTGCAAGTAATGGAAAATATCAAGGCAGTTCTGGAACAAGCTGGATATGGCTTTGAGGATGTGGTAAAGACGACCTGTTTTCTAAAAGATATGAAGGATTTTGCTGCATTTAATGAGGTGTATGGAAAATATTTTACAGAATGTCCGGCCAGATCCTGTGTGGCAGTGCACGAAATTCCTAAGGATGTATTATGTGAGGTGGAAATCATAGCATACAAATAGTACGGAATCTGAGAATGGAGGGAGAAGAATATGAAGTATACGGAAACAGTAAAAGCTATTGTGGAAAACGTAGGAGGAAAAGGGAATATTTCTGGGGCAGCCCATTGCATGACCCGACTTCGGCTGAATTTATACGACAGTTCTAAAGTAAAAGAAGATGCATTAAAAAAGCTGGATATTACGATGGGGGTAGTTAACAAGGGTCAGCAGCTCCAGATTATCATTGGCCCTGCGGTCAATGATGTGTATGCAGAATTTATTGAGTTTACGGGAATGAAAGCAGAAGCGCCGGTAGACGAAAATCTGGATGATGTGAAACAGGATTTAAAAAATAAAAAAGGGAATCTGCTTACCTCTTTTTTTGAAACCATTGCCGGTATTTTCAATCCGATTGTACCCGCACTGGCAGGAGCTGGTTTAGTTCGTGCAATTTTAACCATTGCTGTAGTAATGGGATTGGACAATACCGGAAACACCTATATGGTAATCAATACGATTGCCAACGGTATTTTTACATTCCTTCCATTCCTTTTAGCAGCTTCTGCAGCAAGACAGTTTAAGATGGATATGTTTGTTGCTATGACGATTTGTGCGGGAATGATGTCGTCCACCTGGGCAACGCTGATTGCAGATGGAGTATCAACCTATTCGTTTTTGAAAATTCCATTTACAGTAGTGAACTATTCCTCTTCGGTATTGCCAATTGTATTTGCTGTATGGTTTGCATCTTATGTAGAAAAAGGATTCCGTAAGGTAATTCCAGGTGCGTTAAAGATTATTTTGGTTCCATGTTTAACAATTTTAGTTGCAACACCGGTTTCCTTGATGACAATTGGACCATTAGCCACCTGGGTTGGCAACTTGCTGGCAAGTGGGGTAACAACACTATTTGAAAAGGGAGGAGTATTCGCCGGACTTGTTTATGGCGGTATTTATTCTTCTATGGTAGTATTAGGAATTCATCACGGTATGGTTCCGGTATTGGTACAGGGGATTACCAATCAGGGATTCAACTATATTTCCCCTGCCAGTGGTGCGGCAAATATGGCACAGGCAGGAGCTGCATTTGGTGTTTGGTTAAAATCAAAAAGTAAAAAAACAAAGACTATCGCAGCATCTGCGACTATTGCAGCGGTTACAGGAGTAACAGAACCAGCAATTTATGGCGTCAATTTTAAGTATAAGAAGCCGTTTTTAGCAGCGGCTATCGGCGGCGCTGCTGGTGGTGCCTTTGCTTCATTTTTTGGATTAAAAGCATATGCAATGGGTGGTCCTTCTTTCTTGAATTTTGCAATGTTTATTGGAGAAGAGCCAATGAATATGTGGCTGGTAATGGCAGGATTTGCAATTGCCTTTGTGGTGGCTGCAGTTCTTACAGTAGCAATGGGATTTGATGAGGAGAATGCATAAATGATGGAAGTACGTTCGAAAATGATTCGGGCTTTTCGGGAAGCGAATGGCGGCTTGTTTTCTAATGTTGAAAAGGCAGATGTAGGAAACTCTTACCAGGAATTAGAGAAACAGGGTGTAGCTTTAATGGGATGGGCAGACCCGTTTATGCCGGATTTTTCTTTACCAGAACATATTAAACAGGCGACAATGGATGCAATTGATTTGGCTTCAGCGCCCCATTATACAGCGCCAATTGGAAATGCGGATTTAAAGGCAGCCATTGCAAAAAAGCTGAAAGAAAAAAATCATTTGGAAGTGGATCCGGAAAGAAATATTATTATTACGCCAGGTTCTGATTCCGGTTTGTTCTTTGCGATGCTTCCGTTTATTGAAGACGGAGATGAGGTTTTGATTCCCATGCCCAGCTATCCCAATAATCAATTGAATGTGTCGATTATGGGAGGTACTGTTGTACCAGTTCTGTTAAAAGCGGAACAAGGGTATCAAATAGAGGAAGAACAACTGGAAGAATTAATAACTCCTAAAACAAAAATGGTAGTTTTAACGCATCCCAATAATCCTACTACTACAGTATTTAATCGGAACTCTTTAGAGGCACTGGCAAACGTAGTAATAAAGCATGAGCTGATATTGGTATGTGATCAGGCGTTTGAAGACTTCTGCTATGAAAATGAGATGATTACGCCAGCAGCGCTTCCAGGTATGTTTGACAGGACAGTAACAGTCTTTTCGTTTTCGAAAGGCATGGGGCTTAGCGGTTACCGTGTGGGATATATTGTCTGTGGAGATCAAATCATGGATACCATGTTTGCCAACGCGGTGTCTGTATTAGGTGCAACAAACACAGTGTCCCAAATGGCCGTTTTAGCGGCACTAAAAGACAGTCATTTTATGAAAACGTTTGAAACCGCATTTGATTATCGAAGAAAAGCGGCTTATGAAATTTTAAATCAAATTCCTGGAGTTTCGATGGAGATGCCGGAGTCAGGATTTTTGTGCTGGGTAGATGTGTCTAAGCTAGGAGATTCCACAGATATCGCCAGTTATCTGGTAAAAGAAGCAAAGGTTTCTGTCAACGATGGTATTAATTATGGGGCAGGAGGAGAAGGTCATCTGCGGATTGTTTTAGGGGTTTACCGCGACAATCAAAAGGTAGTGGACGCTTTGTACCGTATGCGGGATGCGTTGATGCGATATCCAAGAACAGAATAAGGGAAAAAGGCATATGTGCTGTGGCAGTAGCTGCAGTGCCTATGCTTTTTTTCATTTACATTCATTTCACACACCTTTTACTAAATCAGGATAGTTCCAAATGACAGGCTTTCTTATAATGATTTTCGTAGTTCACAAAACAGGAATGGAGAAAAACGATGAAAAAGATGATAAGTTTGTTGTTGGCAGGTACTCTGGCAGTGGCTTTAACAGGGTGCGGCACAGGGGGAAATTCAGAACAGCCCTCAGCATCAGTAAAGGAACAGTCTTCAGCATCAGAGAGTAACCAGACGTCAGGGCCGATGGAACTGACTATGTATTTTCCGGTATCTGTTGGAGGCGGACCAGATGCTCTGATTGATGCTCTTTGTAAAGAGTATCACGAAGAAAATCCGGATGTAATTGTAAAGCCAATTTATGCAGGAAGTTATGCAGATACCAGAACCAAAGTACAGGCGGCGATTAAAGCAGGAAACGCTCCGGATATGGCGATTATGTTTTCCATTGATTTATATTCCCTTCGCGCGATGGACGCTATTCAGGATATGAACAGTCTGTGTGTAACGGATGAAGATAAGGAATGGCTGGATGGTTTTTACGAAGGATTTATGATGAATAGTAAAGACGGTGATACGACATATGGCATTCCATGGCAGAGAAGTACCATTATCTTATATTACAATAAAGAGGCCATGGCAGCAGCAGGTCTGGATCCGGAAACACCGCCTGCCACCTGGGACGAGATGAAAGAGATGGCAAAGCAGCTGACCATTACCGAAAATGGTCAGGTCAAGCAGTACGGCATTGAAATTCCGTCAGATGGATATGCCTACTGGATGCTTCAGACATTCTGTGTTCAGCAAAATGGATTTAATTTAATGAACAATACCGGAACCGAGACCTATTATAACGATGCCAGAACTGCGGAAGGCTTAAGATATTGGAAGAGCCTGGCAGAAGATGGTTCCATGCCAAAGGGAATTGTATCCTGGGCAACGACACCTTCTGATTTTATCGAAGGAAAAACTGCAATGATGTACCATACTACCGGAAATTTGACCAATGTAAAGAACAATGCCAAGTTCGATTTCGGAGTGGCAATGCTTCCGGCAAAAGACTCTTTTGGTTCTCCGACTGGAGGCGGAAATTTCTATATCTTTAAGGGGATTTCAGAAGAACGTCAGAAAGCGGCATTTGAGTTTATCAAATGGATGACTGATGATGAGCGGGTAGCCCAGTGGAGTATTGACACTGGTTATGTGGCGACCAGACCAGGCGCTTATGAGACAGAACGGATGAAAGCATATGCAGAAGAATTTCCGCAGTGTTTAGTGGCAAGAGATCAGCTGGAATACGGATATGCAGAACTTTCCACGTACAACCAGGCAGAAGTACAGAAAGCCATTGATGATGCTATTTCCTATGTAATGACAGATCAGCAGGATATTGAATCTGCATTGGATGCAGCACAGAAGACTGCGGAAGGAATTCTTCAGGCTTACCGCTAGTTCCGGCAGGTCATTATGTGAAAGGCGAGTTACAGTACACTAGACTGAGAAAGACGAGGAAGAAGCCGTTGGAAACGCGTCCGGCGGCTCTTTTTTTACAGATAAGTTGGCAAGGAGGAAATCATGGCACCAGATCAGGCAGCAGTAGCAGAAGGAACAATCCGGATGACGAAAACCAGGAAAGAAGAAGCCGCAGATCCGGCGCTGAAGAGAGCGATCCGGATCAAATGGAAAAATAGTATTCTGGCGTGGACACTGTTAGCGCCGTCGTTGCTATTTTTGGCAGTTTTTACAATTTACCCCATTGTGAAAAGTATATACAGCAGTTTATTTAAAGACAATTTATCTACGATAACTCCGATGTGGAACGGACTGGGAAATTATCAGGCGCTTTTGGCGGATCCGGTATTTCAGGAGTGCTTTTTCAATAATCTTCTCATTGCAGTCGTGACAATTCCTGTCAGTATGGGGCTGGCCGTACTGCTGGCAGTTCTGTCAAACCGGCTTAAATGGGGAAAAAGCTTTGTCCGGCTGGGATTTATTTATCCAACCTTTATTCCGCTGGTGGCAGCAGCTAATATCTGGATGTTTATATATACTCCGATTTACGGTCTGCTGGGGTATCTTAATCCGGAATGGCGGATTCTGGCAGACGGAACAACCGCAATCTGGGCTATTATGGTCATGCTGATTTGGAAGCAGACAGGCTATATTATGCTGTTTTATATCGCAGGGCTTCATGGAATTGATAAAGAACTTTATGAAGCCGCCAGAATGGACGGAGCGGGAGAAGTCAGTATGTTCCGATTAATTACCTGGCCGATGCTGAAGGCTACGAATATTTATGTACTGATTATTGTCATGACCAATGCGTATAAGATGGTAGACCATCTTTATATTATGACAAAGGGCGGCCCAGGAAATGCCACTAACGTGCTGCTATACTATATCTATCAGACTGGATTTGATTACTGGGATACAGGGAAAGCGTCGGCAATGACGGTAATTCTGGTAGGAATGCTGCTTTTGATTACTTCAATCGGATTCTTTCGAAGTGATAGAAATGCATACTATAATAAATAAGGGGACAGAAAAAATGGGAAAAACAAGAAAAATAAGCAAATGGATGCTGAATGGCCTGATGTTTGCATTAATGGCTGTTTGTCTCATTCCGTTGATTTGGGTTGTGCGGACTGCTTTTATCCGTCAGGACCTGGCGCTGGATTTATTTGCTGTCAGTGTTCCGGTTCTGGATAACTTTAAACGGGTTTTGACAGCTGCGCCGTTTTTTCAATACTACGGAAATACGATTTTTATTACGCTGGAAGTGCTGGCAGTACAGTTTCTGCTGATTACATTGGCTGGATACGCCTTTGCCAGAATGGATTTTTATGGTTCCAGGATTTTATTTGTCATTTTCCTGTCTCAAATGATGATTGCGCCGGAAGTGCTGATTTTACCGAATTACAGCCTGATGACAAAGATGGGGCTTACGGATACCAGAATGGGAATCATGCTGCCGTTTTTTACTTCTGCCATGGGAATGCTGATTGTACGCCAGACAATCAAAACCATACCTTATGAACTGGAAGAGGCGGCCAGGGTGGATGGAGCAAATCTGTTTCAGATTTTATGGAATGTATATGTTCCCCTTTTGAAGTCCGCTTATCTGGCATTTGGAATGATTTCGGTATCGTTTCAGTGGAACAACTTTTTGTGGCCTCTGGTAATGACTGATTCCGTAGAAAAACGGCCCCTGTCTCTGGGACTTGCAATGTTTGCTATGTCCTATGAAACAGGGGCGCAATGGAGTGATGTCAGCGCTGCAACCGTATTGGTGTGTGCTCCGCTGCTGATTTTATTTGTTGTGTTTCAAAAACAATTTATGGACAGCTTCATGCATTCTGGAATCAAGTAAACAGAAGGGTCTGGATTTACCATACCAGCGCGCCGGAAGCGTCTACATAGTGTCCGTCTGCAGTGCGGATATTGGCAGCCATCTTGCCGTCACTGTAAAGGTAATACATCTTTCCGCCAATGGAATACCAGCCGTTGGACCACATAGCGCCGGAAGCGTCCATATAGTACCAGAATCCGTTGATATAATTCCAGCCGGTTACCATGGCGCCGTCCAGGTTCAGATAGTACCAGCGGTTATCCAGGTTCAGCCATCCGGTCTGCATCAGACCGTTTCCTGCCATGTAATACCATTTATCATTGACAAGCTGCCAGCCGGTGGTCATGGCGCCGTCCGGATTCAGATAGTACCAGCCATTGTCCAAAAACAGCCATCCGGTCATCATGTAGCCGGCATTGTTGAAGAAATAGTATTTGCCGTTAATCAGCTGCCAGCCATTATAGGCATAATTGCCATTGCCGAAACGGTAGCGCCAGCCCTGGGAAGTAGGAACCCAGGAGTTTCCATTAGAAGGGGTGATGCCAGGATAGTTGGGATTATAATTGCCCATTGTGCCAGGCCCCTTGCTGTAGTAGTCGGAATGGTAGTCATTGCCGTCGTCAAAGTAGTCGGAATCATCCCGATTTTCTTTGGCTTCGTCGGAATCAATATAGATGTCTTCCGAGTAGCTGGACCAGGAACCAAGGTATTCGTCATCCATAATTGCGCGGACGCGGAACCGGTAGTAGCCTTTGGTGGTCATCCGGCTGGAAAAATCGTAATAGTCCGAGTCTGTTTTTACCGTAGCAACCAGGTTGCTGCCGCGGTATAAGCGGACTTCATAGCGGTCGGCGTCGGTTACATCTGTCCAGGAAGCGGTACAGCCGTCCCAGTACATACTTTCTGAATCATACAGGCTTCCAGGGATTCTGGGAAGATTGATGTATACAGATAAATAAGAGGAATCGCTGCTGTCCCGTTTGCTTCGGGAATAGGTGGCCTCATACTGACTGCAAGTAATGGTCACGTCTTTTTTCTTGATGGAAGAGGAAAAGATATATCCCTCATTTGCCACCAGATCGACCTGAATCTGCGGCGTAGTTCCGCCCAGCCATACGTCGCCGCCATTGATAAACTGGGCATTGTCAACGGTATACTGGTCAGATGCGGTGCTGGCATCTACATTGCTGATAGGAGCTCCGGAAGCCACAGTGCCTGCATAGTCGATGGAAATCTGGATCGCAGTGATTTTTTCTGCTGCCAGGGAAGAAATGGACATGGATAATGTGAAAAGCGCGGCGGCAATGGCCAGCCGTATGGTTTTCATCATAATAAAACCCCCTTTACTATGGATTTGTAATTTTATTATAGCAAGTTACAGGGATACAGTCAAAGAAGTTCTCCATACAAATTTCTGACGAAATTCTTACTGGCAGGAGTAGGGGATTCCAGACAGGCATTTGATTGACATGAATCTGGATGACCTCTATAATAATAGTAATTGGAGTGTATCAGGAGGCCTATGAGAGAAGAAGAATTTCGGAAAAAGGTCATTTGGTTTACATTTGCATTCAGTATTCTGGTTGTTTGGGCACATTCATTTAATGCCGAACTTTTTATGGGGACTGCAAAAGAGGGGGACAGACTGTATGAGGCCGAGCGTCTTTTAGGGGAGACGTTTGCGCAGATTGCAGTACCTGGATTTTTTATGATTTCCGGCTATCTGTTTTTCCGGAATTTTACATGGAAAGCCCTCATACCTAAATGGAAATCCAGAATCTGCAGTGTTCTTGTACCGTATTTATTGTGGAATGGCCTGTACTATTTGGGGTATGTAGCAGGAAGCCATCTGCCGGTAATCGGGGATTTGATGGGAAAGGGAGTGATTCCCTTCCGTTTGGAAGCGCTGGTGGACGCAATGATTCATCATACGTATTTATACGTATTCTGGTATCTGTCACAGTTAATGATCCTGATTGCATTGGCGCCGGTTTTATATGGGATTTTAAAGAGGGGATGGAGCGGACTGGTATATTTGTCGGTGCTTCTGATTTTAGTATGGACAAAACAGGATTTGCCAGTTATCAATGAAGACGCCCTTTTTTACTATTCAGCCGCTGGTTTTGCAGCGCTTGGAAGAAGAAAATGGGCAGAAACGAAATGGTCGGCCGGCCGTTTCCTGACAGGACTTCTGATTCTTCTGGCAGCGGCTGTAAGTTTTAAAATAGCCGGAAAGACGTATGAGCCATTTTTTACAGTCCAGTACCGGTTTCTGGCAGTGACCGGACTGTGGATGGCAGTCAATGAACGGTGGTTGGGCAAGCCGAGGAAATGGATGACATACACCTTCTTTTTATATGCCCTGCATTTTGCCTTTGTCCGTTTTATCAATAAAGGTGCAGCAGCGGTATTTCATCAGTTTTTCCCAATATCAGCAGGGTATGGAGTCCGATTATGGCCGGAGGGAATGATTCCTTTGGCGCTCTATCTGGCAATGCCGGTTCTTATGATGGCGGTCAGTGTCTGGATAGGAAGAACGCTGAAAAAGTTCTGCCCTCGGTTATTTTCCTTGTTAAATGGAGGACGCTAAGAGGAGGGAACCGCAGGATCTCGGAAATCGTAGATCCGGTTCCATTCTTTTGTGCCCTCTATTTTTTGTGTCTCTGACTGGTGCTGGCGGAGAAATTTTGACAGTTCATAACAGTCAATCCAGATTTCATGATTTCCTTCTTTCTGGGATTCATCAAAAATCAGCTGAATGCCGAAATGAAGGTGGGATTCGTCAATATTATTAGTATTTTCCGTCGTACTGTAGCCGGTACGCCCCAGATAACCGATAACGTCTCCGGCCTGGACGATGGATCCTTCTTCCAGACAGGACTGATAGGGGTAATTTTTGCGCAGATGGGCATAGTAATAATACCGTTTTTTGTCAAAGCTGCGGATACCAAGCCGCCAGCCTCCGTACTGGTTCCAGCCAATGGCTTCTACAACTCCGGATTCGACGGCAATAATAGGAGTTCCGGTCTGGCCTAAAAAGTCGTGTCCCAGATGCTGTCTGCGGTAACCGTAGTCCCTGGCGGCACCAAAATCATCATAGTCGCTGTAGGGAAAATGCTTGGCAATGGGAGAGAAGGCTTTTAGTCCATATTGTTTGGCCCAGACTTTTTCCAGATCCCCTTCTGCTCCGCCTTCTATACCGGAAGGCAAAAGGTATGCAGGAGCCTGGGAGGAAGGAATTTCAGATTCGAACTCCCCCACCATACCGCCCAGGACTGCGGTATAGGCTTCCAGATAGTAGGAATAATACTGCATATGTTCGGTAAGGTGCGCCATAGTTTCAGAACCATCTGTCAGCGCATTGGCCAGGACGTCTAAATCTTTTTTCTGATAATGGGAGAAATCGCCTCCGTATTTGGCACCCAGGTATGCTAAAAGTTCAATCCAGTTTAAGTGGACGGGAGACTGGACAGTATCGACATCATAGCGGAACGCATCGTTTAATGCCTGGGAAGTGACGTTGAAATCGACCCATTTTATATAGGATTCTTTGGCAGGAGCGGCGGTACTCATACCGGACAGGCCAGGAGGCCAGGGACGGCCGCTCCGGACAGAGTGACTCAGGATAGACAGGCTTAGGACACATAAAAGAATCACCTCTGCACAGATGACTGTGCCAGAGGTGAAGAAGCGGGCTGGAGTATGGCGGCTGAAAAAGGATTTCACAGGCATTTTCCTCCTTGCAGAAATAATAAAAATGAAATGGCAGAAGCCGAACATTCTAATAAGAAGATATGAAGGAGGAAACGTAAATAGACCTTTATAAATCGAGAATGGTTTTATCTTCCGGCACAAATAAATTGCCGGTATAGTAATCTCTGCCTTCTGCAAGGTAAAGAGAGGGACGGTCGGAACCATGATCCTCTTCGGTATGCCATAAAACCAGGTTGGGAACCTGGAGGGACTGGGCTAGCTCACAGGCATCTTTCACGGTACTGTGGTGCTTTTCATAAGGTTTATGCTTGTCGCGCTCACTGTAAAGACAGAAAGCTTCGTGGAGAAGCCAGGAACTTCCTTCCGCATAGGAACGGCACAGAGGATGAAAAGGCTCGTCGCCGGCGCAGGTAAGCTTTCTTTTGTCATGTAAGGCAAAGGTATAGCCAAACTGTTTTGCCTTTGTGGAGTGAATGTCAAAAAAAGTGACAGAATGCCCCAGAATATCCAGAGTTTGTCCGTCTGTCACGCCGATCAGGTAAATCCGGTCTCCAAAAAGGTTCATTAATTTTCCAGGAAGGGTCAGACGGCATAACGTCCGGATGGTTTCTGTCAGTTCTTCATGGCAGTATAAAGATAAGTTCCCCTGGTATCGGCCGGATATGATGCGGCTTCCAATCATGCGCACCATCCAGACAATGCCCAGAATATGGTCGGTGTGCTCATGGGTAACAAAAATGTGATGAATGTGATCCAGGGGAATGTCCATGTCCTGGAGAATCCCCAAAATCCGGTTGCCGCCTCCTGCGTCGGTCATAAAATACTCGTCGCCATCGCGAAGTGCAAAACAGGTATTGTAATTGTGGATAACTCCGGCGTGACCGGTTCCAAATATGTATAACTGCTCCATAATGCTTCCCTACTTCCCATTTTTTTAAAAATATGGTACTATAAATTCAAGGAAATTGCAATGAGTCTGCAGGAAATAGCGAGGGTTTATACAATGAGGGATTTGGCATATTTGAAACTGCTGTCCAGAGAATACCCATCCATCAGGTCAGCTTCAGGAGAAATGATTAATTTACTGGCGATTCAGGGACTCCCCAAGGGAACTGAGTATTTTTTCAGTGATTTGCATGGGGAACATGAGGCGTTTATCCATCTGCTCCGTTCTTCGTCGGGGATTATCCGCGAAAAAATCAAGGCAACGTTTGGCTATATTATTCCGGAAGAAGAACAGATAGAGCTGGCCAATCTGATCTATTATCCAGACCGGAATCTGCGAAAAATGACGGCAGAAGGACGCAATACAGAGGACTGGCAGAGGATTACCATTTACCGTCTGGTGAATATCTGCAAAGAGGTTTCCTCCAAATACAGCCGTTCCAAGGTGCGGAAAAAGATGCCGCTATCCTTTGCATATATTATTGACGAATTGATTCACGTTGATTATAATGACGAGAATAAGAAAATCTACTACAGCGAGATTATCCGATCCATTATTGATATTCAGATTGCCGATCAGTTTATTGTAGCCTTGTGCGAGCTGATTCAGAATCTGACCATAGACAGTCTTCATATTATTGGAGATATTTTTGACAGAGGACCTCGTGCAGATTTGATTATGAATGAGCTGATGCAGTTCCATGATGTGGACATTCAGTGGGGAAATCACGATATCGACTGGATGGGCGCTGCAACAGGCAATCTGGCCTGTATCTGCAATGTGCTCCGGATTGCGATCAGCTATAACAACTTTGACGCTTTGGAGGAAGGATACGGGATTAATTTAAGACCCCTGTCTATGTTTGCTGCCAAAGTCTATCGGGACGATCCCTGCGAGCGTTTTGCCCCCCATATTCTGGACGAAAACATTTATGACGCAGTGGATCCTGGTCTTGCGGCTAAAATGCATAAAGCCATTGCAGTTATTCAGTTTAAGATTGAAGGCCAGATTATCAAGCGCCATCCAGAGTACCATATGGATGACCGGATTCTTCTTCAGCATATTGATTTTGCCCAGGGAACGGTAACCATTGGAAATAAATCGTATTCCATGATGGACATGAGGTTTCCAACGGTCAATCCAGAAGCGCCGCTTAAGCTGACAAAGGAAGAAGAGGAGCTGGTGCATACCCTGAGAATGTCGTTCCAGCACAATACGCTGCTTCATCAGCACGTGAAATTTTTGTATTCTCATGGAAGTATGTACAAATGCTACAATTCTAACCTGCTGTACCATGGATGCATTCCGATGAAGCGGGACGGAAATTTTGACGGAGTGAAATTTGGCGAAGAAGAATATTCCGGAAAAGCGTTATTAGATTATGTGGACAAAATGGCTCAGGACGCTTATTTCCTTCCAGAAGGGGCGCCTGGAAAAGACGCAGCCAGGGATTTTATGTGGTATCTCTGGTGCGGTTCCAAATCTCCTGTATACGGCAAGGATAAGATGACCACATTTGAACATTATTTCATTGAGGACAAGTCCACTCACAAAGAAATTTATAACCCTTATTATCAATTAAGCCAGAAAGAAGAATATTGTGATAAAATTTTAGAAGAATTCGGGCTTCCGACAGAAGGCTCCCATATTATCAACGGACACGTTCCGGTTAAGATTAAGGATGGGGAGAAGCCGGTAAAGGGAGGCGGGAAGCTGTTTATTATTGACGGCGGCCTTTCAAAGGCATACCAGTCCAAAACTGGTATTGCCGGTTATACATTGATCTACAATTCCCACCATCTGGCGTTAGCAGAACACAAACCCTTTGATCCGACCAAGGAAAGCACTCCTACGGTTCACATTGTAGAGAAGATGAAAAAACGGATTATGGTAGGGGACACAGACAAGGGTGCAGAACTGGCAGAGCAGATCAGTGATTTGAAAGAGCTGATTGCGGCTTACCGGAAAGGCAGCCTGAAGGAAAGGATTGAACTGACAAAATGAACCGAGAAGAGTTTTTAAATCGGCTGGGAGCAGCTCTGAATGGAGAAGTACCGCCGTCGGTAATTCAGGAAAATTTAAACTACTATGACGGATATATCCGAGAAGAAGCGGCAAAGGGCCGTACTGAAGAGGAGATTATTGACGAAATCGGCGGATACCGGCTGATTGCCAAGACCATCATTGAGGCCAGCGGCGGGGAAGAAGCAGGCGGCGGTCAGGGCGGCTACTATGACAATCAGGGATACGGCCAGTCTTATACGGACAGCAGCTACGACAGCGGCCAGAACCCTTATGGTTCTTACGGAAATTATGACCAGGATCAGCACAGGGGAGGCTTTCATATGTATGATTTAAGCAGCGGCTGGAAACGGTTTATCATTCCGGTTGTCCTGGTTCTGGTACTGTTTTTGGTATTTAGTATTATTGGAGGAATCTTCAGCCTGTTAAGCCCGATTATCGGGCCGCTGATTGTGATATTTTTCCTGTATCAGATGTTTAAGAAGAGGTAGGGGATGAAGGGCTGCAGCCAGCGGTTCTAACTGCCTAACAATATAAAACGAGGGGCATATCAATGATAAGATGAACAATGATATGCCCTTTAAAAATATTAGTCCCAATTAATAGAATCGTGTGAAATTGCTTCACCATTTCTGAAATCCTGCTCGGCTTCTTCGATGGCCTGTCGTTCGGCTGGGGTAACCCTGGTAAAATCAGGATCCCAAGCAAGCACTAATTTTCTGATAAATTCAAGTGCAAAATTTTGGTCACTTTCTGGCAAAAGTTCCATTAAATTAATAGCTTCTTTTGTTGCTGCACTCATAGTTCTAACTCCCTTCTTAATGCAAAATATTATTTATAAATATCGCCTCTTGAATCTATATTAATGATATATAATATCTCCAGCTCGCCAGTTGGCAGGTAATTATAGATGATTCTATATTTTCCAACGCGTAGACGTTTTCTATTATCTGAGTAGCCTTGTAATAGTTTAATATCTCCTTTGGGAGGCTGTTCTGTCAAGCCTTCAATACCAATTTTGATTCTCTGCTTTGTAGGCCTATCCAGAGCATTGATATACTTTGCAGCTTTTTTGCTGTATTTTATCTCCAATAAAATCCCTCCTCATCCTTTTATCTATCTAATATTATAGTGAACCATTTTTTCTTAAAAGTCAAGAAAAAGGTAAAGCATATGTACAATATGCCTTAAAAATGTGAATTGTTTTATGAAAACTTGTTGACAAGTACACATCAGAGTGCTATATTGAGCATATATAATTCATAATTAAAAACTTAATTCATATATATGAATTACATAAGGAGAGATTACTTTCATTCACCTGTTTTTAGAAATGTTAATGAAAACTTCATTGACATAACGAATCGACAGGTGTTATATTCAGACTAATATAGTGAATTAGATTCATAAATGTGAATTAGGAGGAAGCAAGAATGGGAGTAAAATCAGCAGAAAGAGTATTAGAGATTTTTGAACTATTAAAGGATTATCCTGAAGGATTGACATCAAAAGAAATCAGCGTACAACTGGGATATGCTGGAAGCAGCACTTTTGGTTTAGTAAAGACTTTAAGCGATCAAGGTTATTTGTGGGAAGATGAAAAGAAAAAATATATGCTGGGAGCTAAATTAATTCAGTTAGGGGCGTATGCATCGTCATTTTTAGATATTAATAAAGTTGCCAGCCAGCCACTGAAAAAATTAATGGAAAAATTACAGGAAACTGTTTTTATGGCAGTGCTTTCAGGAGAGGAAATTGTGTATGTAGCGAAGGTAGATAATTATCGTTCTATTAGTACGAATGCAAGACTCGGAGGAAGAAAGCCAATTTACTGTACTGGTTTGGGAAAAACATTTCTTACGTTTTTACCAAAAGAGGAGCGAGATGAAATTATTAGGAGGATCGAGTTTAATCCAATTACTCATAATACGATTACAAGCAAGGAAAAATTATATGATCAGCTAGAAGTATTTGAAAAGCAGGGATATGCGGTTGACAATGAAGAAATAGAAGTTGGATTGTGGTGTGCAGCCGCACCTGTTTTTGGAAATTCAGGAAGAATGGAGGCAGCAGTCAGCGTTTCAGGACCTACAGCCAGAATGTTGGCGAATAAAGAAGAAATCGTTTCAGAATTACTTAAAGTTACTAGGGAACTGTCAAAGCAAATGGGGTATTCAGGAGAGATAATATGAAAAAATTAGCAGGATTAATTCCACCGGCGATTACAATTTTTAATGAAGATAGGTGTGTAGACTATGATGCTATGAAGAATCATGCAGACTATATGATCGAAGGTGGTGTAGACGGGATTGCTTATTTGGGAACGTCAGGGGAATTCTCTGTAATGACTCAGAAGCAAAAAAAAGAACTGATACGTATTATGGTTCCGTATATTAAAGGGAGTGTTCAAGCAGTAGTGGGAATAGGGGATACGTGTCTTGCGAATACTTTGGAACTTGCAAGAGAAGCAGAAAAGGCAGGAGCTGATGGTGTGCTGGCGGTAGCTCCGTACTTTAGTGTTTATAGTGAAGAAAATGTAGAAGCTTATTATAGAAAATTAGCAGAGCAGGTAAGACTTCCAATTTTGATATATAATTTTCCAGCACTTACCGGATTCGATATGAATCCTGAAATGGTGAATAGATTGGCACAACAGTGTCCTAATATTATGGGAATTAAAGATACAGTTCCAGAAAATGAGCATCTTAAAGAAATGCTTTTCATTAAGAAAAGCAGACCAGAGTTTTCAGTATTCTGTGCTTATGAAAGCCAGGCGCTGGAAATGATAAAAGGAGGGGTTGACGGCTTTGTTAATGCAACTGCTAATTTTGCTCCTCAATTTACAGCTCAATTATTAAAAGCTGCCCGAGAAGATGACAGCAAGAGTATGGAACTCGCATTTGAGAAAATGAAAGAGGCCTCTGAAGTTTATCAATATAGCACACCACTTTTACTAGCAGTAAAAGAAGCTGTATACCAGAAAGTTTTAGGAAAACGCGGTTATGAAATTCTTCCAGGACTTCCGGTTAAAGAAGTTTATCGAAAAGAAATTGAAAAAATATTGTCAAATTTGTAAGGAGGAGACGAAAGATGGGAATTGTTGGAAAAAAGGTTGCTGCAATCAGAGCATACGTGGCAGAGGGTGGTGGAGCTGATTACCATGACCAGGCACAAGATCATTGGATTGTTGGTCAGATTGCAACACCTATGAGTGTGTATCCAAAATATAAGGCCAGCAGAACGAGCTTTGGCATTAATGCATTGAAAACGCTGGTAGTAGAGGTCGAGGCAGATGACGGTACAGTTGGATTTGGTATTACTACAGGAGGTTATCCTGCAGCCTGGCTGGTAATGAATCATTTAGATCGTTTTATCATAGGACAGCCAGTAGAAAATATTGAACAAATTTGGGATCAGATGTATAAGGGCTCCATGTATTATGGAAGAAAAGGTATTGTAATGAATGCAATTTCAGCTATAGACCTGGCTCTTTGGGATTTATTAGGAAGACTAAGACAAGAACCGGTTTATGCTATGCTTGGAGGAAAAGTTCGGGATGAACTGGTATTTTATGCAACTGGACCAAGACCAGATTTGGCAAAAGATATGGGATTTATCGGTGGAAAGCTGCCATTAGTTTATGGTCCGGCAGATGGAGAAGAAGGACTTAAGAAAAATTTGGAAACAGCTCGTCAGATGCGAGAAAAAGTCGGAGACAATTTTATGCTGATGTGGGATTGCTGGATGGCATTGGATTTGCCCTATGCAAAAAAACTGATGGCAAAATCAGCTGAATTAGGATTTGCCTGGATAGAGGAGTGCTTTAATCCAGACGATTATTGGGCATATAGAGATTTGAAAAAAGCAGCAGGTAATACCATTATGGTAACAGGAGGGGAGCATGAAGCAACTCGTTACGGATTTCGGATGCTTCTTGAAATGTGCGATCTAGACTTGATACAGCCAGATGTAGGATGGTGCGGTGGAATGACAGAGCTGATTAAAATTGGAAATCTGGCAGATAGTTATGGAAAAATGGTAGTACCTCATGGAAGTGGTATTTATAGTCATCATTATGTAACAACGAAATTGAATAGTCCATTTACTGAATGTTTGATGATGAGTCCAAAGGCAGAACAGGTAATTTCTCAATATTATCCTCTTATAAAAGACGAACCAATGCCGGTAAATGGCCGATTGAAAGTAGGGGATGCTCCTGGATTTGGCGTAGAATTAAATAAAGAAGGAACAAATCTAGTTGAAGTTAAAAAAGGAACCCGACTGTAGCATTTTAAATATGGGATCAAGGAGGCAGATATGGATAAGGCAGAAATAGCAAAGATGTTAGACATGGTGACAAATCGCCTAATCAATCTCCAAAGACCTGAGGGCGAGGAAGAAATGCTGAAAAGGCAGAAGGAGACCAATCAAATTATTGGAGCATTTCCAAGGGATTTTGGAATGACTCCCTGGGATTGGCCACAGGGAGTAGGCTTATACGGTATGTGGAAGCGGTTTGATAATGAGAAAGATCCATCCGTATTAAATTATTTGGATAATTGGTTTTCCGAACATTTAAAAGAGGGAACTCCCAGAAAGAACATTAATACGACATGCCCCTGCTTAACATTAGCGGAGTTAGCAGACAAAAATCCAGAGTATGAAAAATTGTGCAGCAGCTGGGCAAAATGGATTATGGAAGAACTTCCGCGAACAGAAGAGGGAGGATTTCAGCATACAACAACAAAAGATGCTTCCAAGGGAACACTTAATATGAATGAAAACCAGATGTGGATAGACACATTGTTTATGACAGTGCTATTTTTGGCAAAGTGGGGAGTCTATACTGGAAACCAGATGTATTTGGAAGAAGCAGTCCATCAATATTTAATGATGATAAAATATCTGTATGAGAAAAAATGCGGTTTGTTTTATCATGCTTGGAATTTTTCTGACAGGAGTAACTTTGGAAATGTATTCTGGTGCAGGGGAAATAGCTGGTACACAGCGTCGGTACTGGATTTTATAGAAATAATGGGGGATAATCTGCTGGAGGCAGTAAAAGAAATTTTATTAGATACATTTAAGGCTCAGGCAGAAGCATTAAGAAAGCTGCAGTCAGAGCAGGGACTGTGGCATACAGTTTTAGATGATCCATCCAGTTATGAAGAAACCTCAGGTTCATCAGCAATTACCTATGGTCTTTTAAAAGGAATTCGAATGGGAATCTTGGAGGAAAAATATAAAGATACTGTTCAAAGAGCCTTAAAGGGAATTCTTCATAATATAAGAAAAGATGGAACGGTTATGAAGGTATCAGCGGGTACTCCTGTAGGAAAAGACAAAGAACATTATAAAAATATTTTAATAGCTCCAATGGCTTACGGACAGTCTCTTACCATGATGGCTCTTACTGAGGCACTTTTAGCTGATTGGCAGTAAGAATGGACAAATAAAGGGAATCTGGAAAGAAAAGGAGCAGAAGAACTATAAAAAGGAGAGGAAACGAAAATGATGAGAAAAATGGGGAAACGAACATTGGCATTGGTTTTAAGCGCAGCGATGGCAGCTTCACTTACTGCATGTGGAGGCGGAGAAAAGCCAGCAGATACTTCAGCAGCTTCTGCCGAAACGACAGGAAACTCTGAGAAGGACAGTGCAGAAAGCAAACAGTCCACAGAAAGCACAGAAGATGGACCAGTTACACTGACAGTCAGCTGGTGGGGAGGAGACAGTCGCCATGAGGCTACATTAGAGGCATTGAAACTTTTTGAAGAGAAATATCCGAATATTAAAGTAGAACCGCAATATGGCGCTTGGGGCGGCTGGTTAGAGCAGCTTTCTGTACAGATGGCAGGGGATACAGAGCCAGATGTTATGCAGATTAACTGGAACTGGATTTATGAATTTTCAGCAGATGGAGCTGGTTTTACTGATTTAAATCAATATAAGGATATTATTGATTTAAGCCAGTATCCAGAAAATCTGTTGGAGGAAATGAGTATTGATGGCAAACTTCAGGGAATTCCGATTTCCACTACGGGAAAAGTATTTTATTGGAATAAGACGACCTTTGATAAAGCAGGACTTGAGATTCCAGATTCTTTTGCAGATATGATCGAAGCGGGACATGTGTTCCAGGAAAAACTGGGAGAAGATTATTATCCGATGGCACTTACTCCTTATGAGCAGATGCTGATTATGGTTTATTATCTGCAGCAGAAGTATGATAAGCCATGGATTGCAGATCATCAGGTAAACTTTAACCAGGAAGAGGTCGCAGATGGAATCGCATTTATCCGTATGCTGGAAGATAACCATGTATTCCCGAGTCAGCAAAAATTAACCAGTGATGGTGCAGATACGATGGATAAAAACGTAAACTGGATGAACGGAAAGTATGCTGGATTCTATGAGTGGGATTCTTCTCAGGCAAAATTCGCGAATGCTTTAGATGAAGGACAGGAAATGGTTATGGGCGGTTATCCTTATGATTATGGCGATACGAAAGCTGGAACTGCTAAAATTTCTATGGCATATGCAATGAGCGATACGTGTGAACACCCAGAAGAAGCAGCACTTTTAATTCAGTTTTTACTTCAGGATCCAGAAGCAGTAAAGGTTTTAGGAACTGAAAGAGGAATTGTGTCTAACGAAGCTGCTAAAACAATTCTGGAAGAAGAAGGAATGTTGAATGATTTAACATTTACTAGTAACCAGGCAGCTATGGAAAATGCTGGATTTGCATTGGATCCTTATTTTGAAGATGTAAAATTAAAAGACAAAACAGGATTGTATTTTGAAGTCTTTGAAGAAATGAGCTACGAAAATACAGATCCAATGGAATTAGCAGAAATTTTAAT
>OKTF01000599.1_pt1 | contig 25059 bp, 18 predicted proteins | sample 1606461 | NCBI WGS metagenome assembly OKTF01 (sample SAMEA3879599, study PRJEB24766) | human gut metagenome | biome: human-associated habitat; feature: feces | place: USA | collected 1985/1987 | reverse complement strand
TGGAGCCTTGGATTTGATTTTAAAATTATGTTTTTGACCATCTTTAAAGGCTTTATTAATAAAAATGCTTATTAGTTTCGTGCAGTGAGGTTGATTTATGAGCTATTATGATGACGAGTTAGAAAGAGGACGAAACGGCAGAGATGGCAAACCAGAGATGCCCCGCCGTTCTTCTGCCGGTCAAAGAGCCGGCGGAACCAGTGAACGGGCGCAGTCCCAGAATCCAATTAGAAGACAGACCAGTCCGGACGGGCTGAACCAGAATCCAAGACCAGTGCGCCGTCAAACGGCCGGACAGCCATCAGGCAGAATGCCGTCCCAGACGCCGGAAGGAGTAAGGCGTCAGGCAGTGGGAGGCCAGGCACCGGAAGGAGTACGGCGTTCGCAGCCAGGAGGTCAGGCACCGGAAGGAGTAAGACGTCAGGCAGTGGGAGGTCAGGCGCCGGAAGGAGTAAGGCGTTCGCAGCCAGGAGGTCAGGCGCCGGAAGGAGTAAGGCGTTCGCAGCCAGGAGGTCAGATGCCGGAAGGAACGCGCCGTCCGGTACAGGGGTCTCAAAATGTCAGAGGCGTACGGGAAAATGAAAGCTCCAGACAGACTGCAAGAAGTATGGTCAGCCAGGAATCTGGAAGAGGACGTGTTCCTTCAAGCGGAAAAGCAGCTTCCAATCAAGGAAGTTCTTCCTATCAGGGAAGCAGGGTTTCCAGAGAACCAAAGTTAAACGGAAACGGAACGGAAGATTTGGGACGCAGAGACAGCAGCGGAGGAAGAATTACAGCGACCAGTCAGGCGGCAAAGAAGCAGGCGGAAAAAACGGCAAAGAACCGGAAAAAACGCCGTCTGATTACACTGGCTGTAGCAGAATGCATTGCCCTGGTTTTTATTTTTACCTATGCGTTTTTTGCCAGAAAGTGGAGTTTAATGGTCCAGCCTTCCGACTGGGATGCAAAAGATGTAACTAATCCGGTGTTCTCTGTAGAAGTGCCGGAATATATGAAAGGCCATTGGACCTTTGCGGTATTCGGCGTGGACAGCCGAGATAAAAACGTCTTAAAAGGAACCAACTCAGATGTTATCATGATTTGCGACGTAAACCAGGATACAGGCGAAATTAAACTGGTTTCCGTATTCCGCGATACCTATCTGAATCTGGATGACAAGGGAACCTATAATAAGATTAACCAGGCTTATTTTGTAGGAGGCCCGACCCAGGCAGTAAAAGCCCTGAATAAGAACCTGGATTTAAACATTACGGATTACGTAACCTTTAACTGGAATGCAGTTGCCAATGGAATTAACGCTCTGGACGGCATCGATATGAATATCAGCAAGGCAGAGTTCTATTACATTAACTCCTTTATTACGGAGACAGTAAAGGGAACGGGAATCGGTTCCCACCAGCTGACCCATGCAGGGGAAAATCATCTGGATGGAGTCCAGGCAGTTGCGTATGGACGTCTTCGTCTGATGGATACGGATTATGCCCGTACCGAGCGTCAGAGAAAGGTAATTAAAGCCGCGTTTGACAAAGCGGTAAAAGCGGATTTGGCAACATTAAACAGCCTGGTAGGCGCGGTACTGCCGCAGGTTTCCACCTGTATTGATGTAAATGATATTTTTGGAATGCTGAAAAATGTGTCCAAGTATCACATTGGAGATACGATGGGCTTCCCTGCTGCAAGAGGTGAGGCAAGTATTCCGAAAAAGGGCGCCTGTGTGATTCCTCAGACGCTGGAAAGCAATGTAATCGCTCTTCACGAGTTCCTGTTTGGCGAAGAAAACTATGTGCCAAGCAGTACGGTAAAGGAAATCAGCGCTAAGATTGCCAGTGATACCGGTATGTATAAGGCCGGAACTGCGATTAAGAATGTACCGACAGACAACGGCGTCATTCCAAGCAGCAAATCGCCGGCAAAGACGACAGAAGAGACGAAGGAGACAAGCAGCAGCGCTCCAACTTTTGAAACAGATGAAGAAGGCAATCTGGTAGACGAAGAGGGCCGTCGTATTGACGAGTACGGATTCCTGATTGATGAGGAAGGCCGGCGGATTGACGAAGACGGAAACCTTTTAGAAGAACCAGGAGAAACAGATGTAGATGGCAATCCGATTATAGATGGGGAGACAGAGGATGAAAATGGACGTCCCCTGACGCCTATTTCTCCAACGGAATCCAGTCCTTCCGGAACGATCAGGCCAGGAGAAAGCACTGGGGCTGCCAGACCATCTTCTCCTAATTCCACTGCTCCTACTGCCCCGACTGCTCCTACTGCGCCTACCAGGCCAATCAGTCCTGGAGCAGAAGAGACAACAGAAGGGGTCGGACCTGGAACGGGTCTGGAACCAGGCGGTTCCGGAGGATCGAATGGTTCCGGAATCATTGACAATTCCACAAGCGGCCCTTCATCTGGAAACAATGTTTCAGGTGGAGAGCCTGGAGGCGGACAGAGCGGCCCGTCTACGATTACGCCAGTCCCCACAGAAAACTATGACAATATAGGGCCAGGGATGTAAAAAAGCCTGTCACATAAGCCGGTGTGCAGCCGGAAAAAAACGCTGCCGCAGGATGAGATCTAGAAGGATTTCATTCTGCGGCAGTTTTTCATAAATTGATTATGAATTTATCACAATTTGGTCACAAATACTTGGTAAACTGGGTACTATCAAAAGGAAATTGAGGAAGGAGCTTATCATTATGAATGAACAAAATGAAAGAAATAATGAAAATGGTATGAATCCGGATTCCAATCACATAGAGAACGACACCAGGAAAGAAGAATCCGTTAATTTTGTACGGAAGGAGAGTCAGGAGCAGAATCCGTCTTCGTATGAAGGACCGTATCGTGCCAGTGAAAACCAGTATTACAATGGGAATGCAGGCGGCCACCCCCAGGGCAATCCATATGCGTCCGGTCAGCCGCAGTCAAACGGCCAGTCACAGCCAAACGGCCAGCCGCAGTCAAACGGCCAGCCGCAGCCAAACGGCCAGCCGCAGTTAAATGGCCAGCGTCAGGGAAATCCCTACCAGAACAGTCAGGGTCAGCCTAATCCATATCAGGGCGGACCGGTAAGACCAAATTATTATCAAAACCCATATCCGAACAATGGCCAGCCTCATAATCAGTATCAGGGTTCAGAGCCAAAGCGGCAGAAGAAAAAAGGAGGCATGGCGAAAAAGGCCGGAGTCATTACGGCGGCAGCGTTGCTGTTTGGCGTAGTTTCCGGCGGAACAATGGTAGGAATCAACGTATTGTCAAATAACCTTTTGGCCAGCAATACAGTTGAAACTCCGGCAGAAACCAAAGAAGTAGCGCCTCAGACAGCGGCGTCTTCCGAAGCGGTGGCACAGGCACAGACCGCAGAAAATGCAGCAGGCGCGGTAGTGATGGACGTTTCTGCAATTGTAGAAGATGTAATGCCGTCTATGGTATCCATCGACAATACCGTATTATATACGACCCAGAACTGGTTTTACGGCAACCAGACCTATGAAGTCCCCAGCAGCGGAAGCGGAATTATTGTAGGAGAAAATGACACAGAGCTTCTGATTGTTACCAATAACCACGTAATCGAAGATTCCAAAGAGATCAAAGCTACTTTTATTGACGGAACTTCTGTAGACGCGGCTATAAAAGGAACCGATTCGGTAGCAGACCTGGCAGTTATTGCAGTTCCGTTAGACCAGATTCCGGATGATACCAAGAGCCGCATCAAACCGGCGGTTTTAGGAGACTCAGAAGACCTGAAAATGGGCCAGGGCGTAATTGCCATTGGGAATGCGTTAGGATACGGACAGACGACTACTGTAGGCTATATCAGCGCTGTGGACAGACAGATCCAGGTAGATGAAAGCGGAGCAACGAAAAACGTGATTCAGACAGATGCCGCTATTAACCCAGGAAACAGCGGCGGCGCTTTAGTCAACATGAAGGGCGAAGTGATTGGTATCAATGAGGCAAAGACTTCTGCAACCTCCGTAGAAGGCGTTGGATATGCAATTCCGGTTTCAGAGGCCCAGGATATTATCAAGGATCTGATGAACCAGAAGACCAGAATTGCAGTAGACGCAGAAAAACAGGGCTATCTGGGAATCCAGGGAACAGACGTCAGTGAGCAGGATGCTTCTTTGTACGGAATGCCGGTAGGCGTATTCGTATACAAGGTAGTAGAAGGCGGAGCTGCCAGCCAGTCCGAACTTCAGGAAAAAGACATCATTACCAAGATTGATAACCAGTCTATCCGTACCATGGAAGAACTGAAAAATATGCTGACATACTATGAAAGCGGAACAACGGTTACTATGACGGTTATGCGTCTGGAAAACGGACAGTATACAGAAAAGCAGGTAGACATTGTTTTAGGAAGCAAACCGGAAGAAGAAACAGAACCTCAGCCAGAGGCACAGCCCCAGAGCCAGAGAGGATTCTGGAGATAAAAGAAGGAATCAGTAAAAACAGCAGCATAAGCGCGGACAAATTCCCCTTATGCTGCTGTTCTTTCTAAAAAGTTCATTAAATTTACAGCATTCTCTTGTTTCTATAGCGTAAATACCTTATAATATACTAGTCTAACTATCGTTAATCACAGAAAACACACGTAGGACAGTAGTTTTGGGAAAGGGCTGCTGGGTGCGGATGAAGTCTGATCACACAAAAGGAGAATAAAATTGGACGATAAGGAAAAAGAAGATTTCGAACATACCTTGGATAAAACAGAGGAGAGTAGAGAAAATACCTCGTCAAAAGAAGACCGTTACGAAAAGATCTGCTATATGTGCCGCCGTCCGGAAAGCAAGGCGGGCCCAATGATTACCATGCCTGGGAATATGTGCATATGCAGCGACTGTATGCAGAAGGCATTTGATTCCCTTCAGAATAATGGAATTGATTTTTCTAAAATTCAGAATATGCCGTATATGAATCTGAATTTCAATGATTTCATGCCGGTTCCTCCGGAAAGTATGGAAATTCCTCAAAAACAAAAGATAAAGAAAAAAACAGGGAAGACGCAGACTCTGACGATGAAGGACATTCCTGCGCCCCACCAGATTAAGGCTCAGCTGGATCAATATGTAATCGGACAGGAACAGGCGAAAAAGGTCATGTCTGTAGCGGTTTATAATCATTACAAACGCGCCCTGGTGGACTGGAGAAAAGAAGCAAAAGAGGACGGGGTAGTAATTGAAAAATCGAATATTCTGATGATTGGTCCTACCGGAAGCGGAAAGACTTATCTGGTAAAAACCCTGGCAAAGCTTCTGGATGTGCCGTTAGCGATTGCAGACGCGACGTCCCTGACAGAAGCGGGATATATTGGAGACGATATCGAGAGCGTGGTTTCCAAGCTGTTAGCAGCAGCAGACAATGAGGTGGAAAAAGCAGAGAGAGGCATTATTTTTATCGACGAGATCGACAAGATTGCCAAGAAAAAAGAGACTCATACCAGAGACGTCAGCGGAGAGTCCGTACAGCAGGAGCTGCTAAAGCTGTTAGAGGGAAGCATTGTGGAAGTGCCGGTAGGCGCAAACCAGAAAAATGCTATGACTCCTACAGCAACCGTCAATACGGATAATATTCTGTTTATCTGCGGCGGAGCATTTCCGGATCTGGAAACTATTATTAAAGAGCGCCTGACCAACAAATCCTCCATTGGATTTAACAGCGCGTTAAAAGATGAATTTGAAAATGACGATGATCTTTTAAAGTATGTAACCAATGACGATCTGCGGGCGTTCGGCATGATTCCCGAGTTTTTAGGCCGTCTGCCGGTTACGGTTACATTAAAGAGCTTAAGTGAGGATATGCTGGTACGGATTTTGAAAGAGCCGAGAAACGCTATCTTAAAACAGTATGAGAAACTTCTCGCAATGGATGAGGTAAAGCTGGTCTTTGAAGACGACGCCCTGAGCTGGATTGCCCAGGAAGCCATTAAGAGGAAAACTGGCGCCCGTGCGTTAAGAGCGATTCTGGAAGAGTTCATGCTGGATATTATGTATGAAATTCCAAAAGATCCAAATATTGGTTCTGTTGTCATTACAAGGCCTTACTTAGAAAAACATGGAGGGCCTCTGGTACAGATGAGAGGATAAGAAGGTATGGGGCGTGCCGTTTCCGGCACGCCCTGTTTTGCGTTTTTACTCCCGCAGCTGCAGAAAGGTATTGTAAAGATTCAGGCTTCCATAGCCCCATTCCTCATTAGGGTAAGAAAAGGACCTGCTTCTCGTAGCGCCGCGGACCAGGTAGGAGCGGATAGCGGCTTCGCTCATGGAAGGATCGTTGCCTTCTACAATTCCCCAGGAAAGCAGATTGGCTACGGCTCCTGCTGTAATGGCGGCGGCGACGGAAGTACCGGTTTTACGAACCATAGGAACCTTGGTAAGGAGGGAAGCATTCGCCGCTTCCTCTGCAGCTGAGCCGCGATAGGCGGCATCCGGAATGACGCTGGGGCCGTAAACGTCTACACCAGGGGCTGCAATATCCGGTTTGACCCGTCCGTCAATGGTATATCCTCTTCCGGAATGGATGAAAATGTTTCCGGCTTCATGGTTGTATGCGCCTATAGTAATAGGCTGGGGAGTATTGCCAGGAGAAGTAATGGTGGAAAAAGGATTGGGCCGCAAAAAGACCGTATTGGGAGAAACAAAGGTTTCTGCAGGCAGCCACATATGATAATCTCCGTCCAGCAGAAGGTTGCTGTATACCCGAATCCTCCAGACGCCAGGGGAAGGATTGAGAAACCGCAGAAAGATGAGCTGCTTGCCAGAGCTTAATTCATGGGGGCGGTAACTGACGAAGATGACGGTGGGTTCTAAAAGAAAGGAAATCGTGGCGTTGCTGCTTAAGGTAAGGGGAATCCGTCCGATGGTTTCTCCGCTGGGGGAAACAAATCCGACCGTATAGGTTTCCGGAGTAGAGGCCCACAACTCGGTTACAAAGCTGGTTTCTCCTTCCCCTACCCGTATTTCCACCTCGTCCGGCTGGGAAGCGCTGGGGACGGAACCGACATAATGGTGTCCCAAACCGCTTTCATTTCCAGCGGCAATTACCGTACAGGCGCCGATGGACTGGGTAATACTGCCTAAAGACAGGCTTAAAGGAGAGGTTCCGCCGTGGCTTCCTAAGTTGGTTCCCAGACCGATGCAGACTACCAGGGGCATCCGGTAATATCGGGCTACTTCGGAAAGGTAGCGGATTCCCAGAATGATGTCGTTTTCCTGATAGGCATGGGCGTCTTTTCTGATACAGAAAAATTCCCGCAGATATTGCTTGGCAGGTTTTAACTTTACTATGGCTAAGGAAGCTTCCGGAGCTGCACCGGAAAAATCGGAAGCAGGAAGGGCGGTTCCCGCTGCGACGCCTGCTAAAAAAGTGCCGTGTCCCAGAACGTCTTTGGAAGGAACCAGGGAAAGGGGATCCGGAGAAGCCAGAGCTTCATTAATCTGTTCTTCGCCAAAGTGAACGCCATACTGGAGAAAATCAAAAGGGTCTTCTTTTTCAGAAGAGGAACTGTCCGGTTCGGCCGGTTCAGAAGAGCGGGGATTTAAGGGCTTGGGAATGGTCTGATCCCAGATTCCTAAAATTCTGGTAGAACCATCCTGTTTCCGGAAGACGGGACTTCGGTAGTCGATTCCGGTATCAAGAAAACCAATCAGCGTTCCCCGCCCTTTCTGACCTAAGGAGGGCTGATTAAACACCTGAAAAATGCCGGAAGCTTCCAGGGCAGAGGTATCTAACAGGGTAAACAGCTTTGGAATCGCGTAATAAGGATATTTCTCAAGAGAAATGGGAAGAGTATGTTCAGAGGGAAGATAGATGATGGAATAGCCTGGAAATGCATAATCGGAGCATACCGGCATGGCGTCCGGTTCCGCAGAAAGCCAGCCTTCGCTTCCGAGGCGGTAAATAAAATCCGTGTATTCTTCTGAGGTAATGTCAACCGTACAGGTAGCCATAAGTTTCTCCGGCATTTTTTGTATAGTATATGTGAATGGAAACGAAAACATTCGCTGGACGAACCGGCCCCGACATAGTAAAATAATAAAAAAAGGATGGTGACAGGATGTTCTGGATTGGATTGATTGCAGCGCTGGCGTTTTTGGATTTGTGCTTGAAAGAGCTGATAGAAGAGGAGAAGGACGAAAATTTTCCAAAGGAACTGGAGAAAAGCAAGGGAAAGATTATTCTTCACAAGAGCCATAATGCCGGATTTCCATTTGGTTTTCTGAAAGAGAAAAAAGAACTGGTTAAGATGATTCCGGTAGCAGCCGCCTCCGCAGTATTTGGGGCGCTGGCTTATCTGATGGGAAAAAAGGGACATCTGGCTGAGAAAACCGCCTTTTCCCTGACGGTAGGAGGCGCGCTGAGCAATATTTTCGACCGGTACCAGAGAGGATATGTGGTGGATTACTTCAGCTTTAACGTAAAAGGGCTGAAAAAAGTAATTTTCAATCTGGGAGATCTATTTGTATTTGCAGGCGTACTGCTGGCTCTGCTGACAGAAGCATACAGCTGGGTAAGGGAAGGATTCCAGAAAGCAGGGTCTGGAAAAATATAAGGTCAAGGCAGTTTTCTTCCCATATTGACAGAATGCCGGAAATATTGTAAAATCACTACTAAAAAACAAAGAAGGAGTGATTTTTTTTGGACCCGTCGTCTGACGTCGTGATACAAGGTATCATAATTGTAATTCTATTGATTCTATCTGGATTTTTCTCATCTACAGAGACAGCACTGACTACAGTGAACCGGATTCGGATGCGTACCCTTGCAGAGGCAGGATCAAAGCCTGCTATGTATGTAAACAAGGTGGTGGAGGATCAGGGAAAGATGCTTTCCGCAATTCTGATCGGAAACAACATTGTGAATCTGTATGCATCTTCCATGGTAACCACATTGGTAACAAATTTGTGGGGCAGCAGGGTCGTTGGGTTTGCTACTGGTGTTCTGACTTTGTTGATTCTGCTTTTCGGCGAGATTACCCCGAAAACCATGGCAACTCTCTCAGCAGATTCCATCGCGTTAAAAAATGCAAGGATTATCTACTACATGATGGTGGTAATGACCCCTGTTATTTTTGTAATTAATAAAATGTCTTACGGCGTTCTCCGTCTGCTGAAAATGGATCCGAACAAGAAGCAGGAATCCATTACAGAGGATGAACTGAGAACCATTGTGGAAGTCAGCCATGAAGAAGGCGTGATTGAGACAGAAGAAAAGAAGATGATTACCAACGTATTTGATTTTGGGGATTCACTGGCAAAAGACATTATGGTTCCCAGAATTAATATGTCCTTTACAGATGTAGAGGCTACGTATGAAGAACTGCTTGCCATTTTCAGGGAAGACCGGTTTACCCGTATTCCAGTGTATGAGGAAACAACGGACAATGTAATCGGCATCATCAACATGAAGGATTTGCTGCTTTTGACAGAAGAGGACAAGGCGCATTTCTCAATCAGGGATTATCTGCGGCAGCCCTTATATACCTATGAATTTAAAAAGGTAGCCGAGCTGATGGTAGAGATGAGAAAGACTTCCAACAACATTGTAATCGTGCTGGACGAATACGGCGCGACAGCAGGCCTGATTACCCTGGAAGATATGCTGGAGGAAATCGTAGGAGAGATTCGGGATGAATATGACGAGGACGAGGAAGACAGTCTGACGAAAATCAATTCTAACGAATATATTGTAGAAGGTTCCATGAAACTGGATGACTTAAATGACCAGCTGGGCCTTAATCTGGAATCCGAGGATTATGATTCCATCGGCGGTCTGGTAATCGGTTTCCTGGACCATCTGCCGGAAGAAGGCGAGACGGTCGAGCATGAAGGATTCCGGTTCCTGGTAGAAAAGATGGATAAAAACCGGATTGAGAAGATTCATATTTATCGTCTGGAACAGCCGGAAGAGGAAAAAGAAGAACCGTAACCATTATAAGAAAGAGGCGTATTGCAAGCTGCAGTACGCCTTTTTGGATCCATGCTAGCTTGCCATGCCCCCGATGGTGCCGGAAGCGGCGCAGATGCCAAGAACAGTAAGAATCTGGTTCGTGTCTGCGGTAATCCCTTTGTCCAGAGCAGCGGACATGAAAAAAAGCACTAGAAAGTAAGCCAGTCCGGTTAAGAATCCCCAGAAAAAACGGCGTTGGCGCAGGGATTTTCCGGCTAAAAAGCCGCCCAGGAAACAGGTAATCGCGTAGATGAAGTGAACGGCCAGCCCTACCTGGGCAGGACGGAACCGAAACTTGTACAGCCCGAGTGATACGGCAAACAAAAGAATGCCGGTGGCCAGGTAGGAAAACAGCAGGGAACGGAGCATAGGTTTTACAAATCCATTAGTCATAAGAACCTCATTTCTGCATCAGCAGGATTTGCTTTAATATATTCCTAAGCTGTACAAGATATACTTGCAAAAGGTTATCTATCTGTGATATACTTGCAAAGAAATTATGTACATTGTTCAAATGGAACGGATCAAGGCGGCGCATCTTCTTTACCTGAAAGACAGGTCAAGAAGCATCGGATGTCCATTCGATGAGAAAACCGGCGCCTGAACTGTTACATTCAATATTTTTAAGATAGGAGGAACTTGGGATGAAGCACGTTAAGACTTTAAATGCAAACACCTTAAAGGAGTCCATGAAGAAGGGCGGATGCGGCGAGTGCCAGACTTCCTGCCAGTCCGCTTGCAAAACCTCTTGTACAGTAGGAAACCAGGCTTGCGAGAACAGCAACCGCTAGTTTACAAAGGCGGTCAGGCAGATTTGGCCTGACAGTCAGGACAAGGAAGAGGCAGACAAGAAACCCCTACGGTCTTCCAGGATTGTAGGGGGTATTTTCGTTGTCAAGCATCTGGAAAACCTGCCGACGGCAGGTTTTCTCGGTGTCTGCCCGCATCTGTCTGCCAAAAATGGCAGGAAACAGTTAGATAAGGAGAATATTCAGTGATTCATCAATATATTAATAATGGCTACTATATCGTTATGGACGTTAACAGCGGTTCTGTCCATTCCGTAGATCCGGTATTTTATGACGCAGTTCAGGTTCTGGCAGAAGAAGCAAAGATTCCTGATATGGAAAAGCCGGAAAAACTGCCTGAGGAGGCCGTTACCCTGGTAAGGGAGCGTTTATCCGGCAAATATCCGGATACAGAGGTTGCAGAAGTTCTGGAAGACATCCAGGAGCTTATCGACATGGAACAGCTGTTTACGGAGGACATTTATAAGGAGTATGTAGCGGATTTCAAGAAGCGGAAAACAGTGGTAAAAGCGCTGTGCCTGCACATTGCCCATGACTGCAATCTGGCCTGTCGCTACTGTTTTGCAGAGGAAGGCGAGTATCATGGCCGCCGTGCATTAATGAGCTATGAGGTAGGAAAGAAAGCCCTTGATTTCCTCATTGCCAATTCCGGCAACAGACAGCATCTGGAAGTAGACTTTTTCGGCGGAGAACCGCTGATGAACTGGGACGTAGTAAAGCGTCTGGTTGAATACGGCCGCTCCCAGGAAAAAGAACACAATAAAAAGTTTCGTTTTACCCTGACCACCAACGGCGTTCTGTTAAATGACGAGATTATGGAGTTCTGCAACAAAGAAATGAGCAACGTAGTCTTAAGCCTGGACGGACGTAAGGAAGTCAACGACCATATGCGCCCGTTCCGCAACGGAAAAGGAAGCTATGATTTAATTGTTCCTAAGTTCCAGAAATTTGCCGAGCTTCGGGGAGACAAGGACTATTTTGTCCGCGGAACCTTTACCAATAAGAATCTGGACTTTGGCGAAGACGTACTTCACTATGCAGATCTGGGATTTAAGAAAATGTCCATGGAGCCGGTAGTGGCAGAGCCGACAGAGGATTACGCGATTCGGGAAGAAGATCTTCCTCAGATTTTAGCGGAATACGACAGACTGGCAGCAGAGTATGTAAAACGTCACAAAGAAGGAAGAGGATTTACCTTCTTCCATTTCATGGTAGATTTAAAGCAGGGCCCCTGTGTTGCAAAACGCCTTTCCGGATGCGGTTCCGGAACCGAGTACCTGGCTGTTACCCCTTGGGGAGATCTTTATCCATGTCACCAATTTGTCGGAAAGGAAGAATTCCTTCTTGGCAATGTAGATACAGGTGTAACCAATACGGCAATCCGCGATGAGTTTAAACTCTGCAATGTCTATGCAAAAGAAAAATGCAAAGATTGCTTTGCAAGATTCTACTGCAGCGGCGGCTGCGCGGCAAATTCCTATAATTTCCACGGATCCATCACAGACGCTTACGACATTGGCTGTGAGATGCAGAAAAAACGAATCGAATGTGCAGTAATGATTAAAGCGGCGCTTGAGGATTGACAAGGAAAAGGAGACAATCAACCATGAAAAACAGCAAAACAAAGGGTCTGCTGAGTTTAATTCTGGCCATAGCAGCAGTTGTGGTATTTGGCTTTCTGGGCTATCAGACCATGGATGAGATTAAACTGGGATTAGACTTGGCCGGCGGTGTCAGCATTACTTACCAGACCGTCAAAGAAGACCCGACGGATGAAGAAATGTCTGATACCATTTACAAGCTTCAGCAGCGTGTACAAAACTACAGTACAGAAGCAGAAGTGTATCAGGAAGGCAGCAACCGGATTAACATTGATATTCCAGGCGTGTCAGACGCCAACACCATTCTGGAAGAACTGGGAAAACCTGGTTCCCTGGTGTTTAGTGACGAAACCGGCAAAACAGTGCTGGACGGCACCAAGGTTACTTCCGCTAAAGCGGGAATGTACCAGGACGACACAACGGGAATGGACAAATACGTGGTTTCCTTAACCTTCAATGAGGAAGGGAAACAGGCGTTTGCAGAAGCGACCAAAGCGAACATCGGGAAACCGATTTTTATTATCTACGACAACCAGGTAGTATCCAGCCCCATTGTACAGAATGAAATTACCCAGGGTTCCTGTGAGATTACCGGTATCGAGACGTTTGAGATGGCTGAGAACCTGGCTTCTACCATCCGTATCGGTTCTCTGTCCCTGGAATTAGAGGAACTGCGCTCCAACGTAGTAGGTGCAAAATTAGGTTCTACTGCGATTTCTACCAGCTTAAAAGCAGGCGCAATCGGATTTGCCCTGGTAGCGGTATTTATGATAGCCGTATATCTGATTCCAGGTCTTGCATCTGTGATTGCACTGTGCCTGTATGTAGGACTGATTCTGATTCTGCTGTCTGCATTTGAGATTACCCTGACCCTGCCTGGCGTGGCTGGTATTATCCTGTCTATTGGTATGGCAGTAGATGCAAACGTAATTATCTTTACCCGTATTAAAGAAGAGATCGCAGTTGGAAAGACAGTAAAATCTGCTATTAAGACTGGTTTCCAGAAAGCGTTGTCTGCAATTGTAGACGGCAACATTACGACGTTAATTGCAGCGTTCGTCCTGTTCTGGAAGGGATCCGGTACGGTAAAGGGCTTTGCTTCTACCCTGGCGCTTGGTATTGTGCTGTCCATGTTTACCGCCTTATTCGTGACCAGATTTGTTCTTCGCGCCCTGTATAACTTGGGCTTTGAAAATGCAAAGCTGTACGGAAGCAAAAAGGATGGAAAGGTTATCGACTTCCTGGGCAAGAGAAACATCTGCTTTATTATTTCTTTAGCAGTGATTGCAGCCGGATTTGTGGGTATGGGCATCAACAAAGCCAATACCGGCGATATGTTTAACTACAGCTTAGACTTTAAGGGCGGTACTTCCACCAACGTAACCTTTAACGAGGATATGACCCTGGAGCAGATTTCCGCAGAAGTAGTTCCGGTAGTAGAAAGCATTACCAAAGATGCCGGAATCCAGACCCAGAAGGTTGCCGGTACTAATGAAGTAATTATTAAGACCCGCGCCCTGGATGTGGATGAGCGTCAGGCGTTAAATGACGCATTAGTGGAACACTTTGGAGTGGAGCAGGAGAAGATTACGGCAGAAAGTATTTCCGGCGCAGTCAGCGATGAAATGAAGAAAGACGCATTCTTAGCAACTGCCATTGCAACGGTATGTATGCTGCTTTACATCTGGTTCCGGTTTAAGGATATCCGCTTTGCAGCCAGTGCAGTTCTGGCTCTGGTACATGACGTCCTGGTAGTAGTAACCTGCTATGCCATTGCAAAATGGTCCGTCGGTTCTACCTTCATTGCGTGTATGCTGACCATTGTGGGTTACTCGATTAATGCAACCATTGTTATCTTTGACCGTATCCGTGAAAATCTGGCAGTCCAGGGTAAGAAGGATTTAAAGGAACTGGTAAATGCAAGTATTACCCAGACCTTTACACGAAGCATTAACACTTCCCTGACCACGTTTATCATGGTATTCGTATTGTACCTGATGGGAGTATCCTCCATTCGTGAGTTTGCACTTCCTCTGATGGTAGGTATTGTCTGCGGAACGTATTCTTCCGTATGCATTACCGGTGCTCTGTGGTATGTCATGACCACTGGAAAGCAGAAAAAAGAACAAGCAAAACGTTCCGGTAAGAAAGAGAAATAATAGATGAAATATCAATTAATTACAACCGAGGGACGGGCGAAACGCGCCAGCGTGGAAACCGTCCACGGCACGATTCAGACTCCGGTGTTTATGAATGTGGGCACAGTAGGAGCCATTAAAGGAGCCGTTTCAACCAATGATTTAAAAGACATCGGCACCCAGGTAGAACTGTCCAATACGTATCACCTCCATGTAAGAACGGGAGATAAGCTGATTAAAGAATTTGGCGGCCTTCACAAGTTTATGAACTGGGACAGACCGATTCTGACCGATTCCGGCGGATTCCAGGTGTTTTCCTTAACGGGTCTTAGAAAGATTAAGGAAGAGGGCGTTTATTTTAACTCTCATATTGACGGCCATAAGATTTTTATGGGGCCGGAAGAAAGTATGCAGATTCAGTCCAACTTAGGTTCTACCATTGCCATGGCGTTTGACGAGTGTCCGCCCAGCATGGCAGACCGGAAATACATCGAAAACAGTGTGGCAAGAACTACCAGATGGCTGGCCCGCTGCAAAGCGGAGATGGAAAGACTGAACAGTCTGCCGGATACCATCAACAAAGAACAGCTGCTTTTTGGAATCAACCAGGGCGGCGTGCTGGATGATGTGAGAATTGCCCATGCAAAAGAAATTGCAGCCATGGATTTAGACGGTTATGCAGTAGGCGGCCTGGCAGTAGGCGAAAGCCACGAGGAAATGTATCACATTCTGGATGTGACCGTTCCCCATCTGCCCCAGGACAAACCAACCTACCTGATGGGAGTTGGAACACCGGCCAATATCCTGGAAGCAGTGGACAGAGGCGTAGACTTCTTTGACTGCGTTTATCCGTCCCGTAATGGACGCCATGGCCATGTGTATACCAACCACGGAAAGCTGAACCTGTTTAATTCCCAGTATGAGCTGGATTCCCGTCCTATCGAGGAAGGCTGCGGCTGTCCGGCCTGCAGGGGAGGATACAGCAGAGCTTATATCCGTCATCTGTTAAAAGCAAAAGAGATGCTGGGAATGCGTTTCTGTGTATTGCATAATCTTTATTTTTATAATACAATGATGAGTGAGATTCGCGACGCCATCGAAGAACACCGCTACGCAGAATATAAGGCAGAAAAGCTTGCCGGCGTAACTGGTCAGAAATAATATGGGAGCATAAGGCGAGGCGAAAGCTCCCCGTATCATAAGGAGGAAATAAAAAATGGTTGCAACAGGCACAATGGGAATTGGCTTCTGGGTAATTTATCTGGCAGCAATTTTCGGATTAATGTACTTCATTGCCATCAGACCCCAGAAGAAAGAAAAGAAAAAAATGCAGGAATTAATGGCCAGCATCGCAGTAGGCGATACGGTTCTGACTTCCAGCGGCTTCTATGGCGTGATTATTGACATGACCGACGATACCGTTATCGTAGAGTTTGGCAGCAACAAGAACTGCCGTATCCCGATGCAGAAGCAGGCAATTATCCAGATCGAAAAGCCGGAAGCTTAAATTACGGGAAATTTTTAAACAGGCTGTATATGGCTGCTGCAAAATGACACGAGATTTTGCGGCAGCCATTTTTGTTGAGGTAAACTATGGAGAAAACAGGAGAATTTTCAAATATTAAACGGAAATTATTGGCAGAGCAGGCAGAGGAACAGATTTACCGGTATATTATCGACACTCCGTTTGAAATTGGCTCAAAACTTCCCAATGAGTTTGAACTGGCGGAGCGGTTCGGAGTAGGAAGAAGTACGATTCGGGAAGCGGTAAAACTTTTGGCTTCCAAAGGCGTGCTGGAAGTCCGGAGAGGTTCGGGCACTTATGTGATGAATCAGACGCCTGCTAATTTGGATCCATTGGGGCTGCAGGGACTGGGCGACCGGATGAGCCTGGCTTTGGATCTGGCAGATGTCCGCATTTTGCTGGAGCCTGGGATTGCAGAAATGGCGGCTCGCAATGCGTCGGAAGAAGATATAGAAGAGCTGAGGCGGCTGTGCGGACAGATAGAAAAGAAACTGGAAAATGGGGAAGACTACGTCCAGGATGATATTGATTTTCATACCTGTGTGGCAAAGTCTTCCAAAAACAGGGTGGTTGGACAGTTGATTCCGATTATTGACACAGCGGTCATGGTGTTTGTAAATGTGACCCATAAGAGGCTGAAAGAAGAAACGATTTCTACCCACAGGGCTGTGACGGACGCAATTGCAGAACGGGATCCAATTGGAGCCAAGAGCGCCATGATGATGCATATGGCCTATAACCGGAATCTGATTAAACAGTTAATCAAAGAATCAGATTCTCCAATATAATCTTTTGCTATCCAAACAAAGGGGCGGCTTCCTTCGGGAAGCTGTCCCTTATTAAATCACAAAAGTAGTCTGATGTATTGAAAAAATATCTGAAATATGTTAGGATAAAAGCACAAAACATCATATGACTATGGAGAGAAAAATAGAAACAGCAAATTTCAGGAGGAAAATGTTATGGAATGGAATAGTCAGAGAGTAAGAAAGCTGGCTCCGGAAAATGATCCGCTGAAAATCGGCATGGGCTGGACTGCAGAAGATTTAGACAAACCGCAGATTTTAGTGGAAAGCACGTTTGGAGACAGCCATCCAGGAAGCGCACACTTAAATATTTTTGTCGAAGAAGCTATGAGAGGAATCAGGGATGCAGGCGGAAGAGGCGCCAGATATTACACGACAGATATCTGCGACGGAATTGCTCAGGGGCATGATGGAATTAACTATTCCTTAGCCCATAGAGACATGATTGCCAACATGATTGAAATCCATGGAAACTCAACCGGCTTTGATGGCGGCGTGTTTATTGCAAGCTGCGACAAATCCGTACCGGCCTGCCTGATGGGGCTGGCGAGACTGGATCTGCCTTCTATTGTGATTACCGGAGGCGTTATGGATGCGGGGCCGGATTTGCTGACTTTAGAGCAGATTGGAATGTATTCTGCCATGCGCCAGAGAGGCGAGATTACAGAAGAAAAATTTACGTATTATAAGCAGAATGCCTGTCCGTCCTGCGGCGCCTGCTCGTTTATGGGAACGGCTTCTACCATGCAGGTAATGGCAGAAGCACTTGGTCTGATGCTTCCTGGTTCTGCGTTAATGCCTGCAACCTGTAAAGATTTAAAAGTCATGGCTTATCAGGCAGGAAAACAGATTATGGAACTGGCAAAAATGGGCTTAAAGGCCAGCGATATTGTGACCATGAAGTCCTTTGAAAATGCGATTATGGTACACGCTGCCATTTCCGGTTCCACCAATTCCCTGCTTCACATTCCGGCAATGGCCCATGAACTGGGCCTGGAGCTGGATTCCGATACCTTTGACCGGATGCACAGAGGCGCTCACTATCTGTTAGACATCCGTCCGGCAGGCAAGTGGCCGGCACAATTCTTCTACTATGCAGGAGGCGTGCCGGCTGTTATGGAAGAAATCAAGTCCATGCTTCATCTGGATGTTATGACCGTAACCGGAAAGACTCTGGGAGAAAACCTGGAAGAATTAAAGAAGAATGGTTTCTACGATAAATGCGAAGAATACTTAAAGAAATGGGGATTAAAGAGAACGGATGTAATCCGTACATTTGACAATCCAATTGGAACGGATGGAACCGTAGCGATTTTAAAGGGAAATCTGGCTCCGGAAGGTTCGGTAGTCAAGCATTCTGCAGTTCCGAAGGAAATGTTTCAGGCAGTCCTTCGGGCAAGGCCGTTTGACTGTGAAGAAGACGCCATTGCGGCGGTATTGTCCCATGAAATCCAGCCAGGCGACGCGGTGTTTATCCGCTATGAAGGGCCTAAGGGCTCCGGTATGCCGGAAATGTTTTATACCACAGAAGCGATTGCTTCTGATCCGGAATTGGGAACGAGCATCGCCCTGATTACAGACGGAAGATTTTCCGGAGCGTCAAAAGGCCCTGCAATCGGCCACGTATCTCCGGAAGCGGCAGAAGGCGGGCCCATCGCCCTGGTGGAAGAAGGGGATCTGATTAAGATTGATATTCCGGCAAGAATCCTGGAAATCGTTGGAATTAATGGAAAAGAGCTTCCAAAGGAAGAAGTGGATAAGATTCTTGCAGAGCGGAAAAAAGCATGGCAGCCAAAGCCTGCAAAATATACCAGGGGCGTGTTAAAGATTTATTCCGAACACGCAGTCTCTCCGATGAAGGGGGGATATATGGTATAAAAAATCTCTCCTTATGGACAGGCGGCAGGTGTTTGTGTATAATAGTAAATAGGAAATTTTAGAAAAACACCTGTCTCAGACAGACTGGTTCAACTCTAAGGAGGGAAAACAATGAAATTAAATTATGAAGGATTAAAAGCCAGAAAAGAGTGGGAAAAGGCCGGCGTAGCACTTCCAAAATTTGACTGGAAACAGATGTGTGAGGAAACCGAAAAGAAACCGGTATGGCTTCATTTTGGAGCCGGCAATATTTTCCGCGGATTTATTGCAGATTTGCAGCAGGTGCTGTTAGAGCAGGGCAGTGAAACCAGCGGAATCATTGCGGCAGATACCTTTGACTATGATATTATCGATAAAATTTATACTCCATATGACAGCATGACCATGATGGTCAGTTTAAAGCCAGATGGAAATACGGACAAAAAAGTAATTGCATCGATTGCAAAAGGCCTGCGGGCAGACAGCAAAGATGCTTCCCAGTGGAACGAGCTGAAGAGAATTTTTGCCAGCCCTTCCCTGCAGATGGTAAGCTATACCATTACAGAAAAGGGATATAGTTTAAGAACCATGACGGGAGAACTTTCCGGTCTGGCATTAAAGGATATGGAAGAGGGGCCAAATGCTCCGATTCATGCAATGGGCGTTACCGCAGCCCTGTTATATGAGCGTTACAAAGCAGGCGCAGCTCCCATTGCCATGGTCAGCATGGACAACTGCTCCCACAACGGCGCCAAGTTAAAAGCAGGCGTTACGGAGATTGCCGATGCCTGGGCAGAAAAAGGTCTGGTAGAGAAAGAATTTATCGAGTATTTAAAGGATGAAGAAAAGGTTTCCTTCCCATGGAGCATGATTGATAAGATTACTCCAAGACCTGCAAAAGAGATTGAAGTGCAGTTGGAAGAGCTTGGAATTGAAGAGATGGCTCCAGTCGTTACCAGCAAAAATACCTATATTGCGCCTTTCGTAAATGCAGAGATTCCGCAGTATCTGGTTATCGAGGACCGGTTCCCCAATGGACGTCCGGCTCTGGAAAAAGCAGGCGTTTATATGACGGACAGAGAAACCGTTAATATGACCGAGAGAATGAAAGTTACCACCTGCTTAAATCCTTTGCATACTGCTCTGGCAGTTTATGGCTGCCTGCTGGGATATAAGAGCATTGCAGATGAGATGAAAGATAAAGATCTGGTTGCTCTGATTGAACACATCGGATATGACGAAGGAATGCCGGTTGTAACCGATCCTGGCATCATTAAGCCAATGGACTTTATCAAAGAAGTCGTAGAAGAGAGGCTTCCAAATCCATTCATTCCGGATATGCCTCAGAGAATTGCAACAGATACCAGTCAGAAAGTTTCCATCCGTTTTGGCGAAACCATTAAATCCTATATGGCGCGTCCGGATATGGATGCATCCAGCCTGACCTATATTCCGCTGGCACTGGCAGGATGGCTGCGCTATCTGTTAAAGGTAGATGACGCAGGAAATGAAATGCCGGTAAGTCCGGATCCGATGTTAGAACAATTGAGTCAGGCTTTAGAAGGCATCCAGGTCGGAAATCCAGACAGCTTACAGGGACAGTTAAAGCCAGTACTGGAAAATGCCGGAGTATTCGGCGTCAACCTGTATGAGGCCGGACTTGGCGGAAAGGTAGAAGAGATGGTCCGCAAGATGCTTGCAGGCCCTGGGGCAGTCAGAAAAACCCTGGAAGAATATTTAAAGTAAACAGGTAAAATAGGAATAGAAAAGGAGCAGCTTCCTTGCAGGTGAATATGAAATCTGCAGGGAAGCTGCTCTTTTATGGAAAAATGTGTTTTTTGAGGGCTGATTTTGTCAGAAAAATGTGTTTTTATGAGGGTGTTTTTTATGGAAAAATGTGTTAAACTCTATTTGAGAAGGAAGGTGACGATTTGAAAAGAAATGCGATTCAAGATCTGATTTGGTGGAAAGGAAGCGAAGAACGTAAGCCGCTGGTTTTAAAAGGAGCCAGGCAGGTGGGGAAAACCTGGCTTATGAAAGAGTTTGGCAGGAATTATTATGAGAGCTATGTTTATTTTAACTTTGACGAAGAAGACGAGCTGAAATCCATTTTTGAATCCAATAAAAATCCTCAGCGGATTATTGAACTTTTGTCTATGATTGGCGGAGAAAAAATCCTTCCAGGAGAGACACTGATTATTTTCGATGAGATCCAGGAATGTCCGGAAGCGTTAAATATGCTGAAATATTTTAAAGAAAAAGCCAATGAATACCATGTGATTGCAGCCGGAAGCCTGTTAGGGACTCTTCTGGCAGCTCCGAAATCTTATCCGGTAGGAATGGTTAATTTATTGGAAATCGGTCCTATGACATTTGACGAGTTCCTCCATGCGTCCGATCCGGCATTAGCGCTATTTTATGACACCATTGAAAAAGGAAGCCAGATTGAAGAAATTTTTCATAACCGTCTGCTGGAAGCCTATGACAATTATCTGATTATTGGCGGGATGCCGGAATGTGTTGCTTCCTGGATAGAGCATAAAGATCCGTCCAGGATTTCCCAGATTCAGAAAGAGCTAATCGAGGTTTATGAAAATGACTTTTCTAAACACAACGGAAAGGTCAACAGCGGACGGATTTTGATGGTTTTCAGGAGTATTGTTTCTCAGCTTGCAAAAGCAAACGAAAAATTTATGTATGGGGCTGTCAGGGAAGGAGGACGCGCCAGGGATTTTGAAGAGGCAATAGAATGGCTGGTGTCTGCCAGAATGCTGAACCGGATTTATAACACTTCCAAAATGGAACATCCTCTGGCGGCGTTTGACAGGCTGGATCAGTTTAAATTATTCTTGTTTGATACAGGTCTGCTAAAGCATATGGCGGGGATTGACAACAAGGCGATCCTCTTAAAGAGCAACTATCAATTTAAGGGACCTTTAACGGAAAACTATGTTTTGCAGCAGCTTCGCGGACAATTTGAAGTGGAACCCCGATATTTTTCTGACAAAACCAGTGAAATAGATTTTGTCATCCAGTATGGCATGGATATAATTCCTGTCGAGGCAAAAGGCGGGGAAGATAAGTCTGCACCATCATTTAAGAAGTATGCTGCGGAACATCAGCCGGTATATGCCGTCCGTTTTTCCAGAAGAGGATATCGGAAAGATGGTTCTATTACCAATCTTCCTCTGTATCTGGCAGGAAAAATGAGAGAATTGCTGTAAGAACACCAAGATTATTTTATAGAAGAAGGAGACTCCAATGATAAAGAACATCGTATTTGATATGGGAAAAGTGCTGGTGGCTTATGAGGCAGACGCGGTCGTCAGACATTTTATAGAAGATGAAAAAGAACGGAAGGACGTCTGCACCAGTGTGTTTGTATCTCCGGAATGGCTGATGCTAGACATGGGAGTGATTTCAGAAGAGGATGCGTTAAAAAGGATGCAGGCCCGTCTGGACACAGATCACGCCAGAGAAATGGCCCGTATGTGCCTGGAGCACTGGCATGAATACAATATGTGGCCCATAAAAGAGATGGGAGAACTGGTACGTTTACTGAAAAAACGGGGATTTGGCATCTATCTCTGTTCCAATGCGTCGCTCCGGCTTTTGGACTGCTATAAACAAGTGATTCCGGCGATTGACTGCTTTGACGGGATTTTGTTTTCGGCCGAAGAAAAGTGCATCAAACCTCAGAAAGAGATTTACCATAGACTGTTTGAAAAATTTTCGTTAAATCCAAAGGAGTGTTTCTTCATCGATGATCTGGATTTAAACATCCAGGGGGCAAAGGAATGCGGAATGGATGGATATTGTTTTGCAGACGGGGATGTGGAAAAACTAAAGAAGGTTTTGGAAGCAATGCCAAAACCAGTATAAAAACTGCCAGAACATGAGGCTGGAAAGCAAAGATTTAATAGAAGAGCCGCAGGGCACAGATGCTTGTCATCCGTACTCTGCGGCTGATTTCATTTAGAATTCGGGCTCAATCAGTCCGTATGTATTGCCTTTTCTTTTATAAACAACATTGACTTCATCGGTATCTGCATTGAGGAATACGTAGAAGTTGTGGCCAAGGAGTTCCATCTGGAAGCAGGCTTCCTCTGGATCCATTGGTTTCATGCCGAACCGTTTGGTCTTTACGATTTTAATCTCATCTTCGTAAGGAGCAGGCTCTTCTTCTAAGAACTGGGCAGAAAATGCTGCTGCTGCCTGCTTGCGATCGATTAATTTGTTCTTATATTTTTTGAGCTGCCGCTCGATAACCTCCTCTACTAAATCAATGGAAACGTACATATCGCTGCTGGATTCTTCTGCACGGATAATCGTTCCCTTTACTGGAATTGTAACCTCGATGTTCTGGCGCTCTTTCTGCACGCTTAATGTAACAGTAACCTCGGTGTCGGGATTGAAGTAGCGGTCCAGCTTGCCGATTTTGTCTTCTACGGCACGTTTTAAAGCGGGAGTAACCTCAATATTTCTTCCTGTAATTGTAAAACGCATTAACATCAGCTCCTTTTTCTTGGGATGTAATTAGTATACCACGCTTAGAGGGAAAACTCAACAAAAAAACATGAATTGTCTCGACAATTTATCTAAAAAAATTATAAATTTTCTTTTTAAATAAGGAAGAAAAGTATTGCAAAACTACTTGTTTTGGTCTGAAAAAGTCAAGAGGATTTATGGAAAATCTTGTGGAAACGTGTAAGTTTGTGATAAATAGATAAAAAAACAGCAGACTTATGTTCTTTTACAAGAACAGACAAAAAGAGGAAAAATATTGTGGATAATGTGGATAACTCGGTGTATAACTCCTTTTTCTCGTAAAAACGGCCTTTTATTCAGGAAAAAGATGTCTATAAAATGTGCATAACCAGATGTGGAAAATGTGGATAAATAGAAAAGCGAACATACATTTTGTACACAATGTCCAGTTGACCATAATGACGTTAATTTTATGTGACAAGATGTAAATTTTTTATGAACTCGTTGAATAAAACTCCGGTTGGTGTTACAATAAATAAGATTATACCTAGAAAGTCCGTCAGCCGGCTTTCTTTTAATGTCTGAGTATGAAATATAGGAGAGTACCTATGAATTTATTTGAAAAAGTATTTGGCACCCACAGCGATCGGGAGCTGAAACTGATTTATCCCATTGTGGAAAAGATTGAAAAGTTAAAACCAGAGATGGCGGCCCTGTCGGATGAAGAGTTACGGGATAAGACCCGTATCTTTAAAGAGCGTCTGGCAAAGGGAGAGACTCTGGATGATATTCTGCCGGAGGCATTTGCTGCCGTCAGGGAAGCTGCAAAGAGAACATTAAATATGGAACACTTCCCCGTCCAGTTAATCGGCGGTATCGTTCTGCATCAGGGCCGTATCGCAGAGATGCGTACAGGTGAAGGAAAGACTTTGGTTTCTACCTGTCCGGCGTACTTAAATGCACTGGCTGGAAAAGGTGTCCAGATTGTTACGGTTAACGATTATCTGGCAAAGCGTGACGCGGAGTGGATGGGCCAGGTTCACAGATTTTTAGGTCTGACAGTCGGAGTGGTATTAAATTCCATGACTTCAGAAGAGAGAAAAGCCGCTTATGCCTGCGACATTACCTATGTTACCAACAACGAACTGGGTTTTGACTATCTGAGAGATAACATGGCCATCTACAAAGAGCAGATGGTTTTAAGAGATTTAGATTACTGTATCATTGACGAGGTAGACTCTGTTTTAATCGACGAAGCGAGAACTCCGTTAATTATTTCCGGACAGAGCGGCAAATCCACCAAGCTGTATGAGGTCTGCGATGTGCTGGCGCGTCAGCTGGTAAGAGGCGAAGCTTCCGGCGAGTTTACAAAGATGAATGCCATCATGGGCGAAGATATTGAAGAGACCGGAGACTTTATCGTCAATGAAAAGGACAAGGTAGTCAACTTAACAGAAGAAGGTGTAAAGAAAGTAGAGAACTTCTTCCATATTGAAAACCTGGCAGATCCACAGAACCTGGAGATTCAGCACAACATTATTCTGGCTCTGCGGGCCAACAACCTGATGCACAGAGATAAAGACTACGTTGTAAAAGACGATGAAGTTCTGATCGTAGACGAGTTTACCGGCCGTATTATGCCTGGCCGCCGTTATTCCGATGGCCTTCATCAGGCAATCGAGGCAAAGGAACATGTAAAGGTTAACAGAGAGTCTAAGACACTTGCTACGATCACATTCCAGAACTTCTTTAATAAGTATAAGAAGAAAGCCGGTATGACTGGTACAGCTATGACAGAGGACAAGGAGTTCATGGATATTTATGGAATGGACGTAGTTGAGATTCCTACAAATAAGCCAATGATTCGTGTGGATCATGAAGATGCCA
>OKTF01000584.1_pt1 | contig 25544 bp, 17 predicted proteins | sample 1606461 | NCBI WGS metagenome assembly OKTF01 (sample SAMEA3879599, study PRJEB24766) | human gut metagenome | biome: human-associated habitat; feature: feces | place: USA | collected 1985/1987 | reverse complement strand
TTCTTCATTGTATGATGTTTTTTAGTTTTCTGCTGCAAAGTTCCATACTTCGCGAGACTTTTCCACTACCCTGCAGGGTAGTTCTGAACTCCGTCAGCACAGAACGCCTCACTGAGGTCGTGGGTTTCGCTGCCGATTTGAGGTTGATTTCGGAAGACTAATCAGAATCTTTCTTCCGCTTAAACGATTGAAACCAAGAATTAAAAATTGATTCATGTAGTTTTATATTGTTTTTGTAAAACTCTTCGCTCCAGCCGTTTTTAAGTCCGCAATCTTTCATATATTCACTCAAAGGCTCAATCCCTATTTCCTTTCTGAGTGAATCGACCTTCTCAATATCTTGTAGAGGGACCAGATAATCAACTCCATTCCTGGTTATTCTCTGCGTCCCATAAATTTGTTTTTGTCCTTGATTCATAAGGCACCTGTCCGTCAGAAAAGCATATTGCCAACCTTTAGCCGTACCCTTTTGGACAGCTTCTTTCAGTATAGGTAGATACTTATTCTGGATTAAAGAATCTTGGGAATGTTGAATACAAAGGAACAGAGCCTCGTTTGCCTCATAGCCAATCTCATCGGGAGAAAGCCAACCGTATTGGTCAATGATTTCAGTAACTCTGACAGCATTTCTCCGGTCTATGCCGTCCATTATCCTTCTTATTTTATCCACATTCCGTTTCTTCTTCGAAGCATCAATCAATAACAGCCTTATACTTTGATCTTCGATTCTCATCTCTTCTAATTCCTTACCGATAGAATATAATTCTGCATCATACTCTTTTTCATAAGCATCAAGAATTCTGATGTAGGTCTTATTAAACGACATAGTATCTTGCTTATCCAGATAATAATGGCAGCTATCCACGATACTTAAAAAATTTTGTGCTGCTGATGTATTACAGAACAAAAAAAACAAACAGATATAAAACAAATTCTTTAACATAATGGTGTATCATTAGTGTCCGCTAAAAAATCATAGGAGTTTTTTGAAATATTAATTCACTCTGATAACGCTCAAGCATAGCAGAAAACTCTTTATATGAATGTAGTGCTTCTTTATACTTGCCTTGCTCATCCAAAATATTAAATTTCACCGAAGCATATTTTAATGAATTCATGGTGAACGCAGCAGGACTTATTCCCGCAAGAATATTCATTGCTTTATCATACTCTCCAATTTTTGAATATCCTTGGGCAATATTCATGGCATCATCATTCGTTAGTTCTATATCCTTATATTCAGTTAAGAGCTCTTTTATCTCTTTGGGCGAACCAAAATTTATTGTATAAGACAGGTAGGAGGAGAACAGATAAGCCTCACCGTTTGGATGCTTCTTTACTAAAGACTGGCAAATGGATAGGAGACTATCAGCTGCTGATTTGTCATTCAGTATGATGTAACCATCAAGTGCATTCGTATAACTCTTGATTTCAAAGGTATAACTTTGCTGCCTCCAGATTATTCCGAATAAATTCATTTGTTTTATACTGTTTAAAATACAACGTACCCTGTGCAACAAAAGTATGAGCAAGTACCAATGAATCCGTTACTTTTTGTCTCAATTCTATAGCATTCAAGAAAGATTGCATGGCAGAATCATCGTCACCCTGATTCTGATATATTCTGCCTTGATAATAATATGTCCGAAGTTTTTCGTCAGGAGAACCTTTTTTGAGATAATGATCAATAGCCGGTTGAAGGACATCGAAAGTCGTTGTATCAATATAGTTCTTGTCCAATGCCATGGATTTAAGTAATGCATACCTTGCCGCTATCTCTTTACTTTTCCTGTTTGTAACCGGAATGTTTTTCAATAGGGTAAGGGCAGAATCAGGCTTGGTATTCATAAGATTCTCGGCCATATCCATCTGCTCCAATATTGGAGTATTTCTGTCACAAGCGGCAAATACCACAATAGTCATCAGCAAAAGGATGATATTTTGAAATTTATGTATGCACATTATTCGTTCGATATTAAATATCTGTTATTTTTAATCCATAATTAAGATAGTAGTAATAAGTTACGAATTAATTATCAGCTACTTTATTTTCTGTGTGTTGCGTAACCTTCAAACTCTTGTATGCAAAAGTACGAATTGTTTCGTCTTTGTTTACCTGATTCTTTTCTTTTTTTAATTTAGCTCCGTTACAGTGGGTGTAATGACTTCCCTCTGCAAAGGAATAATTAATAATTGGGTTACAAGCAGACATTTGAACGTCAATGAGCGACAAATCAAGGACTTACATCGAAAATCGTTACAGAAGATTTTCCCGATTTTCCTGTAACGATTTTGTAACGGAACTTTGTCTGAAGTGGGCATTTGAATGTCTTTCGGTTGTCCACCGGATAAATAGAAAAAAGTCCCGTAAAACGTTGATTTTACGGGACTTGTCTTAAATTGTCTACCTGATGTCTTAGGTTTCAGCGGAGAGACAGGGATTCGAACCCCGGGTACCTCGCAGTACAACGGTTTTCAAGACCGCCGCAATCGACCACTCTGCCACCTCTCCAAGACTCCTTTTCAGAAGTACTTTCTGTTGAAAGCGCTGCAAAGGTACGACTTTATTTTAAATAAGCAAATAGTTTACCAGTTTTTTTGCTATAAAATTTTCAAATCGTATTTTTGCATACGAATAATAAACGAAAGAAATAAATCATGATATACCCTCAGAATTTCGAACAGAAAATAGGTTTCGATTCCATCCGTCATTTACTAAAAGAGAAATGTCTCAGCACATTAGGTCAAGAAAGAGTAGATGAAATGAACTTCTCAGAATCCTTTAAGGATATTAATGAATGGCTGGAACAGGTGATGGAATTCATACGCATCATACAAGAGGAAGACAGTTTTCCCGACCAATATTTTTTTGATGTACGCCCATCACTAAAACGTATCCGCGTAGAAGGTATGTATTTGGATGAGCAAGAACTGTTTGATTTACGCCGTTCTTTAGAAACGATTCGTGATATCATCCATTTTCTGACACTGACCCCGAATGACGAAGAACAAGAAAACTCCCCCTACCCTGCCCTACAAAAACTGGCAGGAGATATTATCGTGTTTCCTCAACTCATTACGCGTATAAACAACATCTTAGACAAATTCGGAAAAATCAAAGACAACGCTTCTTCCGAATTATTACGCATCCGCAGAGAGCTGGCCTCGACAGCCGGAAGCATATCACGCAGTTTGAATGCAATTCTACGCAACGCTCAAGCAGAAGGTTATGTTGATAAAGATGTAACTCCTACCATGCGTGACGGAAGACTCGTCATCCCTGTCGCACCGGGATTAAAACGGAAAATCAAGGGAATTGTACACGATGAATCATCCACCGGCAAAACAGTTTTCATAGAACCGGCCGAAGTAGTGGAAGCAAACAATAGAATACGGGAATTGGAAGGAGAAGAACGCCGGGAAATCATCCGTATCCTGACAGATTTCTCTATCATAATCCGCCCACAGGTCCCCGCCATCCTCCAGTCATACGAGTTTTTGGCAGAAATTGATTTCATCCGTGCCAAAGCCCATTTTTCCATTCAGACGAACGCCACCAAACCATCATTGGAAGACAAACAGATTTTGGACTGGACCATGGCCATACACCCACTATTGCAACTCTCGCTGGCCAAGCATAATAAAAAGGTTGTTCCTCTAGATATAGAACTAACTAAAAATCAACGCATTCTAATTATATCCGGACCGAATGCCGGAGGTAAATCCGTTTGTCTGAAGACTGTGGGATTACTACAATATATGTTACAATGTGGTATGCCGATTCCGATACATGAACGTAGCCATGCCGGATTATTCGGCAGTATCTTTATAGACATAGGTGACGAACAAAGTATCGAAGACGATCTGAGTACCTACTCCTCACACCTTACCAACATGAAAACAATGATGAAAAGCTGTAACGAACGCAGCCTTATCCTCATTGATGAATTCGGCGGAGGTACAGAACCACAAATTGGAGGAGCCATAGCTGAAGCTGTGTTGAAACGTTTCAATGAAAAGGGCACATTCGGCGTTATCACCACTCATTATCAAAATTTGAAACATTTTGCCGAAGATCACGAAGGAGTGGTTAATGGTGCCATGTTATATGACAGGCATTTAATGCAAGCTTTATTCCAATTACAAATAGGAAATCCGGGAAGTTCATTTGCAGTAGAAATAGCTAGGAAAATAGGTTTACCGGAAGAAGTTATAGCCGACGCATCCGAAATTGTAGGGAGTGAATATATCAATGCTGATAAATATCTACAAGATATCGTACGTGACAAACGTTATTGGGAAACCAAGCGTCAGAACATCCGCAAACGAGAAAAACAGATGGAAGAAACCATCGCCAAATACGAAGAAGAACTACAGGAACTGGAGAAAAGTCGTAAAGAGATTTTGCGAAAGGCCAAAGAAGATGCGGAAAAATTGATACAGGAATCAAATGCCCGAATTGAAAATACCATCCGTATCATCAAGGAAGCACAAGCCGACAAAGAGCGTACACAATCGGCACGTCAGGAACTGACTGATTTTAAAAATCAGATAGAAGATATCGAGAAAAAGAACAAGGAAGATGAAATCATCCGGAAAATGGAAAAACTCCGTGAAAAACAAGAGCGGAAAAAAAACAAAAAGGATAAAGCCAAGACGGAATCTTCCCAACTGTCAATACCCAAAGAACAGCCTATCACTGTAGGTAGCACTGTAAAGATCAAAGGTCAATCCAGTGTCGGAGAAGTACTAGGAATTAATGGCAAAAATGCAATAGTTATGTTCGGAATGATAAAAACCAATGTAAAACTGGATAAGCTGGAACGTAGCACACCAATACAGCCCACCCAGAAAACAATGGTAAAAAGTACCTTCGTCAGCAGTGAAACACAAGATCGGGTATATGAAAAGAAACTAAATTTCAAACAAGATATTGATGTACGCGGTATGCGTGGCGATGAAGCGATACAGGCAGTAACTTATTTTATCGATGATGCCATACTATTGGGAATAGACCGTGTACGTATCCTTCACGGAACAGGTACAGGCATACTGCGCACCCTGATTCGCAGCTATTTGGGAAGTGTTCCAGGAGTAGCACACTATCAAGACGAACACGTACAATTTGGTGGGGCAGGTATTACTGTAGTAGACTTAAAATAATATTTTAATAGAATAAGAGGCTGTTTTTAATTAATTTTCTCTATATTCGCACTAAAATTAGAGAAAATTAAAAGCAAAGGTGGCAGCGGGAACTTCTCATACAACTATAAGTATTAAGCTTAATGAGCAAGGGTTTCATGATATTTTCAATAAATATTATGTAACTCTATGCTTATTTGCCAATCAATATACAGAAAACCAAGAAACTTCAGCAGATATTGTACAAGATTCATTTGCCAAACTATGGCAAATAAGAGAAGATTTTTTTTATCTGCATCAGGTAAAAGCATTTTTATATACAGCTGTACGCAATAAAGCACTCAACGAACTGGAGCATTCAAAAGTAGTATATGAATACGCTCAAAATGTCATCGAAAAGAAAAAGGATTCCTTTTTTCACGATGCAATCGTTGAAGAGGAAACTTATCGTATCGTTTCTGAAGCCATAAATAAATTACCTGACCAAATGAAAGCCATTATGCAACTATCTCTGGAAGGGAAAAAAAACGCAGAAATAGCAGACAGACTAAACATATCTACAGAAACAGTCCATACATTAAAGAAAATAGCCTACAAGAAACTCAGAGAGAATTTGAAAGACTACTATTACTTCCTCTTGTTCTTTATATAAAAAGACATTAATTTGTTTTTTTTCAAAAAAAGTCGTTTTATTATTCACCCAAATTTCAAACAGACCTGTTTTATTATAAAAGAGATAAAAAACAGGTCAAAATATGATAAAACAAGATTTCTATATAGCCAACCTCATAGCAAGGTATCTGTCGGAAGAAATAACCCCGGAAGAAACAATAAAACTAACTGCTTGGAGAGAAGAATCTACAGCGCACGAGATTTTATTCAAGAAAATTTGTGATGAAGAAAACCAAAAGCAACATTTCCGGAAAAATACGGCATTCAATCCTTCATCCGGATGGAAAGAAGTGGAAAAGCGAATCAAAAGAAATAATAACAGAAGCAGATATATCAAAATAGTAAGTTATGCCGCAATCATTCTGTTACCTGTCCTTTTTGTAAGTATTTCCATGAAATTCACCTCGCCCGTTTCTCTTTCGGACAAACAGTTCATCGCACAATCCATTCTACCTGGGGAATCCCAAGCTATTCTGACATTGGAGGACGGCCAGACAATCCATATAAATAAAGAAACAGAGAGTCTGCTTGAGAAAATAGACGGAGCCCGAGTCCACATGGACTCTACAATGCTGAATTACCAAATAACATCAAAAACAGCCCCAAAAAACAAGCCTGTATATAATAAAGTGGAAACTCCACGAGGTGGAGAATATGCTCTATTGTTAAGTGATGGAACAAAAGTGCATCTGAACGCAATGACCAGTCTCCGCTTTCCTGTGACATTTGATAACGGTCCACGCAAAGTGGAACTGGAAGGCGAGGCCTATTTTGAAGTCTGCAAAACAGGGCAACCATTTATAGTATGCACTCAAGGCATGCAAGTAGAAGTGTTGGGAACCACATTCAACATCTCTGCTTATCCACAGGAAGAGTATCAGACAACTTTGGTAAACGGTTCTGTCAAAGTAAATACAGAAACTGGAGAAAGCTGTATTTTAAAGCCTTCCCAGCAAGCTACCATCAGCCTCGGAAACAGCAGCATACAGATACGCATGGTAGATGCCGGATTTTATACCTCATGGATAAAAGGAAAAATTCATTTCAAAGACCAGCGATTGGAAGATATCATGAAAATACTATCACGCTGGTATGACATGGAAGTAATTTTTGCCAATGAGAAAATAAAAGGCCTACGCTTCGGATGCAATGTAGATCGGTATTCGGAAATCACTCCATTTGTACGTTTGTTGGAAGAGACTCAAAAAGTACACGTAAAAGTCAATAACAAAACAATCACATTCTATAACTAATAAAAATGATGTATTATGGACAAAAAACACAACTACACCAATCACGGTAAAAGTAGTAAACGTTTGTGGATTACGTTCCTATTTTTCTGTATCATTACCACAGGTTTTATGCAGGCTGCCAACAAAGTGTTTGCACAAGCCACTGTCACAGCCTCATTCAAGAATGCCACGTTGAGTGAAATTCTTTGGGAAATCCAAAGACAAACCGACTTTACTTTTGTATACAGCACCAATGATGTAAAACAAATAAAAGTCCAAAACCTAAATGTAAATAACGAAAAAATAGCCAATGTGCTTGATAAATGTCTTATGAATAGCGGTTTGACCTATTCAGTTCACAACGGCGTTATTGCTATCAAGCAAATTGAAGAAAAAGAGTCTGCTGTTCCTCAACAGAAAACAACATTAACCGGTACAGTACTGGATGAGACGGGAGAACCTATTATTGGAGCGAATATCTTAGTCAAAGGTACTACGAATGGAACTACTACAGATTTGGACGGGCACTTCTCATTAGATGTAGACCGTATACCTGCCACTTTGATTATCTCCTATATAGGTTATGGCAAGCAGGAAATTAAAGCCACTGCCGGAAAGATACTGAAAGTAGTCATGGCTCCTGATAATAATGTTATGGAAGAAGTGGTTGTTACCGGTTATGGTACTTTCAAGAAGTCGGCATACGCAGGGTCTGCTTCTACTGTGAAGGCTGATAAAATGAAAGATATTCCGGCTGTTTCATTCAAAGATTTACTACAAGGTAATGCACCCGGGGTACAATTCAGTTCATCATCAGGTCAACCAGGAGCTTCTTCCTCTTTGAATATTCGCGGTATGGGATCTTTTAATGCCAGTAATTCTCCATTATACGTAATTGACGGAATTCCTATGCGTTCAGGTTCTATCAATACGATGAGTTCAGATGCAGGTCTTGACATTATGTCAACTATCAATAGCTCTGATATTGAAAACATAACAATCATTAAAGATGCCGCTGCCGCCTCTCTCTACGGTTCACGTGCTGCCAATGGTGTAGTACTTATTACTACTAAAAAAGGTAAAAGTGGAAAGCCACAAATTTCATTCAAAGCAGATTGGGGTAGTTCTGATTTCGCAATGGATTATCGTCCTGTTATGGGGGGAGAAGAACGCCGCGAATATATTTATAACGGTCTAGTAGCCGGTGCGTTAAGAGACGGAAATAGTCACGACGAAGCCATAGCATATGCTAATGAAAATATTGACGATTATGCTCCTGTTCCTTGGTGTGGATATGTCGATTGGGATGATATCATGTTCAAAAAAGGAAATCACCAGACTTATGAAGCCTCCATTTCTGGTGGAACAGACAAATTCAAATATTATTCATCTATCTCTTACCTAAAACAAGAAGGTATTGCTATCAACTCCGGTTTAGAACGTATCAGCGGACGTTTAAATGTAGATTATCAAGCAACTGATAAATTAAAATTAGGGGCAAATATGTTATTTGCTACCGTTAATCAAGATGTATATGGTGAAGGTACCTCCTACACTTCTCCTTTCTATTCATCACGTAACGCTGTTGTCCCCTCAGACACACCATACAATGAAGATGGAAGCTGGAACCGCGATTTTATCCGCAACGGTGATCGTAATCCACTATTATCTGCAACTTACGACTATCAACGTGAATATGTTAATCGTGCTTTCAACACTATTTATGGCGAATATGAATTTATTAAAAACTTAAAATTCAAATCAACATTCAGCTATGACTACACCAACACTAAAGGCAAGGATTGGAGTGATCCCCGCACTTCCAATGGTGAGGATGTAAATGGCGGCATGAGCAAAAAATTCTACGAATACAAGAAAATGGTATGGGCAAACCAACTGAGTTATAAGTTTAATATAGCCAACGATCACCATTTTGACGCATTGGTAGGTTATGAAATTGATGACCAATATCGTGACTATCTGTCAGGGTATGCAACTAATTTCGCTACAGCAGACAAAGATGAAATAAGCAATGGTATGAAAACCGAATCCGTTGGTGGCAGCTCTACCAGAACCCGCATGGTATCTTATCTGACACGTGTAAACTATGACTATAAAAATAAATATTATCTAGGTGGTAGTTTCCGTACTGACGGTAGTTCCCGTTTGCATAAAGACAGCCGTTGGGGTAGTTTCTGGTCAGTATCTGCCGCATGGCGTATGATTGAAGAGGAATTCATGAATCCGGCCAAAGGTTGGCTGACCGATTTGAAAATACGCGCATCTTATGGTGTCAATGGCACACTTCCATCTGACTATTTCGGATATATGGGTTTGAGTAGTTTAACCAATGGTTATTTGGAACAACCGGGTATTATCCAATCACAAATCAAAAATACAGATTTAAAATGGGAAACCAATTACAACCTTAACTTAGGTCTGGATTTCAGTTTGTTCAATCGTATAAACGCAACTTTGGAATACTACACTCGTACTACTAAAAATTTGTTGATGGATCGTCCTATCTCTATGACAACAGGTTTCGGCAGCTATCTTATGAATATTGGTGAAGTAAAAAATAAGGGAGTGGAATTGGAAATCAGTTCGACCAATATAAAGACTAAAGATTTCTCTTGGAATACCACTTTCAACATCTCGCACAACAAAAATGAAATTGTGACATTGGATGGCATGCAAACAGAAATTATCAGTGGTACCCAAATACGGAAAGTAGGAAAATCATACCGTACATTTTATATGATAGAGTTCGCAGGGATCAATCCCGAAACAGGCGCTCCCCAATTCTATACCAATGATTTGGACGAAAACGGCAACTATATAAAAGAGATTACAGAAAAATATAGTGAAGCCAATGCTATTGTATTAGATAAGCATGCAGAGCCTAATGTTATCGGAGGTTTATCAAATACATTACGCTATAAATGGTTCGACTTAAACTTCATGTTCTCTTACCAATTTGGCGGTTATTCTTATGACAATTGGGCACAAAAAACAGAGCATGGTGGTAACGACCTAGAAGCAAATATACCAACCTATTATCGCGATAGTTGGAAACAACCTGGTGATATCACAAAATATGAACTATTTATTGAAAGTCCTGATGTAGCGATGAACAAATCCACTACTACTCGCAGGTTACACAGTTCTGACTTCATCCGCCTGAAAACATTAACTTTTGGAATAACTCTGCCCCAAGTATGGACACAAAAAATAGGAGTTAACAATGTACGTGTATATGCTTCCGCAAACAACCTTTGGACATGGGCTGCTTATGATTATTATGATCCTGAAGCTGTCAGTGGTGGTAGTGCCATCTGGGGGACTCCTCCTTTGAAGACTGTAACCTTTGGTCTAAGCGTTAATTTCTAACCCATTAAAAACTTGAATTATGAAAGTATTTAAATATTTATTTATCAGTTCCATTATGTTTGCCGTCACTTCGTGCGGAAATGACTGGCTAGATCTAGCCCCCTCCACACAAGTGGATACAGAAACCAGTATCAATGTTTTGTCAGATATTGAATTCACATTGAACGGAATCTACAGCACAATGCAAAGTTCAGATGCATACTCCGGCCGTCTGGTATATTATGGAGATGTAACTGGAGATGACATGCAGGCTGTAAGTTCAACGAAACGAACCGGTAATTATTACCGTTTCAATTTTACTAAAGACAATGGTCCCAGCAGTCATTGGTCATATCTGTACTCTATTATCCAGAACTGTAATCTGATTCTAATGAATGTTGATAAACTATCTATAGATGAAGATGAAACCGAATATAAAAATGATTTGAAAGGCCAGGCATTAGCCATCCGTGGTATGGCACTATTCGACCTGACACGTATTTTTGGTTATCCCTACCTAAAAGATAACGGAGCTTCATTAGGCGTGCCCATTGTGAAAGAGTTATCAACTATAGACAGTAAACCCGCACGAAATACAGTAGCCGAATGTTATACGGAAATTATTTCCGACCTCAAAAACAGTACAGAGCTGCTGAGCGGTGATTTTAATAAAGGAAAAGTAAACAGATGGGCTGCTATGACATTGTTGAGCCGAGTATATTTATATAAAGGAGAATACAATGAAGCATTGACCATGGCTGAAAATGCAATAAAGGGTGCAGAAAAAGAAGGCTACGCTCTTTGGACAAACGAAGAATATCCAACCGCATGGGGCAATGACGCATCAGCATCCAATCCTGGTGAAATATTATTCGAAATTGTCAATCTGACTACAGACAGTCCGGGCAAAGAAAGCATGGGATATCTGAACTCATACAACGGTTATGACGATATGTGTATTACTTGCTCTTTTTATCAATTATTAAAGAAAGATCCCAAAGACGTCCGGTTGAAAATCTTGAGTTTTGACAAAAAGTACTACGCATACGTCAATAAATACCAACCTCAGCAAGGAGAAAACATAACCGATGCCAATATTCCGCTTATACGCCTTTCAGAAGCCTATCTGAATGCTGCTGAAGCGGCCGTACAGACAGGAGATAATGCCAAAGCAGTGAAATATTTGAATTCCATAGTACAACGAGCTAATCCGGAAAATTCAGTGGAAGGAAAAACATTAACATTAGAAAATGTATTAGACGAACGTCGTAAAGAATTGGTAGCAGAAGGACATCGTATGTACGATGTTATCAGAAATGGAATGACTGTCAAACGAATCGATGTGAAAGACAGTGATATAAACAAAACCAAACATAATACTGCTTACATGGAATATGACTGGAATTTCCATAAAATTCTACTTCCTATTCCCCAAAAAGAAATGGACGCAAATCCTAATATGAAACAGAATCCAGGATATGTCGATTAAATAATTCAAATACCAAATCGATGACAAGCAAGACTAATTTTATCAACTACTTTCTTCTTGCATTTACCCTCGCATTCATCAGTTCCGGCCTTAGTGCCGGAACTCTTGATTTCAAAGACAAGAAGAAAGACAAAGAGAAAAAAGAAGAATTAACAGCCGACGGTCCATACGTATTGTATCAGCCTGACGGCCAAATCAGAGTAATCAATGTAGATAAGAAAGGGAATATCATTGATACCACTTATACCACATTACCTCAAAACTTTACCCTGCATGTGACAGACCACAAAGGCAGGTTTCCATTTGATGTAAAACTACACCCGGTAAAACGTCCCGGATGGAATTATCCCCAGGCAGACAAAGTTTTTGTCATGTCCGACCCTCATGGAAGGCTGGACTGTGTAATCAGCCTGTTACAAGGCAATCATATCATTGATAAAGACTACAAATGGAGCTTCGGGAAAAACCATCTGATGATTATCGGTGATATTTTTGACAGAGGAAAAGATGTACCGCAAATCTTCTGGCTATTTTACAAACTGGAAGAGGAAGCAGCCAAAGCCGGAGGACACGTATCGTTCATGCTGGGAAATCATGAACCGATGGTACTGGCCAATGACCTCCGATACACCAAAGAAAAATATAAAATATTAGCAGAAAAACTAAAGATGAAGTACCCCCGGCTATTCGGTCCCGATACCGAACTGGGCAGATGGTTGGGAACCCGTAACACCATGCAAATGATAGGTAACGACCTATATGTACATGCCGGACTGGGCAAAGACTTCTATGACAAGAACTTGAGCATTCCCACTGTCAATGAAGAAATGAGTAAAGGGCTATTTATGACGAAAAAAGAACGCAAAGCGCTTTCTCCACTCACAGCCTTCCTGTATGGAAACAGCGGTCCCATCTGGTATCGCGGACTGGTACGCACCGATGGCAAATACAATCCGCTGGCAAAAGACTCCCTAGAAATGATTATGGACCGTTATAAGGCAAAACATATTATTGTGGGACATACCATTTTCAAAGATATTTCCACTTTCTATAACGGCAAGGTTATCGGAGTAAATGTGGACAATAAAGAAAACCGGGAAAAAAAGCGCGGACGTGCCATGCTGATTAAAAATAATCAGTATTTTGTCGTCGGTGACAAAGGTATACAAAGACAATTAGAATAAAGACAATACACCAAATCCTACCGGTGGTTTTCCAAACTCTCCTGACAACTTTCCTATTTGTCAAGAGAGTTTTTCTTTTCCTTTTTTGCTACTTTCCCCCTTTTATTTTATACCTTTGTTCCTCATAATAACTAACCTTATAAAACGAAATGAAATCTATCCGAGAACTATACCGCATCGGCACCGGTCCGTCCAGCAGTCATACTATGGGACCGCGCAAGGCTGCTGAAATCTTCTTAGGAAAACATCCCGAAGCCAAAGCTTTTCAAGTTACTCTTTATGGAAGCCTCGCCGCTACCGGTAAAGGACACATGACCGATGTAGCCATTTTAGATACATTGCAACCGCATGCGCCTACAGAAATTATCTGGAAAGCCCATGTCTTCTATCCGTTTCATCCCAATGGAATGACTTTCAAATCTTTGAATGAAAAAGGAAAGGTGACAGATGAATGGACTGTTTTCAGTGTAGGCGGAGGTGCTCTAGCCGAAGAAGGGCACGACAAAGGCTCAACTCCGGAAATCTATGATATGAACCGTATGAGTGAAATCCTCTACTGGTGTGAACGTACCGGACGCAATTACTGGGAATACGTCCAGCAATGTGAAGACGAAGACATTTGGGACTATCTGGCAGAAGTATGGAAAACCATGAGAGAAGCCATTGAGCGTGGTTTGGATCAAGAAGGCGTATTACCCGGGCCACTCAATCTGCGCAGAAAAGCCTCCACTTACTATATTAAGGCAAAAGGTTATAAGGACAATCTGCGTTCCCGCGGGTTAGTATTCTCATACGCTCTGGCAGTCAGTGAAGAAAACGCCTCAGGTGGCAAAATCGTCACAGCCCCTACTTGCGGATCATGCGGAGTGGTTCCGGCTGTACTTTATCACTTGCAAAAAAGCCGTGACTTCAGCGATATGCGGATTTTAAGAGCACTGGCTACTGCCGGATTGATAGGAAATATAGTAAAACACAACGCCTCCATTTCCGGAGCCGAAGCCGGTTGCCAGGCAGAAGTAGGAGTGGCCTGTTCAATGGCATCCGCCGCTGCCAGCCAATTATTCGGAGGTAGCCCGGCCCAGATAGAGTATGCAGCCGAAATGGGCTTGGAGCATCACTTGGGAATGACTTGCGATCCGGTATGCGGATTGGTACAAATCCCTTGTATCGAAAGAAATGCCTATGCAGCGGCCCGAGCTCTTGATGCCAATATCTATTCTGCCTTTACAGACGGTAATCACCGTGTATCCTTTGACAAAGTGGTGGAAGTAATGAAACAGACCGGTCATGACCTTCCTTCCTTATATAAGGAAACCAGCGAAGGCGGTCTGGCAAAGGATTACGAGCCGATGGATTAATAACAGGGCAAAGACCGAGAACTGTATTTATAATACATAAGAGGGTGAATCAAAATTCGTTGCAACTATCTTTTTCAACGCTGATAATAAAAAGATAGTTCAATTTATTTCTGATACACCCTCTTATGGCATCATTACTATAAGGAGAGATAGTTCCCCTATTACAGAAAAAATCTTTTTTAATCGCTCAACTTCAAGAATCCTCCAAACTGATCGAAGTCTACTTCCAATCCATTTTCCAATGTCAGTTCATATCCCTTGCGGTTACGTTCTATCTTCACCGTTTTATGCCCGTTATAATTAGCTTTCATATACTTGGAAATAGCCTGAGGGATAAAAGTAGAAGGAACCGACTTGTTCTTGCAATCTATCTCAAGCCACTCTCCCTTTGAATTGAACTCCAATTCAATGCCATCGGCCAATTTCACATCATAGGAAGTGGTCTGAAACAAGTCCTTTTCAATCTTGATATACGCAACTTTAGTCTGAGAGAAATGTTTGCCGATCATTTCACGTGCGGCAACAGGAAGCTTATTCACATCGCGGGTCACAACATCGCCTGCCATGGCGAACTGAAGAGAGCATACCAGCATAGCCATTAAAAATAAAATCTTTCTCATAATCTAATTTATTCTTTAGTTAGTTAATGCCATACCAACAACTAACCGCCTAAAAAGATTATGACGCGAAAAATTATTCCTGTATTTTAGATTTAATTAAGGCTGTCTCCCAACATGGGAGGAAGCTCCTCCATATCCTCATTTTTAGATATGCTCATTTTTCCTTCAGGAGTAATAGTGATGGAGAAAGGAATATACAAATCTGTCTGAGGATAACTCACACTGGCAGCCAATATGATATTTTTTCCCTCACGGGTCTTCTCTTCATCAAATACCACGCCCTCCAATATAAAATGACGGAGATGATCAGCACTTACGAATCCAGAGAAACTTTGCTTGGTAAAAGTTTTGGCAAAGACCCGGCTCCCATTTTCACGGGAAATTCTAACGATAATACGATTGTCGGCAAAAATTCCCAAGTCACTTTTGACTGAAGGCAGAGAATCACTGGGAGCACGCTCTATAAACAAATTATATTTTTTTCCGCCACTGACAATATGCTGGTCAATACGTGAAACCTGCATACGCTGCAAACCTGTCACATGATCCACACTGTCTATTTGGAACATCAATTGTTCTGCATCAACGGAAGCCTCTTTCTTACCTCCGCAAGCGGTCATTACAACCAGCAAAACGACAAATAAAAAATATATCTGTTTCATCTAAATCTCGATTTCTAGGTGACAAAGTAACAAAAAGTAACGGACACTCACAAGAAAACCTCCATAAAAAGCGAAAACCGGGCAATATCACATTGGCCGGCCTTCAGAGAAAACTAAAAACTAAACTAAATTATTTATTAAGTTAGACTAAACCCAAAAGAAAAGGTTTAATCTCACTTAGAAAAAAATATTCTTTCTTTGAAAGGCATTCCTGCTACAACGCCTTCCAAAAATCCATAAAATTCTTATAAAGCCCATAGCAGACCAACTGATCTTCCTCCTCCAACTCATAATTTTCCTCAAAATGATTCTCCACCTGATGCTCCAATATCGAAATACCCAAACCGTTCAGCACTTTCTCCCCTTTTATCAATGCAATGATTTTTATATTGAATTCCGTTTCTAATGACAGATCACTCACCTTATAGCCTACAAAACAAGAAGGAAGTTTGAACTTCATCACATAATGTTCCTCGTCAATCTGAAAAGACTCCACATTGACGTGTAAATCCAACAACTGAACCAAGCTCCGTGCCGCTTCTTTCTCCGGTGTCAGAATACTATCTAAATTAAAAGCCTCAAGCACGGTCTTATGCACATCATCTACCGCACGGGCATAGATATGTTTCACTCCTTTCTTTTTCAGCAGTGCCACCACACGCACAGAAGCACCAAAATTCTCGCCGATAGCAACAATAACCACATCCACATCTTTCAGTGGCAGCACACTGAGCGATTGTTCGTCCGTAGCATCAATAATAAAAGAAGTCGCGATTTTGTCCTTCAACACATCCACACGATGCTCGTTTGTATCCACTCCTATCACCTCATGTCCCAATACGGAAAGCTCTTCGGCCAACACTCCGCCGTAATTTCCTAAACCAATAATAATGTATTTCATAACTAGTTGATTATGATGTTATCACTCGGATATTTATATTTTGTTATTTTTTTCTGTTTAATAAGGCTGGATATCAAAGTAAGCACCCCTACTCGTCCGATAAACATCAGAACAATGACAATCAGTTTGCTGTCACTTCCCAAAGTAGGTGTCAGATCCAGGCTTGAACCTACCGTACTGAGTGCCGAAGTACACTCAAAAACCAACGCCATCACTGAAGCCTGCGGCTCTAGAATGCTTAAACCGAAGATACCCGCGAAAACAATCAGCAGATAAAGAATCAATGTGGCATTAGAACGCCGGATGGAATCATGAGATAACTCCCTGTTGAAAATATTGACTTTATCGGCACCTATAAGAATAGCACGCAAGTTCAACATGACTACAGCAAACACATTCACCTTCACACCACCGGCCGTAGACTGCGTACCGCCGCCAATCATCATCAGCACCACCATCAGCAGCAACGTCTGCACACTGAAAGTAGTCATGCCCACACTTGAAAATCCTGCCGTACGGGGACAAGTTGCGTTAAAAAAGCCCTGCACCCATTTCTCTGTAGCCGTCATTCCCGCAAAAGCATGATTCCATTCGAAAACAACAATGGCCACAGTACCCGTCACTAGCAAGATAGCCGTCATAATCAATACGATACGGGTATTCAGGTTATATAAATGTATTTTACGGATTGTCCTCTTATTCTTTTTGACATAACGGTGATACAAGCGCTTGCTTTCATAAGAAACCGTTTCATACAGATTTACCAGAATCGGGAAACCTATACCTCCCAAAATAACCAGGAAAGAGATAGTGATATATAGCAAGTTATGATTATGAAGTACCAGTTCGTTACCTAAGTTTCCATACAAAGTAGAGAATCCGGCATTGCAAAAGGCAGAGATGGAATGGAAAGCAGAAAAAGCCAGTTCTTCCTCAATATCCATGCCCATAGTGCCATGTATACTTAAAAAAATAACCCCCATCCCAGCAGCCTCTATCACCAAGGTAAACCCTAATATATATAATAAGGTGGAAAGCAGCGAACTGAGTGACTGCGAGCTTACCATATCACGGACCACCAACTGATTGTAGAGCGAAGTATTCCCCATAAAAAACATGGCAAAGAAACTGGTCAGGGTCATGACTCCCAAACCGCCGATTTGTATCAGCATGATAATGATGAACAACCCCTCGGACGTGAATGTAGAAGAGACATCGACCGAAACCAACCCCGTGACACAAATGGCACTGGTAGCGGTAAACAGAGCATCGATAAAGGAAATGCCATGATAAGTGGCACGCGGAAGCATCAGTAACGCTGCCCCTATCAGAATAAATATGAGAAAACTGGATGCAAAGATCAAAGACGGGTTGGTGCGCCTGCCCAGCAGCCGGACTATCCCATTAGACAATTGCAGCAGCGAAAGCAAAGTGAGCAGCACCACATGATATAAACGACTGTGGAAAAAAGACCAGAAATCATGAATTCCCCCTTGCACCTCCGGTTCATGGAAAATAACTGGAATCAAAGTCAGATAAAGCATCAGACTCAGTATCCATGCCAGTCCCCGGTACTTCCGCTTGGTATCCGAGTAATTTAATAAAAGATGCAGGGAAATATCAACCAGAAAAACAATCCAGACAAAATGATACAGCGTGTTTATCATCTCCATTTCTTCAAAAGAAATAAGAAATCCATGCTCATAAACCAATGTAAGGATGAACAAGGCCGACATCATATAAGTTATCCCGTCCATCCATTTCAGCAATCGCTCTATGTACGGTTTTACTAACTTCTTACGATAGATAAATAGTTTGTGTAAAGGTTCCATGTCGATATCATCTTGCATTAACAGAAAACAAACTTAATCAAAATATTCACATCTCTGCCTATAATAACAAATAACTTCGCATTTTTACTCTGACATCCCTTTTTTTATTGTTCCCGACAAAAAAGCAGTTGAAAATTAGTAAGGAATACTTTTTTTTACCTAATTTTGACCGCAAAACTATTAAATTGAAAGATTATGAGCACAAAACAGAAACGTTTTATCTTACCAGAGGATGAAATTCCTAAATACTGGTACAACATACAGGCAGACATGAAGACCAAACCCATGCCGCCGTTGAACCCTAAAACCAAAGAAGCGCTGAAACCGGAAGACCTCTACCCCATTTTTGCCAAAGAACTTTGCAAACAGGAATTAAACCAGACAGACGCATGGATTGAAATTCCCGAAGCAGTGCGTGAAATGTACAAATACTATCGCAGCACACCATTGGTACGTGCCTACGGACTGGAAAAAGCACTAGGGACTCCCGCACATATTTATTTCAAAAATGAAAGTGTCAGCCCCATCGGCTCCCACAAACTGAACTCGGCTCTGGCCCAGGCATATTATTGCAAGGAAGAAGGCGTAACCAATGTCACTACAGAAACCGGTGCCGGACAATGGGGCGCCGCTCTATCGTATGCCGCAAAGGTATTCGGGCTGGAAGCTGCCGTTTATCAAGTAAAGATCAGCTATAATCAGAAGCCCTATCGCCGCAGCATCATGCAGACATTCGGAGCAACGGTCACCGCCTCTCCATCCATGTCTACCCGTGCCGGCAAGGATATCATTACCCGTAATCCCAATTATCAAGGTTCACTGGGAACAGCCATCTCCGAAGCTATCGAACTGGCAATGAGCACTCCCAACTGTAAATATACACTAGGGTCGGTATTAAGCCATGTCACACTGCATCAAACGGTTATCGGTCTGGAAGCCGAAAAGCAAATGGAAATGGCAGGCGAATATCCCGACATGATTATCGGTTGCTTTGGTGGCGGTTCCAATTTTGGAGGAATCTGCTTCCCCTTTATGCGCCACACTATCCTGAATGGGAAACAAACCCGATACATTGCTGCCGAACCGGCTTCGTGCCCGAAACTGACCCGTGGTAAATTCCAGTATGACTTTGGCGACGAAGCCGGATATACCCCGTTGCTGCCCATGTTTACACTGGGGCATAATTTCTCTCCGGCCAATATCCATGCGGGAGGTCTCCGTTATCACGGTGCAGGTGTCATCGTTTCACAATTATTGAAAGACAATCTGATGGAAGCGGTTGATATCCAGCAATTAGAATCCTTCCAGGCTGGTTGTTTGTTCGCACAAGCAGAAGGAATCATTCCGGCTCCCGAATCGTGCCATGCCATCGCCGCCGCTGTACGCGAGGCGAACAAGTGCAAAGAATCCGGTGAAGAGAAAGTGATCCTGTTCAACCTTTCAGGTCACGGGCTGATTGATATGGCCTCATACGACCAATACCTGGCAGGTAACTTGATGAATTATGAGTTAAAAGACGAAGATATCCAGAAGAACTTGGATGAAATAAAAGACATGTAATCAGGACATAAAATAAACGAAGGATACGGAAAGGATATATTATCCTATAAACTACGGCAAGCTAAGCGGTTGTATCCTTCAGGTTAAGGGTTCTTTTACTGACAACTTCTATCTCCCAAACTTGCGGAGTTAACTCCATAGCCTTTGGAGTTATCTCCATAAGCTTGGGAGTTAACTCCAAAGGCTATGGAGATAGAAAGGATACGTTCGTTTAAGCTTAGGGATAGGATAGAAAAGGCTTAACCATACAATGAAAGACACAAACCACTCTACCGGCGGGATATAACATTAACATAAGTTCGATATAAGAAATAACTCGTTACAGGATGGTTTTGAGTTAAATGACAAAAGGATTATTAAAATTCAATATCAGTCTTGCTCATATTCCTGTCAGTTATAAGCTAGTCTTATAATAAACTCATGTTATCATAAGAAAAAATCCGCGTTATCCCGCACAACCCGCACCTAAAAAATGATTCAAAACCACAAAATAACAGGCACTTCAAGCCTGTTTATAAAGAAAATGAACTATTTTACAGGATTATGTATGAAAAGTACAAATTAATTTCCCTTTTTATTCCTTTCTTTGCACAGTTACATCAATAATCCAAATAAGTATGAAAAACATCATGAAGCTTTTCTTGTATGCTGCATTACCTTTGGCATTAATTGCACTAGGCAGTTGTAGCTACCCTAAAAACATCACGTTCAAAGCCGACTCACAAACAGGGGCGCTAAGCGGACTTTATCTGACAAGCGACACTTCCATGAACTGGATCCTGCGTACGGATGGAACACAATACGAATGGGTGGACTCCCGCTATGGATGGGGATTGGGACATCTTCGGATAAACGGCACTGAATACTCCTGGAATATCCCGACAAAAAAACATGACACGAGCCATCACATGACCGTGAAATACCAGACAGGTGACATAGAAATAAACGTAGCCCGAAAATGGAACAGGGACGGGAACCTGGTAGAATCCTACGAATTCGCAAACACCGGAGAAAAAGACGCCGACTTACAGGACATTGCCATCAACACACCTTTCAATGACAATTATCCGGATGCCCGGACTTGCTACGAAGCCCGTTGCAATGCACATATATGGGCAGGAGGAAATGAAGCCTATGTCTATTGCACCCGGATGAGCGGAGCCCCCGGCGGATTGGGACTGATTATGGAAGAAGGTGCCATTAAAGGCTATGAAGTGAGGGAGCGCTCGCAGAAAAAAGGAAGCTCCAACTTCCGCGGTGTTTTCCAACTTAATCCACAGGACAAGACTTTAAAGCCGGGAGAATGTTATACCATACAATGGTTACTCCTATCGGCGGACAACTGGGATGAATTCCAAGCAAAAGCCATAGACAACGGTCTGATCATAGCCTCAGCAGACCGTTATGTAGTAGAAACAGGCGAAAAAATAAATGTTTCGTTCAAAAGCAACTGCCCCTCACTGAAAGGCAAGCTATTGCTGAACGGTAAAGAAGTGGCAGAAGTAAGCGGTGACAACATCAATTATACCACCATAATAAATGAACCCGGAGAGAAGATTTTCACACTGGCTTACGGGAACGGAAAGCAAACGTCGGTAGAGTGTCTTGCCGTCAGCAACTTTGACAGCCTGGTCAACCACCGGTGTCAGTTCATTGCCGGACACCAACAGTTCATCAAGCCCGGTGACCCTAGAAGCGGTGCCTTCATTGTTTATGACAACGATACCGAATCCCTTTACATCAACGGAGAAAGTGGCAGCAAACGCTCTGACTGCGACGAAGCCAGAGAAAGGGTAGCTATGGGGATTCTGCTGGCTCTACAATACCAACGTACTTCCGACAAAAAATTAATGGATGCCCTGAACAACTACGTATCTTTCATCCGCCGCATCCAGAAACCGGACTACACAACCAATTCCACCGTAGACTTCAAGAGCAAGAACCGGGGATACAACTATCCGTGGGTAGCCGATTTCTGGTTTACCATGTTCCGCACCACAGGCAATAAACAATATCTGAAAGACGGGTACGGCACACTGCGTGCACTGGTCCGTTATTTCAAGCATGGTTTTTATTGCATCAATATCCCGACCTACGGCTATACTCTATTGAAAGAAAACGGATTTACTGCCGAAGCGGACACTCTGCTGAACGATTTCAAATCAATGGCAGACGTATTTTGTGAAAACGGGCCTAATTATCCGACCTCCGAAGTCAATTACGAACAGAGCATCGTAGCTCCGTCCATTATCCATCTGCTGAATGTATATATGCTCACCGGGGATGAAAAATATCTGAAAGGGGCCGAAAGCCAGCTTCCTTTATTAGAATCATTTGGCGGAAAACAGCCCAGTTTCCACCTTTATGACATCGCTATTCGTCACTGGGATGGTTATTGGTTTGGAAAAGACCGGATTTGGGGAGATACCTTCCCACATTACTGGAGCACTTTATCGGGTATTGCCTTCCGTCTTTATGCCAAAGCGACCGGAAAACAAGAATATACAGAACGGGCCTTGAATATTTTCCGGAACAATCTATGCCTCTTCACCGAAGACGGAAGAGGAAGCTGCGCCTTTATCTATCCGGACAAAGTGAACGGACAAAAAGCTCATCTTTATGACCCGTTTGCCAATGACCAGGATTGGGCAATGGTATTTTGGTTGGAGTATGGCACGGATTTCAAGTAAATGAGGAGATGCCGAAAGTCCGATAGTGCTGTCATGTATTCAGCTGTAGGGGCAGGGATTGCCTCATAGCCGTCAAGCAAAGGAAAAACATCTACCGTAGAACACCGACCCAAAAGGGTCGGTTTCTTCATTTTATAAGTTTTAGATAACAGTCTGCAGGCTCCTCCAGAGTTCCGCTTCTCTCCCGACTTTATCGTCAAGAAGCTGCTTACAAGACCACGGTCGGTCATACTTTGGAAAGAGAACCTGCAACTGCTTTCGTACTATCAGGCAGATACACGAGCCTGCCCCTACGGTGGTGAAAATACTATTTGCCAACTCAGATTGACGAATATAAGTTTTTTTGCCTGCCCGAACTAACGGGCACGATCTTGGGAGAATATGCAAATCAGCCTATTTTCGGGCGAGCAAGCCTCGCTCTTACAAGCAAAATGATAGCTGAATTCCTTAAATATGTTTTCATCCAGCCACAAACTATGGTTCAAAGCTGCGAAGCATTTTAATCTCGTCCCGCCAAATGGTGTCATCGGGAGTTTCAAGAATAACGGGCATATTGTCAAAACGGGAATCCTGCATAAAGCGGCGGAAGAAATCAATACCAATCAGCCCCTTTCCGATACTGTCATGACGGTCTACCCGGCTACCCAATGGTTTCTTTGAGTCATTCAAGTGAATGGCACACAAATAGTTTCTCCCCACTACCTCATCAAACTCGGTAAAGACCCGGTCATATTCATTCACAATATCATAACCGGCGGTATAGGTATGGCAAGTATCCAGGCAAACTCCCACACGAGATTTATCCTCTACCTTATCTATAATATATCTCAAATGCCAGAATTCATTTCCCACATTACTTCCCTGTCCGGCCGTATTCTCAATCACAGCAGTCACACCGGTCGTCTTATCCAAAGTCATATTGACAGACTCGGCAATCCTGTCCAGACACTTCTCTATGGATATCTTGTTCAAATGACTTCCGGGATGAAAATTCAGCATTTTCAATCCTAAAAGCTCGCAACGCTGCATTTCGTCCAAAAATGCTGCACGACTCTTCTCCAGCCCTTCCTCGTCAGGATGTCCCAAATTTATCAGATAACTGTCATGAGGAAGAACATACCGGGCATCAAAACCTTCTTTCTCGCAGTTTTCTTTAAACAGAGTAACACTCTCGACAGACAAAGGTTTTGCAATCCATTGCCTCTGATTCTTTGTAAAAAGAGCGAATGCGTCCGCTCCTATCCCTAATGCATTAACGGGGGCCATTTCCACGCCCCCGCTTACGGATACATGTGCACCTATTTTTTTCATTCTCTTTCCATTATTGATAGACACAAAGATAGGAAAAATAAGTTAGAAATTATATTGCGCACTCAAGTTTATACGGTTTGCTTCACGGTTCACATCATTAAAATTCTCTCTCCAACCATGAAGATATTCCGCACCTACCTGCAAGTTATGACTTACATTCCAGAATACATTTGCAACCAGGTACTGACCTTTTTTATACTGAGTTTCATTAAAGTGAGCATAGCAATCTTCTGTAAACAGACGTGACTGGCTATACGTAGCCGATGCGAATACCCGTTTCGAGAAATTATACTGTAATCCGGCATACCATCCTTTCATGGGCAGTACCTGCATACGTCCGGACTCATCGGCCAAAGGAACGATATCTACATTCAAGTTGCTGATATCATTCAAATATTGAGCAATACCTCTACCATAAGTATATTGTCCGTAAAGCTGGAAACCACCCAGTCTTGCTGTCCCCGATGCCTGTATCCCCCAACCGGTCAATGACTTTGCCTTATTATTCACTTGATCCTCATAAGTCATACTTCTCAAGATTCCTCCCACACGTATATGACTAGCCTTTGCCCAAGAATACTGTACATAGGCAGGAATATCCGGCATCCTCTGCTTACCGATTCTCACATCTTGTGCCGGAGTACCGTCTACTGACGGCATTTCCACACCGACACCCACTTTCAAACCTTTCATCACATTGGCTTCATAACGCAACTGGGTGGCGCGATAGAAAGTCATCCCGTCAGGTCCTTGAAAATCAATAGTCGGAGGAGCTGCGGCAAGGTCCATAAACAATCCGGTATCATACCCCATAGTAAAGCCCAGGAAGGATAAATAAGCATTCTGCAATTCAAAAGTCTTTCCACTTCCACGGAAGTTTCCGGCTGTATAAACGATGAAGTTACCCAAATGCTTGGTTCTCCCCACCAACTTTAAAAAGATAGTGGAAGTGCTTGCATCCATCTGGAACTGATTACGGACAGACGTGGATCCCGGTTGCGGAATGAGTGCAGGGATAAAGTCAACGTCATCCACTATCCCATTAAAATCATATTCCATTGTAGTTTTCAAATAACCACCGATACCCAATGCAAACTTTCCCTGTTGGTCAGTAAGTAAAAAACGAGGAGCACGGGGATCATGGAAATGCGGACGTTGCGTTTCTTCAAATACATTGATTAATTCTTCCTTGCCATTTTTATCTTTTGAGATAATAACAACAGGTCCCGGTCCTTCCAGCTCCGGATAAAGTTTTTTTTGTTGCGCAAACATCGGCGTAACAATCATTGCGCCCAATACAAGGCAACTCATTGATTTAAAGATACTTTTCATAAAAGTTAAGTTTAGGTAAATAGTCAATTCAATGGACTATGAACAAAAAGTTTAGAAAAAAGTTTGGGAAATGTTTGCAAATTCAAAAAAAGTCACTACCTTTGCATCCGCAATCGAGAGAGAAATCCTCGATAAAAAGGATGGCCCGTTCGTCTATCGGTTAGGACGCAAGATTTTCATTCTTGAAAGG
>OKTF01000570.1_pt1 | contig 26252 bp, 20 predicted proteins | sample 1606461 | NCBI WGS metagenome assembly OKTF01 (sample SAMEA3879599, study PRJEB24766) | human gut metagenome | biome: human-associated habitat; feature: feces | place: USA | collected 1985/1987 | reverse complement strand
TCGTTTTATTCTATTTTATCCGAACGGAATGTTACAACTTTAGTATACCACAACATGCCAAGCATATCGCTTTCGGGAAGTCATTAAGGAACAGACTGCTTATCTGTATCATAGGAATCTAACCTCTGCCGGGTACTCCGCCAGCTCCGTAGAGAAGTATCATTATCTTTCTGACCGTCATCGCCATATCGGTTGCAATCCGATACTCATAGCAGGAGTTCTCGCTGTTCTGAAATTTTCAGAAGTTTCGGCGTACCTACTAAAGTGGCTATCATCAGAATTAAAGTCTTAACGACCTGTGTATTCAGTTGTCAAAGAACAAGTGAAAAGGCTTCCGTTTTCATCATCAGGAATTAACCCCTTCACTCATTGCACAAAAGGCTTCATTTTGGACACCCAAAATCGCTGCTTTTCCGAAAAAATTTCAAAAAATTTTTGACAACAAAAAAAGCCGCCTGTTTCGGTTAAAAAAACAGACGGCATAAATGCTTGAAATTATTTGATTTTCAGTTTCTTTTTCTTTGCGGACAGCACTTTCAGAAGAACTTCATCTACTGCGTCGGTGTATCTTCCTTGTACTATGAGGTTATTTTTCAGATTGATAAGCGACTGTATCACTCTGCTTTGCTCATCATCGGTTAGGTAAATATGATATTTCTTTTCTCTCATCGGCTGTTCCTCCAGTTCTTAAATATTTTCCTGATTATCTTAACATCTTCTTCTGTATCGGAAGATATAAATATATGTACGCTCTGAAATGCCGCTTTGATTCGCTGTGCATATTCGGATTCCGCTTCGTTTGGCTTCATCGGCAACTTAATGAGTTTGATTCCACGTTGTTTACAGAGATGTTCCTTTAGTATGTCTATCTTCTCCGAGTCCGTATTCACTTGAATGGCAATCTGCTCCAGTGGGATATATACATCAAGTGGAATGCCGAATAACCTATCAGAGCCAAGTTCAACTTTCAGTCCTTTCAAATTGGCATAATAACTGATTACAAGAGCCGGGAACAATGACAGATACTCCTGCTCACATATTCTGCACCCTTTTCCGAGAACAGTACGCTCGTTTATCTTCATACTCCAAGAATGACCGTATCTGCATTGCCACCATGCTCTCTTTGCCGAATTTCTTGAAACTTCTGTCGGTTTTAACTTGTTTAATTCATAATCCCACTCAACAAGCAATTCTCTATCAGTTGTTGCAAGGTCATTGTATCCGGCAAGCACTTCTCGCTCTGCACAGACAGGGCAAACCGTTCCTTTCACACGGGCATTTATAACTGATTTCCACTCGTTTCCACATTTTCTGCAATGCCACCATACATTTTTCCTCGACTTTGCATTGACTTCATTCGGTTGCAGAGGATAGTTTTTCTCTGACCATTCTTTGGCTATCTGTGGGTGTGTACTTTTTAGGTCATTCTTGCCTTTTATAAATGTATAGCCACTGCAACAGGGACATTTACTGCCACCTGAGCGTGTAGAGATAAGCGTATTCCATTCATAACCGCAGGTATTGCACTTCCACCAAGCCTTGCTGTTTGCAAACGCCATAACTTCGGTAGGCTTCTTTTCATTCTTATCAGACCATTCGTCTGCAACTTCCGGGAACAGGGTTGCAAGGTCGTTAAATCCTGCAAGCACTTTGTTATGGGAGCAGTACGGGCAACCTGTTTTGTTGATGGTTCTGCTCTTTACAGTGGCTATCCATTCGTGTCCTAATTTACACTTCCATATCACTTTCTTGTGTGAGCCGATAGATACCTCTGTCGGTTTGATTTCATTTTCCTCTGACCACTCTGAAGCTAATTCCGGCTTCAATGTACTTAAATCGTTAATGCCTGCAACTACTCTTGCACCGGAGCATATCGGGCATTTCTCGCCGTTGGAACGAGCCTTTACGCTTGTTTCCCATTCGTGACCGCAAGCACCTTTCCACCATACCTTTTTATTCGAGCCGAAAGATATGCTGTCCGGTGTCAGTGGCAAATTCTTTTCCGACCACTCGGCAACCAATTCCGGATGTACTGCCGCTAAGCTGTTACTCATATCAAATCCTCTCCTTCCTTTGGCTTTATTATATGAAGAAAAGGTACTTGCCCCAAGTTTGCGAATATGCGGATAAATTAAAAAAGCCCTTTGAGAAAGGGTATTCCTCTCTCAAAGGGAGTTAATCAAACTGAAATTTGTCGTTTTAATACCCGTGGTCAACATGTTCCCAATTCCCACTGTCATTCCTAATTAGAATCCATTTCCAATCATCATATGTTGAATCCGGATTAAGCGAACCATCCCCGCCTGATGAGTCTACATCGAAAGATGATAATATTACGATTGCTTCATCCGCGTCATATTGTTCAGCCCATTCATAAAATTCATCGGCGTATGTATCTCCGGGATAGGACAGTTTTGTCAGTGTGCAGCCGTCAAATTCGTTGCCGAAATAGTCTTTTACTGTTTGGAAAGCCGCCTCAATATCACTGTCTGAATATATTTCCGATGGTTTCCAATCAGGAATTTGAACATTGTCAATATTCCCACCACTATTCTTTCCACTACAGCCGGCAAGAACAAAAATCATTATCAAAGCTGTCAGAAAACAGAATAAAGTTTTCCTATTCATTTTTCGATACCTCCTACGAATTCAAAGTTTCACGTGTTTACCAAAATGGAATTGAATTGACTTAACACAAAGTGTTGTCTATGTACTCGATAAGAGGCTTTCTATTTACCTTGTCCTTATTGTGGATATACCAAGCATAGGCTTCTTCCAACCCCTGTTCTAATGATTTTACATCGCCCATTAGTTCATACTGCAAGGAAACATCCAAGCAATACTCATACTCATAAAAACTAAAATAATTCCTTTGTTCAATATCTTGATGAATTTCTACAAATGTAGCTTGTTTTCCAACAACAGCGTAGCATAACTCTACCCACTTACGAATCGAAACAGCTTCCTTATTTCCTACGTTAAAGATACGTTGTGACGGTTTTACTTTCAACAGAATATCAATGAACCTACATAAATCATGAACATGGAAGAATTGCAACTTCATATCACCAGCTTTAGGTAAATAGAATTTTCGGTCAGCCAATGCACAATCAAAAACAAACGCTTCTCTATATACATTGTTCATTGGACCATATAAGTATGGAGGTCTAAGAATATATGCGTTGGGATTTCGTTTTAGCAAAACAGTTTCTGCATCTATTTTATCTGTTCCATACTTGCCCCAATACTTGTTGATAGAAAGATGAGCATATTCCTTGAATGGTTGTGGAGCATATTCTGGATATACGGCACTTGAACTGATAAGAATATAGTTTTCATAGTCTCCCAAAGCGTTAAGCAACAGTTCTACATCATCACCAGTATATGCCGTATCTATTACTGTATCAAAACGATATTCTCGAAGGGTCTCACCAAGATTATGCCTGTCAGCTTCAATAAGTGTTACGCCCTTTGACTGTTCTTTAGTGTTTCGATTAAGCACGTATACATCGTAGCCTTTAGTAACATAATACTCTGCAATATACCGACTAACAAATACCGTTCCACCTGTTACAAGTATCTTTTTCATATCTGCATTCTCCTTCAACTTCAAATTCGTCACATCACTTTCATTGGAACTATTTTCCCAAATTAGAACATTGTAATTTAATTGCCTGTATCGAAGTGCGCTCTTAGCTTTGCTAAAAAAATTATGCCGTATCCGGCGTGTTATCTTTTTTCGATTTCTTCTACTTTCTTCTGATAAAGTTTCATCAATTCTGCAACACAGGCTGCTTCGCTTTTATACGCTTCACTGCCTTTTGTAAATCCGTATGCCTGCATGACTGCCATATCATTCTGGTGATGTGCTTTTCTCAACTCCGGCGGCTTACGCCCCGTATTTCTATAGCCGTATTTCTATAGCCCTATGCTATGCAAACTGGCTATTGTAGAGGTTTGCATAAAATCCATCGGCTGCAAGCAGACTCTCATGATTGCCCTGCTCTATAATCTTTCCATCTTTCATAACAAGGATAATATCCGCTTCCCTTATGGTAGACAGACGATGAGCCACTATAAAGCTTGTCCTGCCCTGCATCATGGTAAGAAATGCCTTCTGAATCTTAATCTCTGTACGTGTATCAATCGATGATGTTGCCTCATCCAATATCAGCATAGGAGGTAAGCAGAGCATGACTCTTGTGATGCATAAAAGCTGCTTCTGCCCCTGTGACAGGCTGCCGCCGTCCTCACCGATTTCAGTGTCGTAGCCCTTCGGCAGACGTCTGATAAAGCTGTGTGCATGGGATGCCTTTGCTGCTGCAATGATTTCCTCATCTGTAGCATCAGGCTTTCCCATTATGATATTGTCACGGATTGTACCCTTCTTGAGCCATGTCTCCTGAAGCACCATACCATAGTTGTCACGAAGACTCTCTCGTGTGATTTTTCTGATATCGTGTCCGCTCACCTTAATTGTTCCACTGTTTACATCGTAAAACCTCATAAGCAGATTGATAATTGTCGTCTTTCCACAGCCTGTCGGTCCTACGATAGCCACGCGCTGTCCAGGCTTTACATGGAGATTGAAATCCTCGATAAGCTTTTTATCCGGCACATATGAGAAATAAACATCCTCTATGTCCACACGGCCGTCAGCATCTTCAAGTATTACCGCATCCGAAGCATCAGGTATCTCCTTTTTCTCCTCAATCAGCTCGAAGATACGAGCAGCACAGGCAAGTGCGTTCTGAAGCTCTGTGATGACACCCGATATCTCGTTGAACGGCTTGGTGTACTGGTTTGCGTATGATAAGAAGCATGAAAGCTGTCCTACTGTGATTCCGCCGGTGAGTGCACTCATGGCGCCAAAAATTCCGACTCCGGCATACACAAGACTGTTGACAAAACGTGTACACGGATTTGTAAGACTTGAGAAAAATGTTGCCCTCAGTGAGCATTTCTGTAATCTGTCATTTATCTCGTCAAACTGTTCAAGCGCTTCATCCTCATGGTTGAAGGCCTGTACGACCTTTTCATTGCCTACTATCTCATCGATGAGTGATGTCTGCTCTCCCCTTGTTCTTGTCTGTAGCTGGAACATGGAATAAGTCTTTTTAGTGATAAAGCTTGCCACAAAAAGTGACAAAGGTGTGATGAGCACTACAATGCATGATATCTTCACATCTATTGTGAGCATGAAAATAAGCGTACCTGCTATTGTTGCAATTCCTGTAAAGAGCTGTGTGAAGCCCATCAAAAGTCCCTCTGAAAATGTATCTACATCGGCGATGATACGGCTGACCATATCACCGTGTGAGTGGCTGTCAATATAGGAAAGTGGCATTTTTTCAATGTTTAAAAATGCATCACGCCTTATATCCCTCACTATGTTGTAGGTCATCCTGTTGTTGCAGATATTTGTAAGCCACTGGGCTGCTGCCGCTATGACGACTATTATTGCTGCTCTCGTGAGGATGGCTGTCATAGCCGTAAAATCAACCTTTCCTTTTCCTACAATCAAATCAATTGCGCGTCCTGTGAGAATTGGAAAATAGAGCGTAAGCGCCACTGTAACAACAGACAGGGCAAGTGAAATTACAAGCAAAGGAATATATCTCTTCATGTAGCTTAATACCTTGCGGATTGTGCCTGCTTTATTCATCTTCGCATTATCCATAGCCATACTCTACACCTCCTTTTGTCTGGTCATATCCGACTCTTTTTTAAACTGTGAATCATATATCTCTTTGTAGGTCTCGCATGTCTCAAGCAACTTTTCATGAGGTCCGAAGCCAACCATCTGTCCGTCGTCGAGTACTATGATATTGTCCGCAAACTGGATAGATGAGGTACGCTGTGACACGATAAATATTGTCTTGTCACCATGCATGCCCTTTAATGCCGCGCGAAGACTCGCATCTGTAGCAAAATCAAGTGCCGATGCACTGTCGTCAAGTATCAGTATGTCAGGATCCTTTACAACCGCTCTGGCAATTGTAAGACGCTGCTTCTGACCGCCTGATAAGTTCTTGCCGCCCTGCTCTATCATGTAGTCAAGGCCTCCCTCTTTGCCCTTTACAACCTCTGTCGCCTGTGCTATATCGAGCGCCTTCCACATTTCCTCCTCTGTGGCATCATTTTTGCCCCAGCGCAGGTTGTCGGCTATCGTTCCTGCAAAAAGCACTGCCTTTTGCATTACAACACCGATTTTGTCTCGAAGCTGCACTGCATCGTAGTCATTTATATCATTTCCCTGAATCCTTATAGTACCCTTTGTGGCATCATAAAACCTCGGGATAAGGTTTACAAGGCTTGATTTTCCTGAACCTGTACCACCGATGATTCCGATTGTCTGCCCCTTTTGCACTGTAAAGTTTATATCTGTGAGTGTCTCATCGGCCGCTCCCTCATAGGTCATGCAGACATGGTCAAACTCAACCTCAGGTGCCCCTGCCTTTGCATCAATGAGCTTAGGATTTTTCTCAGGAAGCTTTGATGGAATAGAAAGCACATCCGCTATACGATTACCGCACGCCACTGCCTTTGTCACCTGTACGATGAGGTTTGCAAGCTTTATCAGCTCGACAAGTATCTGTGACATGTAGTTTACAAGTGCCACAACCTCACCCTGTGTGAGGATTCCTGCGTATACCTGCTTGCCGCCTGATACGATAACAGCGATTGTTGCGATATTTATAATTATAAATGTCAGAGGATTGGTGAGTGCTGAGATTCGTCCTACAACCTGCTGCATATTGGTTAAAAACTCGTTGTCCCTGTTGAAGCTGTCAATCTCATCATTTTGCTTATTGAAAGCTCTTATAACCCTGGTTCCCTCTAAATTCTCCCTGGTGTGTGAAAGCACTGTGTCAAGAGAGCTCTGCACCTTTTTGTAAAGCGGAAGACTTGCAGCCATAACTGAGAATACCACTATTGAAAGCAGAGGTATAGTAACTACAAAAACCATTGCCGCTCTTACATTTACTGTAAAAGCCATCGCCATAGCTCCGAATACAATAAATGGCGAGCGAAGGAAGAGTCGAAGTACCAGATTGACTCCTGACTGCACCTGGTTTATATCGCTTGTCATCCTCGTGATAAGTGTCGATGTGCCCACTGTATCCATCTTTGAGAATGACAGTGACTCTATCTTTTCAAACAATATATGGCGAAGCTTTGTGGAAAAACCGACTGCTGCCTTTGCCGCAAAATACTGCGCTGTGACCGAGCTTACCAGACCAACTGCCGCAAGCAGCACCAGCACACCTCCCATCTTCCATATATATGGCTTGTCCGAAGCCGTAATTCCGTTATCAATGATTGCCGCCATGACAAGCGGTACTATAAGCTCAAAGGATGCTTCCAGCAGCTTAAATAACGGAGCACAGATGCATTCCTTTTTGTACTCCTTTAAATATTTTAATATCTGTTTCATCTTTTCCCCTTTCAGATTTTATGTCGCCGATTACAGCTTCACTATTATAGATGATTTTTCTCATATATACAAGAAAAACGATACACTAAAAAACCAGTACCATGCGGTACTGGTTTCATATATCAGCTCTTATGTATATGCTTCTTGATTGCTTCAAAGCTCTCAGGACTGATGACATGCTCTATACGGCATGCGTCCTCAGCGGCAATCTCCTTATCAACACCAAGCTTCTCAAGACACTCTGACAAAAGCTCATGTCTTTCGTATATCATCTCTGCTATCTGTCTTCCTGACTCTGTGAGTGTGATAAAGCCTGCATCACTAACTGTGATATTGTTCTTCTCTCTAAGGTTTTTCATGGCTATACTCACGCTGGATTTCTTAAATCCAAGCTCATTTGCTATATCAACTGAGCGTACCACAGGAAGCTTCTTGCTGAGAATAAGTATGGTCTCTAAATAGTTTTCTGATGATTCGTTGTTTCGCATTTCGAATACCCCCGTGAGTTTATTTTCGTTCGTTTTCATTCAGTTATATTATTATAACATACATTTTATTGTTTGCAAAACTTTTCTTTTTGATTTGTACGTGATTTATAAAAATCCAAAAAAATATCAAAATCCCACATTTGTTATTGACTTCTAATTCATGTTAGTGTATACTAACTATCGAATCAGAAAACAAACGTATGCATGATATATTTCTAAATCTTGTATGCCATAAATGTTTAATTATACCAGATAAGACCGGCCGATCACCGGTCTTATTTATTTTAAAAAATGTACATATTCAGCTTAAACGAGAGCTCTTTTTAACCTTTCCAGCCCTTCCATAAGCACTGCCCTAGGGCATGCGATATTCAATCGCACAAAGTAACGGCCATTGCCTCCAAACTCAGCTCCCTCCGACAGATAAAGGCCTGTCTTTTCGCGAATCATCTGCGTAAATGCCACAGAATCATCTGTGAGTGCACTGCAGTCAAGCCACATGAGGTATGTCGCATCGGCATCCACTACATGTATCTGCGGCAGATTTTCTGCCATGAAGTCACAGACTGTTTTTCGGTTTTCCCAGAGATATGTTCTGAGCTCCTCAAGCCACGGCTCCCCCTTTGTGAATGCCGCAACTGCTGCCGTGATGGCAAATGCGTTTGGCTCCGCCACCTCGTCTGTATTTAATGCGCGCCATACCTTGTGGCGCAAAAATTTATTTGGCACCATCACTGCCGCAGTCTGTAAGCCTGCCATATTAAAGCACTTGGTCGGAGCAATACAGGTGATGCTTATATCGGCGCAGTCCTCTGATGCTGCCGCAAACGGCACGTATGATTTTCCCGGTGCTGTGATGTCGCAGTGTATCTCGTCTGATATGACCGTCACATTGTACTTCCTGCAGAGTGCACCTATTTTCGCAAGCTCATCCTTTGTCCAGATGATACCGCACGGATTGTGAGGGTTGCAAAATATCATAAGCGAGGTCTGTGGATTGGAAAGGTCATGCTCCAACCTGTCATAGTCCACAAAATATCTGCCGTTTTCGTATCCAAGCAGGCTTTCCTGCACATTTACGCCGTTATTAAATATGGAATTAAAAAATATATTGTATACCGGTGTCATGATAAGCACATTTTCACCGGGTGTTGTGAGCTTTCGCACTGTAGATGATATGGCCGGTACGACCCCTGTGCAAAAAATCAGGTTGTCTCTTTCGATTTTAAGCCCATGGCGTCTGTCCCACCACGAAATATACGCATCATTCCACTCATCCGGAATGATGGAATAGCCAAACACTCCGTGAGAAACACGCTCTGATATTGCATCTATTATCTGGGGCGCTGTCTTAAAATCCATATCTGCTACCCACATCGGGAGCTCATTTTTTGCCACATCCCACTTTAGTGAGCCTGTATTTCTTCTGTCTACAACGGTGTCAAAATCATACATAGATTATTTTCCCTCACATATTATCTTAGTCTTTGATGGGTCAACTCTGTCCTTTTCGATAGTCAGTGTGCCAATCTCCTTTGCCCTTATCACTCCGCTTGTCGGATTTAAAACACTGTCCACCTTACTGCAAATCTCTGCATCTACCGAAGAATACTCAAATGCCAATGTAGTGTTTATGAGCTTACAGTTTTTCATAACAAGGTTGTCGATGTAGCAAAGCCCCTGCAAGCTCTCGATTGTGCAGTTTATAAGTGTCAGATTCTTTGCGTTCCAGCCAAGGTATTCACCTGTAATAAATGAATCATAGACTGTGACATTTTCCGTATTCCAGAAGGCATCCTTTGAGATAAGCTTTGAATCGTGCACCTCTACATTCCTTGAACCGTCAAACGAATAGTTGCCGACCAGCTGGAAATTCTTCATGATAAGATTATTTGTATTCATGCCAAAATAATCTCCCTTTGCCGAAACATTCTCGATATCGACATGATCACAGCTCCAGAGGGTCTCCTGGGCATTTGGAAATGTCACATTTTTAAGCTTTAGGTTATTGCATCGCCTGAAGTTCTTAGGTGCCTCAACTATTGAATCAGTAACAGAGATATTGTCTGTATACCAGACACCCGCACGCGCCATGTCAAACCATGTACAGTCCTTTACAGCTATGTCACTACAGTACCATAGCGGATATTTCCATCTAAAAAAACAGCCTGTCAGGCTAATGCCATGGCTCTCCTTAAGAGGTGACTCTCCGTCATCGAAAATTGTATCATATATATCCAGGTCGTTGCTTGCAAACAGGGCTCTTTCGCCTGTCAGAAACTCCTGATGGATTTGTTTTCTTTCGCTCATTATATATACTCCTTTTTCCCGGTAATTCTAAATAATTATCTGCCATAAAATCAAATAACCGCCGAGCACATAATATATGCAACCCGACAGTTATCATTATACCCCAAACCCTACTGAATTTATAGTATTTTATATAAGTTTAATATTAAGAGCATGATATTTACAGCTCAAGCCCGTCAAGTATGCTCTTAAGTGCATCAGCAGACTCCTTGAGCTTTAAAGCTTCCTCACCGTTTAACTCGATTGGGATATCGCTCTCCACTCCGTTTGCTCCAACGATTGCAGGCATTGAGAGAACCACACCGTCGATGCCGTACTGTCCGTGCATCATGTGTGAAACAGGAAGAATAGACTTCTCATCGCGCATGATTACCTCGCAGATACGTCTGACCGACATAGCGATACCATAATATGTCGCATGCTTTCTGTTAATTATCTCGTAAGCACTGTTCTTTACGTTTGCAGCGATTTCCTCTGTATTCTCCTTGTGCTTGTAGTGACCTCTCATCTCGCACATCTTGTGAAGCTCCACTCCGGAAACATTGGCTGATGACCATGCAACCACCTCACTGTCTCCATGCTCACCTACTATAAATGCATGTACGCTTCGGCTGTCCACCTCAAGGTGCTCTCCAAGCGCGTACTTAAGTCTTGCACTGTCAAGCACGGTACCTGAACCGATGACACGCTCCTCAGGAAGTCCTGAAAGCTTCTGTGCCACCTGTGTTAAAATATCTACAGGGTTTGCAACGATAAGTAAGATTCCACCGAAATTTCTCTTTGCAATCTCCGGAATGATGCTCTTGAAGATTGCAACATTTTTATTTACCAGATCAAGTCTTGTCTCTCCCGGCTTTTGGCCTGCACCTGCAGAAACAACAATGATAGCAGCATCTGCCACATCATCATAACCGCCCGCATATATCTTCATAGGTCTGGCAAAAGGAATACCGTGGCTTATATCCATCGCCTCTCCCTCAGCCTTGTCCTTATCAGCGTCAATGAGAACTATCTCAGAAAAAAGACCGCTCTGCATAAGTGCAAAAACTGATGCCGAACCAACGAATCCACATCCGATCATGACAGCCTTTCTTGGGTTTGTCTTAACAACTGCGCTAGTTTTATTGCTCATGTACGTTCCTCTCTTTCTTAAACTATAATTCAAATAGTTGCTTTTTATTATAACTATTCATCCCAAACACAAATTCTCAATATCTGCTTTGTTATCAGTAGTTCTGAATAATTATCTTTTATTTATATTATACCCGCATTGTACATATAATCCGTTGTAAAAACAACAAATTACTTGATAAAATACAATCAATAGCCCATTGTTCCCATTTTTATACAATTTTAATGCAGATTTTTACATAAAAAGTGCAGTACTAAAAAGCAAACCGGACCAATACAGCTGAATGAATTGTCATTCAGCATATTGATCCGGTTATATTAAAATGCTGTATCCGCTTATTTTGTGCTTGAATTTCTGTACTCAAGCGGTGTCATTCCATACAGCTTCTTGAACTGTCTGTTAAAATGCTCCACATTCTGATATCCTGCCTCGATTGCGATATTCTCAACAGTTGTGATGCTGTTTCTCAGCAGTGTGCGTGCCTTCTTCATCTTGGCATTGGTGACCAGCTCCCCGAAAGTCTTGCCTGACTTCTCCTTTATGTACTTGGAGATATACGGCTCTGTCAGGTTGAACTGTGCAGCCATGTCTGCAAGCGATACTGTCTTGTAGTTGGCCTGGATGAAGTTGAGCATGGCAATATAGCGCTCATCCTTCACGTGACTGTCAGCCTTGGTGGCAAGGTAATGGTTTACCGCAACAACAAGCGCTCCGATTGATGCCTTGATGATATCCTCATCCACACCTGCGCCCCAGAACATACTGCCGTCAACTGTGATACCCACATATGCCATAGCCTTTGATGAAGATCCGTGTGAAAGCGCATGCTCCTCGTATACAGTGAGCTCAAAGCTGATGTCAAAATACTGCTTAATTATATTGCTGACTGCGTCGAGACGGCCGTTTCCATTGGCATCTACCTTTCTGGTGCTGTCATTGTGTAAAATAACTGCCTCTGCGAAAATGCCGTTTACCTGCTTAAAGTGGCACTCCGGTATAGTGAAATATGGATGAAAATCCACATAATTGTCTGTAAAGATACTGTGTACCCACTCAGGTGAAAGCTCCTTGTGCTCCTCGTCCGATACCTGCTTGACCATGTATCCGACCTGCTCTCTCATCTGCTGTGGCACATTGATACCGAAGCTCTGCTTAAGGATATATGCCACTCCGCCCTTTCCTGACTGGCTGTTGATACGGATAACATCAGCCTCGTATGTCCTGCCGACATCCTTTGGATCTATAGGCAGATATGGAACCGTCCACTTATCAAGCTTCTTTTCCTCTCTCCATGCCATGCCCTTTGAGATAGCATCCTGATGTGAGCCTGAAAAAGCAGAAAAAACAAGGTCTCCCGCATATGGCTGTCTCTCGCCTACCTTCATTCTGGTAAATGTCTCATACTTCTCCCTGATCTCAGGCAGATTTGAAAAATCAAGCTGTGGATCCACTCCGTGTGAGTAAAGATTCATGGCAAGTGTCACGATATCTACATTTCCTGTTCTCTCACCGTTTCCAAACAGCGTACCCTCTATCTCCTCAGCTCCTGCAAGCACACCAAGCTCTGATGTGGCAACACCGCAGCCTCTGTCATTATGAGGATGTAAGCAAAGCACTACTCCGTCTCTATACTTGAGGTGCTTGTCGATATACTCTATCTGTGTGGCAAAAACATGTGGCATAGCATTCTCTACTGTGGTAGGGATATTGATGATGGCCTTATTATCAGCCTTTGGCTGCCATACATCAAGCACTGCGTTGCACACATCAACCGCATAATCCACCTCCGTGCCCGAAAAGCTCTCCGGTGAATACTGGAAACGGAAATTACCGTCAGTCTCTGCTGCAAGGTCTCTCAGTAAAACAGCTCCGTCAACTGCAAGCTGCTTTATCTCTTCCTTTGACTTCTTAAACACCTGCTCACGCTGTGCAACAGATGTGGAATTGTACAGATGTACAACTGCTCTCGGTGCTCCCTCAAGCGCCTTGAAGGTCTTCTTGATGATATGCTCTCTGGCCTGTGTCAGCACATGTATAGTAACATCATCAGGAATCATATCCCTCTCAATAAGAGCTCTCGTGAAATTGAACTCTGTCTCAGAAGCTGCCGGGAAACCTACCTCGATTTCCTTAAAGCCTATATCTACAAGCATCTTAAAGAAGTCAAGCTTCTCCTCAAGACTCATCGGCTCGATTAGAGCCTGGTTGCCATCACGTAAATCAACCGAACACCACAGTGGTGCTTTATCTATATAATCCTTCTTAACCCAGTCATAAGTGCATTCAGGAGGCAGAAAATAACTGCGCTCGTATTTTTCATATCCTTTCATCTTAAAACCTCTTTTCGTTTGAACTGATATAATTGTAACACATAAGCGCAGTTATTGGAATGATTATATTTAATCACTTTGATTGATGTAATTTAATTTTTTATAAAAAAATAATCAACTTTATTGATTTTGATTATTCTAATCAGATATTTAGGCTAAAATATCCGGCTAATCCTCTCTCTTATTACCCCAGAAAAACAATGCAACTGTTCCCGGACCGGTGTGGCTTCCTATAGTCGTACCGATATCATTTATCTCTACTTTGCCCTTCATCTTAGGGAAGGCAGCCTCAATCAGATCAGCTACGGCTTTAGCATCCTCATAGCATGCAGAATTCGATATATAGACCTTATCCGAATAATCGGCACCATCCTTGCAGAGTGCCTGCATCTTCACAAGCATCTCCTTTATTGCCTTCTTTTTGGTGCGGATTTTCTCACGCACAATAAGCTTTCCCTCATTGCTCACATTCATGAAAGGACAGATATTCAGCACATTTCCAACGAATCCCGCGGTCTTTGAGATACGGCCGCCCCTGATAAAAAATGTAAGGTCTGATGAGAAGAACCAATGATTCACCTCAAGTCTGTGCTCCATGGTCCAATCAGCCAGTGTATCAATATCCATGCCGCTATCCCTAAGGTCAGCGAGCTTATCCATCAAAAGACCAAAGCCTGACGATGCTGCCAGCGAATCAATCACATATATCTTTCTGTCAGGGTATTCCTCCTTAAGAGCCTCCTTTGCAAGCCTTGCCGAGTTGACTGTACCTGATATACCTGAGCTTAGTGTACAGTGAAGCACATCATATCCCTCATCCAGAAACTGCCTGAAGTACTCCATGTACTCCTCCTGATTGATCTGCGAGGTCTTTGTCATGGCACCTGCCTCCATTGCCTTGTAGAAATCCGGCAGTGGCATGGACTGTCCTAAATCATCCATATACTCTTTACCGTCAAGCTCATAGTGAAAGCATGCGTACTTAATATTTCTCTCGAGCATATGCTCCCTGGTAAGATCTGCTGTTGAACAGCAGCTAATCACATAATTTGACATATTATTTTCCTTTACCTTTTGACCTTTTATCATTATATGTAGTCAGATACATATGGTATCTCATGATATAAAATATCGTCAAGCTTTGCAACAGCATCATATGTAGTCTGTATTTTGCCCATCTGCAAAAGCTTCTCAGCACTCTTGTAGCCTAAAAGCAGTGTGGTAAACGTGCCAATAGACATGCTTAGGTGATACTGTGGATTTTTGTCGGTGAGAGCACAGTGCCCTTTCTCAAAATCAATGACAAATGTGCCATTGTTCCACGGAAGAAGGTCATCTGCTATCTCAAAGCTAAAGCAGCCGCCCGGGCCATCCGGGTCACAGTTGTACTGTGAAATAAACTGCGCCACATCGATGATTCTGCCCATGGCGTATGGTCTGATCGTCTCCTTTATATCACTGTCGTCGAGTTCAAAAGCGATAGGCTCGCTGTAATAGTTGTTGCCTCTGACCTCATCTATCATGGAATCGTGGGCATGAATGTATTCCCACAGGCCAAGCTGTGCCTCACGGTTTAAGTAGATGAGCTCCTTGATGTGCATGACATCGGAGCTGATAAGATACACCATATAGCCACACGGTTCATCATCCTCGTTGTAGTAGATGGCGACCATCGTATCGTCCTCATCCCAGCGGAAGTACTCCTCCCAAGCCAGATTGTTTCTGTACAGACAGCCGTGCGTCTTTGCGGCAAAGTGAGTATGAAGCTTCTTAAACTGCTCGTCATCCCACTGCACACGGCGCACATAGCCCGGCTCCTTAAGCTTTGTGGGAATCTGTCTGTCCTTTATCACATATGTCATCTTGTTTGAGATAATCTCCCAGCCAAGTCCTCTGTAAAGAGGTATGGAGTATGGGTACAAAAGAGCAAACGACTTGTTGCTGTCGCGCATTCTCGTAAGACTCTTTCTCATGAGCTTTTTCATGAGACCATGACCGGTGTACTCAGGATACGTGCAAACACTTGTGACAAAGCCCACCTCGTAGCGCTCGCCGTATATATTCATATCGAGCGGATATACCGCAAACTGAGCCACAAGCTCCTCTTTTTTGTCTATGATATTGAAGCAGCCGAGCACATCAGCTCTCTCAAGCACCGGAAACTTCGACTGCTTGATTTCGTCATCCTTCCAGCCTGTCTCGGCAAGGTCTGCCTCTGTCACCTGAAAAGCATAACGAAGCAGTGCATTGTACTCCTCCGCATCATCCTTTGTCAGTACTCTTATCTTAAATTCATCTGATTTAAAAGAATGCATAGTGTCCTTTCTCGCCTGTCTTTACTGTATACATCAGATCGTCCGCCTTTTTAATGAGCTCGGTAATCTGACTCTCACTGGTAACATTTCTCTCATATGAAATACCGATGGAGCAGGTGATATTCTTCTCCTCATTAAACTCTACGTCATGGTTGAGATATTTCTTTATCTGCCTGCTGAAGCCGTCTGCCTCTGCAATTCTCGCATAGATATCCTTTGCGATATTCTCAAGCTCGTATCTGGCGCATGACTCAATGACTATGATGAACTCATCACCGCCATATCTGCTCACAAAGCCTCTGTCCTTAGCAACTTTCCTGAATACAAAGGCCATCTCCTTAAGTATCAGATCTCCTACATCATGACCATACGTATCATTATAATGCTTGAAGTTGTCCAGGTCAATAAACATAAGCCCCACATCCATACCACCGGATGTCACACTTATGCGCTTCTCAAGTTTTTCAATCTCCTGATACATACCTGCTCTGTTGTATATGCCGGTCAGCATGTCTGTGACCGCAGCCTGCTGTAGCTTCTTGTTCATCTCATTTGCCTTCTCATTGGCCTCAATACGGGCAATGGAATACTCAAGCTCTCTGAATAATAGCTTGAAAATGCTCAGATCATCCTCATTAAGCATGTATCGCTCGATGGAGCCATGCCAGTTATCCTTCATTCGCACATATGCTATTAGCACACTTGAAAGCGCATCATTTTTGATAAAAGGCACTGCGACAAATGAACATACATCGTCCACACCAAAGTATGAGATGACATTTTCATGCTCGTAGAAGCCCTCTCCAATCTTTGATGTAGCAAAACCCTCCGGATAGTCTATCATGATATCACATATACCCTTTATAACCTCGTCTGTCATATCACAGCCCGTATCATTATAAAGCACTTGTGGCGCTTTCGCGTGCATATCTATAATCAGCGCACAGTCAAGACTGAAATGATTGATGAAATTGCTCATGGCATTTTCAATCATAGTCTCCTTCTTCTGGTCATTTACATCGATAATGGTCTGCCATATGGAAATAAACTCCATCTGACGCTTTGAGCCCTGATAATCCTTTTCGAGCCCATGCTGCTTTACAAGCATATTAATCTGCTGCTCATTAATATGGCCATCACTCAGTGACTCCAGGTTGATATTTTTTAACATGTCAAGCGGAGCTGCCTCTGCTATTTCATGCATCCTTTTATTGTGAGCATCTAAGAGTATTCTCTCATGCTCTATAAGCTCATTTCTGCCGAGCTGTTCAAACAGCTTCATCCTGCTTTGCCTGTATATCGAATATGCAAAAAATTCGTTTCCTTCCGCATTAACGAGATATCTCTCTGCATCCTCAAAACGTAAAAAGGCTTTCTCCTTTTCACCATCGTGCCACAAGAGCATGGCTGATGCAAAGGAGTAAAGGATCATCGCATCTGGAATAGTCATGGACTGCCTCAGTTCTTGTGCTGTCAATTACTCTGTAGATGACGTAATTAAGAAACTGCTTGCAGTTGAGCAGATAACGCTCACAGCTGAATCTGTCACCGGAAAATATAGATGCAAGCGCAAGAAGCGCATATACCTTACTCGTGTTGCACACTCTTAAGCTGTTTAAATGAAGCTTTATAATAGTCTTCATGGCAAGAAGAAGTGCATGAACAGCCTCCTTATACTTGCCCTGCATGATATAGTTAAGAGACTTATTATAATACACCTCAGCTATATCCTCCGGCATCTTCAGGTAATAAAACATATTGATTGCCGCGTTGTAATAATCATCTACAAGCTCATTCTTACCCATGGCACTTAAATTGTAGCCTATGGACGAAAGCTCTCTCGCAACATATATATTGCCGTGCCCCTTCATGAACTCGTATGTACGGATAACATATAAAAAGGCAATCTCATTGAGACCGCTTGTGCTGGCAAGCATGATAGTCTTCTGATATGCATCATACACAAGCTTCTCATTTCCTATCTCCTTTGCAAGCTCAAGCCCTTTCGTAAAATGCTTTAGCAGGGATTCATCATAAAAGGACTGCTTCACCACATCCCGGCTATTGTCGTATGCGTAAATATATATATGTGCCAGATAATTCCTGTAGCCGTGCTTTATGATCTTTTCTATAATTTCATCACTGACAGGTATATCCTGTACACAGAAGAATATATTGTACCAGCCTGACATCTTTATCATGACTGACAAAAGCTCTGCCTTAAATATCAGTATGTCATCCTCTGCCAAAACTGCATAGTCATAGGCACTCTTTGCACTGTTTCCAGCCTTCTCAAGCTTGCCCTGATACATATAGCAGGTGCCCTTCATGAAATAATACAGTGAAAGATAATGCTCACTGTCATTTTCCGGTATCAGCGCCTTGAATTCATTCGTGAGCTCAATCGCTTTGGACATCTCTCCAAGTAAAACAGACGTCCTTGCATAGACCATATAAAAGCGGCGCAGGCTTTTCTCATCAATCCATGCATCTTCAAACTTAAGCTTATGCTCTATGATGCGGCAGCCTCTTTTTGCCTGCTCAAAATCCAGAAACTCCATGATATTTGATGCTTCCTGGATGCTCTGCTCAAAGTTCATAGTGATATACATCTCATCATCATTCGTGGTTTTTACGGTATTTTTAAGCTGTCCGGCACTGCCTATATAGTATACGGCGCTCCTGTCCTCAAGCGACTCAACTATACTATCCCACACCTCAACAGTGCTGTCTGCACCCTTGACCAGGGCATTGACACCTAACACGATACCGATATTGGCGCATGGATTGTCAATCAGATACTTGATGGTCTCAATTGAGCTCTTAGACGCCATCTGGAATCTGTTTATCACAATCATCAAAGGCTTTACTTCCGAAAGCCTTTTAAGCATATCAGCTATGGCCATCGTCATGCGTCTCTGCTCATATGCTACCTCATTTAACAGCACCATCTCCTCTCTGAAACACTCACCGGTCTCATAATAGCTGTTTAACACCTGTCTGTGCAGATAGTACACACCGCACTCCTTCTGGAAATCATCAAAGCTTCCACCTATAAATCGCCTGTGCATATTGCATATGATGTCCAAAAATGGCTCATAAGCTCCGATCAGCGTATTGTAAGAGAACTCACTATACGCAAAGAAGACGTTATCCTCATTGCTTTGATAACGTCTTATAACCTCAAGATTTTCAATCGAAAAATCATTGCTATAATTCGCCATTACGATATTTCGAGTCTCTTTTCCTATGCGATTGTAAATCTGTTCAATTACCCCACTATAATACTTTTCTATCATCTGATAACCCCATCACGTTCAAAATCTGACACTGGATAAATCCTTACATGTAATCAGATATTCCGAAATAATTCTAAAAATATAATAGCCCAAAATACCTAAAAAGTCAATCTTTTGACTCAATAATGATAAATTTTCCTCTATGGATATCAATCACTGCATGGTCATCAATTATTTCATTGGATATGCCAAGCGATGTAAATCTGTCAAAGGAATAATCCGTAACAGGATACTTAAAACCTCTAAGGCTCACCTCATTGTCGTCTGTCACTGCTATAAGCGAAACAAACCTGCCATACTGTGCTGATTTTTCAATGGTTACGGGCTTATCCGACATCCTTATACGGTTGTTTGTGTCGATAATGCTGATATCAGTTTTACTTTCCAATCCTATTCCCAAAAGTGAAATATTGCCGAGCACATGGTCTATTCTGCTTCCTGTTGCCCCAAGCATCACTATGCTTCGTGCACCCTCTTTTATGGCAAGTCTTATGGCATACTCTGTATCAGTATCATCCTTTATGGGATTGAGCCTGTGTATCTCGGTCTGTCCCTTTCTCTCAAAATACTCTAAGGCCTTTGTCGTGGCTGAATCGAAATCACCTACAATTATATCAGGCGTGACACCGTTTTCGTACAGGAAATCCATTCCGCTGTCAGCCGCAATTATGGCATCTATTCCGTCAGTCTTTATCTCATTTAAGCCGAATTCCTTATCTATTTTTCCACCACATACAATCAAATACCTCATTTTATCCACCTTCTTATAAATAACATATCCACATTTGCTACAGCCCCGGAAGCATTTCCGTTTTAACCTGCATCTGTTACATCATGATATTCAGAAAACCCTTTACATTTTCTTCTATATCTCCGTTAAACACCGCACTTCCCGCAACAATGATATTGGCTCCTGCCGCAAGCAGTTTCTCCACGTTCTCAATATTAACACCACCGTCCACCTCGATATCAGCCTTATTTGCGGTTTTCTCAAGAAGTGCCTTTAAGTCGCGCACCTTGTCTACAGTGTACGGAATAAGCTTTTGTCCTCCAAAGCCCGGATTTACAGTCATGATAAGCACCATGTCCACCTTGGGAAGCACATACTCTATGGCTGATAGCGGAGTAGCCGGATTTAATGCTACACCTGCCAGTATGCCCTTTTCCTTTATTGCCTCGATTGTCCTGTCAAGATGCTTACATGCCTCCGCATGGACTGTGATGATATCTGCTCCTGCTGTCGCAAAATCATCTATATATCTGACCGGCTCATCTATCATCAGATGCACATCAAACATACGCTCTGTGCACTTTCTGATTGTCTTTATGACCGGCAGTCCTATTGATATGCTTGGAACGAAGCTGCCGTCCATAACATCTATATGCACATACTGTGCTCCTGCCTCATCAAGCTGCTTAAGCTGCTCTCCGAGTATTGAATAATCCGCTGATAAAATTGATGGTGATAAACAGTTCATGTTTTCCTCCGTTTGATTATGCTTTAAATTAATACTTTTGTCTGTTTTTAAGCTCCTCATATAAAAGCTTATAATTATCATACCGCACCTGCGATATTTTCCCATCTGCAAGAGCTTCCTTCACGCCACAGTCCGGCTCATTTATATGACTGCAGCCCTGAAACCTGCAATATGGCTCATACTCTACAAACTCCGGATAACATGTCCACAGATCCTCCTTTTCAAAGCCCGGCACATCCATCGAGCTGAAGCCGGGTGTATCCATGATATACGTGCCATCCTTTATCGGGATAATCTCAGAATGTCTGGTCGTATGCTTTCCGCGCTCTATTTTCTCACTTATATGTCCGGTCTCCATCTGCACATCATCCTGCAGACAGTTGATGATGGATGACTTGCCAACTCCCGAGGGACCTGCAACCGTGGTCGTCCTTCCCTCTAAAATGTGCTTTATCTCATCTATGCCCTCACCTGTTTTCGTGCTGGTAAAAAGCACTCTATAGCCAGCCGGCTCGTATATGCTTTTAAGCTCCTGCTGCTCTTTAGGTGTGATTAAGTCCTTTTTGTTGAAGCATATGGTAACCGGGACATGCTGGTACTCCATCATACACAAAAACCTATCAAGCAGGTTGAAATTAGGATCCGGCTTTGCGGATGCAAAAATAACCAGGGCCATGTCTATATTGGACACAGCCGGCCTGATAAGTTCGTTTTTCCGTGGCAGTATACGCTCGACATTGCCTATGTGCTTTTCCTCGTCGAGGACTGCTATGTCAACTGTATCGCCTACCAGCGGCTTTATCTTTTGTTTTCTGAAGGTGCCTTTTGCTTTGCACTCGTAGAGAGTGCCGCCTGTGGCAGTTTCTTTTGCTTCTTTGGTTTCTTCTACGTAGACGTAGTAGAAGCCGGCAATTCCTTTAATAATTTTTCCTGTCATGGTTTTCCTTGTGTGCTTTTGTATTTGCAGGAGTCACGCTTTCGGCGGGGTGCATGCCGCGCTTTGAGGTTGTGTGGGTGGCGGGGGCAGGCATATATTCCTCTTAAAAAATATGAAGCCAGCCCCGGGCTCTCCTACGGACAGGCTATGGCTTGCTCTGCCCTGTTTTTTCCTCGGTAGGTTTATGGCACCCCGGGGCCTCGGAACACATGCCTGCCCCGCTTCCTTAGTTCCTCTCCGCGAGTTCAGGTTCTCGTCCGCGGGTTGGTGTGGTAGTGGGGTGCGGATAGCACCCACTTTGTGGGTGCTATCCGGTGGTTGCTATAGAGTGTGTATACAAATACTATTGCTATGTGGAAAACTTGACGTAGCTACGCTACTGCTCGTTTTCCTTGTACCCCACGCAATGGCAATATCTACCTCTTTTTAGCTATTCCGGTTTATAATAATTATTTAGCGTCTCTTATGCTTATGGCACGCTATACGTTACTGGATCAAGTGTGACAGTTGCAGGATTTCCTGCTTCATCTGTTTCCCCTGTCTGAACTGTCCAAGTAACCACAATACTTCCTGTAGCTTCTTTCATTGTTCCGGAAACTGTAAATGATGACGTATTTTCATATGAACCCTTATCGTATACAGTTCCACTTTTACCTACAAGCTTATACTCTGCTTTTACTACAGTTCCCTCTCCACTATAACTAATTCCTTTACTTACGTTAGTCGATATCTCCTGCTTACCCTTACTGAGTGTAAGTGTGATTGTGGTGCCCGCGGCTACGGTTTCACCGGATTTGGTCTGGCTGATTACGCTGCCGGCGGGTACTGTGTCGCTGTACTGGGAGTCGGCATAGGTGTACTTGAGCCCTGCTCCTGCGAGGGCGCTTTCTGCATGTGACTGTGAGGCACCTACTACGTTTGGCACGGTGATTGGCTTCTGGCCCGGTGAGAGGGTGACTGTTACTGTGCTGCCCTTTGCGGCCTGTTTCTTTGCTGATGGTGCTGTTACTACATCTGCTGCTACACTGTCATTGTAATCTCCATACTCGAAGGTGACACTAAAGCCTGCTGACTCGAGTGTACTCTTTGCTGAGCTCTTGGTCTTTCCGATTACACTTGGTATCTTGACCATCTCTGATGTACTATCACCTTTTCCTGCGATAACTACATTAATCTGTGAACCACGCTTTACTGTATCTCCGGCCTTGACATCCTGCTCAAGGATTGTGCCATCCTTTGCATCTGACTGCTTTGTCTCAAATGCAAATACTGTGAGGTCAAGCTTTAAGCGGTCTACTGCCTTCTGAGCATCCTCCACTGACATGCCTCTGATGTCAATCATCTGGCCCTCTGTCTCAGTCTGTGTCTCTGACTCTGATTCAGACTCGGTCTGTGTCTGTGACTCTGTCTGCTGTGACTCTGAGTTCTTTTTGCCGCCAAACTTAAACACTCCTGCCACTGAAAGTGCAAGATATATGATAACTATTACAATGATTACGGCTGTTACTATACCCATGATTGTGATTGCTTTATCCATCTTTGGATTTAAAAGCTTGCCGTCATCATCATCGTCTTCGTCTTCTTCGTCATCATCGTCGTCTAAGAGTGACTCATCATATTCATCATCATCTTCTTCATCGTCAGCATACTCATCACCATTATCTGCATCGGTATCATCATCGTTTAAGTCCTCTGCGACACCTCTGCCCTCTTTTATCTTGTCAAGCTCCTCCGGGCTTATAACCTTGGTCTTGCCACCGTCAACGAGTGGTGCTATTGTGACGAAATCCTCATCAGGATGCGCAAGAGAGCGCCTTATGTCTGTGAGAAGCTCCTCAATAGTCTGGTATCTGCGGTCCGGTGTCTTTTGTGTACACTTTAAGATGATTTTCTCAAAGCTGATTGGCAGATCCGGTGCGTAGATGCTTGGCCTTGCAATCTCCTCCTGTAGGTGCTGCAGTGCAACTGCCACTGTGGTATCACCGTCAAACGGCACACGGCCTGTAACCATCTCAAACATTACGATTCCCAGTGAGTAAATATCACTTCTGCCATCGACGAAGCCGTTTCTTGCCTGCTCCGGAGATGCATAGTGTACTGAGCCCATCACATCTGAGCTTATTGTATTTGAAGATGTAGCCTTTGCAATTCCAAAGTCTGTCACCTTTACCTTGCCATCTGTAGAAATAATGATATTCTGCGGCTTGATATCACGGTGAATGATATTTTTATTGTGAGCGGCCTCTATGCCCCTTGCCACCTGGATTGCAATACTTGCAGACTCCTTGAATGACAGCTGGCCCTTTTTCTCGATATAAGTCTTAAGTGTGATACCCTCGACATACTCCATGACAATGTAGTACAGACCATTCTCGCTGCCTACATCATAGATATTTACGATATTTGGATGCTCAAGTCCTGCTGCTGACTGTGCCTCAGCACGGAACTTGGTCACAAATGAACTATCCTCCGAAAACTCCTGCTTTAAAACCTTTATAGCTACAAAACGGCTCAGTATATGGTCTTTTGCCTTGTATACATCAGACATGCCGCCTGCGCCAACCTTGCTTAGGATCTCATATCGATCCGATAAAAAACTTCCTATCTCTAACATCTGTTATTACCTCGTCTTAAAATGGTTTAATAATCATTACAGTGATATTATCGCGGCCACCGTTTGCATTGGCCATGGCGACAAGCTGTGACGCTGCTGTCTCGATATTATCATTTTGCCTAATAGTATCGCATATTTCTTCATCTCTCACCATATTGGTAAGTCCGTCTGTACACAGAAGAATCCTGTCGTCCTCACATAGCTCGACCTCAAAGAAATCTGCCTCCACATGATCTGCTGCCCCGACAGCTCTCGTAATGATATTCTTGTCCGGATGAACTCTCGCCTCATCGGCATTTATCTCACCCATCCTGACCATCTCATCAACCAGTGAATGATCCCTGGTAATTTGTCTGATCTGCTCTGTGCCACCTACAATATAAAGCCTGCTGTCACCTATATTGGCCACAAAAAGCTTGTTTCCTATAATAGTTCCTACGACTAAGGTGGTACCCATTCCACGCTTAGCTTCATCCTCACGAGACTCAGCCACCAAAAGCTCATTTGCCTTGTTGATAGCCTCTTTGATGATGGATACCGGTTCATCCCCGGCATTTCTCGATACCGATGCAACCACACGCTCTATAGTGTATCTGGAAGCATAGTCACCGGCTTTGTGTCCTCCCATTCCATCTGCTACGATGAAAAGATTCGGAAGATTTCCTACTGCAGTGTCAGACGAGAAATAAAAATCCTGATTCATCTCACGAATAGCACCTGCATACGTAATGGAAAACGTCTTCATCTAGTTTATTCCTCTCTCTTTATCTATATGCTTCTTGCGAAGCTGTCCACAGGCACCGTCTATATCTCTGCCCATTTCCCTTCTAATAGTAACATTAATTCCGTTTTTTTCAAGCCTATTTTTAAAAGCCTCTATAACACCCTTGTTGGACTGCACGTAGTCGCGCTCCTTTATCGGGTTTACCGGAATCAGATTTATATGGCAGTTCATGCCATGCACGAGTGCCGAAAGCTCTGTTGCATCCTCGGCTGTATCGTTCACTCCGCCTACCAGGCTATACTCAAAGGTGACTCTGCGGCCGGTCTGTGCAAAATAATATTTGCATGCATCGACCGCATCATGTATATCATAGCTGTTTGCAACCGGCATGAGAGCTTTTCTCTTTTCCTGGTTGGAGGCATGCAGTGAAAGCGCCAGCGTGATAGAAAGCTTTTCATCTGCAAGCTGTCTCATGCGCGGTACGAGACCACATGTGGAAACTGTCAGATTGCGCTGGCTGATATTGATTCCGTTTTCATCAGTGAGAAGCTCTATAAAGCGCAGCAGATTGTCGTAATTGTCAAGCGGCTCACCTGTGCCCATGACAACCACATTTGAGATGCGCTCTCCGATGTCCTTGCCTATCTGATAAATCTGGTCAATCATCTCAGACGGCCTAAGCCCCCTGACGAGACCGTCAAGAGTGGATGCACAGAATCTGCACCCCATCCTGCAGCCAACCTGCGAAGATATGCATACAGAGTTTCCATGCTTGTACTTCATAAGTACACTTTCTATGACGTTGCCATCATCGAGTGCAAAGAGATATTTTCTCGTGCCATCGAGCTTTGACACCTGCACCTCCTCTTTTTTTAGCGAGATGAGTATTGCATTGTCCTTTAATACCTGTATGAACTTTTTTGAAATATTGGTCATCTCATCAAAGCTGTCCACATGCTTCACATGAATCCACTCATATATCTGCTTCGCACGGAATTTCTTCTCTCCGAGCGATATGATAAACTCTGTGAGCTCGTCCATATTCATTGATTTGATGTCAGTTAGTTGTTCTTTTATCTGTTCCATATCATTTTTATTAAATCTGCATTTAACTATTGTTTTTAAACCAATTTATATTTATTAATTCATGATTTATTTTAATATCATAATTTACTTTTTATGAATCT
>OKTF01000542.1_pt1 | contig 27139 bp, 17 predicted proteins | sample 1606461 | NCBI WGS metagenome assembly OKTF01 (sample SAMEA3879599, study PRJEB24766) | human gut metagenome | biome: human-associated habitat; feature: feces | place: USA | collected 1985/1987 | reverse complement strand
ATTGTTCGAGAAATCAACTTGTTGGCACACTAGCTTGATTCGGTTAAATTCCCATTGTAAGAATCTCCATCAGTACCCCAAGCAATGACGGATTCAAATTCATGGATACCAGAACAGGCACTGCTTCTGTGCCCAGTTCTTTCACTACTTTATAAACCTCTGTCTTCTGTGCATAGGTAATCTGTGCTTTTTCCAGAATCTCATAGACCTCTTCTGCATAGTCTCTCTGATAAACAGCTGCATCTGCCGCAAAAGTAACCTTCACCTGTGCATCTGCCGGCACATCCTTCAGGAGCACTATTGTTCCATGAATCTTCTCATCCTCTGCGAATTCTGCATCCTTATATACCTGTCCGTTTACAGTAACCTCCTGCGGTTTGTCCTGAATGTTGCAGAAGCGGATCTTCCAGGAACGTTTCTGCGGGATCACTGCTGTATTTCCCTGTGCAGCTTCTACAATAAATACTGTTCCATTCTCATCTGCAGTCTTCGTCATTCTGGTGGATACCCAATTCTCATCCAGGTCTTCCGGTGTGTCCCCACCGTCTTCCCAGAGTACAAATTCTCCTGATTCTCCAGGATATACAAGTACTTCCAGTTTCTCAGGATTCTCAATGGAATTATCATATCCTTCCATGTCCTTCAGTGGAATGATGCTGCCTTCACGCACAAGTACCGGCATCTCATAAATATCTCTCCAGAGATCCACTTTTCTGCCACCCTTATATGCTCTTCCGTTAAAGAAATCATACCAGATTCCCTGCGGAATCCATGTCTTTGCGCCTGCAAGTCCTGTTACCGGATCCAGCTTATCTGTGATTGGAGATACCATCATCTCTGTGCCGAAATAATAGTTGTTCGGTACTTCATAGGTTTCCTCACGCTCCGGCTCCAGATAATACATCGGCTGTACCAGTGGCAGTCCCGCTCTGCTTGCACGACGGTTCATGGTGTAAAGATACGGAACCAGCTTATGACGCAGTTTCAGGAAATTCTTCATTACTGTTTCTACAATCTGGTTGTATTTCCACGGTTCTTTTCCATTAAACGGGTTATCTGTGCTGTGCAGACGATTCATTGGTGAAAAGACTCCAAGCTGTACCCACCTTGCAGTGAGCTCGTCGTCTCTGTATCCAAACATATGTCCACCGATATCATGACTCCACCATCCAAAACCGATGTTGCTGGCATTTGCTGTGAAATATGGCTGGAATTTCAGACTCTCCCAGGTAATGAACGTATCACCGGAAAAACCAACCGGGTATCTGTGGCTTCCTGGACCTGCATATCTTGAGAAAGTCAGCGCACGTTTTCCTTTCCACTTGCTGTCCAGATAGTGATAGTGGTTCAGCATCCAGAGCGGATCCAGTCCCGGAACCTTGGTTACAGTTCCCTGCTGCCAGTCAAGCCACCAGAAGTCTACTCCCTCTTCTTCCATCGGATGATGCAGTTCCTCAAAATATGTCTCAATGAATTTCGGATCTGTCATATCAAAAAGTACCGGTTCCTTACTTGCAGGATCAATTCCCATCTTCTCTGCAACTCTCGGATAGGCTTCTTCATAAGCACGCACTCCATCTGCCGGATGTACGTTCAGTGTGATCTTATATCCATGTTTGTGCAGCCAGTCCATAAATTCAGGCGGATTGGGGAAAAACTTCTTATTCCAGGTATATCCTGTCCATCCGCTTCCATATACAGGAGGTACATCCTCTACCAGATGCCAGTCCATATCTACAACTGCAACAGAAAATGGCACTTCTTCTTTCTCAAAACGCTCTACCAGTTCTTTGTACTCTGTCTCTGTGTATTTGTGATATCTGCTCCACCAGTTTCCGAACGTATATCTTGGAAGCAGAGGTGTTTTTCCACATAATCTGTAAAAATCCTGCAGACATTCCACATATCTGTGACCATATCCAAAGAAATAAAAGTCTGCTCTGTTTCCCTGACGTGGCTCTACCATTCCATCTTCGCCCATAGCCATTGTGTGGGAATCATCCAGCACTGAAAAACCGTTTCTGGACATAATTCCATGACTCAGCGGAATCTCACCGTCTGCTTCATCCAGGGTTCTGGCTGTTCCCAGCAGATCTTTTGGTTCATCACCATAATGCCACACGCGCTCGCTGGCTTTTCCACCCGCTACACGTATCATCAGACCGCTTGGAGAAAATTTCTGTCTGTCATAGTGGATTTCCAGGTCTTTGGTGTAAATATGTAATTCCTCACCGCCATCGCTCACCCTGAATTCCGGCACCGGGAAATCACGATTGCATACCATCTGTGTTGCTCTGTCCTCAAATCCTCCGTCTTCGCTGTACTCAAAACGAATCAGGGCAGTTGTCAACATTGTAATCCTGAAATGATCGCCCACGATCACAGCTTCCTTTCTGCATACAGGATTACCTTCCAGCATAAATTTCTTTAAGTCCATAAAAGCTTTTCCTCCTTTACATCAACAACAGTTGTAACAGCTGCTTTTATGTCTATTTTAATCTTCTGTAGTCTGATTGACAACGCTTTTTTTCAGCTACTGAACATTTATATGACATATACTTGTGATACTATTTTCTAGAACGTGTCTGAAAAATGCTTTACGCAAGATGTGCGTCACAATTTGCAGGAGATTTTGGGAATGATTTTCCAAACACACTCTAAAGCAGCTGCCGAAGAGGACGAATGATAATCCTGAGCACACCGTAGTATAACTTCTTTTTCCGATTCAACACTTTCCCCTGGTACTTTGCGCCTTCGGTTTCCTGACCGTTTGCAAGTACCTCTTTGCTTTTTTCCATATAATCTGATTCTGTTTCGTGAATCTGCTGACTCAGTTTTTCGCTGTCAATTACCAGCATCAGTTCCGTATCCAGATAAGTACTTCGCATATCCAGATTATAGGAACCTACTACTGACAGACGGTCATTTATCAGCACAGCTTTTGTATGAACCGGATAATCATTCATCAGTTCATACACATCTGCCCCTGTTTCCAGAATTTTCTTTTTCTGATTAAGATAATCTGTACAGCCCCATGGATTAGAGCCTTTTTCCACTGCATTCAGCACGATCTGAAGCTTTGCATGATCTGAAATCCCCTGCAATACATCATACATGTAACCATTACAGATCACATAAGGAGTCTGTATTATTACATGATCTGCATTTTCAGTAAGATACTGAATTGTCTGGAGAACCTGCGGTGTTTTTCGTCCCGCCTCAATTCCATTATTGATCAGAGTGATCTTGTTTGCTTCTATCGTATCCTTTTCCCATGCACTGTAGGTTTCTATATCATTGTACCTTTTCAGCAGAGATATGTAAATTTCTTCCATGTGCCGGTATGCATCCGTATATCTGGAAGATTGTTTGCCTTTTTTAATGCTCACACAGCTTTCCTTCCATATTTTATGGAAATAATCCTCAAGCTGGTTCAGAGACTCTCCCTGTCCTTCTGATGTATCATACACCAGGATATCTCTGTCTTCATTAATGCCTTTTGTCTGATCCCCCAGAAAGATATCATTGCTGTTGCGCCCGCCCAGCAGATACATTTTCTCATCCACGATCAGATATTTATCATGCATGCGATAATTCACCTTAAACAGATTGACCGGTGTCACCGGATTGTAAACTCCCACTTCCACATTCTCATATGATGCCAGAGCCTGGAAATCACTGCTTCCAGCCAGAAACAGTTGCTGATAAATTCCATCGATCAATAACTGAATCTTCACACCTCTTGCCGCAGCGCAATTCAATGCGGCAAGAATTTTAGTGCCATTATCATCCGCGCGTAAGTCAAAGGTAGACAGTACAATGCTCTCCTTCGCAGTGCCAATCATACGAAGCCTCCACAAAAGTGCCTCTTCATTATCGTCAATGCAGCAAATCCTTTCCGTTCCTTCTATCTCTGATGTAAATTCTGTTTCTCTCAGACTTTCCACATATTTTTCGTCCGGTTTCCTGCAAAAAAGAGGTGAAAGTACATTTACCAACACCACGATCAGCAGGAAAAGGCAAAATACTTTGCCTGTTCTTTTTAGTATTTTTTTCATTCGATACCACAACCTCCCTTGACCAGACCGGAACCCATATATTTGACTTATTTCTCTTCTTTCGACAATACACTGAGTATAGAGTATAACATAATCAGAAGCCATAGTGCATCTTTTGATACGAAAAGCGTTAAAATCTTTTCACAAACCCTTTTCTTTTTCTTGCAATGTCTTATATGTTTCCGACTTATAAAAATTCAATGTCATCAACTCTTTCCAACAGAGAGGGATTTCAATGTTATCAGGATGGTTTATATAAAGTGTGATGACTGGTTATAAAGAGGGTTTATCTGCATCTTGCACAGCAGTCTTCTCTCCTGCATGAAGATATTTACCAGCTTGACCCTGTGTTCTTCAAGCGCTATCAGCAGCATAAAATACTTTTACGCCCTTGTGGAACTTTCTCCGCAGGGGCGTAAATACTTCATTTCTCTCTATTTCCCAGACACCTTTATTTTTCACTTTCCAATAAAACATAAAAAACACCGTCCCCGCGGCAATCACGTTGTCCGCAAAAACAGTGCTTTAAGTGCGTCTTCAGGGGTTCGAACCCTGGACACCCTGATTAAGAGTCAGGTGCTCTACCAACTGAGCTAATCGCGCATCCTTATGTTGTTACTTAATCTGTAACGCAAGAATTATTATATATTACTCTTTATAAAAAATCAAGTATTTTTTTATTTTTTTGTAATTTTTTTAATTTTCTCATCATTATACACAACAGCTTCCGGATTGAAAGGAATTTCTCTCCATCCGAAAGCTGTTTTTCAGATTTCCAGCATTCTGATCAAAACATCTTTCGCAAGTACACCATTGGCATAATTCACCGGTTTTCCATCGCGGAACACCACAAACGCAGGAACAATCCCTACTTCAAATTCTGCTGCCAGAACTGCTGATTCTTCAATCTCTATCTGACACACCTTCACACGTCCATCGTATTCCTTCGCAATTTCATCCAGCACATCTTCCATCATAGCGCATTTTCCGCACCATACAGCAAAGAACTCTACCAGAACCGGTGTCTCAGACCTCAGTACTTCCTGTGGATAATTTTTCGCAGTTACTCTGATCTTCATCTCAAACACCTACTCTTTTTACTTTTATTATTTACGGCAACATCCTGTATTGAGTATCGCACATACTTCTTCTAATGAGCGTTTTATACATAATATTTGTCTGTTTAGTTCTGCCTGGCAGTACATTTTCTGACGCAGTTTCTCTTTCCAGCTTCTTTTCCACCCCATCGCCCGCTCTCCAACTGTGGGTATTCCTCACTTTTATTGTATGCAGCATGGAGAAAGGTGTGAATTTACTCTGTCGGTGTTTCTGTACCTCTTCCTGCGATCAGTTTATTGATCGGATTCCCTTTTGCAGAAAACTTTTCTTCATATTCTGTCATGATATTGTTTTTATTCATCTCTTCATGATGATGCAAGTCGTATGTATAGCTGAGTACTGTCCATCCATATTCTCTGATCTGCTCCAGCGAAAAATTAAACAGCTCTGTGTTATCCGTCTTAAACTCCACTGTCCCGTCTTCTGCAAGGATCTTGTCATAACGGGCAAAAAATTCTGTAGAAGTCAGTCTTCTCTTTGCATGTCGTGCCTTCGGCCATGGATCGGAAAAATTCAAATAAATCCGCTCCACTTCTCCTTTTGCAAACACTTCCGAAAGTTCTTTTGCATCCATGCAAACAAACCGGATATTTGTCAGTTCCTGAAACTCTTCTGTGTCATACTTTTCCAGTGCACGCAATAATACACTGGAATATCTCTCAATCCCGATAAAATTGACATTCGGATATTGCTTTGCCATATTTAACAGAAAACGACCTTTTCCCATGCCGATCTCTATGTAGATCGGATTCTCATTTCCAAACACCTGCTTCCAGCATCCTTTCTGATCTTCCGGACGCTTGATCGCTGCCTGATGGCTCTGTATTGTCCCTTCCGCACGCGGAATATTACGTAATCTCATCTCTTATACTCCCTTCTGTATCCCCTGAATCAAATGTCCTTTCAACGGACCATTATATTATAGCAGAAAACCAGAATATACCAAAATAAAATTCTTATAAATATTTTTTTCTATACAAAATTTCCGCCTGACCAGACGGAGATTTTATTTTCCCTCGTTTGCTCAGGCGGATTTAAAACTGTTTACAGAATCTAAAAACTCTGCTCTTTATTTTATTGTAAGGTAGAACGTTACCGAAGTCATATCACCATACTGCAGCATCCGATATCCTTCTTCTCCCTCTTCCAGTTCATAGCTTGCCGGCAGATTTTTTACCATAGACAGATCAAATCTAAATTCTCCCGTCTCAGTTCCTGTATGTGTCCACTGTCCGGTACGAACACGGCCGTCAATAAATACCGTATAATTTACTGTTGTCGTGCGTTCTTCTACTTCCGGCTCTAATACTTTCACATAAACATCAAAACTGCTGTTGTTTCCAGCTGCATCGTATGCATAGAAGCGAACTTTATATTCACCAGGTGTCTTGGATGTAAATGGCTGATATCCATCCAGACCGTGTTCCAGACCCCATTTGTCTACTTTAAATGCTGCTGTGCCGGAATTATCTTTTACCCACTCCGGTTTTGTGAACATCTCTGTCAGCTGTTCTTCTGTGTACTCTTCTCCCTCATTCAACGGGATCTCTCTCTTATATCCCTTTGCTGCTTCAATGGCTGCATAATCAATCACCGGTGCTTCTTTGTCAATGTTTGTAATGCTAAATACATACGCATCTCCTGTCACTCCTGTTGCACTTGTCAGGGTAACGCTGTATTCTCCACTTGCAGTAAATACTTTTGTGAAAGTTCTCTTATTGACTTTCTTCCATCCTTCCGGTGTTGCACAGTCTACAGAGGTCTTGATCGTCACAGTTACATCTTTCTTGGTCCAGTCTGTGATATCCTGTGTCAGTTCTACCACTGCCGGTTTTGTATTGTCGATGCGTTTTACTTCTACAAACTGCGGTTCTGATACATTGCCTGCAAGGTCTGTCACTGTAAATGCTTTGTCTTTCCAGTTTGCTGTAAAGGTCTTCACATAGACATAAGTTCCGTTTTCCTGGCCTTTCAGAGACCATCCTTCACCCGGAAGCTGGATCTCTTCGCTTGTCTCAAGACGTACTTCTTTGGACTGTTCCAGTTTACTGTTGTCCACGATCCACTGGAATGTCGGAGCAACGGTATCATAGTGGAATGTCACTGTCTTTTCATTTCCTGCCTGATCTACAACAACTGCTGTATTTTCTCCTTCTTTTACACCGATTTTTTCGATGTCTGTCAGGTATTTGTACTTGCTGTTGATCTCTGTAACTGTATCATTGACCTTCAGTTCTTTGACACCTTCTGTATCGTGCACTGCGATTCCTGTGATCTTGCGGAAACGATCTCCATTTCCTTCGCCTTTGACGCTTACATTCGGAGCCTGTTTGTCAATGCCTGCTACCGTGTAGGTCACTTCTTTCTGCTGATTGTCATTGGAAACTACCGTAACGCTATAGGTTCCATTCTGGCTGTAAGCTTTTGTCAGCACGGTATCGGATACGCGAGTCCATCCTTCAATATCCTGAACAGGTTCGTTTGCTGTCAGAGTCACGGTCACATCCTGATTTGTCCAGATTGTTTCGCCTGCTTCATCCACATTTGAATAAGATACGGCAACATCCAGATCCACTGCCGGTTCGCTCCACTGTGCATACAGCGTCATATCTTCTGTTACAACTGTGTTGGCATCCACCGGTGTTCCTGTTCCGTCTTTTGATGTATTCCATCCACTTAAGATCTTGTCTCCATTTTCAAATGTAGTCGGGAATCTGCTCTCTGTGATCGCTGTACCGCTTACCACATATGCGTACATCTTATCCCAGCTGTTCACTCCATGATAAGTCAGCAGTTTCTGCGCATTATCAATCACGCGAAGTCCGCCCCATTTTGTATCTCCTGAATTTTTAAATGGTTTGCTCAGATCCAGATTCGGCAAATATGCTCCAAGAGAACCGTCTGGAACTTTCACATAAGCATCGGCATGTGTTGCAAAAGAACCATCAATTGTCGGTGGTGTTGCTGTTTCAATCGTAATATGCAGTTCTCTCTTACCATTTGGTTTACCAACAAATGCCCTGGATCCAATACTTGTGATCGTAGCAGGGAGTGTTACATCCTCTACCAATGTATGTTCGAATGCTGACGCTCCGATCGTCACAACACTTGGCATTGTTACTGTCTCTAATTTTTGAGCTCTTGCAAATGCACTTGCGCCAATTTCTGTCACTGCAGGAAGTTCAATACTCTCAAGTCTCGCTGTATTTGCAAATGCTCCGGCTCCAATCACTGTCACATTCGGAATGGTTACACTTTCCAGATATTTTGTATCCTTAAAAGCGCTTTCTCCAATCTCTGTAAATCCTGCCAAGGAAACTGTCTCCAGACTGGATTTTATGAATAACTCAGCCGGTAATACTGTCGTTGCTGTTCCTTCTGCACCAATCAGCTCCAGATCTCCGTCCAGATTCATTTCCAGATTTGTCAGTCTTGTCATACTCTTCAATGTTGCAAGATCGTCCTGGGTTACTTTTCCGGACTCAATCACCAGAGATGTAACTCCTTCTGCTGTCGTATTTGCTTTTTCTACTACTTTTGCAAGAGTTTCTCCACCGAGAGACTCTCCGCCATTTACTTTTGCAGTGATATGAATCTCTTCTGCTTTTTCTCCGATCACCGGATAAACGGTCATTTCTTCTGATACAACCGTTTCTGCTGTCACCATATCACCGGAACCATCTTTCTTTGTATTCCAGCCTTTAAGTTCTTCGTTTTCTTTCAAGTTCTTCTGATCATCTTTATGCAGAGCCGCCAACTTATCTGCTGTGATCGTCTGGCCTGTTGCTACATATGCATACTGATCTGCCCATGTGCCACATTTTGCCTTATATTCCACCAAAGAAGAGCCTTCTTCTCTTAAATACAACGAATTCCAATTGATATCCTGTCTCTTCAGTACTTTCGCTACATCAGCCTTTGGATTTACCTGAGCTACATATGCAGCAAGCGCTCCCTGAGGTACTGTCACAGTAGCCGGCCGTGTCACACTAGATACACCGGTAAATGCCGCACTGTCAACAGTCGGTGGAGTTGTTGCCAAAATTGTAATTTTAGCACCGCTCTTATTTCCATTTTTACAAATTCCAAATCGAATATCTTCAATATTTTTAATCGTAGCAGGAAGTGTCAGGCTATCAAGCGCATCTGTGTATTTAAAGGATCCTTCTCCCAGTGTCTCGACTGCATTCATTGTCAGACTTTCCAAACGCTTACATCCATTAAATGCATTAGCTCCAATTGTCTTTGCACTGGACAGATCTAATGTCTCTAACCATGCTCCCAAGCCAAAAGCACTTGCTCCTACTGTAACAACATCTGGCATATGAATCGTTTCAATAGAGTCATATGCTTTTAATCCTCCATTGTAAATTTCTGTAATACCGCCCAATGTGAGTGTTGTCATATCTGCGCGGCTGCTTCCGGCACGTTTAGGTGCAAATTCAATCACTGCGGTATCTTTACTTAATACAGTTGTAGGCTGTCCATCCATTCCGATCAACTGCAGATTGTCTCCAACATTCATTTCGAATGTTTCAAGTCTTGAAATGCTCTTCAAATAAGCCAGATCTTCCTGTGTTACTTTTCCGGAATTGATTGTCAAGGAAGTCACCGCATCCACAGCTACACCAGATTTTTCAACTGCTTTTTCCAGGCTCGCACCGTCAACAGCTGTTCCGTTGATCGTTGCATTGATATGAACTTCTTCCTGAGGTTCTGAAAGTTTGATTCCATACCATGTATTCTGCTCTGCATTATATCCAGGACTTGCCTTATATGCATCTAACGCACCTTCCGGAATCACAAGTTTCAGATTATCTACGACACCTTTTGCAAATTTCAACTCACCGGCAGAAATACTCAACGACGGAGGTGTTGCGCCTAATTCCAGCGTCTTTAATGCTCCTAAATATTTAAACGCATCATCATCAAGCTCTGTAACAGCCGGAAGTTTTACTGTTTCTGTCGTACTATTGCTCATATTACCAAACAATGGACCATTCACTACTTTTAATGACGGCAGGTTTAATTCCGCCAATCCATTCACTCGGTTCAAAGCAGTAGTATGCATTTCTTCCAGACCAGGTGCTTCAAAACTGATTAAGCTTCTGCACATTCCGAATGCATTCATTCCCATTCCTTTTACATTTTTTCCAAGATATACTTTTTCTATGTTATATCCCGGATACGATGCATAAAAAGCATTCAATGGAATGGCATCTCCACTGAGTCCCCGTAATTTGACATCGTCACCAATACTGAATTCTTTCAATGTCCACTGAAGACGATTGAACTTTTTCAAATAATCAAAATCTGCATCACGAATCACACCGCTCTCAAATTTTACGCTCGTTAATTCTGTTAATTTTGATTGTTCTACAACTTCCTGAAGACTCATTCCTTTGTACTGTGTTCCGTTCAGGCTAATCGTGCATTCTGTCTCTACTTTTTCTACAGTAACGTCGATGTATGTATTATAGGTTGTATTTCCCAATTTATAATTGGCTGATACTTTTCCTTTTCCAGCACTAACTGCTGTCACAAAACCGTTCTCATCCACCTTCAGAATACTACTGTCCTGAACTCTCCATTTTACGGTTCCGCCCGCTTCTTCAGCTTCCTGCGTCAACTCATATCGGAACTGCTGAGTCTCGCCTTCTTTCATCGTGGTGGTCTTACCCTCTTCCGGTAAGATTTTAATCGGATTTACCAGAGTCACTTCTTTTGTTGCAGAGTAAACATTGATTTCTCCGGCAGAAGCATATTTTCCTTCTGGATTATCATAACTTTTTACTACCGTAACTTTTACATCACTTGCATCGACTGGTTCAAATGTAATATCAGTACTTGCTCCATCTGCAGTCTCTGCAATTGTACCATTATATGCAGTCTGCCAACTGCCAGTTTCTCCATTTTTCACTTCAATTTTAATTTCTTTCCAGATTCCGGCAGCTCCTGTCTTCTTTCTAGTATATTCCACTTTTCCAATCTTATAGGTTCCGCCCAAATTCCATTCTATCGTATACGGACCTTGATGTGTGTTATAATCGGTATGCCATCCTGTATTAACATCCCCATCAAATGCCAGATTTGCCGGGCCTTCACTCCATTGCATCGGCGTATTCTCAGAGCTTGCCTGCACACTTTCCTTCATTGGTGCCTGATCCAGCTTTGTATACTTGTAGGAAATCGCTTTTGTATCTCTCTGACCCAACTGATTATCCGGCTGCTTTGTCGGCTGTGCATTGCCATCCAGCGCAAAAGCTGTTGGCACAGAAGTCATTGTGACTGCCAGTGTCATTGCCAATGCAAGGCCTTTTTTTCCTTTCTTCATAGTATTCCTCCTTGTTTTGCCCCAAATTTATACTGTGAAAAGAATAGTTTTTCCACAATATACTTATCATTTTTATTATATTTTACCACACCCCCTGTTTTCTAGTGTTTTATTGTCATTTTTATGTAATATATTGCTTTTTGCACTTTATTTTTTCATAGTTTTGTACAAACTATATATTCCAGAAAACAGACAAATATGACTATTTTGATTATTTTCATATGAATTTTTATGAAAAATCATAAAATAATCGACAAAGTGATTGTTTTTTCAGCCAAAAGGTGTATGATAGTGTATTATATATTCTGACTAAAAAGGGGGCTTTTTATGGAGTCTATTATTAACAAATTGACGGAGATCGAATCTGCCGCATCTGCGATCGCAGAACATGCGGAACTTCAAAAATCCGTCCTGGATAAAGAATATGAAGAAAAGCGAAAGCAGTTTGATCTGGATCTGGAACAAGAGACACAGGCACATCTGCAAAAAATACGGGAAGCTCTGGAAGCAGATACGCAGACTCTCTTAGATCAGCAGGCAGAATCAAACGACAGTTGTGTACTTGCACTCAAGAAAGAATACGAAAGCAGGCACACACTTTATGCACAGGAAATTTTAAAACGAATCACAGAGGTGTAGCATATGGGAAACTTACTCGAATACAGCGGGATCATCACCAAGCTGCGGGCCATGGAAGCCAGACTGCTCACAGATGAACAGTTTGAGGAGATATCAGCTCTTACAAGTATCACCGAACTGGTTTCCTATTTAAATGCAAATTCTTCCTATCAGGATGTACTTCAGGATATGGATGAGACCATGCTGCACAGAGGCAACATCGAAAAAGTGCTGATTCTCTCGCTGTACCACGATTACACAAAGATTTACCGTTTCTGCGGACCGAATCAGAGAAAGTTTTTAAAACTTTACTTAAAGCGGTATGAGGTGGATCTGATCAATTACTGCCTGCGCATTGTCATCAATCATTATCAGGAACCATTTGATCTGAACCACAAGAAACCGTTTTTTGACAAATACTCGCAGATTTCCATCGAAAAGCTGATCACCTCCAGAACAACGGACCAGCTCGTAGAAAATCTGAAAGGCACAGAGTATTACGAACCGCTGAAAAAACTAAAAGACAGTCAGTCTGTCACCCTGTTTGATTACGATCTTGCGTTGAACCTTTATTATTTTACCGCCATGTGGAAAGAGCGCAAAAAGTTTCTGAAGAAAAAAGAACTGGAGCTTTTCACCAGAGACTGTGGCTCCAAGATTGATCTGCTGAATATGCAGTGGATCTACCGGGCCAAAAAGCATTTTAATTTGAAGGAAGCCGATATTTACTCCCTTTTGATCCCGATTCATTACCGGATTTCTGTGGAGCAGATAAAAGCCATGGCAGAAGCATCTAATATGGATGAATTTTTTGCTGTCCTTCAAAAGACACCATACGCAAGACATTATAATTTTGAACAGGACTTAACGATCGAGCAGATGTATGAGGACTGCCTGTATCATTTGTATACAGCCGACCGAAGGCAGAATCCTTATTCGATCGCTTCGATCAATATGTATCTGTTCTTAAAAGAAGAAGAACTTCGAAAACTGACCACCGCCATGGAATGTATCCGTTACGGATTAAATTCTGGCGAGACTTTAGGATATGTTGGAGGAAAGATTTAATGATTGTAAAAATGAAATTCATCAATATATCCGGCCCAAGAAATGATATCGACCGGGTGACAGATCTCTATCTGTCCAGATATGAGATCCAGCTCGAATCTGCTTTGTCGGAATTAAAAACTGTGGATAATCTCCGGCCGTTCGTGGAGATCAATCCTTACAAGGATGCACTTGGCAAAGCCGAAGAATTCGCCGGATATCTGGAGAATGCCGATGAAATTTCCCCGGATACCTCTCTTGGTCTGGATGATATTTTCGAACTGATCCGCACTACAAATGAGGCGTATCTCAAGATCCAGGCAAAGAAAGAAAAGCTCAAAAAAGAAACAGAAACACTTGCAAACAAGCAAAAGCTCATTGAGCCATTTCGTCCGCTGGACGGAGAACTGGACCGGATTCTGCGCTACAAATACATCAACTACCGGTTTGGACGGATTCCGGTAGAACAATACGGCCGCCTGGAAAAATATCTGATCGATGATCTTGGTGCAATTTTTGTCAAAGGAGAACAGGACGAAAGCTATCTCTACGGTGCATATTTTGTTTCACCCGGAGAATCTCAGAAAGTGGATGCTGTATTCCGTTCCCTGCATTTTGAAAAGATCACCATTCCGGATGAATACACCGGAACACCGGCAGATGCCTGCCAGAAACTAAACCGTCAGATTGCCGATATTTCTCGAAAAATTGAGGATCTAAATAAAGAGGCAGCCGACATGCTTGTCAAAAAAGCCCCTCAGATCGTAGCTGCAAAGCAGCGTCTGGAAGAGCTTGCCCACAATTTCGATGTCCGGAAAATGGCAGCCCGGATGGAAGATCAGAAAGAAGACTACTACATTTTATGCGGCTGGATGTCAGAAGACGACGTTGCCCGCTTTATGGAAGAAGTCAAGGATGATGACAAGGTATTTGTTGTCGTGGAAGAAGACCGGAACACTTATTTTGGAGATCCTCCGGTCAAGCTGCAGAACCCGAAGCTGTTCAAACCATTTGAAATGTTCATCGGCATGTACGGACTTCCTGCTCACAACGAGATCGATCCGACTATTTTTGTTGCTGTCACCTACTCCTTTATTTTCGGAGTTATGTTCGGTGATGTGGGGCAGGGACTGCTGCTGTTGATTGGTGGTTTTCTGATCTATCATTTTAAGAAAAAACCGCTTGCCGGAATTATTGCATGTGCAGGTGTATTTTCTACAATCTTCGGATTTATGTTCGGAAGTATTTTCGGGTTTGAAGATATCATAGAACCAATCTGGCTAAGGCCGATCGATCACATGACCACACTGCCGTTCATCGGTAAGCTGAACACTGTATTTATCGTGTCCGTAGCGTTTGGTATGGGGCTGATCATCCTCGCCATGATCCTGCACATCGTCAATGCGCTCCGGTCTCACGATGTAGAAAATGCATGGTTTGACGCAAATGGAATGGCAGGCCTTGTATTTTACGCTTCCGCAGTGGCAACGATCGTACTTTTTATGACAGGACACAAGACACCGGCAGGAATCGTCCTTGCAGTGATGTTCGGCATTCCGCTGCTTCTCATTCTGTTCAAGGAACCTTTGACGCGGAAGATCCAGAAACGCGCAGACAAGATGGAAGAAGGAAAGGCAATGTTCTTTGTACAGGGATTTTTCGAAATTTTCGAAACCTTGCTGAGTTACTTTTCCAACACCCTTTCTTTCGTTCGTATCGGTGCATTTGCCGTCAGCCACGCTGCCATGATGGAAGTCGTGCTGATGCTCGCCGGCGCAGAATCCGGCTCCCCGAACTGGATCGTTGTCGTATTAGGCAACCTGTTCGTATGCGGTATGGAAGGCCTGATTGTAGGAATTCAGGTACTCCGTCTGGAATATTATGAGATGTTCAGCCGTTTCTATAAAGGAAGCGGAAGAGCTTTTGACCCATATACCAAAACTCAAACTACAAAAAAGAAACGTTCTTAAAGGAGGATTCCAATTATGACACTTACAACAAAACTTATTCTCATCGCAGCACTGATCTTAAGCATTATCATCCCATTCGGATACTATCTGATCGGGGAAAGGAACCGAAAAAAATACAAACGTGCCATCGGAACGAATGTCTTTTTCTTCTTTGGCGCATTCGTGATTACTTCCATCATGATGTTTGCAGGCCCACAGGTACAGGCCGCTGATGCCGCAGCCGCTTCCTCTTCTTTGTCCACGGGACTCGGCTATCTCGCAGCTGCTTTGGTTACCGGACTTTCCTGTATCGGTGGTGGTATTGCCGTTGCAAGTGCAGCCTCCGCTGCTTTAGGCGCAATCAGCGAAGACTCCAGTGTACTCGGTAAATCTCTGATTTTCGTAGGTCTTGCGGAAGGTGTTTGTCTGTACGGACTGATCATCTCCTTCATGATCCTTGGTAAACTCTAAGATGAAAATGTTTCTTATCAGTGATAATGTCGATACTTACACGGGAATGCGCCTTGCAGGTGTGGACGGTGTCGTCGTACATGAACGAAAGGAACTGCGGGAACAATTAGAAAAGGTTCTGCAGGACAAATCCATCGGCATTGTACTTCTGACCGAAAAATTCGGACGGGAATTTCCGGACATTCTGGATGAATTCCGTCTGGATCGAAAAATCCCTCTGCTGATCGAAATCCCGGACCGGCACGGAACGGGACGCAAAAAAGACTTTATCACCTCATATATTACCGAAGCCATCGGACTGAAATTGTAAGGCAAAAATTTTTAAAGGAGGAGATCCTCTTGACTTTAGAAGAAAAGATCAACCATCTGCGCACGACTTCCATGGAAGAAGCAAGAGCCGAGAGCAATGCCATTATTGACTCTTACCGTGATGCACTGGAAAAAGTATTTGAAGACCATAAAATTGAAGCAAAACGACAGATGCAGACTCGTATCAAAGCGGAAACTGTTAATGCCAGACAGCAGAAAAACCAGGCAATGGCGCGCGCCCAGCTGGATTTAAAACGCCGCCAGGGCCGCATTCAGCAGGAACTAAAAGACAAGATCTTTGAGGAGGCATACGCCCTGGTAAATGATTATATGAAAACCGCAGAATACGATGATTTTCTGCTCCGCTGTATTCACAATGCGATCGTATTCGCAAACGGAGAAGAGATGACGATCTATCTCAATCCTTCAGATGAGGAAAAGCGTTCTTCTCTGGAAGATGCCACCGGCATCCACCTGACGATCAGTGCGGAAGACTTTACAGGCGGTATCCGTGCCGTCATCCGCAGCCGCAATATTCTGATCGATCATTCTTTTAAGACCGCACTGCGCAACGAATACGACAAATTCTTATTCTCAGGAGGTGACAGCATTGTTTAAGACTGGAAGAATTTATGGAATCAACGGGCCTGTCATCTATTTGAAAGGCAATACCGGATTTTGTATGTCTGAAATGGTATATGTAGGACGGGAAAAGCTGGTCGGCGAGGTCATTGCACTGGATAAAGACATGACCACCATTCAGGTCTACGAAGAAACAACCGGACTTCGCCCCGGCGAAGAAGTCATTGCAACGGGAAATCCGGTGTCTGTAACACTGGCGCCCGGAATTTTAAACAACATTTTTGACGGAATCGAACGCCCTCTGGAGCGGATCGCAGAATCCGGGGGAGCGTTTATCACCCGCGGTGTTTCCGTTGACTCTCTGGATAAAGAGAAAAAATGGGCCGCCCACATCACCGTTTCTGTGGGAGACTATCTCCACGGCGGAGATATTTTCGCAGAAGTACCCGAAACTCACGCGATCACGCATAAATGTATGGTACCGCCTGATCTGGAGGGAACCGTGATTCAAATCGTGGAGGACGGAGCGTACACAATTGAAGAGCCTTTGATCACACTGGAACTTTCCAGCGGAGATCAAAAACAGCTTCCAATGGCACAGCGCTGGCCAATCCGTACTGCCCGCCCGACAAGCCATCGTTTTCCGGCTTCAATCCCACTTGTCACCGGACAGCGTATCATTGATACCATGTTCCCAATCGCCAAAGGCGGAACTGCCGCCATTCCCGGCGGATTCGGAACCGGAAAGACCATGACACAGCATCAGATTGCCAAGTGGTCTGACGCTGATATCATTATCTATATCGGATGCGGAGAACGTGGAAACGAGATGACACAGGTTCTGGAGGAATTCGGAGAACTGATCGACCCAAAGACCGGAAATCCTCTGATGGACCGTACCACACTGATCGCCAATACTTCCAACATGCCGGTTGCTGCCCGTGAAGCCAGCATCTACACCGGTCTGACACTGGCAGAATACTACCGGGATATGGGATATGATGTAGCGATCATGGCGGACTCCACCTCCCGCTGGGCAGAAGCTCTGCGTGAGTTATCCGGCCGTCTGGAGGAGATGCCGGCAGAGGAAGGTTTCCCGGCTTATCTTGCATCCCGGCTGTCCGGATTTTACGAGCGCGCCGGCATGATGCACAATTTAAACGGGACTGACGGATCTGTCACCATCATCGGAGCGGTCTCTCCACAGGGCGGTGATTTCTCCGAGCCGGTCACACAAAACACCAAACGATTCGTGCGCTGTTTCTGGGGATTGGACAAAAGCCTTGCCTATGCAAGACATTTCCCTGCCATCCACTGGCTTACCAGCTACAGTGAGTATCTAAATGACCTCTCGCCCTGGTATCAGGACAATGTATCGCCGAAATTCGTGGACTATCGAAACCGCCTCATGGCGCTGCTGAATCAGGAGAGCAGCCTTCTGGAAATCGTCAAACTGATCGGAAGCGATGTGCTGCCGGACGATCAGAAACTGATCCTGGAAATCGCCAGAGTCATCCGTCTGGGATTCCTTCAGCAGAATGCATTCCACAAAGACGATACCTGTGTTCCGATCCGCAAACAGTTCCTGATGATGGATCTGATCCTGTATCTGAATACAAAGGCAAAAGCCCTGGTTACCATGGGTATGCCGATGTCCATTTTGAAAGAAAGCAACATTTTTGACCGCATCATTTCTGTGAAATACGATGTTCCAAATGACCGTCTGGATATGTTCGATGACTACCGCAAAGAAGTCGATCGTTTCTATGACGAAGTACTTGAAAAGAACGCTTAGGAGGAAAAGAAATGTCAATAGAATATTTAGGCCTGAACGAGATCAACGGCCCTCTGGTCGTTCTGGAAGGCGTGCAGAATGCCTCCTTTGAAGAAATCGTAGAGATCGTTGTGGATAACAACGAAAAGAAACTCGGTCGTATCGTAGAGCTCTACGAAGACAAAGCCGTTATCCAGGTATTTGAGGGAAATGAAGGTATGTCCCTTAAAAATACCCACACAAAGCTGACCGGACATCCGATGGAGCTTGCCGTATCACTGGACATCCTCGGCCGTACCTTCAATGGTATCGGACAGCCGATCGATGGTCTGGGTGATATCTATCCGGAAGCACACATCAATGTAAACGGTCTGCCGCTGAACCCGGTTACCCGTGAATATCCGCGTAACTACATTCGTACCGGTATTTCCGCGATCGATGGTCTGACCACTCTGATCCGCGGACAGAAGCTTCCGATTTTCTCCGGAAATGGTCTGCCACATGACCGTCTGGCAGCTCAGATCGTAAAACAGGCTTCTCTGGGTGATAATTCCGATGAAAAATTTGCGATCGTTTTCGCAGCTATGGGTGTTAAATATGACGTAGCAGAATTCTTCCGCAAGACTTTCGAAGAAAGCGGTGTTTCTGACCACGTAGTTATGTACCTGAACCTGGCAAACGACCCGGTTGTAGAGCGTCTGATCACACCGAAGGTTGCCCTCACCGCAGCAGAGTATCTGGCATTTGAAAAAGGCATGCACATCCTGGTTATCTTAACCGATATGACATCCTTTGCAGAGGCCATGCGTGAGGTTTCTTCCTCAAAAGGTGAGATTCCTTCCCGTAAAGGTTATCCTGGATACCTCTACAGTGAACTGGCTACAATCTACGAACGTGCCGGTATCGTAGAAGGCGTCGAAGGTTCTGTAACACAGATCCCGATCCTGACTATGCCGAATGATGATATCACACACCCGATCCCTGACCTGACCGGTTACATCACCGAAGGTCAGATCGTACTGGATCGTCAGCTGCACGGACAGGCAATCTACCCGCCGATCAACGTACTGCCTTCTCTGTCCCGTCTGATGAAGGACGGTATCGGTGCAGGTTACACAAGAGAAGATCATCAGGATGTTGCAAACCAGTTATTCTCCTGCTACGCAAAAGTTGGAGATGCAAGAGCCCTGGCATCCGTTATCGGTGAGGACGAACTTTCTCCTCTGGATAAAACCTATCTGAAATTCGGACAGGCATTCGAGCATACCTTTGTCGGACAGGGCGAGGACGAGAACCGTTCTATCGTTGAGACTCTTGATCTTGGCTGGAAACTTCTGCGTATGCTGCCAAGAGAAGAACTTGACCGTATCGATACGAAGATCCTGGATAAATATTATAACGAATAGAGGTGAGCCTATGGATCCGAATACCTTCCCTACGAAGGGCAATTTAATTCTGGCAAAAAACTCCCTCGCACTTGCCAAACAGGGCTATGTGCTGATGGACAAAAAAAGAAATATTCTGATCAGGGAACTTATGGGACTCATCCAGCAGGCCGAATCCATTCAGAAAGAAATTGATTCTACCTTCCGCATGGCATATGCTGCACTGCAGATGGCAAACATCAAACTGGGTATCAGCCTTGTGGAAGAAATCTCCTACTCCGTACCGGTTGAGGATTCGATCCGCATCCGCACAAGAAGTATCATGGGTACGGAGATCCCCCTGGTAGAAGCTGATACCAGACCTGCTTTCCCGACTTACGCTTACTACAGTACAAACATTGCACTGGACCAGGCAAAAGCCTCATTTGAAAAAGTAAAGCAGCTTTCCATCAAGCTTTCCATGATCGAAAATTCAGCTTACCGGCTGGCAAACAATATCAAAAAAACCCAGAAGCGTGCCAACGCTCTGAAAAATATTACCATCCCACGTTATACCGTTCTTACAAAAGACATTCAGAATGCACTGGAAGAAAAAGAGCGTGAAGAATTCACCCGACTGAAGGTCATCAAAAGAATGCAGAGCAAGAAGGCTTAACAAGTGGATTTCCCGAACCTGGCGGACAATTTTTTGTCCCCTGGGTTCTGTCTTTTTTCTCCCACAGTTCTCTCATATTTCAGACGTAAAATCTTTATTCAGGCAGAACACACTTAAGACCCGGAATGTGATCCTGGTCAGGTCTGCTGACATTTACCTGTCAGAATATGTGTTTTCTCTTGACTTTCTAAGCTAAATCTTGTAAAATTCTTATGTAATAATTTTGTAATATATTTAACATGATTTCAAAATCTTGATCTTCATGATTTTTAAAAGGAGCAATTTATGAAAAAGCAGATTATCGTTACCATGCTTTTAGCAGCAGCACTTGGCACAGTCAGTCCTTCTATGAAAGCGGAAGCAAAGTGGAGGGCAGATGCAAACGGCCGCTGGTATACCATCAAGGCTGCACCGGGCTACGCTGTTGGCTGGAAGCAGATCGGTAAGTATACTTACTATTTTGAAAAAAACAAATACGCCGTAACCGGCTGGAAATTGATCGATAAAAAATGGTACTATTTTGATATAAAAGGCAGGCTGCTCGCCAATCGCTGGGTAGATGGATATTATCTTTCTGCTGACGGCTCCATGGCTGCAAGCACTGTGATTACCTCCGGGGATCAAAGTTACACGATTGATGCAAACGGAAACATTGTCCGGGATCCTTCTTCTGCAGACGGTTCTGACATCCTGATTCCCGGCGTGACGGAAAACAAAAATACCTGGGTAGAGAATGATGGTAAGTATTATTACTACAACTACAAAGGTAAACTTGCAAAAGGCTGGCTGCGTATCCGTGACAAAACTTATTATCTTAATACCGAAACTGGAGAACGTTACAGTGGCTGGCTCAAATACAACGGCAAATATTATTACTTTGATGCTGAAACCGGCCTGATGCTGAAAGGCTGGAACAAGATCGGCAACTATACATACTTCTTTAAAACAGACGGTTCTGCACCGAGAAAGTGGAAAAAGATCAAAGGCAAATATTATTACTTCGGTAAAAAAGGCCGTATGTACACCAACAGGATCATCAGCAAAAAATATTATGTAAATGCCGCCGGTGAACGTACTTATGGTTTCGCTCAGATCGGTGCCGACACTTACTATTTCCATCCGACAACCGGAAAGATGATGACCGGCTGGGTACTGGTTGGCAGCAAATATTATTACTTTGATGCAAACGGTAAAATGGTCACCGATACCTGGATCGGCAAACGCTACCTGAAATCAAACGGTCAGATGGCAAAGAGCTGCTGGGTAGGTGCTTACTATATAAACAAAAAGGGAAACCGTACCAAAAAGACACGTTCTACCGGAATCTGGACACAGAAAGGCAAAACCTACTTCCTGAATTCCAATTACCAGAAGGCAAAAAGCCAGTGGGTCGTTTCTGCAAGCGGCAGATATTATTATACAGATGAGAACGGCATTGTCCTCACCAACCAGTGGGTAGGCAATTATTATGTAGGAGAAACTGGTGCAAGAGTTACCAGCCAGAAACTGCAGATTGATGATAAGACTTACTATTTTACTTCCGACGGAAGCAAAGCAACCGGTATTGTTACCCTGAACGGCAAAACCTATTTATTTGACCGTAACGGAGTCATGGTTACAGGATGGTATAATAACAGCGTCGCAACGTTCTATTTTCTTCCGACGACCGGTGAAATGGTCAAGAGCCAGATCATGATCATTGACAACGTATTCTACTCTTTCGATGCAAATGGATATATGACTGACCAGAATGCTTCCGATTCCGATCTGACATTCGGTTCCAAACTTGCAGCTTATGCGACTCAGTTTATCGGAAATCCATATGTTTACGGCGGAACCAGCCTGACAAACGGTGCAGACTGCTCCGGTTTTACGCAGTCCGTCATGAGCCATTTTGGCATCAAGATCCCTCGTACCGCCGACCAGCAGGCAATCGGCTACGATGGCACAACAACCAAATATGCTACCGCAAAAATCATTTCCATCAACAATATCCAGCCCGGAGATCTGGTATTTTATTACCAGCCAATCTCACACGTTGGGCTTTACATCGGAAACGGGCTGATTGTACACGCCTCTACAGAGGCAGCTTACCCGGTGGGCGGTATTAAGACCTCACCATTTGACTTTGCTACGATCCGTGCGATTGTACGCTACTGGTAAGCAAATGCAGAGAGGTTTTAGAATGTGCAAATGAACGAATTCCTCGAAGGCATGTTCGAGTACCTTCTTAGGAATTGTTCATTTTGCACATTGCCAAAAGTTCCTGGCTTGCCAGGGGTCGCTTAAGCAGAACAGTCCTTCAGGCCAGGGTACAAAACACAGAACAGAAAAAGACAGAGATAGAGTAACGGAAACTTGCTGCCGTCACTATGCCTCTGTCTTTTTTGTTTTGTACACAAGAAAGTTGATGCGGAAGGCTTTGGTTCTAAAACCTGTTTGCGTACACTGGCGGTGTGGAAGGCTGTTTCCTGCCAGCGTGTAAAATATGATATGAAGTGTTTTTAAAAACTATGGCTGTTCAAGAAAGTACGGCAATGTGCAAAATGAACAAATTCCAGGGAAGGCACTTTTACGTGCCCTTCGGGGAATTTGTTCATTTGCACATTTACACAAACCTCCGCCTTATCCCTCGATCACTTTCTTAATTGCATCATAAAGTTCATCATAGGTCTCAAATGCCGGCAGCTGTGGATATTCTGCTTTGATTGCATCGGTACTTCTGAATAAGAAGCCTGCCTTACTTGCCTGGATCATGCCAAGGTCGTTATGGCTGTCGCCGCTTGCGATGGTGTCATAACCGATGGACTGCAGAGCTTTGACGGTTGTGTATTTGGATTTCTCACAACGCATTTTGAAATCAATGATTTCTCCGTTGTCAGCAACGACAAGAGAGTTGCAGAAAATAGTCGGATAACCCAGCTTTTTCATCAGCGGACCTGCGAACTGTGAGAAAGTATCGCTGATAATGATAACCTGTGTCAGTTCTCTTAATTTATCCAGAAATTCTTTTGCTCCCGGGAGCGGATCGATTTTGGCGATGGTTTCCTGGATTTCTTTCAGTCCCAGATTATGTTCTTTTAAAATATTAAGACGATATTTCATCAGTTTATCGTAGTCCGGTTCGTCTCTGGTGGTTTTCTTTAATTCCGGGATGCCTGTTTCTTCTGCAAAAGCAATCCAGATTTCCGGTACCAGTACACCTTCCAGGTCTAAGCATACGATTTCCATTTTGTCCTCCATTCTGATACAGTGATAACGCTGTATCGCTTCAAATATATTTTCCTGTCTATTATAGTCGAAAACAAAAAAAACTACCACTGTAAATTTTAAAAACAGACAATAATTTGTAAAAATTACCAATATAAGCGTTGATTTTTATATGTAAGTCAGATTATAATAAATATAAAAAACAAGGGAGGGCAACACGATGAAGAAAACAGCATTCTTACTGGTACTGGCACTTCTGCTGCAGATCCTGCTCCCGCCTTCTATGGCAGGAAATGTCTATGCGGCATCTACAGAAGAGGTTGCACAGACACAGGCGGCAGACGGCGATCAGCTGAAAAGTCTGTATGACACGTATTATTTGGGAGCTTGCAAAAAAACAGGTGATTACGATCATCTGTGGGATGGATATGAGGTAAAACTGTATCTGAAAACATCCGATGATTCTCTGCAGGGCCAGGAGGCGGATGCATTTAAAGCAACGATTGGCGGGAAAGAATATGCGGTCGGCGAGGTAGCACAGGATTATACTTTATATGGCAAAGATGATTATGACTATTATGAAATTTCCGTTCCGATTTTGGATGATGTGAGCGGAACAAAAGAGGTTTCACTGACCTATCCGGGCAAATCCGGCAGCAAAACCGTTGGCGGTCTGAGTATCACACTGAAAAAGGAAGATTATTTTACAACAAAGGGTTCAAAAGAAGTCGAAGTTGAAAATACAAAAAATCCGATCTACACTTCCAGCATCACAGGAAATGCACAGGTGACTGCTTACTGGGTTTCTGCATTCTGCGGAAAAGAAGATCAGACGATCAAGAAATCTTATCTTGTTAATGCAGACGGAAAAGACAGCAAACAGTATGGTCTGAATACAAAAATTATGCAGATTTATCAGGATACAGATTCCGGAAGAGTGCAGGATGACCGTTATCCGGCAAAGAAAATGCCATTTGATGAAAACGGAGGCAGTGATGTTTACAACACGCAGTATACTTACGGAATCATGGCAGGTTTCCAGAACGGAGCGATCATTGAAGAGGCAATTCCGAACGGAACTTATAATATGGTTCTTGAGACAGAAAGCGGTTGTAAAACAGTGATCAAGAATGCAGTGATTTCCACCGACAAGCCGATCATTCTTGGCATGATGGATTCGGAAGCTTCACAGGGAAATGCTTCCAATGAATCCAATTTATATGGTAATGACAAAGAAATCCATACAGACAAACATGGAAATTATGTGGCAGCTTATGTATATGGCTTAAATCTGAATGATGAAGTTGCAAAATATGTAAAACCGTACTTTGCAGAGAGAAGTTATGATTTTACCGATGGAAATGTAAGTTATAATGATACGATTGTTGGAACTTACAGCAAAGAAAATGGTTATGAAGTAGCCAATGACGGTATTTTTTATGTGATCAATACAAAATCTGGCGAAAAGAGATTTCTCTGTTCCCTTGATCTGTCTGAGTACGAAGCAAAATATGGTACGGGATCTGTTGTCATCGCAAATGAAAACCTGGCAAAAGGTCTCAATATCAGCTTCCAGAGACCGGTTTTATATGCACGCCAGCTGGATGCTTTCTCTCAGACAAACTGTGTCTATATTGCAGATGATATTGCAAATGCCGGAGATACGGTAAGCGTGACTGTCAAAGCGGATGATAATGAGAATCGTAAGGAACTGAACTGCAAGGTGCAGGAGGATGCTTCCGGCGTGAAAAAGCAGAAGTATTTTGAGGTTACAAGAGCAGATATAGAAAGTCTTGGAAGTGAAAACGGATATTTTTCCATTACAGAAATTTCGGTCAATGGCAAAACTTATGAGGCTCCTGGAACAAAGAATCTAAATGGTCTGTTTCCGGTTTATGTGGACATGGAGTATCAGCCGGGAAATCAGACAGGCAGCACTTCCAACGGTGTATTTTATGTTGGAAACTACACGAAAGATCAGGATGTTGTTCTGGAGTTCCATCATAAAAATGAGATCCGGACGGTATTAGAGATCTCAATCCCGAAAGGAACCCAGAAGTATCTGCTAACAGCAGAAGATATGAAGTCTCTGACAGAAGGAGAAGAATACAGCTATTGTATCCGTCAGGCGGGGGATCGCCATGCGGTTCTGCTTCGAAGTAAGCAGAGAGTCGAAGAAGGTTTTGAAGCGGCAGGTATTTCTATGACGGGATATCCGGCGACACCATCAACGACTGTAACGCTGGAATATGGTGACAGCACTGAGAAATTGTTCTATTGTGTGATGACAGAGCAGAATTTCCAGAGTAAATATGATTATCAGACAGAACTGGTACCGGATAATCAGTGGATCGCCTATGCAGGTGCCTTTACGCCGTTCGCAGGAATGACAAAATCCGGTACGATGATGATTCTGACAAAAGTAGTCAATGCAGCCGGAACAAAAGCAAAATATGCATATTATGATGTGGAAGTTCGGGCAGGTGCAGGAAATGATCAGGATGATGATCATAAAGACGATAACGGAGATAAGGGAAACAGCAACGGCACAAATGGTGGAAACCAGGGCAACAACGGGAACCAGAATACAAACAATGGAAACCAGAACACGGACGGAACGCTTGCAGTCGGTACGGTAAAAGAAGTAAAGGGACAGAAATATAAAGTACTGTCCGCATCTACGGTGGCATTTGTCGGAGTGATCAACGGCAAAACGAAAAAAGTCAATATTCCAAAGACGGTTCAGATCAATAAGAAAACTTACAAAGTTGTACAGATTGCAAAAAATGCCCTCAAAGGAAGCGATGTACAGACTGTTGTGATCGGAGCGAACGTTACCGCAATCCAGGATCAGGCATTTGCCGGATGCAAGAAACTGAAAAAGGTAACCGTCGGAGCGAATGTGAAAAGCATCGGAAAAGCAGCGTTTAAGGACTGCAAAAACCTGAAAAACATTACCGTAAAAAGCACGAAACTGAAGACCGTCAAAGCAAAGGCACTCAAGGGCATTAACAAAAAAGCGACGATCAAGGTTCCGGCAAAGAAACTCAAAAATTACCAGAAACTGTTCCGCAAAAAAGGACAGAGCAGTTCGGTAAAAATTAAAAAATAATAACAGGATCGTAACGGTTTTGCACAGGGCGAAGCCGTTACGGAGGATTTTATATGGCACAGCAAAATTCAAAGAAAAAGACAAAAAATCAAATACAATGGAAGAGCAGTCCATATAAAAGAACGAAAGAAGAGGCAGCTGTTTTTACAGTGCTTCTTCTTTCTGCATTTTTGTATGGAGGATTTTATGAATTTTCCGGAGCGATGCTTGCGGCAGTGCTTGGTATACTGCTTATCGTTTGCCGCGTAAAATATTCGTTTCAGATCAAAGGGAAAAAACAGCTGGCAGTGTTGCTGTCTGTGTTTTTATGGTTCGGTATTACCTGTTTTTATGCAATCGATCGGGCAATGGCTTTTGTGGGCGTGATCAAAATGCTGCCACTGCCTCTTGGCTATCTGTTTTTCATGCAGTTTTCGGATGAAACCAGACAGAAAGCAACAGGCTATATCGCACACATCGGCTGCTTTATGGTACTGGCCGGGATTCTGGCACTGCCATTTTCGGCTCTGAAAGAGC
>OKTF01000537.1_pt1 | contig 27370 bp, 19 predicted proteins | sample 1606461 | NCBI WGS metagenome assembly OKTF01 (sample SAMEA3879599, study PRJEB24766) | human gut metagenome | biome: human-associated habitat; feature: feces | place: USA | collected 1985/1987 | reverse complement strand
TGTCTTTGAAAGTTGACCAAGATACGAAAATGGGTATCGTAACAGATATCAAAGAAGCGCTTCGTAAGGCTTATGCTTTGAAGATTAACTATTCTGCGCAACCGCGTCAGTAAAAGTTAGTTTAATGATATAATAAAGGTCGTTTCATTTGTTGAAACGACCTTTATTGTTTTAAGTATATTGTTTTTTTAAGATTTCACATTATATACTTCGCGGTAGATGTGTTCCTTTACAGAGTCAAAATCCTTTCCACATTCTATATCTCCATAGGCCATGATGAGCATAGGCAGGTAGTTGTCGCCTGTTTTATAGGGTGGTTGTTGGTAGGGCTTTTCCCATAAGGAGAATCCTTGCCGTTGATAGAAGTTAATGCGGCGTTTAGCCATTTCTTCTTCGGGTATTTCCACTTCCAAGACGATGGGATGTTTTAAGAGTTGGCATAAATGGTTCAGTACGCTCTTTCCATATCCGCCGTTACGCTGTGCGGGGTCAATGGCAAAATGCTCTATATAGTAAAAATGTCCGAAATCCCAGTAAGTGATGAGACCTACCGGGGTGTTGTTATGGAAGATGATATTGTTATAGAAGTGCGTTTTGGTATCTGTATACTTGCGCAATTCCTCCAGTTCCCGGTACTCCTCTGAAGGGAACGATTGAGTCATTAATTTCTCCATGTAGCTGTACAAGTCTGTGTCAGCTGTTGTAATACGTTGAAGTCTGATCATAAGTTCTTTTAGTTTAGTTTGTTTTTATTCAGTATAAAATTCAATGACGCGGCAGATGGCCCGTTGGCAGACCGGGCAGAAAGTAGGGTATTCATTGGTGCGCATGCGGCAATTGTCTGCCGGACGGTAGATGCCTTTGGCAGAATAGCCAGCTCCTTCATATACGCCTACGGGATATGTTCCACTTTCAGAAGAGGGAGTAGGAACGGGAGTTCCTTGAGCAAGCATATCTTTCCATTTGGAAGTGAAATCGATTCTTGTGCTGATGTTCTGTTCCCAGGGTTCCACATCTAGTGGATAGGTATCTGTCATCACGTCATTGTCGTAGAAGTATTCATCGGCCAGTCCGCCAAAGCTATGCCCGAACTCATGTACCACAACGGGGCGGAACATGGAATGGTGGGCGGTAGTAAGGGTATAGGAATTATAGATTCCACCGCCTCCGTATTCTTCCGTATTGGCAAGGATGATGATGTGTTCATACGGTATTCCCGCCAGCGCATCGTGTATGGATTTGACACGGGAGGTTGTCAGATACCGGTCTGAATAGAATGTGCTGAAATGAGAGCTGAATGCTGTCCGTTTCCATTCTCCGAGGCGTGGTACGCTTACTCCGCTGTCTTCGGAGGGGCTGGCCACTGCTACAATGTTGAAGTGCTTTTTCATGGACCGGAAGGGTTCGTGGGCAAACAGACTTTCGCAGAATACCGGCATCTCTTCGGGAGTATATCCTTCTGCAAGGATGGCTACGTCGATGCATTTGGCCGTATTGCCGCTTTGCAGCAGATATTTATGTGGTGTGATGTGGGCAGTACCTTTCTGATGTATCAGGATGTCGTCGGGACTGACCGTATGTTTCATGCTTGCCCGTACATTTCTACGCGGGTCGAGAAGTGTTATTTCTATTTCTGCAGGACGGAGGGGATAGGGAAGGAGAAAGGTGTTTTCGAATCCTTTGGTCACCGCTTTGGCTTCATCCGTTTCCAGCCACTCCTGGAAGAGCGAAGAAAAGGATGTTTTGTAGATTACGCTGCCATTGGCTGCATCTCGCATAATGATTTGTCCGTTTCCTTGCAGGGGTAACTCAGATAAATGATGCTTCCTTCCTGCCCAAGAGGGGAGACAAGACAATCCGTCCAGGCATATCTCTTGTTTGGCTGCATTTCCGGTAAAGATATAGTCGACACGCAGGGTTTTATCTGCAAAATAATCGGCAAAACTTTGGGCATGCAAGGATATTGCTGCCATCAGGCATAATAGGAATAAGGAATACTTTTTCATAACGGTTCATTATTATTGCTACTACAAAGATAATATCTTTAAAGCTCATCTGCAATTTTCCGGTCGTGCGAGATGGAATTTTGCATATGCACTTTGAAATGCCTGATATGCGGTATTATTCTTTTTTTTGTAAGAAAAGTTATAAACCGTATTTTTATTGGCGAAAAAATAGCTAACTTTGCATGTTGCCGTATAGATATGCGGGAGATATAGTAATTTATTAATCATTAGAATTTGAAATGGGACATCATCAGTTGGATACTTTAGACGAACAGATTTTAAAACTTATAGCCGATAATGCACGCATTCCTTTCCTTGAAGTGGCCAGAGCTTGTAATGTATCGGGAGCAGCCATTCATCAGCGCATTCAAAAGCTGACAAACTTAGGTATATTGAAAGGTTCTGAATATGTGATTGATCCGGAGAAGATAGGATATGAAACATGCGCCTATATCGGTATCTACCTAAAGGATCCTGCTTCCTTCGATGCTGTAACGAGAGCATTGGAAGCTATTCCCGAGATTGTGGAATGCCATTTTACAACGGGCAAGTATGATATGTTCATAAAGCTTTATGCCCGCAACAACCATCATTTGCTGAGCATCATACATGATAAGTTGCAACCGCTGGGACTGGCGCGTACGGAAACCTTGATATCTTTCCATGAAGCCATCAAGCGGCAGATGCCTATAACGGTAGAAGAAGAGGAAGATTGATTCTACCGACGGATATAATCGACGAATGCATAAGGGCAGGGATGCTTCTCATCTGCGGGATGGGACTCCCTGCTTTTTTCTTGCCATACAGTCGGAGCGACTTCGGGAAAGTAGGCGTCCACCTGAGGGGCTTCTGCATCCACTTCGGTCAGGCAGAGGGTATCTGCAAAGGGGAGTGCCTGGCGATAAACGCTTGCACCGCCGATGATGTAGACGTGTTCGTCGGGCTGGCAACTGCTTAGTGCTTCTTCCAATGAGGGAAAAACTTCTGTACCGGGACAGATCAAATCTTTTTGAGTGGACAGAACAACGTTGCGGCGGTTGGGAAGCGCACCTTTGGGGAGAGATTCAAAAGTCTTTCGGCCCATGATGATGGTATTTCCCGTGGTGAGGGCTTTGAAACGCTTCAAATCATTGGGAAGCCAGAATAACAACCGGTTCTGATAGCCGATACCTCTCTTTCTGTCTACTGCAGCAATAATACTAATCATATGTGTGTAAAATTCTTTTCTCTTTCTATCTTTTTATTGTAGGATTTATACTGACACTTTTCCTGCAATATGCGGATGCGGGTTATAGTTGACCAACTCAAAATCCTCGAACTTGAAGTCGAAGATGTTTTTCACATCCGGATTGATTCTCATCTGCGGCAAATCCCGCGGTTCACGAGATAGTTGGAGTTTTACCTGCTCCAAATGGTTCAGATAGATGTGAGCATCTCCTAAGGTATGGATGAAATCTCCGGCTTTCAGTCCGGTGACTTGCGCCATCATCTGCAGGAGCAGGGCATAGGAAGCAATGTTGAAGGGAACCCCCAGAAAAAGATCCGCGCTGCGCTGGTAAAGCTGGAGGGAAAGGCCGTGCTTTTCTTCTCCCGGCTGGGCGGGAATCACGCAAAACTGGAACAGGGAATGGCACGGAGGGAGGGCCATGTCATCCACCAGGGCCACATTCCACGCACTGACGATGTGCCTCCGAGACCATGGATTGTGTTTCAGGCCGTCAACCAGTCTGGCAATCTGGTCAATGGGTTTGCCGTCGTTTCCCGGCCAGCAGCGCCACTGCGCGCCGTACACGGGCCCCAGATCTCCGTTTTCGTCGGCCCATTCATCCCAGATGCTGACGCCGTTGTCTTTCAAAAACTTGATATTGGTCTCTCCTTTCAGGAACCAGAGCAGCTCATAAATGATGGAGCGTAAATGAAGCTTCTTGGTGGTAAGACATGGAAAACCGTCGCGCAAATCATACCTGCTCTGCCGCCCGAACACGCCGATAGTGCCCGTTCCGGTACGGTCCTCCCGCCCCGCTCCATTGCTCAGGACATCCTCCAAAAGTGCCAAATACTGCTTCATTCCCTTAAATTACGCTTTTCTAATCCCTGGACCCGTGATAATACGAGCATGCGTCACCTTAGTATCATCTCCTGCTCCAAAAGCCAGCCTTTTCACTTCTCCCCGCCGTTTTCATCCCCCGCATCTTTTCCGGTTTTCCGTTCCATGATCATTCCTGAAGAGCCATATTTGGGATTTGCCGCCTTTTGCCACATTGCAGGCGCCTTCTGCCTGATTCCGGCCCTGCTCCATACGCGTACGCCTCAGGGAACAATCGCGTGGCTCATTTCCCTGCTGGCATTTCCATATATTGCCGTCCCCTTTTACCTGATCCTGGGACGCCGGAGATTCAGCGGATATGTGGAAACGCGCCGCCGCCAGACGGACCCCGAATCCGCATGGGGGGAACTGACGGATAAAATTACAAACTGCATGGTTCCGTATGCCGTACAGTCATCCGACACGGCGGGAAAAATCATGCACACGCTTTCCAATATCGTGCGGCTGCCCGTCTGCCGAGGCAATTCCTGCCGCCTGCTTATTGACGCGGCCAACGCTTTCCCGCGCATCTACGACGCCATCAAGAACGCAGAGCATTACATCCTGATTGAATTCTTCATCATCAAAAACGACTCCGTGGGGCAGAACCTGAAGGACCTGCTGATTGAACGGGCCAGGGCCGGCATCCGCATTTACATGCTGTATGATGAAATCGGCTCCCACAAGCTCCCCCCCGGTTACATTTCCGCCCTGCGGAAAGCAGGAGTGAACATTGAACCTTTCAACGGGAAGCGCCATTTCCTGAGCAACATCCTGCGGCTGAACTTCCGCAACCACCGGAAACTGGTGGTGGTGGACGGTTCCACCGCCTTCATCGGAGGCATGAATATAGGCAGGGAATACCTGGGCAAGGGCGCTCTGGGCTACTGGCGCGACACGTTTGTTCAGCTTGAAGGGCCTTCCGTCCAGCAAACGCAAATCAGCTTTCTGGAAGACTGGAACTGGGCCATGCTGAAATGCGGCCCCTCCTCCCTTCCCCGCCTCCGCTGGGAAATCACGCCCCAGCCGGAAGATGAAACCCTGCTCATCCTGCCCTCCGGTCCCGCAGACGTCATTCCCGCCTGGAAAACCGCGCTCATCGCTCTGGCAAACAGCGCCACCCGCCGGCTCTGGATCGCCACGCCCTACTTCGTCCCGGACGAGGGGGTCATGGCCGCCCTGCAGGCGGCGGCTCTGCGGAATGTGGACGTGCGCATCCTGCGCCCGGAGCGGGCAGACCATATTCTGGTGAAACTGTCTTCCTTTACCTTCCTTCGGGACCTGGACACATACGGCATCCAGCTCTGGGCCTATCAAAAGGGGTTCCTGCATCAGAAAGTGGTTCTGATGGACGATGACATAGCCACCGTGGGAACCGCCAATCTGGACAACCGTTCCCTGGCCCTGAACTTTGAAATCACCGCCGTTATCCATTCCCCCTCCGCCTGCGCGGAGGTAAAAGCCATGCTGGAGCAGGATTTTTCCTCCTCCAAGAGGGAATCCCTGGCGGATTACAACAACAAATCCCTGGGCTTCAAAATGCTCTGCAACCTGGCGCGACTGACGGCCCCCGTCCAGTAGTTCTTCCGGGGAATCCGCTGTTGTATGCTTGACCTGCAAGGGAGGCTGTGAGAAAATCACCCTCCAGAAGCCACCTCTTCAATTTTTAACAACAGTTAACTAAATAATGAATTCTGTTACATTCAACTGCACCGTTCTGCGCGACGGGCATCAATCCCTGGCGGCAACACGCATGAAGACGGCAGACATGCTGCCCATCGCCCCCATTCTGGACTCCATGGGCTTCAGCGCCCTGGAAACCTGGGGCGGCGCCACCATCGACGCCGGGCTGCGCTTCTTGAAAGAATGGCCTTTCGACCGGCTGGACGCCCTGAAAAAAGCGGCCCCCAAGACGCCGCACATGATGCTGCTGCGCGGCCAGAATATCGTGGGCTACACCAACTATGCGGACGACGTGGTGGAAGCCTTTGTCGCCATGAGCGCCAAGCACGGCATGAACATCTTCCGCATTTTCGACTGCGTGAACGACCCGCGCAACATGGAAACCTCCATCCGCGCCGCCAAGAAAGCCGGAGCGCAGGCCCACGGCACCATCTGCTACACGACTTCTCCCGTGCACACCACGCAGACTTTTGTGGACATGGGGCGGGAACTCGCGGATATGGGAGCGGACGCCATCGTCATCAAGGATATGGCCGGCCTCATTCCTCCGTATGTCACCCAGGAACTCGTCAGCGCCCTGAAAAAGGACCTGAACATCCCCGTCTGGATCCACACGCATGACACCGCCGGCCTCGGCGCATCCACTTACCTCAGCGCCATTGATGCCGGAGTGGACGCGTGCGATGTCTCCATCTCCCCCTTCGCCAACGGCACGGGCCAGCCGGACTGCCTGCGCATGCTTGCCCTGCTGAACGGCAATCCCCGCAAGCCGGATTACGACGCGGACAAGCTCATTGAAATCTCCGAAATGCTCAAACCCGTCTATGAAAGTCTGGGCAAATTCGCCTCCCACCGCAACGAAGTGGTGGACTCTGACACGCTCCGCTACCAGGTGCCCGGCGGCATGCTTTCCAACTTCCGCACCCAGCTCAAGGAACAGGGCATGGAAGACAAATTTGAGGAAGTATTCGCGGAAATCCCGGTAGTCCGCAAGGCCCTGGGCTGGATTCCGCTGGTGACCCCCACCTCCCAGATCGTAGGCGTGCAGGCGATGCTGAACGTCAAGTTCGGCCGCTGGAAGAACATCACCCCCCAGGCGGCGGACATTGCCCTGGGCTACTACGGCCGCACCTCGGCTCCCGTGGACCCGGAAGTGCAGAAACTCTGCGCGGAAAAGATGGGCAAGGACCCGATCACCTGCCGTCCGGCGGACCTGATCAAGCCCGGCATGGAAGACCTGCGCAAGAAGCTTGCGGAAAAGGGGCTCCCCACGGACGACGAACACTGCGTCATCTACGCCATGTTCCCGCAGCAGGTGGAAGACTTCTACAAAAAGCCGGAACCTAAGGAAGAAGCCCCCGTACAGGTAAACACCGCTCCTGCCGCAACGCCTGCGTCTGCCGCGCCGTCCATGACCGTCATTGACAACGGAATCACCGCCCGGGTAAGCGGCCCTTCCGGTTCCCGTGACCTGACCATCATCATCAACGGCCAGGCCCACTCCGTGAAAGTGGAACGCATCGGCTAAAATCTCCGAAGCATCTGCTCAAACCGTTTGCGGGCAGCCCCTCCATAAAGGGACTGCCCGCTTTGCTGTTTTTACTGTTTATTGAGAAACGGCGTTTTCATCACAGCTCCCGTTATTCCTAAAAACCAGCATCTTTCCGGCCAGTGTCTGGCTGAGAGGCTTTGCCGGAATACTTTTGATGGAACCGGACTTGATGGGGAATGGAAGAGGGTACTCACATTTACAGGAAGTATCTGTATTCGTTTTGCACTGAACATAATTCAATCCCTCAATGGGAATGGAAAAAGAATAAGAGGCGGCAGGAATTTTACCCCAATACTGTTCTTCCACATCCTTGATGGCTTTGTTGCTTTCCTCCAATTGGCTCAAGTTAAAAACATGATCCTTTCCCCAATGACAGGCAACTGCGGTTCCGGCTACTTCCCGGACGTTCAGTAAAACGCACCAATGAGCGTGAATTCCTGAATGATCGGGTTTGCCAGAGGCATCCACGCAAAAAGGAACCATGCAGAGGCCTCCGCCATTCAGCGTTTCAATGATGGCTGCGACGTCACAGGCAACAGACTGACACGTGATTTTGGACGGGTCAAGCGCCTTGATATAATCGGCCATGCTTGAAGTAGCGTCATATAATTCTCCAATAACGGTTTTCCCGTCCTTTTTGAACCTGTTTCTCAGGGATTCCCTGGTCTTGTCCCCGTCCGCCGTGGCGGGGATTTTAATATCATAAAGATATTCCAGGACAAAGGACAAGGCGTAGAGACCGCAAGTCGGCCCCCGCTGGTCCTTGAATTCGACGTTCCGGCCTTCCGGATTGGTAATTGTAATAGACATAATTCAATAATGATGGCGTGGGGATTCATTTCCCGCACGCCGTCATTACATCGTGAAAGCACAGTAGACGCACGTTCCACCATGCTTCCTGCCATGTTCACCTTCCGAAACGCCGCATTTATCCCGCGGAAAGAAAGTGTTCCGGAAGCTCAACTTTCCCTTAATCCCTCCTGCCTCATCAGGGCGAATTCCCGCCTGGTGGTGCGCCTTACGCGCCAGAGCAGCAGCACCGCCGCTACAGACAAGCCGATGATGAATCCCGTCCAGATGCCGCGCGCTCCCATGGCCGGGACAATCCAGTCCGTACGGGCGAGGATGTAGCACGCCGGAAATCCTACCATCCAATAAGAGAAGAACGTAATGAAGGTAATGGACGCCGTGTCCCGGAATCCTCTCAGAACCCCGACGGAAAGCACCTGCAAACAGTCCGGAAGCTGGTAGGCCGCCGCCAGAACCAGCAGGACGGAAGCCGTGCTGACAATCAGCTCCGAGTCATTGTACAGGTGCACAATCTGCTCGCGGAACAGGGTGATGCCTCCAAAGGTGCACAGACAGATGGTGAGCACCAGCACATAGGAAGACAGAATGGCGGATCTGGTGCCTGCCAGGTCATTCCTGCCGTGATGGTACGCCACGCGGATGGAAGCCGCCAGCCCTACGGAGAGCGGGAGCATGAACACCAGGCCTCCCACGTTCCCGGCAATCTGGTGGCTCGCCACCTGAGTCTCTCCCAGCGGAGCCAGCACCAGAGCCGCCGCGCAGAAGAGCATCACCTCGCACAGCTGGGAAACGCCTATCGGCACGCCCAAACGAACCAGGTGCGTGATGACGGAAGGCGTAGGCCGCCGCCAGGAAATGATGTGCCTGCGGTACGGCCTGTGCTTGGGATTGAAGTAAACCAGCAGGAACATCAGCAGGAATTCAATGTAGAAAATGACTGCCGTGGCCGCGCCGCACCCCGCTCCGCCCATGCGGGGAAAACCGTACATGCCGAAGACGAACATGTAGTTCAGGGGAATGTTGAGCAGCAGGCCGCACAATCCCACGTACATGGCGGGACGCGTCATGTTGGAGCCTTCGTTCAGGCTCTTCAGGGCCACGAACCCCAGGTTGGCGGGAAGGCCCCACATAATGGCGAACATGTAGGCGGAAGCCATCCGGCACATGGCGGCGTCATCGGAAATCCAGCCGAATACATTTCTCAACACATAAATGACCGGCATGGAAACCAGGCTGAGCATCAACGCCAGCCACAGGCCGTGGTTGGTCATGTAGCCCACGCGGCTTTCATGGCTTTTCCCCCGCATGTTGGCAATCACGGGGCCGATGATCATCAGCACGCCGCAGGCGAAGAGAGCCACGGGCAGGTACACGGAAGACCCTAGGGCCACGGCGGCCATGTCCGTCACGCCGGCGCGCCCGGCCACAATAGCGTCCACCGCCCCCATGCCCACAATGGAGAGGTTGACCACCAGCACCGGAAGGGCCAGCGGTATCAACTTTTTCATTTCCTTCAAATTCCACGTCTTATTCATTTTTTTATTTCCTTCCATGCATTCCTCATTCAAAGGAACCGGAACATGCCGGCAAACAAGCCGGACCGGAGCGGCAGGCTCCAATCCGGCTTCAAATTTAAGGGTTACCAACCGTACCGGGCCTTCCGCCCCGTCCGGGACATTCAGCGGTCAAGCACCACACGGGCACATTGTTCAGCCACCTGGCGGAACGCGGCGGAAACCGGATTTTGCCCGGGATCTTCCAGGGCCACGGGGCGGCCTTCGTCCCCGCCGAAGCGGGTGGAAATATCCAGCGGAATCTTGCCGAGCAGGGGCACTCCCAGTTTGGCCGCTTCCCGTTCGCCGCCTCCTTCGCCAAAGATATGGTAAATCTTGCCGTCAGAGGGGCACTGGAAATAACTCATGTTTTCAATTATGCCCAGAATGGGGGTTTCCACCCGTTCAAAGAGGCCGATCGCCTTGCGGGCGTCAATCAGCGCCACTTCCTGCGGGGTGGTCACTACCACCACGCCGTCCAGTTCGGCCGTCTGGACAATGGTCAGCTGAATGTCTCCGGTGCCGGGAGGCAGGTCCAGAATCAGAAAATCCACATCCCCCCATGCCACGTTGCGCAGGAACTGCTGGACGTAGCGTGTCGCCAGGGGACCGCGCACCGCTACAGGATCGGATTCATTAATCAGCAGCCCCATGGAAAGAAGTTTCACGCCATGGGCCGTTACCGGGATAAATTCGTCATTCTCATTGGCTCCGGGGCGTTCCTTAGTGCCGAACATCAGGGACATGGAAGGGCCGTAAATATCCAGGTCCACCAGACCGACGGAATACCCCAGCTTGCTCAGGGCCACCGCCAGGTTCGCGGAAACGGTGGATTTGCCCACCCCGCCCTTGCCGGAAGCCACGGCAATGACATGCTTGGCGCCGGGAACGGAGGATTTCCAGGTAGAGGGATCGTCATTGATTCCTTTTTTGGCTTCCGGAGCCTTATGCTCGATATTGACGTCGCAGTGCTTCACGCCGGGCAAATGCTTCATCACGCCGTGAACGCCTTCAAAAATGTAACGGGGAATATCCGCATTTTTGCTCTCAATCACCAAATCAATCGTGACGTTGTTTTCAGCGTCAATGTCAATCTTTTTCACCAGCCCGAAAGATACGATGTCGCGGCTGAACCCCGGAAATTTTACCGTGGTCAGCGCAGCCCGTATCAATTCCGGAGTCAATTCCTGTTGTGTCGTCATATCTCTGAAATATTCATGGTTGCATCAACATTCCGGCCCCGCGCCTCCGGAATGCAGAATGCTCCGGAATATGAAAAAAGGGGACGGCAAAACCGGGAAGTAAAAATACTCCCTTTTTTATTTTTGACAACGCCTAATTCAGACAAAACGGCTTTTTGCCCGCCGGATTTGCAATGCCCCGGATACTAAGAAATGGCGGGACGGCCGCAGCCCCGCTATTGGTGAAATAAAGAACAGGAGGGAGGGGGAAAATTTATTCCCCCTGCTGCTTCAGGGTCTCCCGGATATCCTGGAGAGCGGCGATGAAATCATCCAAAATTTCCGCAGGCACCATAATCCGGTCCCGGTTGGAGCTCACCTTTTCCGTAATACGCACCACTTTGCCGCGCGCATTCTGTTTGAGATCAAGAAAGAACGTCTTGCGTTCCGCAATGATTTTTTCTGTACAAATAATATCGTCCTCCACGGCTGTAATCTACCTCTGGTTGAATGAGGATTTCAGGATAAAGCTTCCCCGCTGGCGGGTCAATGTTTTATTTACCCCGGCAGATGCGGCCGGGAAGCAAAAACCGGAAAAATAACGGTATTTTCCCGGCAGGGCATCCGTTCTCCGGGCAAACTGGCAGCAATCCGGCGTTAACTGCGGCAACGTGATTGACTAACATGAATGGAGAACAGGAAAGAACACAGGAGCCGTCTCAAAAAAGGACACCGTCGCCCGAACCTGTTCACGAAGCTCATTGCTCCTCTTCCTGTTCATTTTGAGCCATTCAACCGACAGGAGGAACCTTTTCCGCCCTTCAGCTTCCGGCCCGCCCCTCGCAAAGGAACGGGAAGAAAAAGGAAAAGCCATGAGGGGCGCCCACGTCCCCTGGGAAGGAGCGCCGCACCTCAGCATTCCGCACGCCATCTGGCCTGCTCCGTCTTGTAGAGCTTGTACGTGACGGCGTCCGCCAGGGCTTCCAGGCTGGCCTCAATAATGTTGTAGGAAACGCCCACGGTGGTCCAGGTGGCGACGCCGTCCGAGGACTCAATAAGCACGCGGACATTGGAGCCGGTGCCGTTTTCATCCTCCGCCTCCGGAATGTTCGTCCGGGTGGGGGAAAGCACGCGCACCTTGTAGTCGATGAGGTGCATCTGTTCCAATTCCGGATACCAGCGCGTCAGGGCGCGGCGCAGGGCCCTGTCCAGCGCATGCACAGGGCCAAAGCCCCCGGCGGCGGTGTGCTCCACATTGCCGTGGACATCCAGCTTGAGGGAGGCTTCCACCATCATGTCCGGGTCCATTTCATGGCGTGAGGTCAGCACCACAGTGCGCAGGATGTTGAAATACGGTTTCAAGGCATTGTCCGGCATGTGCCGCAGGAAGAGCAGCTCCGCGCTGGCCGGGGCGGCCACGTAATCATACCCCAGTGCGGCATTTTTCTTCACGGCGGCGGAAAGCACGTCCAGAAGGGGGTCCCCCTTTTCCAGTTCAAAACCCAGGGTGCGGGACAGGGAAAGGATGTTGCTCCTGCCGCCCTGCTCCGTCATCAGCACGCGCTGGGCGTTCCCCACAAGGGAGGGGTCGATGTGCTCGTACAAAGCGGCTTCCTTCATGATCGCGCTGACATGCACTCCGCCCTTGTGGGCGAAAGCGGCGTTCCCTACGAAGGGCTGCCGCCGGAAAGGCGCCAGATTGGATACTTCCGAGACAAAGGCGGCAGTGGATTTGAGCCGCGTCAGGGAAGCGCCGCTGAGGCAGGAAAATCCTTTCATCTTCACCTGGAGGTTGGGGATGACGGAACAAAGATTGGCATTTCCGCAACGCTCCCCGATGCCGTTTACGGTCCCCTGCACCTGGATGGCTCCGCTGTTTACCGCGGCCAGGCTGTTGGCGACGGCCAGTTCACAGTCATTGTGGGCGTGGATGCCCAGAAGGGCATGCGGCAGGCGTTCCCTGACCGTCCTGATAATGGAGCTGATTTCCTCCGGCATGGTGCCTCCGTTGGTATCGCACAGCGCCAGGCAGTCCGCTCCATGTTCCCAGGCTGTCCGGAGCACAGCCAGGGCGTATTCCGGATCCCGCTTGAAGCCGTCAAAAAAGTGTTCTGCGTCAAAAAAGGCTTCTTCCATATTTTTCTTAAGGAAGGAAATGGAATTGCCGATAATTTCCAGATTGCGTTCCCGGGAAATGCCCAGGGCCACTTCCACATGGCGGGGGCAGGATTTCCCAAAAACCGCGGCCACCCGCGCGCCGCTGGATATCAGGGCGGCCAGCGTGGGATCCGTCTCCGGAGTATGGGAAGGATGGTGAGTGCTTCCAAAAGCGGCCAGCTTTGCATTCCTTAGTCCGACACCTCTCATGGCGTTGAAAAATTCCGTTTCCACCGGATTGGCGCCGGGCCAGCCGCCCTCAATGTAATCCATGCCCAGATAATCCAGCTGGCGGGCGATGCGGACCTTGTCCGTCGCGCTCAGGTTGACGTCTTCACTCTGCGCGCCGTCCCGCAACGTAGTATCATAGAGAAAGATTTTGGTGGACATCCCCTTGATTCATACATGCAAACGGGAAGCCGTTCAAGACCGGGCCCCGGCTTTTCCCCTGATGCAGACACGAAAAGCGCAAGGCTTGAAGGAGAAACCGGCTTCCAGTAGAATGGCCGCCATGAGTTTACCCAGGCAGTGTTTCTACCTCCTTTTCCTCTTTTTCTCCATGGCCTTCCCCTCCCCGGCGGCCTCTCCCGCCCACCCTTTCCTGGACAAGGGGCGTCCCATCCGCTGGAGCCGGCTGACTCCGGACAAACTGGAACCGGATATTCAGGAAGCCATGCGCCGCACCCGGGCCTCCGTAGAGGAAATCAGCCGCCTCCGTCCGGAGGAAATGACGTATGAAAATACATTCGGAGCGCTGGAGAAAAGCAATGGCCTCCTTACGGAAGGCATGTGCAAGGCCTATGTCCTGAAAAGCCTGTGCGACAGCGGGAAACTTCGCAAGGCCATGGATTCCGTGGCTCCCCGCGTGTCCGCCTTCCTTTCTTCCGTCACGAAAGACCAGGCCCTGTGGAAAGTCCTGAAAACCGCGGAGGAACGCCTGCGGCAAACCCATCTGACTCCCGAACAGAAACGGTACATGGAACTAAGCATGCAGAGCTTCCGGGACAACGGCGCTGATCTGCCGCCGGACAAGCGCGCACGGCTTGAGGCCATTGACAGGGAACTGACGCTCGCCTCCCAGCGTTTCAACAATTTGTACATGGACGCCAGGAAATCCTGGACCTGGACGGTGCGGGACGCCGCTCTTCTGGAAGGGATAGACGGAAGCGCCCTGCAACAGGCGCGCAAGGAGTTCCTGAGACGCCATCCCGGCCAGTCCGATCCGGGCTGGACGTTTACGCTGGACTCCGCGGCTTCTGCCCGGGTCATGGAAAAAGCCCGGCGGGAAGAGTGCCGGAAGGATTTATGGAAACACCACCAGTCTCTGGCCACGAGAGCATGCGACACGGAACCCGTCATCAGGGAAATCCTTTCCCTGCGCCGTGAAAAGGCGCATTTATGCGGATATAAGGCGTACCCGGATTACGCCCTGCGCGAGAGCATGGCGGGAAACGGGGAACACGCCATGAAGTTCGTCAATGAGCTGCTGGACAAGATCAGGCCCTCCTTTTTCCGTGAAATGGAAACTCTCCGCCGCCTGAAGGCCCGTCGCACGGGGCAGGAAAAAGCCCGCCTGAATCCCTGGGACGTGGCCTATTACGCCAATCTCCAGGCGGAGGAACGTTTCCGGCTGGACCAGGAGGAGCTGCGCCGCTACTTTCCCCTTCCCCGCGTTCTGGACGGCCTGTTTTCCCTGGCGGAACGGTTGTACGGCATCCGCGTAGCGGAAGTTCCGGCACGGCAGGCCTTATCCGGCATCCCGGCAGACAAATCCGCCGGAACCGTAGAGGTCTGGCATCCGGATGTGCGCTTTTTCACGATTGACGACGGCAACGGCAACCGCCTGGGCTCCTTTTATCTGGATCTTTACTCCCGTAACAATAAACGGGCCGGAGCGTGGATGAACACCCTGGACACGGGCAGCCCGTCCACGCCGGAGACCCCGGGAAAGCCGCGCCTGGGCATGGTCTGCCTCAATATTCACCCGCCCGCGGCAGGACACGCGGTGACGCTGACCCACCGGGAAGTCAGGACTTTATTCCATGAATTCGGCCATTTGCTGCACCTGATGTTTACCAGGGTTGCCATCTCCTCCCTGGCGGGAACCAGCGTGCCGCGGGATTTTGTGGAAGTCCCCTCCCAGTTCATGGAAAACTGGTGCTGGCGTCCGGACGTGCTGAAAAGCTTCGCCCGGCATGAACAAACGGGCCTCCCCATTCCGGAGGAGATGCTGCGCTCTCTGGACGCCTCCCGAGGCAATACGCCAGCCCTCGCGCTGGCCGGGCAGCTCCTGTACGCCAAGATGGACCTGGCCGTCCATGCGGCACCGGAACGTTTCTCCTCCGGTTCTCTAGATGATGTGGATTCCGCGGTAGCGGGAGACATGGACTATTTCAAAAATTTCAAAAGAGCCGGCAAGCTGCGCACGGCGCGCCATTTGTTTTCCTCCCCTTCGGGCTATGCCTCCTTTTACTTCTCCTACCAATGGGCTGAAGTTCTGGACAAGGATATTTTCGAAGCCTTTGAACGGGCCGGAGGACCGGACAGGGAAACGGCAGGAAAATTCCGGGAAACCATTCTGGAAAAAGGATACGCGGTGCCGCCCATGCGGCAGTTCATGGATTTCATGGGCAGAAAACCGCGCATGGACGCCATGCTCCGCAAGAGGCGGCTGGCATCCTGAAATCAAAAAGCCTCAAGCCGCCGCTTCCGGACGGCACAGTCGCAAGCCACATATTATACATTTGTTTAATTAAATTATCCTTTCATTATGCAAAGGTTACAGACATTTTGCAGAATTCAGAACACATCTTTGCGTTGACTTTGTAAGAAAAAGAAGAGAAAATTCTTCCGCTTTGCCGCACCTTCCGGCACCAGCCGCAACCAACCGCATTCATTTATGTACAACAAGCCTTTGACGTTTGCCGCAACAACCCTGCTCCTTTGCTCCCCGGTGATCATGCTAACTTCCTGTGACGGGGAAAAGGATTCCGCCGCCCAGGCGCCGGCGCTCGTTCCCGAAGTGCAGGTGACCAAACTGGTCACGAAGGATGTTCCCATCAGGCAGGAATGGGTGGGCACCCTGCGCGGCACGGAAGATGCCGAAATCCGCTCCCAGGTGACGGGATACCTTCTTTCCAAGGATTACCAGGACGGAGCTTATGTCAAGAAGGGCCAGGTGCTTTTCCAGATTGATCCCCGCCCGTTCCAGGCAACGCTGGACCAGGCCCAGGGAAGATTGGAACAATATGAAGCCACGCTGAAAAAATACAAACTGGACGTGGAACGCTACACCCCGCTGGTGAAGACCGGCTCCGTCAGCCGCAAACAGCTGGACGACGCCCTGCAGCAGGTCCAGGAGACGGAAGCCGCCATCGCCACGGCAAAGGCCCAGGTGGACGAAGCCAGGATCAATCTTAAATTCACCACCATTACAGCCCCCATTTCCGGCCTGGCCGGCCTGGCCACCCCTTCCATCGGCAACCTGCTGACGCCCTCCAGCCCCACGCCGCTGACCACAATTTCCTCCATTGACCCCATCCGGGTGGATTTCTCCGTGAGCGAACGGGACTTCCTGAACTCCATGGACAATAATCTGACCAGTCAGAAGCACATCAAGTTTGACGTGATTCTGGCCAACGGCACGGAATACCCCATGCAGGGCGAACCCGTAGCCATTGACAGGAATGTGGATGCCCAGACCGGCACCATCAACATCGTCGGGCACATTCCCAATCCGAACCTGACGCTGCGGCCCGGCATGTTCGTCCGCGTCCGCGCCACGGTGAAAACGCTGGAAAACGCCGCGCTGGTGCCTCCGCGCGCCATTCTGTCCGCCCAGAGCGCCAAATTCATCATTTACCTGGATGACAAGAACATTCCCCACATGCAGGTCGTCAACCTCGGCCCCGTCGTTGACGGCATGCAGGTAATCAACGTCATTCCCATGCCGCATTCCACCTTCACGAAGGACAGCCCCATCGTGGTGGAGGGAATCATGCAGGCGGCCAAGGTTCAGGGGCACGCCCCCGTCAAGCCGCTTCCCTACAAGCCCGTAGTTTCCCAGCCCGTCATGCCCTCCATAGGGGCCCAGTCCTTTGAAAAGGCCAAAACGCCGGAAGGCATGAAGGATGGAGAAGCCCAGCCGTCCGCCAAATAACCTCCCTTCTCCGGAGACCCGGCATCTTCCCTTTTTCCCCGCGCATTTCCATGATTTAACGCCATGTCCAGCTTCTTCATCAAACACCCGACCATCGCCATCGTCATCTCGATCGTGATGATCCTGCTCGGCGGCCTGTCCCTGATGGGGCTCCCCATTGAGCAGTATCCCAACATCGTCCCGCCCACCATCAAGATGCAGGCGACCTACCCGGGCGCGAATGCGGAGACGGTGGCCAATTCCGTAGCCTCCCCCATTGAGCAGTCCATTTCCGGCGTCGTGGGGATGGATTACATGACTTCCACCAACGCCAACAACGGCATCTGCTCCCTGAGCATCGTCTTTGAAGTAGGCACGGACCCCAACATGGACCAGACGCTGGCCTACATGCGCTACGGGCAGGCCACCGCCCAGATTCCCGCGGAAGTCTCTCAGATGGGCATCACCATCACGCAGTCCACGGGCAGCCCGCTGGCCGTGGTCAACCTGTATTCTCCGGACGACAGCCTGAACGCCATCTTCCTGAGCAACTACGCCTACGTGAGCCTGGTGGACCCCGTGAAACGCGTTCCCGGCGTGGGCGACGTGCAGGTGTTCGGCGCGGGCCGCTACGCCATGCGCATCTGGCTGGACACCACCAAAATGGCCGCCCAGAACATCTCCGTGGGAGAAGTCCAGTCCGCCATCCAGGCGCAGAACACCGTAATTCCCGGCGGTCAGATCGGCGCGGAGCCGGCCCCTCCCGGAACGGAATTCACCTACAGCATCCAGACCAAGGGGCGCCTTCAGACGGCTGAGGAATTCGGCAACATCATCATCCGTGCGGAGGGGAACAAGCTCCTTTACCTGAAAGACATCGCCAAGGTGGAGCTGGGCTCCCAGACTTACAACGTATCCAGCAAATACAACGGCAGGGATTCCGGCGCCATCGCCGTGTATGCCGCTCCCGGCTCCAACGCCATCAACACGGTGGACGCTCTGGTCAAGCTCTTTGAAGACCGCTCCCGCAGCTTCCCCGCCGGAATGGAATACAACCTGACGCTGGACACCACGCTGGCCGTGCGCGCCTCCATTGAGGAAATTGAGCACACGCTGGTGGAAGCCCTCCTGCTGGTGGTCCTGGTGGTGTTCGTCTTCCTGCAAGGCTGGCGCGCCACGCTGATTCCGGCCATCGCCGTTCCGGTATCCATCATCGCCACCTTCGCGCTGTTTCCGCTCCTGGGCTTCACGTTGAATACCATCTGCCTCATGGGCATGGTGCTGGCCATCGGCCTGGTGGTGGATGACGCCATTGTGGTGGTGGAAGCCGTGGAATCCCACATGGAGCGCGGCCTTACGCCCCGCCAGGCGGCCTTCGCCGCCATGGAGGAAGTTTCCGGCCCCGTCATCGCCATTGCCCTGGTGCTTGCGGCGGTGTTCCTGCCCTCCCTGCTGCTGCCGGGCATTACAGGCACGCTCTTCCAGCAGTTTGCCGTGACCATCGCCATTTCCATGCTTATTTCCGCGTTCAACGCGCTGACGCTCTCCCCGGCGCTGTCCGCCATTCTGCTCAAACCCAAGGACCCGTCCAAGGGAGGCCCGCTGAAATTCTTCTACCGCGTTTTCAACCGCAGTTATGACGCCACGGCCAGCGGCTACACCAAAGTGTGCCACTTCCTGACCCGCAAGCTCATCATCTCCATTCCGCTGCTGGCTCTGATCGCCTACGCGATTGTCCCCGTAGCCAAGAAAATCCCCAACGGCTTCCTGCCGGACGAAGACCAGGGCTACCTGTTCGCGGCCCTGATCATGCCGGAAGCCCGCTCCCTCCAGCTGACTACGGCCGCCGCGGACAAGGTCTCCGAACTCATCCGTCAGAACCCGAACGTAAAAGACGTGATTGCCATCTCCGGCTTCAGCCTGCTGACGGGCGTGCAAAGCACGAACAATGCCTTCTTCTTCGTCATGCTCAAGCCCTGGGAGGAACGCCCCAATCCGGACCAGAGCGCCCAGGCGGTCACCGCCCAGCTGAACGCCCTGCTGACCACGAAAGTTTCCGAAGGCATCACCATGTGCTTCCAGCCTCCGGCCATTGCGGGGGTAGGTTCCGCCAACGGCGTCACCTTCATGTTGGAAGACCGCGACGGCAAGGGTACGGAATACCTGGCGGAACAAACGGACATCTTTGTGAAGGAAGCGAACAAGCTTCCGATATTCGACCCGAACAACAACGGCGGCGTGCGCAGTGTGATGTCCTTCGCCGTGGAACAGAAAGATGTGCGGCTGGATGAAGAAAAATGCGCCACGCTGGGCGTCAGCATCAGTGAAGCCAACAGCCTGCTCCAGGCCTACATGGGTTCCCTGTTCATCAACTACATCACCCTTTACGGCCAGCAGTGGCAAGTGTACATCCAGGCGCAGGGCAGTGACCGCACCGGAACGGACATGCTCAAAAACTTCTACGTGAAGAACAACACAGGCAGCTCCGTCCCCCTTTCCACCCTCGTGAAAATCACGGATATCAAGGGGCCGGAATTCCTGCTGCGCCAGAACCTGTACAACTCATCCAAGCTCATGGTCACGCCCGCCCAGGGCTACTCCAACTCCCAGGCCATGGAGGCGCTGGAAAAAACCTTTGAAGCCAGCATGCCTTCCGACATGGGCTACAGCTATGCGGACATGAGCTACCAGGAACAAAAAATCCAGAACGGCATCGGCATCGTGCAGATTTTCCTGCTCTCCTCCGTCTTTGTCTTCCTGATTCTGGCGGCCCTGTATGAACGGTGGTCCCTGCCCCTCAGCATCTTCATGACGGTGCCCATCGCGGCCCTCGGCGCGTTCCTGGGCCTGTACTGGTTCGGTTATGAATTGAACCTGTACGCGCAAATCGGCCTGGTGATGCTTATCGGACTGGCGGCCAAGAATGCCATTCTGATTGTGGAATTCGCCGTCATTGAAATGGAACGCGGCAAGACGCTGATGGAAGCGACGCTTTCCGCCGCCAGAATCCGCCTGCGCCCCATCCTGATGACATCCTTCGCTTTCATTCTGGGCTGCGTTCCGCTGGCGCTGGCCTCCGGTTCCGGCGCTTATTCCCGCAATATCATCGGTATCGTGGTCATTGCCGGGATGACGATGGCGACGGTCGTGGGCATTTTCCTGATTCCGTGCTCCTTCTACTTCATCATGAAGCTCTTCCGCGTACGCATCGCCCGGAAGACGGTGGAAACGGAAGACCCGGACGAAATCATCGCCCGCAAACACCTGTTCCACGAAGCCCATGAATCGTTAAAAGGGTAAAACCGCCCCTGCAACCATCTAAAAACAGACTAAACGCATATGCGAACAAACCCATACATCACACGCGCCATCCTGCTGGGAACGGCTTTTGCCGCCTCCTCCTGCATGATGGGCCCCGACTTCAAACCGGTGGACATGCCCATGCCCGCGGCATTCAGGGGAGCCCCCGCGGCGACGGAATCCATTGCGGACCTTCCCTGGTGGAAAGTTTTCAAAAACAAGGATCTTCAGGACCTCCTGACGGACACCTACAATAACAACCGCGATTTGAAAGCTACCATGGCGCGCGTGGAAAAGGCACGCCAGTACATCACCATCACGGAGGCCCCGCTCTTCCCGTGGGCGAATTATTCCGGCTCCGTCAGCAAAGGCTCCAACTATACCGGCGGCAGCATCGTCCAGACTACCGGAACCACACTGACGCCTGGAGCGCTTGCCGCCGGCATTTCCTGGGAACTGGATATCTGGGGCAAAACGCGCCGGATGACGGAAGCTGCCCGCGCGGACTATCTGGCTTCCGAAGAAGGCCAGCGCGCGCTCATGCTTTCCCTGCTCCGCCAGGTGGCGGACTCCTACCTCCAGCTCCTCCAGCTGGACGAACAGCTTGCCATTGTGCAGAAATCCGTGGAATCCTATTCCGAAAGCCTGCGCCTGTTTGACGAACAGCTTGAAGGCCAGGTAGGCGACAGGCTCCAGGTGGCTTCCGCCAAGGCGGCCCTGGCTTCCTCCCAGGCCCAGATTCCCGCTATTCAGGTGCAAATCGCCAATCTGGAAAATGCAGTCTCCGTCCTAGCCGGACGCGCTCCCGGCCATATCCGCCGTTCCGGCAGCACCCGGGACATCGCCTATAACGTCAAGGTTCCCGCCGGCATTCCGGCCTACATCCTTTCCAGAAGGCCTGACGTCCGCCAAAGCGAATACCAGCTGCGCGCCGCCAATGCGGAGGTAGGAGTGGCCATTACCAACTACTTCCCGACCATCTCCCTGACGGCGGCGGGCGGCCTGGCCTCCGCAGATCTGCGCCACGTGCAGGGGCGCCGCGGCGGCTGGGGGCTGGGAGCCAATCTGACCGGCCCCCTCTTCCAGGCGGGCAAGCTGACGGCTTCCGAAAAGGCGGCCAAGGCTGAATTCCTGGCGGCCAGAAACGATTATGAACAAACGGTTCTCAATGCCCTGGCGGAAGTTTCCAGCACGCTTATCCAGAGGGACAAGCTGCGCAGCATCACCGCCACCCAGTCCGAAGCCGTGGAAGCCTACCACACGGCGGTGAAACTCTCCTTTGAGCGCTACCGCACGGGCCTTTCCAATTACATTGAAGTATTGTACGCCCAGCAGAACCTGTACCCCGCTCAGATTCAGCTTTCACAGTATTATTACCAGCATGCCAGCACGCTGGTTTCCCTGTACACGGCCCTGGGCGGCGGCTGGAATATGAGCCACAAGGCTATCATGGACGGGCCCTGCCAGGCGGTAAAACGCGCCCTTTAAAACAGGGAATTTTCCTGACTGTTTTTTCATCCTCCGGCAAGTACAGCTTGCCGGAGGATTTTTTATCCGTTCCGCGGATTGCCAATTCGATAAAAAACGAAAGTTCCTTTACAGAGGGGCACTTTTACCAACTGTTACAAACAATCAACATGAAGACTAAATATTTTGCTCTCCTGATCGCCGCCATGGGAAGTAGCTTATCCCTAGGGGCCTCCATCAGGAATCTGGAGTCCGCCTATTCAAAAAATTCCACCGTTTATGACGGGACAAACGGAGATACGCTGGACGTTTCCACCCCCACGACTCTTAACGTAAACGCCAACGGCTCCTGGACAATGGCATTCACCGTTTCCAATCTGACTGCAACCTCAGATTCGAATGTAGGGCTGCTGTTTACCTACAATACCACCAAACCTTATTACAATCTGGAAGGAATGGGCTATCAGCTGGCGGAGGACGGAACACTCACCCTGAACGTAGGCGGCTTTAACTACAACGGAGGAAACGCTGCCTCCTCCCCCTGGAAAATGCAAACGTTTTCCGGTTATTCCGCCAGCCCCCCCCTGACCCTGTTTTACACATTCAGCAGGGGAACTGTTTCCATCTCCGCCATGCTGGGGAATGACACGTCCACGCTGACCACGCTGAGCAACCTCAGCGGCAGCGGAGTCACCTTCCGAGACCAGAACATGACCCAGATCAACTTTTCCGCCAAAGACGCCACCAAAGACACATGGAGCGCTCCGAACGGAATCACGGGAAAATACACCTTGAATAATTTTGACCTGTACACGGCCGTTTTGACGGAAGACCAGATGAAGGAATACGCCCTGAGCGCCGTTCCGGAACCGGCTGCGGCCTCTCTCGGCCTGCTGGGTCTGGGCATCCTTCTGATGCGCCGCCGCAGGGCCTGACTTTTTCCTTCCCGCGTCCATTCCTGCTCCGTTCAGGGATGGACGTTTTCTTCACTCTTTTTCAAATATCCTTTTCATTTTTCCTTGACGCTCTGATGAAAGTCCGGCTCCCTCTCCCCCTCCTGGCTGCCCTGGCGGCGGCATTCCCCGCAGCAACCGCCGCCCCGGCGGGCACGGAACTGGGAAACGTCATGTTCGTTGGGGATTCCATCACCCACGGGGTCAACAGCGCCTCCTACCGCTGGGCTCTCCATAAAATATTTACAGACAACGGCATTTCCTACCGGGCGGAAGGCGTCAAAACCGGCAATTATTCCGGGGGAGTTACTGCGGGCACTTCCTACGGGGGCCAGATATTCAACAATGAACATTCCTCCCAGGCAAGCGCCAGGGCATGGGAAATATCCGGCAGGAGCAACGGAAGCAGGTTTGACGGCTCCAACATTAACAACTGGCTGGGGCTTTCCGGCACCAAGGCAAACGGAAGCGCCTATTCAGGCCAGACATTCACCGGAGACAATACGCCGGATACCTTTTTCATGATGATCGGCACCAACGATCTCCTTTCCGACGGAAACAACGCCACGCTGGCGAACCGCCTTGACTCCGTTTCCCAAAACCTCCTGAACGATATGGACACCATCGTGGAGGCCATGTTCCAGGCCAATGAACATGCGAATGTCATCATCCTTACCATTCCCTGCTGGACCCGGCACTCCAACGGCAATTCGGACGCCACCCACCAGGCCGTGGCTGATTACAATGATCGTCTGAAAACATGGGGGAATGGCAGGCAGAACGTCACGGTCATTGACGTCAATGCCGGCATCATTGACGTAACATCCTCCACGCCGTTCTACGGCGTAAGCTCCATGTTCAACAACCCCGGCAGCGACGGCCTCCATCCCAATGCCCAGGGAGATCTGCTTATGGCCGGCAATATCGCCAGGGCCATGGGCTACGCGGGGCGCACCGCCGGACAGGAAAGAAAAGCAGCTGGCGGCCTGGCCATCAATTTTCACCAGGGCGGGCAATCCCCCGCATGGAGCTCGAACAGCCACTTGGAAAATAAAGGGTTTTCCCTCGCCAATGTCACTGTGGACGAGAACGGCATCAGCCTGGGGCAATCCGGGGAAAGCTCCATTTCCTATTCCTGGGCGGAAGGGACGGATCTGCAAAACGGCTTTACCTTTGATTGCAACCTGGTTCTGGGAAACGGCGCAGCAGACGGATGGGATACTGCCTCCGATTTCAGCATCAGCCTGGGGAACAGCTCCTTTTACGGCACGCTCAATATTAATGAGGCCTACATCAAATGGGGCGATGCCATTCTGTATTCCCTGGACATGTCCGCCAATGCGGAAAACCTGCGTATGGCATATATCCGCGGCAATGAGCTGGAAGGGCTGAAAGGCGGCTATTACGTCTGGCTGGGGGACATGCTGATTGGGGAAGCGCTTTCCGTTACCTCCGGCTCCGGCTGCAACGGCCTCACCATTCAATACAACGGCAGCGGAACCGCTGTTCTGCACGACCTGGCCCTGGACGGCACGGGTTCCTATGCCCCAGCCACTTCCGGAACGCTTAACGCGGAAAAGTCTTTTATTTCTTCCGGCTCCTTCACCCAGAGTGGAACACCGGAAGGCAATATTGAGTGGAAAACGGAGGGATTCACCAAAACCGCTGATAATCTGGCCGGCTCCGGTACCTTTAATGCCCGCGCCCAGGCGGATTCCTCCGCAGGGGGAACGGGGAATTCCGTAAACGTCTCCATTACCTCCGGAAACGCCACTCATATTTATGCGAACAGCGGCAACTACACGGGAGACGTCTGGCTGACCATCTCCAAGGAGGGACAGGCCTCCGCCTGGTACGGAGCTCACGGAGCTTCCGGCACGCTCAACGGGAACGTCTTCCTCCGTTTCACGGATGCCGCCACAGGCGGAAGCACGGTCTTCGGTGCCGTGAACGCCGCCGGCGTCACCGGAAACGTTTATCTGGAATTCTCTGCGGAAAACGCCTCCTTCGGCACCTTCACCAGCAGTAATTCCTCCTCTGTGGTCGGCTCCTATGCCACGGATATCCAGGGGAATGTGGATATTGTGGTCAACTCCGGCACCTTCAACCATCAAATCATGGGCGGCATCTTCGCAAATGCCAATACCACCATTGGAGGAAACACGCATGTTTACATCAATGGCGGCTCCGTCACCGGAAATGTTATGGGCGGCGGCCTGACAGGCTCCATTTCCGGCGGCGCCAACGTCACCGTCACAGGCGGCGTTATCAGCGGTTCCGTTTACGGCGCGGGCCAGGGAGGCTCTATCCTGGCAGGAAGCTCGGTTTGCTTGACAGGAGGCCTGGTTAAAGGAGACGTTTACGCCGGTGGCAAGGCGGGTTCCATTCAGGGGGACACGTCCGTCACCATCACCGGAAACACGGCCACGCTTTATAACGGGAGCTCCTGGGGCAGCATCTCCGGCGGCGGTTCCGGCGGAACGGTGAAGGGAAACTCCACCGTACGCATCCAGAATCTTTCCTCAGGAACGACGGCCTACGGCTTTGACAAGTACGCCGGAAACATCAGCGGCGGAACCAATGTAAGCGGAGACAGGAGCCTGGTGCTGGACCATGTAACCGTGGACAGCCTCCAGGCTTCCCTGAGTGACTTCACCCATGTTTCCGCCGTCAACCAGACCCGCACCTCGCTGGATTCCCTGGGCGGGGCGCTCACCGTAACCATTGAGGCGGGAAGCAGCCTTATCCTGAACGGAACCTCTAACCTGACCACGCTTATTCTGGGGGAACACGCCTCCCTGACGCTTCAGGGGCTCGCCGCAGATGCGGTCGTCGTGGACATCACGGGAACAACCAATTACACACTCTCCCTGACAGAGATACCTGCCAGCTTGGACAACATCAAATTCCTGAACGACGGCGTTCTGTACGACGCGGCCATGTCCATGGATCTTCAGGCCAATTCCGCCATGCTTTTCGCTCAGGTGCCGGAACCCGGAAGCGCCGCCCTGGCCTTGGCCGGACTGGCCCCCTCCTGTGGAGGAGGCGCAGAAAAATGTCCCATTGAGGCCCTTCGTTTTCTTCAGGCCCTGATGGACAAAAGAAGCCCCCGCCGGCGCAACGCCGGCGGGGGCTTCTCATGCGGAAAAACGGCGGAGAAGAAAAGGAAAAGCATCCATCCCTCCCCGGGCGTTTTTCATGGAACGGGAGGAGATCAGGCCCCTCTGTTTTTAAACAGTTCCAGTGCGAGCTGAGACCAGGTCTCCAGTTTCTCAAACATTTCCCCGGACAGTTCCTCCGGAGAAACAAAACGGAGATTGGCCAGGGCTGCTTCATTCGCGCGCACACGGTCCGTATCCAGCTCAAACAGGTGGACAATGCCCAGATGCACGGCCCCTACGTCATTGGTATCGTCATTAATCACGCCGAGAACCCGCTGGGTGCAGTTCCCGTCAATAACCAGTTCCTCGCGGATTTCGCGCTCCACTCCGGCCAGATAGGTGGAAACGTCGTCATGGCCGGATTGGCGGTCCACCGGATTGATATGGCCTCCGATGCCGATGGAACCCTTGTCATGCAGGCGGGCCTCGCCGCCGGAGCCTCCGCGCGTGTAATGCAGAATGCGGCCCTGGTGGCAGAAAATGGCATAGGCGATGATCTGTTTGTGGGAAGGATCATTTTCCGCAGCCTCCCGGTCCATGAACGAGGCGACGCCCGGCTTCATGAACGCATTCAGATAATGATCCCCGCCTTCCCGGTGTCCCTGGAAATAGCCCGCTTCCTCAAAGGCGGCGCGGGGAACCACCAGAACCTGTTCTCCATGGTAACGTGACATGGAGACACCCTACCCGTTTTCATCCCGCGCTCAACAAAAAAGGCGCTGAAACGGCAAATTTGCCCCTTCCTTCAGGAAGGCGCGGGCTGCCCCTCCGCATCAGGAGACATCCTTCACTTCCACGCCATGATTCCGGAACCTGCGCATGATGCTTTCCAGCTGTTCCGCATCCATGAGATGGAGCGGCAGCCACAGCACCAGCTTCTTGCCGAACAGGAACAGCAGCGCGTGGCGCGTCCTGCACAACGTGGAAAAACGGTCGTAGGGAATATTCATGGGGTCAACGCCCTTGCTGGAGAACGTCAGGTAATCCTCATGAAAAACGTAATCCTTTTCCTGATGGTACATGGGCACCTTTTTATTGGCGGCCAGAGCGGCCTTTGCCAGAAAGGGGACGTAAAACCAGGACAGGATAATCGCCATCAGCGCCCCGGCCAGGGACAGCCAGGCGAATAAGGGCAGTGGGCGCAGGGAAAAGGAATACAGCGCCATCAATACAAAAAAGGCCGTAATGGCCAGGTCCAGCGGCTTTTTCCACCTGGGGCGCACCGCATGGTACCATGCCACCAGCACCTGGGTTGCCAGGCGGTCGGAAGGTACGGGCTTGACGAGTTTGATGACTTCTGAATCCTGCATCATGGCGGCAGGG
>OKTF01000497.1_pt1 | contig 28953 bp, 28 predicted proteins | sample 1606461 | NCBI WGS metagenome assembly OKTF01 (sample SAMEA3879599, study PRJEB24766) | human gut metagenome | biome: human-associated habitat; feature: feces | place: USA | collected 1985/1987 | reverse complement strand
CCTCGCTGACTGGTTTGGAACGATTGATCACACGAGAAACCGTAGCAATCGAACAACCGCTTTTTTTCGCGATAAATTTAATGTCTATATGTTCCATATCTAAAATTCCTCCGGAAGAATTCGATACACTTATTATATGGGAAAACGTTTACATTTCAATTGTGAAATAATCACAAAATTAGATTCCTTGAAAAAGGGAACTACCCCATCTCATAGTTTAACGGAACCAAAACGAAGGAGGATGACTCATGCTACGAATGATTTATTCGTTGGTTTAGGCGGTATTAGGCTTTCTGTAAAATTAAAAAAATAAAAGCTATAGCAACCATAGGGATATTCTAACACCAATTTTAATTTACGTAAAATCGTAAACAGACAGATACTTGCACCTTTTCTATCTGCTTACTTTTCTTTCCTGCTGAAAATAATGAACTCCAAACAGAACTCCTGCCAGAAACAATGCCATTCCCAATCCTGAATAAAACACAGCGATGAACACATCCGGTGCTAAATGGGAGGCTCGAAGACCGATTCCAAAAGTCATCATAAATGCCATGATCAAAAATGACTTCTTATCAAAAAAATGCCAGAAAAACTGAAGCTCATCCTCGTAGTTTTGAATTCTGTCGGTATGTCTGATCACCAGTTTATAAAATACCATCGACCAGAATACAGCAAAAACCAGCGCTGACAGCAAAATATTCACAACTGTCACATGCCCTGTATAGCTGAGTATTCCAATTCGAATAATATTGAACCCCGCAATCAGCCAGACAATGCTGGCCAGTATCAGTAATGTTCTTTTTTTTACTTTCATTTTGTTCTCCTCTCTAATATGAACATTGTTCATATTTATGTTTAAAATTTCCCACTTTTTAAAAGTGGGATTAATAGATACTGTGTGCAATCATCGTTAAAAGTGGTTCGCAGCTTTTCTGCTTTTCCAACAGAAGGGACATCAGAAGTGTAAACACATACGCCACAAAAATTTCCGGAGTCAGCTCATTTTCAAATGCATTCTCACGCACATTCTGGTCCTCTGTCAATATCTGAACCAGATTTTTCTTCAAATGCATCAGGGAAATCTCCATCATTTTCCTTCCCTCATTTTTATCTTTTGCTGCAAAACTCATGGAATGCAGATTAAAAAACTCCGGATACTTCTGACTGCTTTTATACACCGTATCAAACAACCAGGCAATACATGCTGTAAAGCTTTCAAATACAAGTACCTGTCCATTCATATGAAAGATATCCATCCATACACTTTCAATCGTCGCAAGTAAAAGTTCCGATTTGGATGGAAAATAATTATACACGGATCCTAATGCAATGTTGCACCGGGAAGCCACAAGCCTCATATTTACGGACGAAAGCCCTTCTTCTGCCACAATCTCTCTGCACACTGCAAGTATTTCCTCTCTTGATGTAACTGCCATATTCAAATCTGCACCTCCATTCTGAACAACGTTCATTATAGAATTTCCCAGCTTTGATTGTCAAGTTACTTTTCTGATTTTTTTCCATTTCTGCCTTTTCTTTCTTCCTCTCAGGAATTATAATAAACACAGATCATTATAACAAAACAGGAGAGATTTATTTATGAGAGCTTATGAACGACTTTTAAAATACGTAACTGTACGCACCCCAAGTGATGAGACAAGCACTACCGTACCGTCTTCTGCCTGCCAGTTTGACCTGGCACAGGATCTGATCCGGGAGTTCATCAATTTGGGACTACCAAAGGCACGGACGGATGAAAAATGCTATGTCTACGCACAGATTCCTGCCACGCCGGGATATGAAAATTGTCCGAAGATCGGATTTATTGCACATCTGGATACTGTTTCTGACTTCTGTGACAAGAAGATCGTTCCGGTTGTAACTGAAAACTATGACGGACGCGACCTTCCTCTTGGCGGTTCTGACGGACGGGTTCTTTCTGTCTCCATGTTCCCGCATTTAAAGGATCTCAAAGGTCGTACTTTGATCACCAGCAACGGAGATACCATCCTCGGTGCAGACGACAAGGCCGGAGTTGCAGAGATCATGACCATGGCAGAACAGGTTTTGACTGAAAATATCCCACATGGTCAGATTTCGATCGGATTTACTCCGGATGAGGAAGTTGGCAGAGGAGCGGATCATTTTGATGTCGAAAAATTTGATGCGGATTTTGCCTACACCATGGACGGAGACACCGAAGGTGAGATTCAGTATGAGAACTTCAATGCCGCAGATGCGATCTTTGAGATCAAAGGCGTGAATGTACACCCGGGATCTGCAAAAGATGTGATGGTCAATGCCGCCCTGGTGGCAATGGAGATCAACGCTGCCCTCCCTGAGGGAGAAACTCCAGCGGATACCGAGGACTATGAGGGATTCTATCATCTTGTAAGCATGTCCGGCGATGTAGCCTGCGCAAAACTGCATTACATTGTCCGAGATCACGATACCGACAAGTTTGCCGCACGTCTGGAAACCTTAAAAGAAATTTCCAAACAGATGAATCTGAAATGGGGATTGGGCACCGTAAAACTGACCATTGATGAACAGTACCGCAATATGGCAGAGATCATAAAAGATGGAAACATGCATCTGATCGAAAATGCGAAAAAAGCCTGCCTTGCAGCAGATGTCACACCTCTGATCCTTCCGATCCGCGGCGGTACAGATGGCGCTCGCTTAAGCTTTATGGGGCTGCCTTGTCCAAACCTTGGAACCGGTGGACATGGATATCACGGACCATTTGAGCACATTACCGCTGAGGGCATGGATAAATCCGTAGAGGTGATGATCGAACTGGTCAAACTGTATGCGGAAATGAAATGATAAAAAAGAATATCCAGACAAAAGGCACAGACGGGATGTTTCCCGCTGTGCCACTTTTTATCCGCAATCTTTTTCTTACAATCTCTCACCGTTTTCATGCATAAATTTGTATTCTGCAACAGAACGGTCAAATGTCTTAATGTGGTTGTACAGCCATTCCACCACATTTTTATTCACTGCTTCTACAAATGCAGCAGACGGCCCTTCTTCCTCTTCCAGCATATTGTAGAGATCTCTTACGACCTGTCTTAATTTTTCATGCTCTTCTTTGTGCTTTTCCACACCCGGATATGTAATCTCTTCCTGCAGTTTTTCTTCTTCTCCAAAATGGAATTCTGTGTAATCTGCGAGATAATCCAGTGTTTTTACAGACACCACCTTATCTTTACTTGTCTCACAGCTGTCCAGTAATTTGTTAATCTTATCAATCAGTTCCTTGTGCTGGGAATCAATCATTTCGTTTCCTGTTACCAGACTTTCATCAAATTCTGCTCTCATTGTGCTACCTCCTAAACTTCACCTTGTTTAAATTTTATGATCATTTCATTGGTTAAACTGTCTCTGGACGGCTCTACCGGAATCTCGTCTCTTTCAAACCATTCCGCCAGTGCCAGTTCCTCTTCATCCAGTGTCACTTCTGCGTCACCGTCCAGATCACAGTAAAATCCCATCAACAGGGTATCACTAAATGCCCATGGCTGACTTTTATAGTATCGGATATTCTTTACCTTCAATCCGACTTCTTCCATCACTTCTCGCGCCACTGTTTCTTCCACGGTTTCTCCGATTTCTGTAAATCCGGCAAGAAGTGCATATTTTTTATAACTTCGCCCTGCATACTTGGACATCAGGATCCGGTTACCGTCTGTCACTCCAACAATGACAGCCGGACAGATCTTCGGAAATTCCATATTTCTGCAGTGTTCACAGAAAAGCATCCTCTCTTTTGTATCATGACGCATCTTATGTCCACAGCGTCCACAATATCTGCGTGTCTGATACCATCGATACAGCTGATATCCCGTGATCCCCGCAAATGCGCTGTACTGAGGATCTGCTGTCCTGAAAATCTCCGTATTCTCCATTGTAAACTCAGAGTGCGGCTCCCGGTTCAGATTATCAACCAGATAATACTGCTTCTCATCAATTGTAAACAGATAAATACTGTTCTCATAAATCTCTTCGTTCAACCGTTCCAGTTCTCCAAATGTTGGAAACTCTATTCCCGTCTGTGTCCGCCTCATCAATGCTGTGTGTTCTTCATAATACAATGCAATGCTGTCCTTTTGCGGCGAAACCGGCCTGTATTCGTTCTTAAACTGATGCGGTGCTATGTCCTGGATCATTTTACTCACTTCCTTTCCTGAAATTATGCAAAAATTCACTGAGTAAAATCAGAATACTTCCTGCCGCAAGAAAAAAATCTCCCAGATTGTATGTGATCTTTGTCAGCTTCTCGTCAGATGTCTGAAACCCGATATAATCCACCACATATCCCCGCATCCAGCGATCCAGTGTGTTGCTCCACGCACCTGCCACACCAAGTGAAAGCCCTGCTTTTTTCAAATAACTGCCTTTTTTTCGCAGACACAAGATATCCCAGACGGTCAGAATTGCAGCCATAACAAGAGATGTGTACTTTACAAACTGAGGATACTCTTTCAAAAGACTCATACACATCCCCTTATTATGCACTTTTCTAAGGACGATCTTTTTGCTGTCCGCAAACGGTTTTTCTTCCTCGTCCGGCCACTTTTCCACTTCTGATTTGACTGCCATATCCAGACACGTCAGAAATGCCGTTGCCCCTGCTCCAAACAGATTTTTCATATTCTGCCTCTATTCTTCTGTAAATTCTTTAATTTTTTCTGCTGCGTCCTCTGCTTTTTCCTTCACTGCCTCTGAAAGGTCTTTGACATGCTCACAGGCAGCCTCTGCTGCGTCCTCTGTTTTTTCCACAACTACCTCTGCTGCATCTTCTGTCTTCTCTGCAACTGTATCCATTGCCTGTGTTGTTTTTTCTTTTACAAATTCAACCGCCTGATCGGCCTTTTCCCTGAGCACATCCTCCGTTTCATCCCAAATGTCTTCTTCTTTTTTCGCTCCGCAGTACGGACAGTATGCCATCTCTTTTGCTACCTGTTTTCCACATTCTGCACAAGTACTCGTTCCTTTGATCTCCTTGATCTTTGCCTGATGTCTCTCGATACTTTCTGTTCTGTTATCGATTTTTTCACACAGCATCTGTACCTGTTCGTCCATCGCCTCTCTCGCCTGGTACTTCTCGTACAGAAAGCGCCCCATCTCCAGCATATCCGCCTCATTGCCGCGCTCCAGAGTTCGGATCTGTCCTCTCAATCGCTGTATTTCCATCATCTCGCCTGCTTTACTTGTCACAGTTTCTGTTGTCTCACCGATTTTTTTACCTAAGTCTTCAAAAAAAGATTTCATCTTTCTTCTCCTTTCTGTCACATATCTGTTATTTTCAACAGAATTTCTCGTGCATATATACATTATACCCCAAACGGTCATAACTTCAACCAGATTTCTTCTGTTTTCTTCTTCCGGTTCTTATTTAAAAGCTTCCTGCATATACTTTCAAAAACATCCTGGAGATCATTTCATGCCTTACTCTGACTCATGCCGGGAAAAAATTCTTTCCGAAGATTATCGTGATTTTATTGTCTCCGACATTCGGATGCCTTTTCTTCAAGATCTGCTTAAAAAAGACTACTGTTTTCAAAATCCCGGTTTTTTTTATCAATGTGCTTACCTTCCAAAATCTATCATCGATCCTGTTTCTCTGGAACGTTATTCTTATTTTTCAATTCCAAAATGCTACTCCCTGCTCAGTATGCAGGCGCTAAATCAGGCTGGGATTCTTCCGATCCAGAACCACTCCACTCTCCAATTAAGCGGAAAACAGGTAATGATCGGATTTCTGGATACCGGAATCGACTACGAAAATCCGGTATTTCAAAATCTGGATAAAACCACCCGGATCGCAGGCATCTGGGATCAGACGATCCAAAGCGGCACCCCTCCGGAATCCTTTGACTATGGCTCTCATTATACACGTGATATGATCAATGAAGCGCTTGCCTCAAAAGATCCCCATTCTCTTGTTCCAAGTGTGGACAATAATGGACATGGGACATTTCTGGCAAGTATCGCTGCCGGTTCCGGAGATCCCGGTGCGCAGTTTATCGGTGCCGCTCCGGAATCTGTGATCGCCGTTGTAAAATTAAAGCAGGCAAAACAATATCTGAGAGACTACTATTTTATTCCCGATACAGCCCCTGCCTTTCAGGAAAATGATATCATGCTTGGTATGCGCTATCTCCACCTGCTCGCCGAAAAACTCAAACTGCCTCTGATCTTCTGCCTGGCACTTGGCAGCAATCTGGGCGGACACTCCGGCTCTCTTCCGCTCTCGATCACCGCGCAGCAGTATACCTTGTTATCCAATCGGATTCCTGTCATTGGGGTCGGAAATGAAGCGGACCAGAGACATCACTTTTACAGCGAGATCATGAATACTTCTGATACAAAGACCGTAGAGATCCGTGTCGGAGAAAATACCACCGGTTTTATGATGGAGCTATGGACCGAGCTTCCCAATATCCTCTCAATCAGCCTGACCTCTCCATCTGGAGAGAGCACTTCCCGCATTCCCATTCGTGCGGGAACAAGCACAACTTTCAATTTTCTTTTTGAAAATACAACCGTCTACATCGACTACCGTCTGTTTGTAGAAAGTACAACCTCGGAACTGATCCATTTTCGTTTTTCCGATGCCGCTCCCGGAATCTGGAAGCTGGTGGTAGAACCCATCCAGATTATTGACGGGCGATTCCACATCTGGCTTCCTGTGCGGGAATTTTTAAGCGGAGAAGTTTATTTTTTAAACTCCAATCCATACTATACACTGACTGCCCCTTCTGATTCCGTACAGCCGATCTCCGTCTCCTATTACGATTCTTCCAACAACGGTCTTGCACTTTCCTCCGGAAGAGGGTTTACTCGTACGGAGCAGGTCAAACCGGATTTTACAGCCCCGGGAATCAGCATTACCGGTGCTCTTCCCGGCGGACAGTTTGAGAGCAGGAGCGGTTCCAGTACCTCGGTCGGCATCACTGCAGGCGCAGCCGCTTTGCTTGTGGAATGGCACCTTCAGCAGAAAAAGATCCCATCCGTGAGTACCGCTTTGATCAAAAGTCTGCTGACGTTAGGCGCCACCAGAAACCCGGATATGAAATATCCGAACCGAGAGTGGGGATATGGCCAGTTAAACCTTTACAATACATTCGAAGCTATGCGTCAGTTATAACAAAAAGGGACGCCTTCTCGCGTCCCTCAAAAAAATCATTCTCTCTTTTTGGATTCGTAAATTGTCTTTACACGCTCTGATTCCGGTACGATCTGTTCCGGTACCGGAGCCGTGCCCGGTGCAAATACCACCTTCAAAAAGACTGGTGTAATAATTGTCGTGATCACGACAACAATAATGATCGGCCCTAAAAATGCAGAACCTAACAGCCCCAGTGCTGCGCCCTTGCTGGCTACGATCAATGCTACTTCTCCACGCGAGATCATACCGATTCCGATTCGTTTTGCCTGATAATTCTTATAGTGACAGATTTTTGCACCAAACCCACATCCAACAACCTTCGTCAATACTGCAACAATCGTCAGCGCTACTGCAAATCCAACAATCGCCGCAGACATCTTCGGCAGCTCTACTTTCAGCCCGATACTTGCAAAAAATACCGGTGATAAAAGCAGATAAGACAATGTATCAAATTTTGTCTCCAGATAAGTAGAACGCTGTACGTTTGAAATGATCAGACCGGCAATAAACGCACCTGTAATATCTGCAACTCCAAAAACATCCTCTGCAATGTATGCCATCAGAAGACAGAACACAAATGCCACGATCGTGTGTCGATGTTTCTCCTTATTGGCTTTGTCCACCCAGTTCTTGTACAATTTGTAGAAGATAAATCCTACAACTGCTGCAAATACAAAGAATCCAACAATCTTCAGCATGACCATTCCAATTTTCACGCTTGGGTCTGAAATGCTTGTCACGATTGTCAACGCCACAATTCCCAGAATATCATCAATGATCGCTGCTCCCAGGATTGCATTGCCGGAACGGGTTTTGAGCTTTCCAAGCTCTTTTAATGTCTCCACCGTGATACTGACTGAAGTTGCTGTCAGAATTACTCCGATAAAGATATTCTGCAGGAAAATACTTGCTGATGCATCTGACTCGATCATCCCCGGCCGATTGAAGAAATATGCCGTAGCAAATCCACCCGCAAGCGGTACCAGTACTCCACAAAGTGCAATGATAAAGGATGCCTTTCCGCATGCTTTCAGTTCTTTGATATCTGTCTCCATACCTGCACAGAACATCAGAACGATCACACCAATCTCCGCTACAGACTGCAGAAATGATGTCTCTGTCAGAATGCCGACTCCGGCAGGTCCCAACAGTAATCCGGCCAGAAGCGCGCCAACGACCTGCGGCATCTGTACCCTTCTTGTCAAAAGCCCCAGCGCTTTTGTACAAAGTAAAATAATTGCGAGATCTAGTAAATACTTGTAGTCCATAATGTGCCCCCTTTTTGTCAAACATCTATAAGGATACACCTTTAAATGCCTTTTTTCAATACATTTTCCACATTTTATGACGTTTTTACATAATTTTTACCATAATTCTGCACAAATCCGCAATAAAAGAGAGTCTGTTTCCAGACTCTCTCATACTCTTTCTTTTCCTACGGCAATCTCGGCACTTCCTGTCCCCGAAGACTGATCAGAGGACCGCCGGTTCCTTCTATGTAAGATCTTGTGATCGTCACCTCTCCGATGTTCTCATCCTTTGGAATCTCATACATGATATCCAGCATAAACTCTTCGATAATCGCCCGCAGTGCTCTTGCTCCGGTCTCTTTCTTCATTGCCTTCTCCGCAATCGCCTCCAGCGCTCCATCATCAAAATCCAGCTTGACTTCATCCAGTGCAAGCAGCTTCTGATACTGCTTTAAGATGGCATTCTTTGGTTCTTTTAAGATCTTTACATACATATCCTTGTCCAGACCTTTCAGTGTAAAGATGATCGGAAGACGTCCGATAAATTCCGGAATCATACCGAAATTGCGCAAATCTTCCACCGTTACTTTAGACAGGATATCCTTGTCATTGTCATACTGATCTTTTAGCTCTGCATTAAATCCCATGGATGTCTTATGCATCAGCCGTTCCTTGATGATGCCTTCCAGATCCGGGAATGCACCCCCGCAGATAAACAGAATATTCTTCGTATTTACTGTCGTCAGAGGAACCATGGCATTCTTGCTGTTGGCTCCTACCGGAACCTCTACCTCACTGCCTTCCAACAGCTTTAAGAGTCCCTGCTGTACGGATTCTCCGCTTACATCTCTCTGGCTGGAATTTCTCTTCTTCGCGATCTTGTCAATCTCATCGATAAAGATGATTCCCTGCTCGGCTTTCTCTACATCATTATCTGCTGCTGCCAGTAATTTAGATACGACGCTCTCAATGTCATCCCCGATATAACCAGCCTCGGTCAGGGAAGTGGCATCTGTGATCGCAAGCGGTACATCCAACAGTCTCGCAAGTGTCTTTACAAGGTATGTCTTACCACTTCCTGTCGGTCCGATCATCAGCATATTGGACTTTTCAATCTCAATATCATCGACCGAATCTGTCGCTACCCTCTTATAGTGGTTGTAAACAGCAACAGCCATCGCTTTCTTGGCATACTCCTGTCCTACCACATACTCATCCAGCTTTCCTTTGATCTTGTGCGGCGCCGGAATATTCTTAATATCCAGTTTTTGGAACTCTTTTGGCTTTTCTTTTTTCTTTTTGATCTTCTGTGTCTTTGGCGGAGCCATATTCTCCAGATCTGACAGATTTAAGAACTGTACACCCGGCATATTCATCAGTCTGCTGTAATCAATCGAGCCGTTTGTCATGGCATCAAAACTTTTCTGCATACAATCCGGACACACCGTAATATGGTTCGGCAGATCGATCATCTTTCCTGTCACGCTCTCCGGACGATGGCAGATAAAGCAGATCTTCTCATACTCATCCTCGTGTTCCTCTTTTGCGGAAGTCTGAAAGACTTCCTTTTTCTCTGTATCGGAAGACTCTTTTCCTTCTGTGGTGACCGGAGTCTCCTTTTCTTCATCTATGATAATAAAATCGTTATCTGACATGTTCTTTCCCTTCTTTCCAGTTACTTGCCCTTTGTACATTCACCGAGGGTATGTCCACATTATAATACAGAATACCGGCAGTTACAAATTAACTTTTTCTAAACCGTCCCTGTTTCCAGCATTTCCAGAAACTGTGATTCAGAAATAATCGGAACGTTCAGTTCTTTCGCCTTTTTATTCTTGGAAGAAGCAGACTGCACATCATTATTGATCAGATAATTCGTCTTTCCGGTCACGCTTCCTGTCACTTTACCCCCTCTGGATTCAATGATTTCTTTCACTTCCCGGCGGTTTGCAAAGTGTTCTACGCTTCCTGTAATCACAAAATTCATATTTTCAAAAATCTGTGCGCTTTCCTCTCCTTCTTCTTTCTGGAGCTTAACCTCCTGTAAGAGGCGTTTGAAAAGATCTCTGTGTGTTTCATCTGAAAAATAATCCACAAACGTTCTGGCGATCACTTCGCCTACTCCCTGGATATCGACCAGTTCTTCCACGGTTGCCTGCATCATCCTCTGGGGATCATTGTCAAATGCCCGGCAGATCATTTTTGCATTGGAAAGTCCGATATTTGCGATTCCAAGGCTGTAGATTACTTTCGGCATAGTCGTACTTCTGGAGTTTTCCACACTTGTGATCAGTTTTGCATAGGATTTTTCTCCGAACCCCTCCAGTGTTTTGATGGTTTCTTCATATCTGTCCAGATGATAAATATCTGTAAAATCCCGGATAAATCCTTCTCCAATGAACTTTTCCAGAGTTGCTTCCGAGAGCCCTTCAATATTCATGGCATCCCTGCTGACAAACAATGCAAAAGATTTCAAATGCTTTGCCTGACACTCCGGATTCGTACAGTACAATGTCTTTGTCTCATTTTCCATCTGTATCTTTGTCGCACCGCCACAGACCGGACAGACTTGCGGGATATCTTTTACACCGCTTCTGGTCAGATTTTCTGCAATCTGCGGAATGATCATGTTGGCTTTATACACCTGAATGACATCTCCTACGCCAAGCTCCAGATCTTCCATAATGCTGATATTATGCACACTGGCACGGCTTACCGTAGTTCCTTCCAGCTCTACCGGTTCAAAGATCGCTACCGGATTGATCAGGCCTGTCCTTGACGGACTCCACTCAATCTCCAGAAGTGTCGTCTCTCTGATCTCATCCGCCCATTTAAAGGCATAGGAATCCCGGGGGAATTTAGCCGTTGTTCCAAGAGACTGACCATAGGCAATATCATCATATACCAATACCAGTCCGTCAGACGGGAAATCATTGTGCACAATCTGCTCCGAAAACCATGCAACTTCCTCTTCGATGGATGCACGGTCAGCCAGATGATGCTCGACCACCTCAAATCCTTGTTTTTCCAGCCAGCTTAACTGCTGCATTCTCGAATTTTCAAACTCTGCACCATCTGCTTTTACCAGTGTAAATGCAAAAAACTTCACATTTCTTCTCGCTGTGATCTCATTGTTCAGCTGACGCACCGAACCACTGCACAGATTCCTCGGATTCTTATATCTTGCATCTACATCCTCGATCTGCTCGTTGATACGCTCAAAATCCTTATATCCAATCACGGCTTCCCCACGCAGGATCAGTTCTCCCTGATACGGGATCTGAAGAGGAAGATTGCGAAATACCTTCGCATTGTTGGTGATGACTTCTCCCACCTCTCCATTTCCTCTTGTGACCGCTTTTTGAAGCCGCCCGTTCTGATATGTCAGAACGATCGTCAGTCCGTCCATCTTCCAGGAGATCACGGCCTTTTGCTCTCCTAAAAATGATTTCAGCTGTTCCACGTCTTTTGTCTTATCCAGTGAGAGCATCGGTTTTTCATGCCGCTCCTTCGGCAGCTCACTGAGCACCTCATATCCCACATTAACCGTAGGACTGGATGCAAGAGTCGTCCCCAGCTCCCGCTCCAGTCCTTCCAGTTCGTCATATAATCTGTCATACTCATAGTTGCTCATGATCTCCGTGTCTTCCTGCTCATATGCACGTCTGGCACGGTTCAGAAGTTCTACGAGTTCCTGCATTCTTTTCTTTTTTGCTTCCATATTTAGAGTCCCTTTACTTTTTATATCACAGTTTCATTGGAAGAATCCTTAATCTGATCATACAATTCATTCAATTCTGCATCTGTCAGCTTCCGGTATTCTCCCTCTTTCAGACGCCCCAGATGGATATTCATGATCCTCACCCGGATCAGCTCTCTCACCTGATATCCAAGTGCCTCACACATTCTGCGTATCTGGCGGTTCAGCCCCTGTGTCAAAATGATCGAAAATGTATATTTTCCGATTTTTTCTACTTTACACGGACGTGTCACCGTATCTAAGATCGGTACACCGGATGCCATTTTTTCCAGAAACTCCTGCGTGATTTTTTTATCCACCGTCACCTTATATTCTTTCTCATGCCGGTTTCCCGCACGCATCATCTTATTGATGATATCACCGTTGTTGGTCATCAGAAGCAGTCCTTTAGAGTCCTTATCCAGACGCCCTACATACGTGATCCGGATCGGGTAATCCAGAAAACGCACAATACTGTTTCTTTCCCTGCGCTCTTCTGTACAGACGATTCCCGCCGGTTTGTTCACTGCCAGCACGACCATCTCATCCTGCTTTGAAACTACTTTCTTTCCGACTTTTACGACCTGCCCCGGAACAATCTTCATTCCGGTCTGTGCACGCTTTCCGTCCACACTCACCCGGCCGCTCTCGATCAGCCTGTCCGCTTCTCTGCGGGAACATATCCCGGCTTCGCTTAAATATTTATTCAGGCGAACCTCTTCCTTCGTCTTTTGATATTCCTGCAAAATCCGATTATTCATTGCTCAATACCCCGCTTATATTATTGTCCTGTAGAAATATGTTGGCACTGTATAAAAACAATGTATCTGTAATTTCATACGTATCCATAATATCCCCGATCGTACCGGAATAATACCTCGGATCTACCATCACGATCTCCCGGAAATACGGTGTAAGGAACGGAACAAATGAATTCGCATAAGAATCTTTGATCAGTAAAAGTCTTCGATTGCTCTCCGATACCGTGCGGATATCCACTACAGAAAAGTTGCCTCCCAGGTACACTGCATATTTATCTCTGCTGTTTAATTTCGATGAATCATACAAAGACGCTGTTTTCTTCTGCTCATCCACATAGTTGACGACAACATCATTGTCTTCTGTCTTTGGTACATAAATATCAATCTGCTCTTTCTCATTCAGACGGCATCCGCTCTTAGATGCCAATGAACCATTAAAATCCGTTGTGATCGGATAAGAAGCATATTCTGTCTCCTGTTCTTCCAGGTTCAATGTCCTGGCTGCTTCCTGAAAAACGTAGTATGCCCCTTTTGCCGTCCAGTGATGGTCTGTTTTATAATAAATCTTCTCATCACTGTGTCTGGTCAATGGCTTTACCGCATCGATCCACTGTACACTGTCCCCCAGTTCTTTTTTCACCTGTGCGATATACTGGCTCTGATCGGCAACTGTAGCGGTAAACGGAAGCCTGTCGCTTAAAATATTCGCCGCATCCGGAACTAACAGCATATTCACCGGAATATCAAAATATTTCTGACTAAAACTCTGGATGGCTTTCATATTTGCTTTCAATACATCCTGATCGGGAACTGCAATGTCTTCCAAAAGCTGTCCTTTTTTCCCGATAAAAACACCATTTTCCTCTTTACTTCCTGCCAGTCTGCTAAATCCGACTTTCAGACTGCGCCACATATTTCTTCCCATAAACTGATCGACCTGATACTTCTCATACTGATCCATATAGCTCCCGGAAGTAACCGCGCTGACTGAAATCTCCGGCTTTTGCTGCAATCCGCGGTTTTCCTCTTCTGAGATTTTTTTTGACGGAAGGAGCAGATTGATGATCCCGATCCCGAATACACAGATAAGGAATCCGATTCCGATCACATATTCGATTCTTTTTCTTTTCCTTGTTTTTCTTCTTTCTGACATATGCTCACCTAAAATCTAAAATATAAAAACGGATTAAATGACTGTGTCACCAGAAATGCCAGCGAAAGTGCAAACATGACCAGATACATCACACCTGTCATTGTATATTTTCCAACTCTGCTTCCAGGAGCCCTCTGAATATTTCTCATCAGTCTGTATCCAATGGAGGAGGATCCCAGCACTGCCATCAGATAGATCAGCCAGTTGGAGAGCAGATAAAACCAGCCCAGCTTGTCCATAAGCCCGCTGGCACCGATTCCAAACATCACACCTACATACTTCAGGGCATAACCAAGTGACGGGCTAAAGAACAGTACCCATCCGATCAGTATCAGCACCATCGCATAAATATGCCGTACTGCACCCGGCCACTTTTCCACATATTGTCCCCATACAAATTTTTCCAGAATCAATATAATTCCATAATACAGTCCCCATGCGACAAAATTCCATGCCGCACCATGCCAGAATCCGGTCAGCATCCAGACGATCAGAAGATTGGTGATCGTTCTGGAGTCTCCTTTGCGGTTTCCTCCCAGTGGAATATACACATACTCACGGAACCAGGTACTCAGAGATATATGCCATCTTCTCCAGAATTCTGTCACACTCGTAGATACATACGGGTAATGGAAGTTCTCCAAAAACTCAAATCCGAACATCTTTCCAAGACCGATCGCCATATCCGAATATCCGCCGAAATCAAAATAAATCTGGAATGCATAAGAAATACATCCGATCCACGCAGTCATCACCGAATAGCTGCCCAGATGCATCGCTGCGATCTGCTCAAAAACCGCTCCTGTCGTATTTGCAAGAATTACCTTTTTGGCAAGTCCCCGTATAAAATACATGGCTCCCTGTCCGAACTTGGTCACGTTCATAGATCTGTGCTCCAACTGCTCCTCAATATCCACATACCGCACGATCGGTCCTGCGATCAGCTGCGGGAACATAGAAATATAAAGTGCAAAATACATCAGCTTTTTCTGCGGCTTTACCTCCCCCCGATATACATCGATAATGTAGGAAAGCGCCTGAAATGTATAAAAAGAAATCCCGATCGGAAGCGGCAGTTCTCTGTATGGAATATCAAACGGAAGAACTGCATTCACGGATTCCATCAAAAAGCCGTAATATTTGAAAAAGCCAAGAAGCAGCAGGTTTACAACCACCGCAAAAATCAGACTGTTTCGTTTTTTTCTGTCATCATCTGCCTTTTCGGCAATATCCAGACCGCACACATAGTTCAGACAAATGGATAGAATCATCAAAATGACATAAACAGGCTCTCCCCATGCATAAAAGAAAAGGCTTGCGATCAGCATGACCAGATTCTTGAACCGATACGGAACAAGAAAATATACTGCCAGTACAATCGGCAGAAATACAAATAAAAATGTTATACTGCTAAACAGCATCTTTTGTTCCCCCTGCGTTTCTATAAACTTTTTGAAAAAACAGACTTATAAGTCTCTGCTTTTGGAGAGACTGCGTAAAATACGAACTTCCCTCTTACAGAAATCTGAGCTTCATCCAAAAGCTGCACCTGGTCAGGCGCATAACCGTCAAAGTCATTCCTTCTGTTCGCACGGCGCTGTTCTACAGCTGCCTTTACCTCTTCTGCCTGTTCCGTGGTCTTTGTTTTGACCAGTAAGATCTCCTGTGCTGACATACTGGATTCTGCCGTGTAGAGCATTACACCTTCATAATCTGCACTGTTGAGCCCATAATAACGCTTCAGCCCCTGCACTCCTGCTTTTTTCATAGCCTTCGTATCCAGAGATGCCTCTACTTTTTTCTCTACCGCAGCAAAGCTCTTCGTACTGCCGCTGGTGAAAATCAATAACAGTGCCACGTAAACAACGATCACTGCCACCAGTGCATACTTGATCACCACTGTTTTTTTGAGATTTTTTATCTTATCTGTCATAAAGTTGCTACCTCCGCCATACGTTTGAGCCAGATTGGATAAAAATCCGCCTTGAAATGAATTCCATCCTCTTCATAATAAGTATCTGAAACCAGCGAAGTATTATCTAAAAATGCAATCTGATTCTCATCACACATCTTCTGCAGTGCCGCATTGTACTCCGGAATCTTCTGAAATACAGGCTTTTCTTCCTGCTTCGCCGCACTGACCGGGAAGATAGAATTCACATACAAAGTTGTATCCGGCAATTTTTTACGCAGCTGGTCGATCACTGCTTTATACTCTTTGATAAATAAATCCGTATCCCCATTTGTTGCAATCACGTCATTCATCCCATAGGAAAGAAAAATAACCTGAGGGTTAATGTCTGCCACTGTTTTTATCTGATCATCCAGCTCATCCAATTCTACTCCGATCTTGGCAACCACACTGGATGCATTCAAAAGATCATACTCTGTAAATGCCTCAGAAATCGAATCTCCCATCACGACCGAACTGGAAAATAAGCTCTTATAGTTGATCTCACCACTTGCTTCCTGACTTTCCAGCTTGTCTTTCGTGTCCAGCTTGTTGATCTTTTTTTCAATATCTTTTACATTTTCTTTTTCTGTCGCTTTTATGATCGCAAGTCCCTCCTTCGTATCCACTGTTTCAGCGGAAAAATAGCTGATTCCTTCCGCGATCAGGGTAACTGCAGCAAGCACTGCGACTGCACCGGCTCCGATTATCACATACTTTTTTTTCTGTCTCTTCATCCGTATCTTTTGTCCCCTTATTCTTACCATCTTATCTTATTTTATAATACGTTTTCCATGCTTAAAAGTCAACGTTCCTGATGATAGATTCTCTCGCTGATCTCTTGCATTTTCATGTCGATCGTATGGAGCTGTTCTGCGCAGATTCCCAGATCTTCTGAAACAGAATCCGGAAATCCGTCCGTCTGTTTCTTATAATACAGTTTATGTTCTATACTTGCCCAAAAATCCATCGCGATCGTACGCATCTGCACTTCTACCTTCATCGGTTTTTTCTCATTCATAAAAAATACCGGTACTTCCAAAATCAGATGCAGACTTCTGTAACCGTTTGGTTTTGGATTCTTGATATAGTCCTTTCTCTCGATCAGTCTGATATCATCCTGCTCACATATTTTTTTCGCAAGCGTATAGATATCTTTCGGAAAACAGCAGATCACACGGATACCTGCAATATCACAGATATTTTCTTCTATGGCCTGTACACTGATCTCTATATTTTTTCTTTTCATCTTCTCCAGGATACTAATCGGTTTCTTGATTCTGCTTTCAATTGATAAGATTGGATTCTGATCAGAATTGATCGATAATTCGTGATTCAACACTTCAAATTTTGTCTTAACTTCCAGCAGTGCACACTGATACTGCATGATCATCTTCTGAAACGGCATCGCTGATTCTAAAAGCCTCTCCGGTTCTTTCAACTCTGTCAATTCTTCAAATTTCATTTCTTCCATATTAACTGCCCTTCTCTTCTGTACTGATTCCATATAAAATAATATCCAATAACTCTGATATCTTCAGATTATGTTCTTCTATAAATCGGGAAAAATCTCCTGTACGGCTTGCTTTATTCTGGTAATATCCATTGTACATATTCTGAAACAGACTCAGATATTCTACTGCCATTTCCATACTGATTCCCTCTCTTAAACGAATCTTGGACAGCAAATGTCGGTATTGCTTTCTTATATAGGCATCATATCTTTCCATCACACCAAAAAGTGCTTCTTTTAAATGCTCTGCCGGATATAACATCACATTAAAAAATATATTTCTGTCATACGGATTTTCAGCAAAAAACACTTCCCGTCTCTCCAAAAAAATACGGATTTCTTCCCTTGCTGTCTTTGCCTCTTCTTTCCCTTCCTCCAGATAACTCATCAACTTTTCGAAGCTTTTCTTCACACAGTACAGATATAGCTCATCTTTATTTTTAAAATTATGGTAGATCAGCCCTTTTGCAATCTGATACTTACCGCATATCGCATTCAGCGAAACCGCATCGTAAGATCTGCTTCCAAACTCGATCGTAGCTGCATGTACAATTTTTTCACAAGTCTGTTTTGTCTTTTCTTCTTTTTTCATGCTGTTATCCTTTCTTTTTGACTACACAGTCTATAATAGGATACTATACAATTTTCTTACAATCAATATTTTTGCCTGTGTTTTTTTCTCTTTTTTATGGTATGATAGAGAAATCAATACTTATATTTTTTATCAGGAGGACATCCTTATGATCGCGTTAAAACTGACGAATGTCAAAGCCTGTATGTCTCATCTTCTTCTGATGGACACCTTCGATTCATTCCTTCTGATCGAAGGAGAGATCATGACATTCAATACGTTCAAAATAGACGGTTTTATTCAAAAAAACTTTTATACTTCTGAAGAACTGGAACAAATGGGCACACTCCCTGAATACGCTTACTGGAAGCAGCTTCGGGAATACTGCTTCTCCCTGATCAAAGGGAAAAAGACTCCGCTTGGATTTCGTTTTGTATTCAGTCTGTCTCCGAAAAATATTGCCCGCCTTATCGAGCAGAATGAACTCGGCCTGAATGCCGATGACATTCAGGGACTCTATTTGAATCTCCGCTATGATTCCACCGGACTTCAATGCATTACCGGTACATCTTTCAAATCCTTCTCCATGGACAAGTCGCTGGAACACGCCTGGGACAACATAGTACAGAAGTTTTTCCAGAAAAAAGGACTGGATTTCGAAATTTTGTAATCTGTAATTTTAGTTCAACGAATACCATTATATAAGACAGATCCACATTTTAATCTTAAAAATTATGAAAGTTTTTCTTAAGATTACAAAGTGATTTTATTGCCTTTTTCGTAAATGACATCTACGGTTTCATCAACTGGCATCGGATGGGACAAAGACAGGGAAGCGAAGCTTTCTAAACAATATAAAAGGGAGTCCGAAAAAGAAATGGTTCTAATCCCTTTCTTTTTCGGACTCCCTATATTTTTTTATTTTGTCAAAAGCATCATAATCTGATTACTTCTCTGTACAAATGCTGTCATCTCTTGTGGACTCAGTGGTTTGTGGGCAAGCAGCGCCAGATCATACAGCTGCTTACAGATCAGCTCTACATTCTCACCTTCTTTGTTCTCTACCACATACTGCACCAGTGGATGATCTGCATTCAGGATCAAGGACGCCTGTCCGCCGAACATACCGGTATCCATACCACCCATTCCATACATCTTCATCATCTCTTCCATACGTCTAGACTCTTCAGACAACACGGCCATGGAAGCAATATTCTCATCTTTTAATTTTTCTACTTTGACATCCAGTTTCTCATTATTCAGCACTTTTCTGAAGATTTCTGTCAGACTGTCTGCATTCTTCTGGAATGTCTCTTTTTCTTCTTCTGCAACTTCTGCTTTCAGAGACTCATGAACATCTGCATCGATTCTCTGGAATTTTACATTGTCATGCTTCTGCTCCAGATAGGTAATGAATGCAGAATCAATATTATGTGCCAGGATCACTGCATCCTGCCCCTGCTCTTTGAACATATTGATGTACTGACTCTGCTGCTGTTCATTCGTCACGTAGAAAATATTAGTCTTTGGTGTCTCTTTCGTCTCTTCTGAATCCGTTGTCTCCTCTGCCTTTGTCTCTTCTGCTGTTTCTCCGCCATTGGCCTTGATACAGTCTTCCAGAGTGAGATATTTGTGGTCAAGATTCTTAAACAACATCGAATCTTTTACTTTTTCTCCGAATTTTTCATCTTTCAGACATCCAAACTTGATAAACGGACTGATATCATCCCAGTATTTTTCATAATTTTCTCTGTCTGTTTTGAACATACCGTTCAGTTTGTCTGCAACCTTCTTAGAAATATAGTCTGCAACTTTTGTTACAAATCCATCATTCTGCAGTGCACTTCTGGATACATTCAGAGGCAGATCCGGACAGTCGATCACACCTTTTAATACCATCAAAAATTCCGGAATCACTTCTTTGATGTTATCTGCAATAAATACCTGATTGTTATACAGTTTGATCTTTCCTTCAATGGAATCATACTCTGTATTGATCTTCGGGAAGTACAGGATTCCTTTCAGATTAAACGGATAATCCATATTCAGGTGAATCCAGAACAGTGGCTCCTTGTAATCCATAAATACTTTTCTGTAGAACTCGATATAATCATCCTTTGTGCAGTCGCTCGGATTTTTTGTCCAGAGTGGATGAATATCGCTTAAGGAAACCGGACGTTTTACAATTTTAACTTTCTGTTTCGGCTCACCTTCTTCACCTTCTTTTGGCTCTTCTGTGATATGTTCTACCACTTCATCCGTATCCAGAACATCTGCCTCATCGATTGTCTCATACTCCGGCTCTGCATTGGCCTTGGAGAGGAAAATCTCTACCGGCATGAATGAGCAGTATTTTTCCAGCACTTCTCTTGCACGGTATTCATTTGCAAATGCAAGACTGTCCTCGTTCAGATATAATGTAATCTCTGTACCAACCTCTGTACGGTTTCCTTCCTGCATCTCATACTCTGTACCGCCTTCACTTACCCAGTGTACTGCGGCTGCACCCTCTTTATAAGACAACGTATCAATCTGCACTTCGTCCGCTACCATAAACGCAGAATAGAATCCCAGACCAAAATGTCCGATCATTTCATCCTCTGTCGTCTTGTCTTTATATTTCTCCAAAAACTGTGTGGCACCGGAAAATGCGATCTGTGTAATATACTCTTCCACTTCTTCTGCTGTCATACCGATACCGTTGTCAATGAACTTCAGCGTCTTTTCTTCCGGATTGACAATGACCTGAATCTTTCCTTTATAATCATCGGGAAGCTCACACTCACCCATCATATCCAGCTTTTTATATTTTGTGATCGCATCGCATCCGTTGGACACTAATTCACGAATGAAAATATCATGGTCAGAATATACCCATTTTTTAATGATCGGAAATATATTCTCGCTGTCGATAGATAAATTACCTTTTTTTGTTCCCATATCTAAACACTCCTCTTTCTTTACAAACTCACCCGTCCTGCGGGTTTTCTTCTGTCTATGAAGTATTTTAGTACACCATGTTTTAAAAGTCAACAGAAAATTAGCACTCTTTTCAGTTGAGTGCTAATAAAATTATGAACTCTATAAACTTTTTATAAACAAGAAACAAATACAAAATACTCCTGTCAAGTGGTATAATCAATTCTGTCAGCTTATTCACTCTTTCCAAAGAAAAGGAGGTTTTCAAAATGGAACAGAATTTTTCACTTACTCCGGTGCATACTGACAAACAGATTCAGGAAATTTCCAATCTTGCTTCTGTTATCTGGCATGAGCACTTCACTCCCATTATCGGCATACAGCAGGTAGAATATATGCTGGAAAAATTCCAGTCTTTTCATGCCCTGAAAGAACAGATGGAAACCGGATATGAATATTTTCAGATTTTTGACAATACAGAGTTTTGCGGGTACTGCGGGATTCATCAAGAAGAAACTACACTGTTTCTAAGCAAACTCTATTTAAAAAAAAGAGGCGCGAAACCGACACCTCTCTACAAAAACGATCCAGTATTTAAAAACTCTCTGTCAAAAACGCGGTCTCTCTTCCATCTGGCTTACGTGCAACAAATACAATACGAATACCCTTGCGGTCTATCATCATCTTGGATTTGAGACGGTTCGTTCACAGGTAGCGGATATTGGAAACGGATATGTCATGGACGATTATATCCTGGAATGCAGAGTCTGACCGTACTCTGCATTTTTCTTTTGTCTATTCTTTATAAAACTCTCCATAATCAGTAGAACCAATTTTCTCACTCGGCTCAAGCGTAACGGCCGCCCCTGTTGTCTGTATTTCTGTTCCTTTTGGAATCGGTACATTCTCATAACTGAGTTCCAATTCTTTTGGTGCAAACGAAATCACCTCTGCTCTGCGTTCTTCATCTGCTGCAAATTCTGATAAAAATGAATCCGGAAGTGTCATCATAAGATCATTCCAGTCCGGTTCAGACTTCACATTATAAAGCCCCTCTGGAAAATCACGCCCCGCAGTCATTGTCTGTCCTACTTCTACTCGCACTGAATCCTGCAGTGGATTTGTCTCTCCATGAAGCCTTTCTGTCTGCGCACAATCCGAACGGAATTGAAGTGCTGCCCCGCTTTTCACTTCCAAAAGAGCTCCATCGTATAAACGCAGATCATCCATCACAGCTGCCTGATTCGGATTTTCAGGGTCATTTCCAATCTGTTGCCAGATGTAAATTCCATTCTCATCATCGATCAAATAAATCGCACTTTCCCCATCCTGCGCCTCTACTGTATAAATTCCCTCTGGAATATGAACGCCAACCTCATAATATCCTCCGGTAAGAACTTCATCGTATGCTTCGCCTGTCTCAGAAAGCTGTCTCTTTGCAAACTGATATTCATCATATTCCTCTCCCGACTGACTCTGCCCCTTCTCTTGTTCCTCGAAATAACTGTTCAGTGCAACGGCACCAACTGCTGCCACAAGCAGGATTACGCTTCCGATCGCCAGACCCTTCCCGATCTTCTGCACCGCATCACGCGGCTGTGAATCCTGCATCTTTACGCTTTCATTAAGATGATAGACTTTCTTTGTGTTTTTTTCATTATCAAGCCCGCATTCCACGCACCGTCCGTTTACCAGTTTTCCACCACACAGATAACATCTCTTTCCCCCAAGCATAAGCCCTCCCATTCCTGCTGCTTTTTCAGCTTTGCAGACACATCATTTCCTGTTATCATTTACTTTTTACAACATCCAGCGCCTTCTGCAGCTGATTGTCACTGGTCGGATTCGCCGCATCGTAGGTATATTCTACCTCCACATCCGGCTGAATTCCTTTTTTATGGATGTTTTCTCCACTCGGTGTAAAATACTCCGCCGTCGTGATCTTGATCATCGTATCATCCTCAAAACTAAATAATTCCTGCACGATTCCCTTTCCGTACGTCGTGGTTCCCACAAGGGTACCAATTCCGTAGTCTTTTACGGCACCGGCAAAAATCTCTGACGCGCTGGCACTGTAGCCATTTACAAGCACTGCCAATGGTTTCTGAAATTCATGCTTTCCATCGCAGTCGTAGGTTTCTTCATTCCCGTATTTGTCTTTAATAGAAACGATTCTTCCTTCCGGAAGGATCAGTTTCAGCATCTCTACAACAGTATCCAGGTTTCCTCCCGGATTATTCCGAAGATCGATAACAAGTCCTTCCATCCCCTGAGCTTCCAGATCTTCCAGTGCGGACTTGAACTGTTCGTAAGTCACCTCTTCAAACCCCTGCACAGAAATATATCCTATCTTATCTTCCTTCATCTCATGCTCGACTGTCTGTGACTGAATTTTTTCTCTCACAGCTGTCAGCGTGTGCTCTTCCCGGTCTTCTCCTCGATAAACGGAGAGTTTCACCTCTGTTCCTTCTTCACCTTTGATCCAGGATACAACCTCAGACGTATCCTGATCTTCGATCTTATGGTCATCGACCTGATACAGGATATCTCCTTCTAAAAGCCCTGCCTTTTCTGCCGGACTGTCTTCATAGACCGTTGTAATCGTGATCTCCCCAGTCTGTACATTCTGCATCATAGCGGCTCCGATCCCCGAATATTCTCCCGAGGTGCTCTCTTTGATCTCTTTTGTCTCTTCCTCATTGTAATATACCGTATACGGATCATTGAGTGCACTCAAAAATCCGGCATACACTGCATCTTCCAGATCCTCCTGCTTTACATCATCACTGTAGAGATAATACTGATCGATCATTTTTTCAATTTTTTTAAATTTTGCTTCGGTCTTTTTCTCTGCCCGCTCCTGCTTGGCAGTCACGCTGTCCTTTTGCAAAAGCAATCCGGAAAGCTCCGGTACCTTTGTGCAGACTCCTACTGCAAATAACATAATAAGGGCGCCTGTGAGCGCCCCTTTTATAAAACTTTTATGTCTGTTCATACTCTGTTACCAACTTTCGGTATTTTAGAAATACTGATCCGGACTGACTGCAACTCCATTTAACTCTACCTGGAAATGCAGATGTGGTCCTGTAGACTGTCCTGTAGAACCAACCGCACCAATCTGCTGGCCTCTTTCCACATACTGTCCCGCACTTACACAAATACTGCTGTGGTGCATATATTTTGTCACCAGACCGTTTCCGTGATCGATAACTACCCAGTTACCGGCGCTGCTGCTGTATCCGGCGATGATCACACGACCGGCTGCCGCGGCATATGTAGGTGTTCCGGTCGGCGCAGCATAATCGTTTCCTTTGTGTCCGCCGACTTCAAACTCACGGATTTCTCCAAAATAACTGGACTGGTAACTCATTCCCGGACACGGATGTGTGAAATAACCACTTCCGCTGGATACATTGCCGGATGACGGAGGTGTCACTGTGGAACCGCCTCCTGTACCACTGCCTGTATTATTATTGGAATTATTCTGATTCTGCTGCTCTTGCTGCTGTAACTGCTGCTGTCTTGCTGCCTCAGCCGCTTCTTCCTGGCGTCTCTTCTCTTCCTCCACCAGCTTCTGCAGTGTCTCCATCTTGCTGCCGAGCTGACTGCTTAAATCTGCCAGCTGAACATCCTTTTCTTTTAACAATGTCTGCGCCTGTGTCTGCTGGTTCACAAGATCCGTCTGAAGTGTATTTAATTCCTCATACTCTTTCTGCAGCGCCGCTTCCTGCTCTTCCACTGCCTTTACTGTCTTCTGGAATTCTTTTAACTTATCTCTATCATATTCAGACAGCTTGGAAATATACTCTGTTTTATTCAAAAAATCACTGATATTTTCACTGTCAGCAAGAACTTCAATAAATTCCATATTTCCATTCTCGTACATATATTTGATGCGGATCTTCATACTCTGGTACTGTGTATTTTCTTCTACTTTAGCCTGCACCAGATTTTCTTCTGCTTCTGTGATCTCCGCCTGCTTTGCATCCAGCTTGGACTGTGTCTTTTCCATCTCTTCTGCAATCTTTTTCAACTCTGTCTCAACAGTCGTCTTCTCTGCCTGCACACTGTCCTTTTGCTGCTGCAGCTGATCTACTGCATTCTGTGCATCCTGTACAGTCTCCGCATGTACCGGAAGTACCGTTCCGACAGAAAGCGCCGCTGCCAGACATAATGCTGTCACTTTTTTCATACGTTCTTTCATATGTTCACCTATACTTTCAAATGCTTGCGTACTGTAAAGAAACTTCCCAGGAATCCGATTCCTACTCCAAGCAGAAGTCCAATTGGAAGCAGGTAGCGATATACATCTCCTACCGGCAGGAATTCCACGATATTTTTCAGGATCTGGAATTTTGTCATCACATATCCCACTGCTCTTCCATAAAGTGCATACAATAATGCCAATGGAAGTACCGCTCCGACAATTCCGATGATCAGACCTTCCAGCACAAATGGAGAACGTACTACAAAGTCCTTTGCACCGATATATTTCATAATTGCAATTTCTTCTTTACGAACCGTAATACCCATGGTTACGGTATTGCTGATCAGGAAGATCGAAACTCCGAACAGGATCAAAATGATCGCGATTGACACATATCCAACCAGTACATTGACACTGGAAAGTGTATTCGCCACAACATCTGATTTATTGACTTTTCTGACTCCGTCCAGTCCCTCCGCAAACTTTACCAGTTCCTTCTGTGTTGCAGAAAGTGATTTGCTCTTGGAGATCATATTGCTGTCCTTGTCCTCCTGCGGTTTCATATAAACCGCATAACTGCTGGAGCCTGCAAGCGGATTGTCATCCTTAAATCCATCTGCCAGTTCCGGATTATCTCCAAAGTACTCTTCTTTAAAACTGTTCCATGCATCATCTTCCGAAACATACTCTACTTTCAGAACATCATCCCTGCTGCGAAGCTCCTTGCCAATCTCCTCGATCTGACTTTCTGTTGCATCCTCATCAAAGAATACTGTAATCGCCACGCCTTCCTCTGCAGTCTTTACAAAATGCTGCAGATTCAGCACGATAGAAAAGAACAGTCCGAACAGAAAAATACAAGCTGACATTGTCGCAATAGATGCGATAGAGAACATTTTATTTCTCCCGATGTTCTTAACTCCCTGTTTTCCTACGTATCCTAATGTACTAATCCTCATCTATATACCCACCTTTTTGTTCATCACTCACGATCACGCCCTGTTTCATCGTAATAACTCGTTCGTTCATCTCGTTTACGATCTCCTGGTTATGTGTAACAACAAGTACTGTCGTTCCTCTGTCATTCGCCTCTTTGAGAAGACTCATGATTTCCCACGAATTGGTAGGATCCAGGTTACCGGTCGGCTCGTCGGCCAACAAAATTGCAGGTTCATTTACGATTGCTCTGGCAATCGCTACTCTCTGCTGCTCTCCACCGGAAAGCTCTTTCGGGAAAGCTTTATATTTTTGCGCCAGACCTACAAGAGAAAGTGCTGCCGGCACTTTTCGCTTGATCACTCTTGTCGGTGTTTCTGTCACACGAAGTGCAAACGCGATATTCTCATAAATATTCCGGTCCTTCAACAGACGGAAATCCTGAAAGACAACCCCGATGCCTCTTCTGTATTTTGCAATGTTCCGATGTTTCATCCGTTTTAAATTCTGCCCGTTTACAATGATCGTGCCTTCTGTAGGCTCCAGTTCCTTCATGATCAGACGAATCAATGTGGATTTTCCGGAACCGCTGTCTCCTACGATAAAAACGAACTCTCCCTGTTCGATCTTAACAGACACACCGTTTAACGCAGCATTCCCTTTGGAATACTCCTTCGTTACATCTCTTAATTCAATCATCATGCTCCTCCTAATTATTCATACTTTATCGGACGAAGTCCGCCCGCCGCAGGCATACATTGCGGGATGCCCGGATGGGTATACTTTATCGGGCGTAAATCCGCCTGCTTAATATTCCAGCGTCTCCATGTATTTCATATATTTTACGACCATCAGTGCAATCTTGAATGTGATCGCATCTTCAAATACACGCAGATCCAACCCTGTACTTTTCTGAAGCTTATCCAGTCTGTACACGAGTGTATTTCTGTGAATATAAAGCTGTCTGGATGTCTCTGATACATTGAGACTGTTCTCAAAGAACTTGTTGATCGTAGTCAGTGTCTCCTCATCAAATTCATCCGGTGATTTCCCCTCAAAAATCTCTTTGATAAACATCTTGCAAAGCGGGATCGGCAGCTGGTAGATCAGACGTCCGATTCCAAGTGTGCTGTATGCTACAATGTCTTTCTCATCAAAGAAGATCTTGCCGACATCCAACGCCAGTTTTGCTTCTTTGTAGGACTTGGAAACTTCCTTGATGTCGTTGACAACCGTTCCATAGGCAATGTGGATTTTGTCATCCTCGGACTCAGCCCGCAGGATCTCCATCATTTCTTTGGCCATCTTTTCAAGCTCTCTGCTTCCGTCCTTATCAGCCAGCTCTTTGACAACAATGATATTTTTCTCATCTACTGCTGTCACGAAGTCTCTCGACTTTCCGCCAAGCAGGTTTCTGACATTATCCAGAGCAACACTGTCTTTTTCGTGTGATGTCTCAATAATAAAGATAACACGTTTTGCTTCTGTGTCAATATGTAATTTTTTTGCGCGATTATAAATATCTACAAGAAGCAGGTTGTCAAGAAGCAGATTTTTGATGAAATTATCCTTGTCAAAACGCTCCTTATATGCTACCAGAAGATTCTGGATCTGGAATGCCGCGATCTTACCGACCATGTATACATCCTCGCTTCCGCCATTTGCCATTAAGATATATTCGAGCTGATGTTCGTCAAAAATCTTAAAGAACTGGTAGCCCTGGATCACCTGACTGTCCGCCGGTGATTCCACAAACGGCACTACCGCACTTTCATAATCTTCTGTATCTGTAAATGTACTTGCAAGTACCTTCCCTTCTGTATCCATTACACACAAATCGATCCGGGTAATTCCCTTCAAGCCTTCGATGGTGTTCTGAAGTGTCTGATTTGATATCATATTCTTCTCCTCCGCTTAATAAATTCTACATTTCTACATATCTGTATATATCTTAATGCAAAACAGCAAAAAAAGAAAGTAGAAATCAAGAATTATTATGCATTTTTTCTTTCGGGAGAAATACTTACGCACAAAAAAATTCCTTCTCCCAGTCGTACGATTATATCAAATAATCTCTTATTTTTCAACCCCTGCCTCAGATTGTTCACAGTTTTTAAACATTTTCCTACGTTTTTTTACGATTCCTCCGATTCTTCCGGTCTCCCTCGACGACAGTGATTTCCACCCTTTTTCCATCACCTGATCGAGGAGTCCTAGTTCTTCTGCAATCTCATATTTCAACCGTTCTTCTGGCTCTAATTCACTTAATACAATCTTCTTTTCCTTTTTCCGTGACATCTTTTTTCTCCCCTTTTCCTGCAATTTCCTAATTCTATGAAATCCATTGTGATATTTGTAAATATTCCCTGTTTTTTTTAATTTATACAGACTCCTCACTTCCCATGGACTTCTCTATGCTCTAAAAGGAAAAAGCAGCTGTTCGCTGCTTTTTTATGTCACCCTAAAGTTTTCTCCATATTAAAATTCTTTCGGCTCATCCGGAATAATGACCGAACAGATAAAATAGGCAAGAATTCCCGTTCCCCAACTTGTCAGGCTGAGCAATACAACTCCAAGTCTTACAAGTGTCGGATCGATGTTGAAATATTCTGCTATTCCTCCGCATACTCACATATCATTTTATTTCTTGTTGATCTGTATAATCTTTTCTGTTCCATTCTAAAATTCCCCTTTCTTAAAAAACACTCTGTAAATTAATTTTCCTATGAACAGTGTTTCACTCCTGCTCAGAAAAGTCAATAGTAATTTC